>Ga0210388_10001402_pt1 | contig 18985 bp, 19 predicted proteins | sample IncBWC19OmetaG_FD_155485 | JGI IMG/M metagenome (GOLD analysis project Ga0210388, IMG submission 155485) | Forest soil microbial communities from Barre Woods Harvard Forest LTER site, Petersham, Massachusetts, United States - Inc-BW-C-19-O ... | reverse complement strand
TGCGAGGAAAAAATAGGATGCTCCTCGGACGCATCATCGGTAACGTAGTCTGCACGATGAAGGATCCCGCTCTCATCGGCCAGAAATTCCTGATCGTCCAGCCGCTTGACCGCAAGGGCCGCGACAAGGGCCGCCCGGTCATCGCGCTTGACGCAGTCGGCGCCGGGGCGGGTGAAACGATTTACTGGTGCCGAGGCAAGGAAGCGAGCTTCCCTTTCCTGCCCGCCGAATTGCCGACGGAAGCGACAATCGTCGGCATCGTCGATTCCGTGAACTCTCCTGTGAATTAGCTTTTCGCCGCGCTGCACGAATCGCGCGGCATTTTGTCCTTCCCACATTTAACGATCGACTCTACACTTCTTCGCATGCTCATCGGGCGTGTCATCGGGGACGTTGTCGCGACTCAAAAGGTCGCGTCGCACGAAGGGCGCAAAATTCTCATCGTCCAGCCGCTTCAGCTTGATGGAACGGACCGCGGCGAACCTGTACTCGCGCTGGACGCAGTGGGCGCGGGAATCGGCGAGCGCGTCCTGATCACCACGGATGGGTACTGCGCCATGACCGCCGTCGGCCGCCCCAACTCTCCGATTGACTCCGCTGTCATTGGCATCATTGACTCCGTCGATCTGCAGGGCGAGTGATTCGGACCAGTGAATCCGCTGATGAACACGGATGGACACTGATTAGGAAAGAGCCAATACAAAACTGAATTTGCTCTGCGTGTTGCGCATTGCGTGGCGCTGCTTGCGTTGACACCCTGCTTACACGCCGCCATAATCGCGGGCGGGTAGACATCGGATGATTGCGCAGCTTCGCGGAACGCTTGGCGACAAACGGCCGAATCAGGTGCTCGTGGATGTTGGCGGCGTAGGGTACCTCGTGCATATTCCGCTTTCTACGTTTTACGCGCTCGGAGATCTGCACTCGAACGTTACCCTCCTGATCCACACGCAAGTGCGCGAGGACTCGATCTCTCTTTACGGCTTTTTGAGCGCTCGTGAAAAGCATTTGTTCGAGTTGCTGATCTCCGCATCCGGCGTGGGCCCGGTTCTCGCGCTGAAAATTCTTTCCGGCATGAGCGTGGACGACCTTGTGCCCGCGGTGCGCGCGGGCGATCTCGCGCGCCTTACCCGCATTCCCGGCGTGGGACGCAAGACGGCCGAGCGCATGATTGTCGAGCTTCGAGACAAGCTTGCCGCAATTGAAATTTCCGAAGACGTGCGGCATCCGGTCGCGGTGACGGGCGCAGCGGGCGATGTCGTTTCCGCGCTGCTCAATCTTGGCTACGACCAGCACGCGGCCGAGCAGGCAGTGAAGCGAGCGGGAGAGAGCGTCTCCGAAAAGTTCGAGGCGCTTTTGCGTGCAGCCTTGCAGCAGTTGACCGCACCGGCGCAATCCAACGCAAGAGCCGCGCGGTAATCATTCCCGGCGCGAACTGTTGAAATGATTTTTGTCAGGGCATGCGAGGCAGAGCAACGATGAGCTCCGGCACAGGAAGCGAGCGAAGAATGGAGCAGCCTGAACACCGCATCGTCACGGGCGCGGCTCTGGATGAAGACGCGCGCATCGACGCAAGCGTCCGCCCGAAAAGATTTGCCGATTATATCGGGCAGTCGCGCGTGAAGGAGAACATCGAGATCGCCATCCAGGCGGCACGCAGCCGCGGCGAGGCGCTCGATCACGTTCTGCTCTACGGCCCGCCAGGGCTTGGCAAAACGACCCTTGCGCAAATCATCGCCAGCGAACTCGGCGTCACCATCAAGACCAGCTCCGGCCCGCTTCTCGAACGCAAGGGAGACTTGACCGCGATCCTTACTTCGCTCGAACAGCGCGAAGTATTTTTTCTCGACGAAATTCACCGCCTTGTCCCGGCAATCGAGGAAGTTCTCTATCCCGCGATGGAAGACTATCGGATTGATTTGGTGATTGGGCAGGGCGCGGGCGCGAGAATTCACCCGTTCATTCTGAATCGCTTCACGCTGATCGGAGCGACCACGCGTGCAGGACTTGTCACCGCGCCGCTGCGGTCCCGATTCGGCATCGTGCACCGACTGGAATTTTACACGCCGGAAGATCTGGTCACGATCGTTCGCCGGTCGGCGTCGATTTTGGGAATTGCCGTGGATGATGATGGCGCATTTGAGCTGGCCCGCCGCAGCAGGGGTACGCCGCGCGTCGCGAACCGGCTGCTGCGCCGCGCCCGTGATTTCGCGCAGGTGCGGGCTGAGGGAAGCATCACTCTCCCGGTGGCAAAAGAAGCGCTGCAGATGCTGGGCGTTGATGAACACGGCCTCGAAGAAGTCGATCGCAACCTCATGCTCACAATTCTGAAAAAATATGCCGGTGGGCCGGTGGGTGTCGGCACCCTCGCGGCTTCCATCAGCGAAGAAGAAGATGCCATCGAAGAAATCTACGAGCCCTACCTGATGCAGCTCGGCCTGCTCGACCGCACTCCGCGCGGACGAGTCGCCACCGCCCTCGCCTACAAGCATTTCGGACTTGAACCGCCACGCGCTCAACACGGGTTGTTTTGAATCTAGAGATGAACACAGATCAACACTGATAAAACCCTAAGAACCGAGAATGCTGCTTCTATGATTCTTACAACTTGATCGTCCGCCGAGAAATCTCCAAGTTGTGCATTTGCCTTTTCTTTATCAGTGTTTATCTGTGTTCATCTGTGGTTTCATTCTCCGGTATGTCTGACGGCACACTCATTTATCTCTCGCTCGGGTCGAACCTGGGCGATCGCGCCTTGAACATGCAACGCGCTGTGGAGGCGCTGCCGGGTGCGGGCGTTCGCGTTCTGCGTCGATCCTCGATCTATGAGACGGAGCCCGTTGATTTTCTCGATCAGCCCTGGTTTCTGAATTGCGTGGTCGAGGCGGAAACTTCGCTCGCGCCGCGCCAGCTCCTTGAACAATTGCAATCGATCGAGCGCACGCTGGGAAGCAAGAAGCTGGTTCCGCGCGGCCCGCGGATCATCGACCTGGATATCCTTTTCTATGCCGACGCAGTGATCGACGAACCCGGGCTGGAGATTCCGCACCCCCGATTGGCGGAACGCCGCTTCGTCCTCGTTCCTTTGGCCGAAATTGCACCCGGCCTTCGACATCCGGTTCTGCACGCCACCGCCGCCGAATTGCTTGCCGGCACGAATGACAAGAGTATCGTGAAAATTTGGCGGCCGCTTCAGGGCGCCGCCGGCTCTTAATTGTTGGAGTTTGAAACCTGTGTGGCGGAAATCAGTAACGGTTCTCGAAGGGTTTCTTTTTCTTTTTTCCTTCTCGTTCTTCTCGTTCGGCCTTCTCGTATTCGGCGATCTCTTCTTCGGTCATGACGTATTCTTCGCGCTTGGCAAACATATTCGTGTTCCGCGGGGCGAAAGCATTCCCGGATTCGCGGCCCTGCCGGCCTTCTTTGCGTTTGCGTTCTGACAGGCTGGAGTCATGGCGCACGCGGCGGATCGGGTTGGCCAGCGCGGCCGCTTCCATTAAGAGGTCGCTCACTTTTTCGAGCAGGTCGTGGAATTGGAATGGCTTCACAACGTAGGGCAATTTTTCCCGCTCGAAGACCGTCAGCGCTTCCATCGCTCCCGACTCCGGCACAACGAAAAGCACCCGCGCGCGGACTTTTCCGTCTTCGACGGCCGGCGCCAGGGCCAATTCCCTGAGGGTGAGGTAGACGGGGCTTGTCAGACCGATCATCGCGGCGTTCACAATCACGAGGGACCATTCGCCGGTGGAAAGCTCGGCGAAAGCTTGCCTGACGTCCGGCACGATCCGGACTTGCCAGCCTTCCGAGTCCAGCAACTGTCGCAGGGCCGATTGGTTCGCTTCGTCGTTTTCGATGATCAGGATGCCGATCTTGGCCAAGGTCCGCTCCCATCGAGAGTATCGAGTATAGCCTTGAGCCGAGAGCCGCCTCCCGGTTGTCTAGCCAACGCTGTCGCATGCGTTACCTGTCCTTTGTTGGATGGAGGAAGAAGCAACGCGCGGTCCGCCGCAGGCGAACAAAACACGAAAATAGTTCTTGACATAGCGAACAAAAAGCGAAATACTCGCCCCGTGCTTCGCGAGACGGGTCATGGCGACTGCAACTTCGATTCCGGCGGCTACCGAGAACCTTCCTTTCCGAAGGAAGGTTTCCCGTGTCCGCAGGAGCGATCCCACACCCACCTTATTCCCCGACGTCCCGAACCAACGGGACAGCGGGCCGAGTGCCCTGCTGCCACCAGGGTCCGCGCCCGAACGCGTCGGCATTGCCCGTCTCGCTTCCTCCTCCCCTCTTGCTGACGCCAAGCGCGGCACGGAATATTTCCTGCTGCCCGTAAAATCGATCTTGAATCACTGCGAATCAAAGCGTGTGCCATTTTCGTGGACGGTGAATCCCTATCGTGGCTGCGAATTCGGCTGCCAGTATTGCTACGCGCGATATACGCACGAGTTCATGGAACTGGATGGAAACGACTTTGAGAAGAAAATCTACGTAAAGCTAGATGCCGGGCCGCTCGCCGGACGCGACCTGGTCATGGAAAAGGTGCAGGGCGAACACATCGCCATCGGAACCGCAACCGATCCCTACCAGCCAGCCGAGCGCGAATTCGGCGCAACACGCGCGATTCTCGAGCAAATGGCGGCGCGCAGGGGACTGAGTATTTCCATCACCACGAAATCCGACCAGGTGTTGCGTGACGTGGACCTTTTGAAGCGAATCTCCGAGCATTCCCAAGTGTCTGTCAATTTGAGCATCACGACCATGCGCACCCGGCTGGCGAGGATTCTGGAGCCGCGCGCGCCTCGTCCCGATCTGCGGATGAAAGCCGTCGAGGAATTGGGCCGCGCGGGAATCGCGGCCGGGGTATTCGCAATGCCCGTATTGCCCGGCATTACCGATCGAGAAGAGGATCTTGATGCTTTGGCGCGTGCCGCTCGCGATGCAGGAGCGCAATGGTTTGCGGCGAGCGTGCTGTTCCTCATGCCGTCATCGCAGAAACAGTTTTTTCCGTTTCTGGACGCGAAATACCCCAGGCTGGCGAAGCGTTACCGCGAATGGTTTTCGCGCGAGGCATATGCCCCGGAGAAGTACCGCCAGGAAATTTCCGAGCGAGTCCGCGCGCTGCGAAGGAAATATGGCCTTGGCGCGCGTCCCATGGATTCCGCGCGGCCGGCGGAACCGGTGCGGCAGCTAAGTCTCGGATTGGAAGTTGTGGGCGAGTAGGACAGGCTTCCAGTCGTTCGGATTTTAATTTTTGTTCGTACAAAAACGAGGGAAGCCTGGCTCCCCCACCCTTTGCAAAAGGCGCAAGGGATGGGGCACCCGGCACACACACTGGAAGCCGGACGTACTTACGGCAGGATAATCCTTGGCTCTTCCTTTGCTGCGCCAACCTCGGTGGGAAACTGGGATCGCAGAAACTCCAGGAAGGCGCGAGTTCGCGGACGCCCGTTGGAGCGCAGGCGCCCAAAACGGAGGAAGAACACGAGGATTTGAAAAATCTCCGTATCTTTCATAGCGGGGTAAGCGGGATGCTCGGCCTCATGTTTTTTCTCGTCCTCGATAAATTTCGCCAGCGCAGCGTAGAGACCGGCGGCCACCGGGATGTCGGGGAGCTTTTCGTAATAGATGCCGGACAGGAGTGTGCGGCGTGTTTCCGCCAGAGCCTGCACGGCGGCAAACACGTCAGAATCATTCAGTGAGCGCTGTTCCGCAGCGTAAAGGACAACAGTGTATCCGAGGCCGGACACCACGCCTTGCCGCAGGCGAATCAAATCCGGGGGAAACGAAACGTCCGGGAATGGTACTTCGCTCTCGTCGATCGGCTTCGGGTGGCTTTGTTCCCAACGATGGGCTGCCATTAAATAGGGGCAATCGCTCGGGCAGTCGATGGTTACTTCGCGTTCGATCCCGCAATCGATGGCGCAGATTTTCTCGCCCTTGGCGGGGCAATAGCGCTCGGCGCGGCGCTTGTTGCAGATCGGGCAGATTGTTTTGTCGGACACTCGTGTCTGCGCCGCCGGGATTTCACGACGCGCTCCTGTGATTCCAAAAGTTCTATGAGATGCCGGACAATACCTTACCCGGAAATTTCGACAAATTCGAGCCGGTTGCCCCAGGGATCTTCGGCATAGAAGCGGCGCTCCCCCGGAAGGGCATCATCTTCGACGACTTTCACGCCGCGCGCTTTCAACGTCTCTCGCAATTCATTTAGATGGAACACCGAGAAAGCGGGATGCGCTTTCCTGGCAGGTCTGAAATCCCTCTCCACGCCGATGTGCAACTCTTGAGAGCCGCACTCGAACCAGCAGCCTCCGCGAGCGCGCAGGGCTGGGGGCTTCTCAATCTCTTTCATGCCCAGGACGGAGCCGTAGAATTCTCTTGCGGCGGATTCGCATCCCTCAGGGGCCGCGATCTGTATGTGGTCGATGCGCGCCACTCGCAAATTCATGGCAGATAAAATAGCACGCTTTCAGCGGACTGATTCTTGCTGTGGGACCTGGTCACGTAACACCCTCGCGTGATCCAAACACACGAGCGCCCGCTGAGTCGGCGCTCCTTGACTAAGACGCACCAACCTCGAGCGGGCGCGGAATTACTTCAGCGATTCGGGATCGGAATGATTCTTTGGAGATTTCTTCTCAAGCAGGGCTATGAGTTTCTGGCCCGACGGCGGCACTGGCACCGCGCCGTCGCGGACGATTTCCTTCCCGGACAGTTTCTTTCCGTAAAGCTTTTCGTTGCCTTCATTGTCAGGACGCAGCGTCGAACCTTCGAGCGAAACTCCCGCGAACAATCCGCGAGACCTGGAGTAGGAAAGAATTTCAGCGCGCAACGTTGTATCCGTGGCGGCTTCGGCGTCGCGGCCCTTGGGTCCGGCCGCGGCCGCCATGTCCGCTCCCAGTTTTACTTTGCTGTTCAAAATCGCCGTGGCGCCGCGCGTGTTCATCACCAGCAGGACGAAATCAGTGGCCTGGCCGCCCAGTTGAAATCCAAGGCTTCCGCCTTCCAGCGCCATCATGGAAGGCGCGCCCCACGGGCCGGTGAAATGCTCGCCGCTGCGGCAGACCATCGCGCCGCGGCCGTAACTGCCACCCACGATGAACGCAGCTTTGAGTACGGAAGGAAAAACAATCACGCACTCCGCTTTGTCGATCAGATCCTGCGGGATATTGTCGGGAATATTCATGATCTCTTCCATGACCATTCCGGCGTTTTCAAGGCGATCGGTTTCCTTGTCGTTATCGGGCCGGGCGGCAAGCATGGGAGCGGCTGTAAGAGCGAAAAGCATCCCGAGGGTAAGTAACTTTCTCATGAGGTCGTTCCTCCTTGAAGTGGAACCGGGCCAAACGGGCTGGATGCCAAGATTATAATAGGGCCTCCCGCAAGTTCGTGCAATCCGTGGGTGGGCGGCTCTTGAAAAATTCAAGAGACTGTAAGTTGCGCGTAAGAATCACAAATCCACATTCCCCCCGGGTTCTCGCAACCGCGTGGACTATAATCGATTTTCCGAAATGAATTGTCCACAGGAGCGGCTCGATGGAACCGAACCGAAGATCACGCGCACTCTTGGTTGGATGCGTCGTTTTCGGCATGGTTGTCTGTGGGGGAGGTTCGAATCCCGGGGCGCAATCAAGGCCTTCCAATGCTGGAAAAAGCGCCGCCGCAAAACGCAAAACATCGGCGCGCACGGACGTGGAGCGTTTTTTTCAGCGCGCCGAGGCGGCGCTGTCCACCGAAGGCGCAGACAAGGGCGTGTGGGGCGTGCTGGTCGCCGATGCCGCGACGGGCGAAGTGTTGTATTCACGCAATGCCGGCGCTTTTTTCATGCCCGCTTCCGATGCGAAACTTTTTACCACCGCATTTGCACTTGCAACGCTCGGCCCGAATTACAGGGTTCGTACAACGGTGGGCTCGAATGGCAATCTTGATGAGAGCGGGACGCTGCACGGCGATCTTGTTCTCTTCGGCGCAGGTGACGCCAACCTTTCAAATCGCAGATTCCCCTTCCAGAAGAAAGAGGAACGTGACGGGCCGACGGACAAGGTATTGGCCGAGTTCGCGGATTCCGTTGCGTCACGCGGCGTGAAGGAAGTTACCGGGGATCTGATCGCCGATGACAGCATGTTTGACCACGAGCCATTTCCGAGCGGCTGGCTCGTCGACGACATCGTGTGGTCCTACGGTGGCGCGGTTTCAGCCATCGCCGTGAATGACAATACATTCACCGTTGATTTGCGGCCCGGCGCGCACGAGGGCGATCCCGCACGCTATGAGGCCGGAGCGACTTCTGATTACTACACGATTGAGAATTTGGTGACGACGAGCAATCGAGCCGCCGAGGAAAAACTGGCGGCCGCGCGCGATCCCGGCTCGCGCCTTGTCCACTTGAGCGGCACGATGCCCCTCGATGCGCCGGTAAGAAGGCTTACATTTGCAGTCGAGGAGCCTGCCGAATCCGCCGCCGCTATTTTCGCGCGGCTCCTGCAGGCGCGAGGGGTGAAAATTGACGGCCACGCGCGCGCTCGACACGCTGCGGATCCAGCGGCAGGCGGCCTCAGTCCCACACAGACGATATTCGCTGAGCGCGCTTCGGTTCCGCTTTCGGACGAGGTTCGACTTACGAATAAGAATAGCGAGAATCTTCACGCGGAACTTCTGCTGCTCCTGGCAGCACACGAAAAAGCTGGGGCCAGAAATTATGAAGATGCTTTGAAAGTTTCCGCCGACTTCTACAAAACCGCGGGCATTGCTGATGGTGACATGGTGCTCAGTGATGGCTCGGGCTTGTCGCGCAAGGACCTCGTGACGCCGCGCGCAGTGGTGCAATTGTTGCGGTATGCGTCTGCGCAACCGTGGGGGGAGCTATTCCGGTCAACGCTTCCCGTCGCCGCCGAAGACGGCACGCTCTCCGATCGTATGAAAAATACTCCCGCAGCGGGACGGGTGTTCGCAAAAACGGGAACGATAGGACATGGAAATGCTCTCTCGGGTTATGCGACGACCGTTCGAGGCGAGCGGCTTTTGTTTTCGATACTCGGAAACAACAACAATCTTCACGCGCAGGATGCCAACAAAGTAATCGATGCGATTTGCCTCGCGATGGTGGAAGAATTGGGGCCGGCGGAAAAAGCAAAATAGAGGAACGGCGTCGAGCAAGGAGGCATGGAGGCAGGGAAGCAAAGAGGCTGGGAAGCAGGGGGTGCGACCTCCTTATCTGTTGGGTCCCAGAGGGACGGCGGATCGTAGCACACCGCGTGAGCGGTGGGAGCGCTCAACGGCTAGGAAGAAGTCCCGTAGGGACGACACAGGATTTCTTAACCCGTATTCGCCTTGCCACGCGGATCGCCGGGCACTGAATTAAAATCATGAGCACCCAAACAAAGATCATCACCGTATTCGGAAGTTCGCGTCCGGAGGAAGGGCATTCCGATTACACGGAAGCGCTTGAGCTCGGACGCGCGCTCGCGGCGGCTGGATTCGCCGTCTGCACGGGAGGCTACGGAGGCGTGATGGAGGCCGTCTCTCGAGGCGCGAGTGAATCAGGGGGGCGCGTGCTCGCCGTCACGTCCAGTTTTTTCCGCGCGTGCACGAACCGTTGGGTGCAAGAGGAAACGAGCGTGCCGACCTGGCAAGAGCGTCTGTTTGAACTCGTGCGCCTCGGTGACGGCTACATTGCGTGCAAAGGAGGGACGGGCACGCTTGTGGAATTAGCCGTTGTGTGGGAAATGCTCAATAAAAAGGCCATGGCCGAGCGCCCATTCGTCGTGCTGGGAAATTTCTGGCAGCCAATTTTGGATCGCGTGCGCGAGGTCGAGCGCGGGCATGCTTCCAGATGGGGCGAGTCAAGCGATACGCTGGTGCACACATCGGCGTCTCCCTCGGAAGCCGCCCGGTTCCTGGCGGCGCGATTCGCAAATGCCGCCCCGCGCACAGATATAAGTTAGCCGGGAATCATCGTCCGAAAATGTGTAACCTGGCGACCGTGCAACAATAGACTACGCATAATTTTACCGGAGCGGGTTTTTGTGGCGCCGGCGCCCCGCCCGCGGTTTTCGTCAACCGTCGCAGCGCAAACCCCGCCGGCGAGACGCCGACGTCACGGAAGTCTGCCTCCTTTCGTGGGCCGGATAAGCTACGATCCATCCGTCAACAGGATCGCAAGAACCGAGGCTTTGAAAAACCGTGTCGCGCGCTGCGGAAGACATTATCGAATTTGACCGGTTGCGCGACCTGTTGCGCCGCCAGACAACGTGCCTGCCCGGGCGCCGCGCCGTGGACGCTCTTTCGTTTTCGCAGGATCGCGCCACACTCGAGGCCGCGTTCAAGCTGATCGCCGAAGCGATCGCCTACCAAGGCGTTGGCGGCGAAATGGGATTCGGTTCGCTCGCCGATCCGGCGCAGTGGCTCGCGGAACTTGAAGCTCCTGCAACCGTGCTCTCGCCGGCTATGCTCCTCGATGCGGCTTCGCTCGCGGACACCGCAGCCATGCTGCGCGAAACCTTTCGGGAGAGCGCGCATCCTGACGCGGGACCTGCCCGGCGCCAGTTTCCGTTGTTATCTTCACGCGCGGTTTCGGTTGCCGATCTTCGTCCGCTCGCGGCGGCCATCCGCCGCGCCATCCTTCCCACCGGGGAAGTCAGCGACGATGCTTCGCCGGAGCTGCGCCGCATCCGCGCGAGTATCGGACGGACCCGCGAGACGATTCAGAAAAGTCTCGAGCGCATGTTGCGCGCCCGGAGTGGCGATTCCGGCGAAGACTACGTCACGCTGCGCAATGATCGCTTCGTTATCCCCGTGCGCGCCTCCGAGCGCCGCCAGGTCCAGGGCGTGGTGCACTCCGCGAGCGCGACGGGCCAAACGGTATTCGTCGAGCCATTTGAAACGGTCGAGCACAATAACAGGTTCGTGCAGCTCGGCGAAGACGAAGCCGCGGAGATCGCAAAAATTCTCGATGAACTGAGTGAGCGCCTGCGCGGGCAACTCGGACCGATACGGGGCGCGGTCGAGACCATTGCCGAACTTGACTCCATTTTTGCGCGGGCGCGGTTCGCGCGCGAATTTGATTGCGCGCTGCCCCAATTCACAGGCGGCGATTCAACGGATGCGCTTCCTGCGAATCAGCCCACACTCGATCTCAAGGACGCGCGTCATCCGGTCCTCGCCGACACGCTGCGCGCTCATGGCCGCTGCGTCATCCCCATGTCGCTCGCGCTTGGAGGGCCCGAGACGGTGCTCGTCATCAGCGGGCCGAACACTGGCGGAAAAACTGTTGCGCTCAAAACCGTGGGAATTGCCGTGCTGTCCGCGCAATCCGGCATTCCCGTCGCGGCTGAAATGGCGCGCCTGCCGATTGTCGATCGCGTGCTCGTGGACATCGGGGACGAGCAATCGATCGCCGCCGATCTTTCCACATTTTCAGCACACATGCTCAATGTGCGCGCCATGCTCGAAGCCGCCACGCCGTGTTCGCTCGTTCTCGTCGATGAACTGGGGACAGGGACCGCTCCCGAAGAGGGCGCGGCGCTGGCCGTAGCTCTCCTCGATGAATTCCGCGAGCGCGGGTGCCTGACGCTCGCCACAACACACCATGACCGCTTGAAAACGTATGCTTCGACAACCCCCGGCGTTTTGAATGCCGCCGTCGAATTTGATGAGGTCAACCTTCGGCCCACCTATCGCCTGATGGTCGGCGTGCCCGGCGGATCGAGCGGCATCGACATCGCGCGGAGGCTCGGCCTTCCTGAACAGGTCATCCAGCGTGCCCGCGCGCAGCTTTCGCCCGAGGCTCACGAAGCTGCCGCCCTGATCGCCTACCTGCATCGCAGCCGCGACGAACTCGAAACGCTGAAGCGCGAAGCCGTGCGCGCCGCGCTGGAACTCGCCGAAGAGAAGAAGCGCTTACACACAGAGTGGACTGAACGGCAGCGCGTGCGCCTGAAAGAACTCGAACAGCAATTCACCCAGGTGATTGAGAAACACGAAAAGGAAACGGCGCGCGCCATTGAAGCCGTGAAGGAACGCGAATTGCGCACGCAGCTCGAAAAGCAAATGCACAGGAAACTTGTGAAAGCGCGCGGGGACGCCCGTGAAGAGGCCGACGCGGCAACGGTCGCGCATCTGGCCGAATCCCAGGCCGACCTGGGAATCGCGGCCGCACAAGCCGCTAAGCCCGTGGCGCAAAGCGAACTCGTTCCCGGCGTGCGCGTTCGTGTGCGTGGCCTGCCCACTCCGGTCACCCTGCGGCGCCGCGACGGCGAGAGCGCCGAAGTCGAAGCGGGGCCCTTGAGGATGAAAGTCGCGCTTGCAGACATCACCGCCGTTGTCGGGGAGGAGACCTCAGGAAAGCGCGCCTTGCCCAAAGGCGTCACAGTTCGCACTCAACCTGCTACCGAACCAGCCGGCGAAGAAATCAATTTGATCGGTTGCACGGTTGAGGAGGCCACGCGGCGCGTGGATAAGTTCCTCGATCAGGCAGCCCTCGCGGGCTCCTCGCAGGTCCGCATCATTCACGGCCACGGAACAGGCGCCCTCCGCCGTGGCCTCGCAGAATTCCTTAAAACTCATCCTTTGGTCGAGTCCATCCGGTTTGAAGCTGAGGATCGTGGTGGCGCCGCGATCACGATCGCCGAGCTGAAAGAATAAGCCCCTAAGAGCCCTTGATTTGCATTGAAAAAGCCACTAGAATCTAGTAGAATCTACTAAAATCTAGTAGGTTTCAGTCGATACGATTGAGGGCCGGAATCATGGCTAAAATGAACACGATCGAGCAAAGAGCTGTCGGCGTGTGCCATCTGGACGAACACAATGAGGGTCGGATTGAGCGGAATCTGTTCCAGGTGAACGGCACCACCTGGGAAGCACTCCGATTTTGCAAGAACAAAGACGGCCAGCACAACCGCGTGCACCTAGTACTTGACGAAAATCAATTTGTTCAACTCATCGAGGATGCCGTGAAAAACGGCGTCTTCCACCAGCAGACCATCGATCGTCTATTAATGGTACTGGAGCGACGCGACCCGTTTCTCGATGTAATCGGCATCGCCTCCGATGGGACTCTCTCCCAAAATATTGACGAAGAACTGTACGGCGAAGACCCAGCTTGAAGCTCTTCATCGATACTTGGGGATGGCTCGTGCTCGAGGATTCCCGCGATCCCTTGCACCGGGCTGCCGCGGCGGTTTATGCGGAAGCTGCAGAGGTCGCGGGAAACGTATTTACAACGAATTTTGTCCTGGACGAAGCAATCACGTTGCTTTTTCGCCGCCGGCCGTTTGAAGAAGTGGCGCGATTTACAAGGGGACTGTTAACGTCGCCGTTTATTGAGATTGAGGAGATTACTCCGGCGCGATTTCGGCGAGCTTTTGACATGCGCCTCGCGTTTCGGGACAAACCTGGTATTTCCTTTACCGACTTGACGACCATGATCGTCGCGCAGGACCTGAAACTCACCGATATCCTGAGCGGTGACAGGCATTTCATTCAGGCCGGGCTGGGCTTCCGGCTTCTTCCATAAACAATCACTCAGCAACTGGATTCGGGGCGCACGAGGCGCTGGCCGTCACGCAACCAGGTGGTTGCATTACATCCGATGAGTTGTTAATATGCAACCAGGAGGTTGCACATGAGCACGGACCGCATTGAGAAGCAGATCCTATTGCGCGCGACGCGGGAGCGCGTGTGGCGCGCTGTCAGCGATGCGAAGGAGTTCGGCAGCTGGTTTGGAGTCGCCTTCGACGGGCCTTTCGCCGCGGGGACGCGCGTGACCGGGAGAATCGTCCCGACCACCGTGGACGCGGAAGTCGCGAAAATGCAGGAACCTTACGCGGGAAAGGCCTACGACTGGACGGTTGAGCGAATCGAGCCGATGCAGCGAATTTCATTTCGCTGGCATCCGTATGCGGTCGAAGAGGGCGTCGATTATTCCAAGGAGCCGACGACGCTGATCGAGTTTGAATTGGTCGATGCGCCTGGCGGAATCCTTCTGAAGATTTCGGAATCGGGATTCGATCAAATTCCGCTGGCTCGCCGCGCCAAAGCGTTCAAGGCGAACGAAGGCGGCTGGCAGATGCAGACTCGCCTCATCGAGAAATACCTTGCGGCGAAGCCATAACTCGAGAGACTGGGCGCAACCGGCGGGTTCCGCTCACGTTTTTGCCGCACTGGGTGACAGGACTCGTTTGCGCCTCGTCTTGCGCCTGTGCCAAGGCGGACCAATGTCCATCACGCGTCTAACCGCGGGATCGCGCGTCACGCGCCAGGCGATCAGCAAACACCTGCGTGTTCTGGAGAGCGCAGGTGTGGTGCGAAGCAGGCGGCACGGGCGCGAGACGCTCTGGCAACTGGAGCAGCGTCGGCTCCAGGAAGCTCGCCAATATCTCGATTTGATTTCGGCGCAGTGGGATGGCGCACTTGGGCGTTTGCAGCAACTCGTGGAACATTGAAGACAAGAAGAGAATCTCGGATCCGCAAAGGGGGTGGTATCACTCGAAGCGATCCCACCCTCTCAGGATTTTCAAGGAAATCGGATCCGCTGGTCTAGCCGGCGGCGCGAGCGGTTGACTCGTAAGCGGAAGCGAGCAGCTTGGTATCGGTGTATTGGCGATATTTTGCGACCTTGCCGTCTCGAACCGTAAAAGCCATAACCCAGTCGACCTCAACCGTTCGGTTCGTCGCCTTCACTTTTGATCGCTCCCAGCCGACCACGAGCACGCGATCTCCGTCCGCCACGAATTCACGCGGTTGGAAATCCAGAATGTCCGCTTCCGCCGCCAGCTTTTGAAAGAAGCTCGCGACGCCGTCGCGCCCGCGATAGGCGCCCGCAAGCGGCAATCCCTCGCCTGGAATATCCCATTCCACATCTTCCGCCATTAGTGCGAGCAGACCCGCCATGTCGCCGCGGCCAAATGCGGCGAATCCTTCTTTCACCACCTGCAAGCTCTCTTGAGTGCCCATCGGGAATCCTCCTTACTTAAGTTGATGTCTAGTCCACGGGGTGCATTCTTATACGCCTGCGGTGCCGCATAGCAAAGTGAAATATTATTCTGTTCTCGTCCATCAAAGGCATAGCCAGGGAGAAGTTCAAGTGGCGCAGGCTTCAGCCTGTGGATTTTGTTCCTTGCAAGGGCGAAAGGTCACAGGCTGAAGCCTGCTTCCCCGTGTACAATACGATTCCGGGCATTAGAATCGAAACCATATGGCCGAAGCGGGCTCATTTGCGGATCGCGTGAAGCAGCAGGCGGACATTGTCCGCGTGGTGGGCGAATACGTCCGCCTGAAAAAGTCAGGGCAAAATTTCACGGGGCTGTGCCCGTTCCATTCCGAAAAGACGCCTTCGTTTGGGGTGCATCCGGTGAAGCAGATCTATCACTGCTTCGGATGCGGGGTGGGCGGCGACGTGTTCCAGTTCGTGATGGAGATGGACAAGATCACGTTTCCGGAATCGGTGCGCGCCGTCGCGGAGAAATGCGGCATCGCGATTCCTCGCGCGAAGGAACGCACGCCCGAGGAGCGCCAGCAGAATCAGCAGCGCACTTCACTCGTGGAGCTGCATCGCGAAGCCGCTGCGTTTTTTGCGCAGCAATTGAACGGAACGCAGGAGGGCCGCGCCGCGAAGGCATACCTGCTCGATCGTGGCCTCGACTCCGAGGCCATGGCGCGATTCGGTATCGGTTTCGCGCCGTCTGGCGGCGAGGCCTTGCTGCGCGCGATGAAACCGAAATATCCCGAAAAAGTTTTAGAAGTTTCCGGTCTCTTCAGCCGCGACCAGAACGGCCGCCTCTACGATCGCTTTCGCCGCCGCGTGATGTTTCCGATCGCCAACGATTCAGGGAAGATTGTAGCGTTCGGCGGACGCGCCCTCGGCGACGACCTTCCAAAATATTTGAACTCGCCCGAGACACCGATCTACACGAAGAGCAATATTCTTTATCATCTCGATCGCGCCAAGGAAGCGCTGAGGCAGCGCGACTTCGCCGTCCTCGTGGAGGGCTATATGGACGCGATTGCCGTGGCGCGAGCGGGACACTCGAACGTGGTAGCCAGCTGCGGCACGAGCCTCACCGAGGCGCAAGTGAAACTGCTGAGCCGGTTCACGCGCCGCATCATCGTCAACTACGATCCGGACACGGCGGGACAAGCGGCCACCGAGCGCTCACTGGCGATCCTGCTCGAGCAGGGCGCCGAAGTGAACGTCCTCGCGCTTCCCGGAGGGAAAGATCCGGACAGTTTCATCCGCTCCGAAGGCGCCGCGGCCTACACGAAGTTGCTGAATGAAGCGCCGCCTTATGTGGATTATCTGATTTCTCGCGCGCGGAAAATGGATATGTCCACCGCGGAAGGAAAACTTCGCGCCGTGAATTTTCTAATGCCTTACGTGCAGCGCGTACCGGACCGCATCCTGCGCTCGGAGTGGGCCACGCGCATCGCGCAGCAGTTGCGCATCGAGGAGCCGGTGCTGCGCGAATCCATGCGCAAAGCGGCGAGCGAGCGCCGCAGCGAAGTGAAGGCCCGGCCCGAACTTGTCGGCCGCGTAGGAAAGCCCGCCGAGCGCCGTCTAGTCCAGATTCTGATCGAGGCCGAGGAATTTCGCACGCAGCTCGCTGAAGAGATTCGCGCAGGTGAATTGCACCGCGGGCTCGAGAGTGAGCGCATTCTCGGCGTGCTTATCGAAGCCTGCGCCACCGGGGCGCGGCCCGATGCCGCTGCCCTCGCCCTTTCGCTTGAGGATCGCGACCGGCGCCTTTTATTCGAAATCGCATTCGAATCCGCCGCCCCGCCGACGCGGGAAGAAGCGCAAAGCTGTCTCGCCGTGCTGCGCCGCCGCCGCTCCGAGGAAGAACTGGCCAATGTACAGAAAGAGATCGAAAAATTTGCGGCAGCCGCGGGCGCTGGGGGCGAATTGCGGCGGCTCCTGGAGCGCAAGCAAGAATTGCGCAGGCGGCTGGATCCTCCGGCGCATTAAATCACATTCGTATGCTTTCCCACCCTCTCTCATCCCGAGCCAAGCGAGGAATTTCTCCGTGGTTTTCGAACAACATTGGAGATTCACCGGCCAAGCGCGCCTCGGAATAAAAAATTGTTAGTTCTTGGTTGTTCGTTCGCGCGCTGCTCTCGGCGGACATTCGAACGGCCAGTTTAGTGATTCTATTGATTAATACCCGATAAACAAAAGAGTTGACGCTGTTGCCCGCCAACGGATAACTTGATCCGGTTTACGGCATCGTGGCGGCGAAACGCATGAATCGTAATTTGCATCTAAATGTCTGTGGAGAGCCCCTCTCGAAACGCGTTTACGGGCTGGTTTGCAGGAATTGGTGCAAAGGATTACCTCACTTGCGCGCATGCAGAATCAAATCGGGCAATTTGAGCGAGGCACACGAAATTTGAGTTTCGTTTACTCAGGATTTTGCAGATAGTTCTTTCGGCGTCTGGTTTCTAGTTTTGCGTCGGTGTAATGGCGGCTTCTGGCGTTTTTTCTGGAGGACTCCTTGGCGCTGGCTATTGAAGAGAAATACGATCAGGTACGGCAGCTCATTGCCATGGGCAAGGAGCGCGGGTACCTGCTCTATGATGAAGTGAATGATATCCTTCCAGCCGAAGTTCACTCCTCGGAAGAAATTGACGACCTCCTCTCCACTTTTGAGCGATACGGCATCGATATTTACGAAGACCTCGCGGCGGCCAAAGCGGCCCGCGCCACCGCCGATCCGACCGTAGCCGAAGCCCCCGAAGTCGAATCCAAGGACGACCTGCCCGTCGCGGAGGATTCCGGCGATCTCGACCTCACGCCGGGCATGCTCGAGAAGACGAACGACCCGGTTCGCATGTACCTCCGCGAAATGGGCACCGTGCCGCTCCTGACGCGCGAAGGCGAAGTAGCCATCGCCAAGCGCATCGAACGCGGGCAACTGCTCGTCCTGAAAACGATCACGCGTTCGCCGATCATCTTGAAAGAACTGCTGACGATCGGTGACGACCTTCGCAAGGGCACGCGCTCAATCAAAGAAATCGTCCAGTTTGACGATGAAGAGCTGACCGAAGAGAAGATCGAAAACAAGACCAAGAAAACGCTCAAAGTGTTCGACCGGATCGCCAAGGCTTATCACGAATGTTTGCGCGAAGCCACGAAGCTCGAGCGGATGCCGAAATCGAAGAAGCGGCCTTACATCCATGCGAAGTATCATGTGGCCCGGCTGCGCATCGAGATGTCACAACTGGCGCGCTCGATTGAATTTCACCCGCTTGAAAAGAAGCGCCTGATCGACAAAATCCGCCACACCGTCGAGCGCCTGCAATCCCTCGAACGCGAGGCGGGAAAGCTCGAGCGCCGCGCCGACGCGTCCAAGGGCGACAACGCTGCCGAAGCGCGCAAAGAGCTGCGCACGCGCCGCACCGAGTTGCGCGAAATCGAAGTCTCCAGCGAAACGGGACTCACCGATTTGAAGCGCATGCTTCAGGTGATACTTCGCGGAGAAGCCGAAGCCGAGCAAGCCAAAAAAGAATTGATCGAGGCCAACCTCCGCCTCGTTGTCTCCATCGCCAAAAAATACACCAACCGCGGCTTGCAATTTCTCGACCTGATTCAAGAAGGCAACATCGGCCTCATGAAAGCCGTGGATAAATTCGAGTGGCGCCGCGGTTATAAATTTTCAACGTACGCCACATGGTGGATCCGCCAGGCGATTACCCGCGCCATCGCCGACCAGGCGCGCACCATCCGCATTCCCGTGCACATGATCGAGACGATCAACAAGCTGATCCGCACCAGCCGCCAGCTGGTGCAGGAGCTCGGCCGCGAACCGACCTCCGAGGAAATCGCCAAGCGCATGGATATTCCCGTGGCCAAGGTGCGCAAGATCTTGAAGATTGCGCAGGAGCCGATTTCGCTGGAGACGCCCATCGGCGAAGAAGAAGATTCACACCTCGGCGATTTCATTGAAGACAAGGCCGTGGTCTCTCCATCCGACGCGGTGATCAACTTGAATTT
>Ga0210388_10001401_pt1 | contig 18994 bp, 10 predicted proteins | sample IncBWC19OmetaG_FD_155485 | JGI IMG/M metagenome (GOLD analysis project Ga0210388, IMG submission 155485) | Forest soil microbial communities from Barre Woods Harvard Forest LTER site, Petersham, Massachusetts, United States - Inc-BW-C-19-O ... | reverse complement strand
TTCCGGTTCGTAGAGCGTCGCGTCCGGATAAAAAACCAAGGGCAGCTTGCGCAGCCCGAGGACGCCATCGGCGTTGAAGTTTTCATCCGTAAATGCCGCAATGGATTTTTTTTCGCTGTCCATTTCGTCCATGCCCAAGGTCTCCCATCGCCCTGGAATGAGTGGCACGGTGCGCAACTCGGGTGACCATTGCCCTTCAATGCGCTTGACCAAATTATCCTCCGAGGTGTGATCCTTCAAGTTGTCCAAATCATCCGTCCACTGCAGCGATTTATCCGCGGGAATGGACAAATCCTTGTCGAGAGCGGATTCAAGTTGGTCGAGGTCCTCGTTGCGCAAGTCATCCAGTTTTGTGTGCAGCTCTTTGTCGCCAAAATTCCGCACCAAACCCCACACCGCGTCATTGACTGCCGTTTTCCAATTATCCACGGCCTTGTCGAGTTGGTGGCGCTCAATATAAAACGAAACCAATTTTTCTTCAATCACCGCGCGTTGCATAATCAAGCTGGGATCGCGGGCGTTGGCCAGGTTGTTCCCCAAAGCCGTGGCAAACATGGTTTCAGCGTCAGCATAATCCTGGAGCAGCCAATAGCAATTTTCCAGTTTGAGTTTTAAGGTGGAAATTTGCGCAGAGTCATCCGGGGTGAGATCCGGATTATTTTTAAGACTTAAGGCCAAAACATACTCGACAACCGCCTGTTGCAACTGCTTGGTCTGCTCGTCCGTCAGCACCGGCGTGGTCGGCGTGGGGGCGGCGTTTTTAACGTCACTGGGGGTGGCATCGGTTTTGTTGGCAGTAGCAGTTGGTGGAGCGGCCAGACTGGTATAAAGGTCGCCATACAACTCGGCCACGCTGAATAGGATTTGTTGCAGGGCGGGATCTGCGTCCGCAAGATTGGGGCCGATAAACGGAGCGGCATCCTGCTGGGCTTCGGCGCAGGATTTTTGTGCCAGGGCAATATTGTTGCGGCTTTGATAATTCAATGCCTGGAGATATGAAATTTCCACCCACTCACGCACGTATGCGGGTGCTTTTCCGGAGGAACTGATCAAATTGGCAAAAAGGGCCGCTGCTTGGGCGTATTCATCGTGAGCTTCATTCCATTTATCTTGCGGGTCAAGACTGCTTCCACCTCCGCTGGCAATGTTTACCCCGCCCTTTTTGGTGTCGCGCGAGTTGGAGTTCGAAGTCGTACCACTGTCCGCCGGGCTCGCCGGGGTGGCTTTGGCGGCGGTATTCGCCAGAAGGCGGGCGATATTCCCCAGATGCACTTCAGCCTGGCCTTGCAAGTTTATTGCCTCCAGCCAGTTAGGTTCATGCGCCGCAACATCCACTGCTTCAGACTGCATCTCCAAGTAGTTTTTATGTGCGGTATCCAGCTCGCCTTGCTGCTCCAATTGCAGGCCTACCGCGCCGAGACTGTGCGCTCGGTCCAACTTCCACGCCAGGTTTTGCGTCGCCGCCTTGGACACTTTTTCCATGGAGTCCAGCGCCTGGCTTGCATTTCCCAAGGCCAAATCCACATCGGCGGATTGTTTCATCCAACGTAAATTATCGGGGTGGTCGTTAATCAGGGAATCCACGGTTTGCCGTGCTTGCTGAAAATAGTCCGCAGCGGCGGAGCCCGTGGTGCAATGGCCCAGGCCCAAATCGGCATAGGCTATGGCCGACGCACTTTCCGCAGAAATGGTTTTTCGCACCGCGTTGTCGTCTAGGTTGCTCCCATAGATGGCTTTCGCTTGATCCAGCACGGTCTGGAAATTATCCCGAGCCTCCTTCAATTGATTTTGGCAGAATTTCAGATTGCCTAAGGCGAGATGCGCCAAAAGGCCAGCCCGGGTAATTTCCGGATTCTTGGTCGCATAGTCCAAAGTCACATTTCCGACATTAGGGACGAACTTGATGGCATTTTGAAAATTGACCATGGCGGCATCATATTTACCCGTGGCCGCCAAACCTGTACCTAGCGCATATTGGATCTGTGATTTGAGCGCATCTAGGTCTTGGCCCGCAATGCTGTTTTTGGATAGCGCGGGAATTTGTTGATCGGCTAGTTGCGCCGCGGCCAGCCCTTGGGTTATCTGTCCGTTTTGAAAATTGATTTCCGCGGCAATGGCGAGGGATTGCGTATAATAAAATTGAATAAAACTGTTGGCGCCCGCCTCGTTTAACTTTTCCAGCTCCGTCACGTCCGCGTCCGCAATTTTAATTCCATTCGGAGTGGGGTTGGCCAGTTCGTTGTACAAATTGCTGACCAGCAAAACGCCCAATGAATTGCTTGCGACCTCGGCGGATTTTTCCGCGGTTTCCGCGCTGGTTTTGTCGTTCTTATCCTTGATGCTGAGATTGTAAACATACACCACCGCAACCAGCGCCAGCACGGTCAAGCCGGCAAAAAACATTCGTTGCACGCGCAAATTTTTCAGCTTGCGTGTGGTTTCCTTTTCCCGCTCGGCGGCGGCTTGCGCCTGCAACCGTTGCTCGCGGGCGGCGCGGCTGCGGCGCGCAGGCTCGGTCAACACGTCATGCATCAACTCAACCCAGACCACGTTATCCAATTGTACGAGGTTGAGGATGCGTCGCTCGCGCAAAACATCGAAATCGGCTTGGGGCAAACCGGCCATCAAGGCATTTTCCAGCGGTGATTTTTTGCGGAAACCGGTGGCGGTCAATAATTCGTCCTCAATCCAAGTGCGCGTGCGCTCACTGGCCATTTCCATGCCGCGTTGATAAAAGTCCCGGATAATGCCTTCGCGCTCACCGGTCAGCAGGTCGGGAGTAATGCTGGATTGGTGGCGCGTGCGGCGGATGGTGTTCAACTCATCGCACACCAGGCACAAGAGCGCTGGTTCAACTTCCCGCCGTTCAACCGCCAGGTTGCCGCCGCGGTGCTTTTGCCCGGAGGAAACAAACTCCACGATATTGAGCGCCACTTCGGGAGTCACCAAATGGGCTCCCGCCTTTTGCACCACTTCAATCGCTTGGGCCCCGCTCATGCGCAGCAGCCGGTAGCGTTTGGGCATGAGCGAAGGCATGCGTTCGCGCCAGGAATCGAGCTGCGCCAAAAAGTCCTCGCGCAAACTGATGACAAATTTGACCGACTTACGCTCCAGATCAAAGGCGGCGGCTTGGGATCTGTCCTTCGCGAGCGCGATGCGCACGGCTTCGGGTACGCGATTTTCCAGCAACGCTTCCAACTCCGCCACAAACCGATCCGCCTTTTGCTGGGTATGGTCGTTGTGCAGCCCGAGGGTGAAAATTTCCTCAAACTGGTCGAGCACAATCACCGGCGTTAGCAGACGGTTGCGCGGGCCCCAAAAGTCCACATCTTTGCGGTGAAAATATTCCCAAAGTGTTTCCTGTGCATTAGGCAGAGGCGCATCCGGTACGTTGGCGTGGCGCAATTCTTCCGCCAGCTTGGCCTTGATTTGCTCAGCCAGTTCCGGCGCTGACTCGTCGTGGTTCAACCGCACGAAAAATGGCAGGAAATCTGATTGTTTCAATTGCGGGAACAAGGCGGCCTGCAGGAGGGAGGTCTTGCCCAAACCCGATTGGCCGAAAAGCACCACCACTTGCTCGTGTCGCACCATTTCGAAAATATCCGCTGTTTCCCGATCCCGGCCAAAAAAGAAATCGTGGTCCGCCTCGGTGAACGAGCGTAAGCCGGGCCACGGATTTTCGGCCGTGAGATGGCTGGTCGATGGAGTGGGGGCGCTCATCGGTTGGCGGCAAGTTTGCGCCGGTTCTTTTGCGCGCGGTCGAGTTGTTTGACCAGATCCTCAGGGGGAAATCCGCCGGGCGCAATCGCACTGCTCAATTGAAAATATTGCAGGGAGCAAAGGCCGCCGGGGGCGGAATCGTCCACGACTACGGGAAAAATAAACCCGCAATCGGTGGCGGTGTAGTGTTTTGATTTTTCCTTGGCTTCGTACCATTCGCGGCGCCAATACCGGGGCTGCTGGTCTTCCGTATTGCGGGAGAGCACGGCGACAAACGCGCTGCAGTTGTTGATGTGTTTGCGGATTTTTTCGTTAAACGCATCACCCGGATTAAGGTTGAGTTGGTCAACCCACACTTCGAGATTTTTCGCCGTCAATTCTTTCACGAGACGCATCGCCGCGTCACGGTCCTCGCGCGCATAGCTGATAAAAATGGAACCGCTGGCCATGTCTGCCGGTTCGCTGCCGGGCGGTGGCGGCAATTCCGTGCTCCCGTATTTTTCCATCCACCGCCGGTGCAGCTCGCGGACAAAATCCACCGGGGAAATGTCCGTCATCACCACGGTGTTTTCCGGGCTGAATTTGCGGAGGAAGCGGACGAAATCCGGCGGTGAGCGGCCGCCATCAACTATGACTTCAGTCATGGGCCGTTCGTTCCACAACGGGCCTTCGCGCACCAGCCGCAACAGGAAACGCGCCAGCCAGTCGGGGAAAGTCACACCCAGGATTAGCAAGTGGCTGGAGCGGAGTTTGTTGATTAAATTTTTCGCCTTCTCCTTATTCGTCATCAGGTCGTGCATGAACTCCAGCATATTGCCTTCGGTCACTGCAAAACGGGAGTAGGAGGTGGCCATGCCCAAAATGTGGTAAACTGCACTGCCAGCGTATTGCAGTTTGTCATCATCGAAATCCGCATCGGGGAAAGCCATTTCCACCGGACGCTTTTTGCGGACTTTTTCCACGGCGTCCGCCAGCAGGGAGTCCACCGTGGTGCTGATAAATAGGTTGAAGGCGGGAATCTCCGCCAGCAGGCGCAGGGCTTCGGGCATCGCGGGCTTGAGGGATTCGTGGATATCAAGCACGCGGTCCTTGATCTTCCCCAAATCGCCGTGAAAACGCTCGTAGGCGCAAATGACATCGTTGGGGTCGAAGCCTTCGGGCAGCCGGTCTCGCGGTATGCCCAAGCCGTTAGCCAGTTGTTCCGCCACCAGCCGGTAATACATCTGCGGGCCGTCCGGGGTGTCGACCATCAGCAAATCATTGCCCACCATCGGGACGACATTGCGGTCTTTAATTGCCCGGAGCAGTACATTCCATTGATAGGTGTCTTTATCGCTCATCGTCGTACCTATTTTTGAATACCAGCCCCGCCCGGGTTACAAGCAGATTCTGGGGTGAACACGAGCGGCACGCGTGTCAAAAATGTAACCTTATCAGTCGGACAAAATTAATTTCGATTTACAATTCCCTTGAACTTTAATGGCCGCCATCGAGGTCACCGGTTTGGAGGAGGGGGGCAAAGAGGGACTTGTTGGCGCCCTTCATATAGGCTTCCTTGGCTTCGATGGTGCCGTCCTTGACCCGGGCCATCAGGCTGGAATCCATGGTCACCATGCCGTCGGCAAAGCCGCTCTCAATGATGTTGCGGATGTTCGCAATTTGGCCGAGGCGGATGGTGTTGGGCAGCGCCTCGTGCGCGAGGAGGATTTCATGCACGGCGCAGCGGCCCTTGGGCTTGCGCTTGCAGAGCAATTGAGCGACGACGCCCGCAAGGCAGCCGGCCAGCATCACGCGCACCTGATTCTGCTCCTCGCCGGGGAAAGTATTAATGATGCGGTCCACCGTCTTCGGCGCATTGTTGGTGTGCAGGGTGCCAAAGACGAGCATGCCCATGGAGGCGCAGCCGAGCGCGAGCTTGATGGTTTCCAACTCGCGCATTTCGCCGAGGAGCAAAATATCGGGATCATGGCGCATCGCGCCCTTGAGCGCGGCGGCGAAGGATTGGGTGTGTTCGCCTACTTCCCGGTGCACGATGACGGATTTCTTCACCGGGTGGACGAACTCAATCGGATCCTCGATGGTGATGATATGCTTGGAAAGATTCGTGTTAATATAATCAATCATCGCAGCCAGCGTGGTGGATTTCCCGCTGCCCGTCGGCCCGGTGACGACGACGAGGCCCTGATCGAGATGGCAGAGCTTCTTGAGCGCCTCGGGCAGCTTTAAGTCTTCAAAGGAGAGGATTTTCGCCGGAATCTGCCGGAAGACGGCCGCCATGCCCCAATGGTTGTAAAGGTAATTGCCGCGGAAGCGCGCGAGCCCCGGCACCTCATGCGCGAGGTCGAGGTCGTGTCGTTCGAGGTAGTCCTGCCAGCGGCGCTCGGGGACGAGTTCCTTGAGCAAGGCCTCCATAGTCGCGGCGTCTATCGGCTGGTCGGCGATGGGTTGGAGCGAGCCGGAAGCGCGCGCCTTAGGCGGCAGGCCGACGGTCAAGTGCAAGTCAGAGCCGCCCTTTTCGAGCAGAGTGCGGAGGAGTGCGTCAATGGCGGCCATGGGTCTAAGCGATTTTTTCCCGGAAGGTGCGGTTGGTGATATTGGCGAGGGCGACTTCGGAGGAGATTTTGCGCTGTTGCCAGAGGTCGAACACGACGGTGTCCATCAGGCACATGCCCTCGCGCGAGCCGGTTTCCATCGCATTGCGCAGGCCGGCCGTCTTGCTGTCTTTGATCATGGCCTGGATGGCGGTGTTGCTGACGAGGATTTCGCAAGCGAGGGTGAGGCCACCGTCGCGACCCGGGAGCAAGCGCTGGCACACCACGCCGCGCAGACTTTCCGCCACGCTCGCGCGAATCTGGCTCTGTTGCGCTGGCGGGAACACATCGAGCAGGCGGTTGAGCGTGGTGGTGGCGTCGCTGGTGTGCATTGTGCCAATCACAAGGTGGCCGGTCTCCGACGCGCTGATAGCCATTTCGATGGTTTCCAAATCGCGCAGTTCCCCAATGACGATAATGTCCGGGTCTTCGCGCAAAGCGCCTTTGAGCGCACTGGCAAAAGTTTTGGTGTGCGAGCCAACTTCGCGCTGAGTCACGTTACAGCCCTTGGCGGATTGCACGGTTTCGATGGGGTCCTCGACAGTGATGATATGGTCGGTGCGCGATTCGTTAAGGTAGGCGACAATCGAGGCGAGGGTGGTGGTTTTGCCGGAGCCGACCGGACCGGTGATGAGGATGAGTCCATTGTGATAGGAGAGCATCTTCATCAACGTCGGCAGTTGGGCGGCGTAGCCAAGATCGCTGAGTGTGCGAGTTTCGGCGGGCACCATGCGGTAGGATCCCGCCGCGCCGTTTTTGTGGAACATCAGGTTCACGCGGTAACGTTCCGCGCCGGTGACGGCGAGGGCGTAGTCAAAGTCTTTACGCTCCAAGTAGGTTTTTTTCTGCGTCGGGGCGAGCAACGAGGTATTGAGCTTGAGCGCGTCTTCGGCGGAAAGAGTGTGGTTCGAAAGGTAGGCGAGCGCGCGGTTTTTGCGGATAAAGGGGCGCGCCCCGGTGGATAGGTGCAGGTCGCTCGCGCCGTGTTTGGCGGTCGCGCGCAGCAGCTCGCGCATTCCGGCGGCGAGGGAAAGCTCGTCCATCATCGCCACTTGGTCGAAGGGAAATTTGGGCACAGGGCCCGAACCAGGTTTGCCTGCGGCGCCACCGCCCGAGGTGGAATGCGGCGCGGCTGCTGCCTCTTCTTCCTCCACTGCAAATGGGTCGCTCAGCGGTGGCCCTTTCTCGCCCTTGGTCATGGCCAGGTCGGCCAGTTTTTCCAGTAGCTCGACATTGTCGGTAATGCCATCGTCGAGCAACTTTTGCGCGAAGGTGATCAATTCCACCTCTTCGCCGATAGCGGCGCGGATGGCCGCAGCCTGCTCACGGGTGAAAAGGGATTGTTCTATGCCGAGGCGGACGAGCCAGAGTATCGCGGGTTGCATGGAGAGCGGCGGGGTGAGCTTCGCCATGCTGTCAGAAATTTTCCTGATGCCAAGCGCGAAGGCATAAAATCAACCCAACTGCTGAATAATGCAGGTGGCCTCACCCATGCGGCAATTTTAATTGAGGCGACAAACAGGAGAAAACTCTTTTCACCCAACATGGGAAATAATGAGGTTTGATTAAACTTGTCGACGCAGGTCATTTGGCCTACGAATCGACGCATGAAACGAACCCTGCGATTGCTGGCCTTGGTGGTACCGGTATTTTTAATTGGGGCGGTGGCCGGGCATTGGGTGTACCCCCCGCAGCCTGCAGGTGCGCATAGCCCGCCCACCATCATCCATACCGCCAAAACCACGGGTAAAAGCACCATTGTTACCCAAAGCGCGATATGGGATACGAAGGGAACGCTGGCGGATATTCTTAAAAAATACAAAGGTGGCGATCGCATTTCCGCCATTCTTAAATTAGTTGGGGATACCCCGGTGAGCGGGTTGGCCAGTTTGCTGGATGAAGCGGCGTTGTGCCCCGATGCCAGCATCCGCAACACCGTGTTGGACGTTGCCTTGGCCAAGTGGGCCCACGCCGACCCCCACGCGGCACTCGCTTACGCATATGCCCGAACTTTGCGTTCGAGCCGTCTATTGCAGGGCAATCGTGTAACGTCCAACTACTATAACACCAGTGATTATCTGAACAAAGTTTTTGCGGTCTGGACGGAAGATGATCCGAACGCGGCTTTGGCTGCGGCGGAAAAACTGGATCGCAAACCCTTGCGCAGCGCCGCTGTCGACCAAGTGCTGGCCGCTTGGGCGCAAAGCGGGGATTCCCGGGCCGCACTGACTGCGGCTATGAACCTGCCCAAGGGTTTGTTGCAAACTGACCCGGTGCCAGCGGTATTTCAAACGTGGGCGCAAATTGACCCGGATGCCGCCTGGGCGGCCTTGAGTGTCATTACCAATGCCAATACCCGCCGCACAGTCCAAAACGTCTTGATTGATACGATTGCCGAGAGCGACCCAGTACATGCGTTTGGCTTGTTAACCGCTTTGCCGGTGGGAGAACAGTCTCCCCAACTTTTTTCCAGTGTGTTTGGTTCCTGGGCGCAGGTGGATCCGGAATCTGCTTTTGCCGCGCTGCAAAAACTTCCCAATGGCAATGCCCGCAATATTGCCACCCAAAGCGTGTTTGGCGCCTGGTCGCAGGTTGATCCGGAAGGCGCACTGCAAGCAGCCCAAGCTCTGCCCGCGGGGACGATGCGAAACCAGATGCTGCAAAGCGTGGTCAGTGGTCTCGCCGCGCAAAATCCCACGGCGGCGGTGACATTTATCGAGTCACTTCCTTCCAGCACTGCGCGCAACGATATGATTAACACGCTGGTTTCCTCATGGAGCGATGTGGATCCGGTTGCGACTCTGGCCTGGCTTGGAACCAAGGGCGAAAGTATCGGTTTAAATGGCGCCGTCCAATCGGTGTTGAGCAAAATGGGCGCCGCCGATCCCCTCGGCGCGTTGGCCTATGTTGCGCAATTGCCCAATAGCCCGCGCCAGATGACCTATTACAACTCCGTCCTTAATCAATATGCCCAAAACGATCCAGAGGCGGCGATGAACTGGGTCAACACGAACCTGACTGGGACTGCGCACGATACTATAGCTGCGACTGTGGTCAAACAAATGGCGGCATCTGATCCCAATGCGGCGGCGGGCTTTTTCGGTCAAATGCCCGCGGGGCCATCGCGGGATAACCTCGCTACCACCATCGCTAGTTCGATGGCATTGCAGGACGTTCAGTCGGCGTTGAGCTTTGTCCAAAATTTGCCTGAGGACGTGTCTACGAAGGCGCGGAACCAGGCGGTGCAAAGTGTCGTGAGCAATTGGGCGAGTGCGGATCCGGCGGCCGCCGCAGCCTACGTCAGCAATTTGACGAGTGACCCCAATATGTCTGGCGTCATTAATCAAGTCGCCTCTGCTTACGCGCAGAGCGACAGCCAGGCCGCATTGGCTTGGGCGCAGACGCTGCCCGCCGGCCAGCTCCAGGATGATGCTGTAAGTGTCGCCGTTACCGATCTGGCCTCCAGCAATCCGCAGGCGGCGTGGGATTTCGCTTCGCAGGAAGGCACTTTGTCCAACTCCAATATTCTTTCGATAGTCAATTCATGGGCGCAAAACGACCCTTTGAGTGCCGCCAAACAGGTGCTCAACATCGTCGATACCCAAACGCGGGTGAATGCCATTTTGGAACTGGCTAATAATTGGGTGCAGATCGACCCCGCCGGTTTGGCCAACTGGATGCAGGCGCTGCCCGACAGTCAAGAGCGCGACGCAGCCGTGGCGCGTTATGTCGCCTCTCAATCGTCCAATGACCCGGCGACGGCTTATTCGCTGGCGGCAAGTATTGGCAATTCTGGGCGGCGCAATTCGCAAATCACCAATGCCCTCGAAGACTGGGCGGTAACCGATCCGGCCGCTGCGCAAGCTGCTCTGGCCACCGCGCCACTTACCGACCAACAACGCCAAACCATCGCCAATAAAATCAATAACGGGACGATTTCAGAATCCAGCCGGGGTGTCATACCCTCCGTGACCGCCGGATCAAATTCCAAGGTGACCGACGGGCCGCGGGTGCTGGCCCCGGGTACGGTTATTGCGGTACCAAGTAATTAAGATTTTTGGGAATAGCGATTTTCCATCGCTCGCGCCGAAACGGTATTTTTTGTGAATTTACTTTATTCTCCAGCGGACGTTTGAATTGTCTTTGGTTTAAGCATCAAGGGTCACATTTTCGGCGGCTTTGGCCTGGCACATTAAAATGATGTTTTGCATTTTCTCTTCGCCGTCGAGCGCGTCCTGGGTTTCCATGGTGACGCAACCGGCAAGCAGCTTGGTTTTGCACCGGCCACAAATTCCGGAACGGCATTCAAAATCGACGTTCACCCCTGCATCTTCCGCAATTTCCAAAAGTGTTTTGTCGGGCGGCAGCGGAACGGATTTTTTCGAGCGTTGAAAGGTCAACACTGGGTCTGCTGAATTGACCGTTGGAAGTGAGGTGGAAAAAGCTGCTTCCGCGCCGAAAGCGGGTTGCGCATCCACTGCGGCCAGGGCGGCTTCCGTCTTTTTCGCGGCGACAAAGGCTTCGGACTTGATTTGTTCGGCGGGTACACCCAAATCGCGCAGCAATTGAATCGTCGGCTCCATCATGGAACTGGGCCCGCAGATGTACACTGGGTGCATCGCCAGGTCGGGGACAGCGTGATTGAGCAAATCGCGGGTTACGCGTCCCTTAAGCCCGGTCCAGTGCTGGCCCTCCGCCCGGGTGAGCGTGACATGCAGGTGCAGATTCGGAAACCGCTTGTCCAAATCTTCCAACTCCTGGCGAAAGATGATGTCGTGCGGGGATCTTGCACAGTAAATAAAATGAATATCGCCCTTCCAGTTCCGGTCGGTCAATGAGCGGAGGATGGACATCAACGGCGTGATGCCGACGCCCCCGGCAATCAAAACAATGCTCTTGGCTTTCGTTTCATCAAAGGTAAAGCGGCCCGCCGGCGCAGAGACATCCAGCAGGTGGCCTTCGCGCAAATTCTCATGCAGATGGCGCGACCCCAAGCCGTCCTCCTCGCGTTTCACCGTGATTTCGCAGTAACCCGAGCGCGTCGGCGAAGAGGCGATGGTGTATGTGCGGACGACTTTTTTGCCACCAATTTGCAAGTTGAGAATGAGATATTGGCCGGACAGATGGGCGAAGGGCAGGGGGCTGTTGTCCGGCAGGGCCAGGCGGAAGGTGCGGACATTGGGGGTTTCCTGGATGATGCGCACGATTTGCAATTGGCCCGACCAGAATTTGGGTTTGCCCACCATGGCGGGCCGGGTGGCGGCCTTTGCACGGATTATCAGCAGCCGTAAAACTAGCAGCACTGCCAAAACCGTGGCAAAGGTCAGCGGCAGGCGTTCATCAGCTTTTACCAGCATGATATAATGCACTACACCGGCTATCGCCACGACGTAAACCAGCCGATGCAGTGACTTCCACCGCGCGATGCCGAGACGCTTGATCATCGCATTCGTGGAAGTGATGGCCAGTGGCACCATGAGTATCAGTCCGATAATTCCCACGAGCAGATACGTGCGCTTCACCATCTCGGACAATGTGCTCGAGACACTGAAAGAGCGGTCGAATGCGAAAAAAATGAGAAAATGCACCAAACCATAAAAGAAGGCGTATAGACCGAAGGTGCGGCGTGAAAAGATCAGCCAGTTCCAGCCGGTTATTTTACGGAAGGGCGTCACCGCCAGCGTGAGCATCAGAAAAACCAGCGTCAGCATTCCCGTGGTGCGGATGGCAAAATTCACCGGGTTGGCCCCGAGGTCATGGTGCAATGCATCCCACGCCAGCAGCGTCACCGGCACGGCGCCATTGACGAAGAAGAGGAATTTGGCGAAGCGAATGTCTTTCATCACGGTGGATTCCGGTCAGTAATTCTTGCGCAAGTCCATGCCGGCATACATGGGCCCTACCTGCTCTTCGTAGCCATTAAACATCAACGTCGGGCGTCGGCCGGACTCGCCAATGCGCTGCTCCGTGGCCTGGCTCCAGCGCGGGTGATCCACATGCGGGTTAACATTCGCATAAAATCCGTATTCATTGGGAGCAGTCACGTTCCAAGTATTGCGCGGTTGTTCCGCCACCAGCTTGATTTTTACGATGGATTTGATTCCTTTGAAGCCGTATTTCCACGGGGTGACGAGCCGGATGGGGGCGCCATCCTGCGGCGGCAAAGCGCGTCCATACAGCCCGCTCGCCAGAATTGCCAGCGGGTGCATGGCTTCGTCCAGCCGCAATCCTTCAATATAGGGCCAATTGAGCACGTCGCTGGATTGGCCGGGAAAGCGCATCGGATCCAGCAAGGATTCAAAGGCGACATATTTGGCCTCGCTGGTGGGCTCAACTTGCTCCAGCAGTTTCGAAAGCGAATATCCCACCCACGGAATTACCATGGACCAACCCTCTACACAGCGCATGCGGTAAACGCGTTCTTCCGGCGGGCTGATTTTCAACATCTCTTCAAGCGTGTAAACCTTCGGATTCTTCACCAGGCCTTCGACTGCAACCGTCCAACCATTGGTTTTAAAGTTGGATGCGAGTGGAGCAACTGACTGTTTGTCCGTTGAAAATTCATAAAAATTGTTATAATTGGTAATATACTCAATTTGAGTCACCGGATCGGAGGCATGAAAACCGCTGTCGGCGGTGCCAGTAGCAGCGGGAGCGGGCGGGGACGTCACCAGCCCGGCGATTTCAGGAGTATCCACCGTTTCCACGGACATGTGGTTGAATTTTCGATACACCAACCCCGTGGCGACGGCGCTCGCCGCCACAATCCCCGCGCGCATGAAGTTGCGGCGGTTGAAGTAAACTGCCGCCGGAGTGATCTCGCCAGGGTGGATTTTGTTCGAGTCGCGCACGGGAAAGTTATTTCGGTATTAAGGTCAGCGAGCCAACTCTGCAGACAAATTGCATTGCGAATGCTAATGACCAACCGGAAAGACGTCAAGATTTCGCACATAGACACGCGAGTCTATCAATCGTTCCATTGACCGTGCTTGCGATAAGATGGGGGCCGTTTATTTGCGTGAAAATGTTTTGCCACGGCGCGTCTTTCACCCCAAAAATGTGAACCTTGCCCCCCCTTTAAACCCCCGCATATTGGAAGGCCGGTTTTCGATGAATGTGTATACCCCCACGGTATTTGTTTTGATTGCAGCTTGCGTGTTGACCGCACCGGTGTACGGGCAGCCAGTTGCTGCTCCAAATGACCAACCCACCGCTTTTCAAACCGAGGCACTCCCCGGCAATGCCTCTGCAGCGGCCACCGGGCGCGGTGGCGCGGCGAGAGGCGGGGGCGGGGTGCAGGCCAATTTTGTCGCCACCCTCACGGACGATCAACTTGCGCAATTACATGCGAAACTCGATGAATTGAACGCCGCGATCAAGGCGCTCAAGGACGCCAAGGCCGATGACGATTTGGTGGTGGATGCCGAAGCCTGTGGCTGGATTGTCGAAACCACCTTGCGGATTCCCAATGCCTACGGGGATTCCGATTCTTTGGTCAGTCCGTTCAACAAATGCCTCTCCCTGCTCAATGCCGGTTTGCGCCGGGCGCAGGAAATAAAAGACGGAACGGCAACCTGGCCGCAAAACAAAGGCAAAGTGGACCGGGCCTATCGCTCGGTGGTGGATGGCACCGCGCAGCCGTATCATGTTACGATTCCCGCGTCCTACGACCCGGCCAAGCCCATGCCGCTTTACATTTATTTGCACGGCATGAGCCATTATGTGCCCGACATGGGTTGGGATTGGGCCGGGACGGCCGACCGCGCGAACGCTGGGGGGAACGGAAATTACATCCGCGTTGAGATGTTTGGCCGGGGTAATAATTCCTTTCGCTGGGCCGGGGAAACGGATGTGCTGGAGGCGCTCGCCTCAGTGCGCAAACGCTATAATATTGACCCGGACCGTATTTTGCTCGCGGGCTTTTCGATGGGTGGCGCCGGCTCGTGGCAAATCGGCTTGCACAATCCGGATATGTTTTGCGGTTTGGAAATTGATGCGGGCGTCATTGGCAATCGGATGACCATGGACGGGCTGACCCCGGCACAAAAGGCGGCCACCGCCACTTATGGCATTATGATTCCGCATGCGGTGAACGTGCTGGATGTCCCGCTGGTGGGCTATGCGGGTGCGAACGACGCGCAACTGGCCTCGTCCAAGAGCATTCGCACGCAACTTGAAAAAGAGGGATATAATTTCAACTATGTCAGCGATGTGTATTCACTCGGCAAAGACATCGACGCCCTCTTCCTCGCCAATCCGGGTCAGGCCCATTCGCACGCCACGGGCGCAACCCTTCAAGCAATCAATGAGTTCAGTGATCTGAACTTCACTCACGGGCGAGTCATTCCCGACCGTATCCGCTTCGTCACGTACACGACCCGCTATAATCAGGATTACTGGATTACGGTTGACGGAATGACGCAGCAGTTCGATCAGGCCCGGGTGGAAGCCACGCGCGACGCGGCCAAGGCGAATTATACCGTCACGACCAACAATGTCTCCCGCCTGTTGTTGAGCGACATGACGGCGGCGAAAAAGATTTCCATGGATGGCGCTACCATTGACTTCAAGTCGGCCGCGAACGTTCTCCTCGTGCGCAATGCTGCCGGTCTCTGGCAACAGGCCGACCCCGCCGCTGACACCGGCTTGCGTAAAAAACACGATCTCCAAGGTCCCGTTAACGACGCGTTTTTCGATTCTTTCCTGTGTGTCACACCCACCGGCACGCCCTACTCGGCCATTACTGACGAGCGCGGCAAGGAGGAGTTGGCGCGTTTCTCTGCCGCATTTACCAAAGATTACTGCGGAAACGTCCGCACCAAGGATGATACAGCCATAACCCTGGAGGACATCGCGAACAACAACCTGGTGCTCTTTGGCGACCCGGGCAGTAATAAAATTCTCGTGCAGATTGCGGACAAACTTCCGATTAAGTGGAGCAAGGACAGCATTGTCGTGGGTGGCAAAACGTATTCTCCTGCCGACCATGTGCCTGTTTTGATTTACCCCAATCCGCTTAATCCGCAACGGTACGTCGTGATCAACACCGGATTGGTGACGGGTGGCGGCGGAGGGGGTGGCATGAACGCCGGTTATGGCGATTTCGCCATTCTCCAAGTCAGTCATGGCGACAACGGGAAATTATCCGACCAAGTCGTGCAAGACGGCGTGTTCGACGCGGCCTGGCAATTGCCGAGCCAGCCGTAATTTAGAGAAATTAAAAGTTCCATGGCCAGTGCTACTCCATCTCCTCCCGCCAGCAGCGCAACAGGAACTATGCCACCTGCCGCTGCGGGCAAACCTGCTGCGGCCACGACGCCTCCTACTACAACCACAATGACCGACAAAGTTGCCGCCCCGGCCGCCACTCCGGTGGTCGAATTAGTCGGCAAAGAGCGCACGGCGATTTTCCCAAAGGAGAAGGCCGCAGCCTTCATTCAGGCGGTGTTTTTCGTTCCGCCGGACGGTATCACGGATTATTGGACGCCCACTGCGGCAGATTTGGCGGGAATTGAAACCGGCTTGGGAAAATATGTGGAAGCGCAAGGCCGTTCGCACCGGGGCGATTGGGCGTTATATGAGCGTCAGGTCGCCGGGGTGGTGGTAGGGGGCGAAAAGTTTTTGCTGTTGAGCTATTTTACCAAGGACAAAACGCTGCAGGAAAAAGCCTCCGCCGCTCGGGATCCGAAGTATGATGCGGATGACTGGACCAAGGTTCCATTTTGGATCAATGACGGCGGGGATGTTTATTTCCGTGTCGAGTACGATCCACGCAAAAAGCAATTCATTTGGTATGAGAAAAACGGTGACGCGTGAAATCCGCGTTTATTTGGCGGGAGTTGCTGTGACAGTTGGAACAGTTGTGGCCGGAGCGGGGATGAATTTCTTAAAAACCATCCAATCTTGCAGCCGTGCCGGCCAGGTGGCGTGCGGGCCGGGGCTGGGACGGATGCCGTAACCGTGGCCGCCTTCACTAAACACATGCAATTCCGCTGAGACACCCGCTTTCTTCAGCGCCAGATACATATACACGGCGTTTTCGGAGCCGTTGGTATCATCATTGGAAATGGAAAGAAACGTCGGTGGAGTTGTCTTTGAAACCTGGACATCCGGAGTGGTGGCTGGAACTTCGCTGCCGCGTTGTACGATTCCGCCGGGGTAAATCAGTGCGGCGAAATCGGGGCGGATTTCATTTTTGTCGATGTCATCAATTGGGTCATACTGGCGTTTGTCATAGGTGGTTTCGATTTCCGCGGCGACCTGCCCGCCCGCCGAAAAGCCCAGTATGCCGATGCGTTTCGGATCGATTCCCATTTCCGCCGCTTTTGCGCGAATGATGCTCATGGAGCGTTGCGCATCCTGCAGCGCGGCCAAATAGCGGGGCTCGCCCTCACGGTTGGGAATGCGGTATTTGAGCACAAAAGCAGTGACGCCAATCGAGTTGAGCCACGTCGCCACACTCGCGCCTTCATCGGCCATGGAGAGCTGGTAAAAGCCGCCGCCCGGGCAAATGAGAATCGCCGCGCCGTTGTCCTTGTCTTTCGCCGGGCGGTAAACTGCGAGAGTCGGTGTGGCCACCGTGCCGGTGAGCAAGTTGCCCGCTTTCCATTGGATGTCGTCCTTGAGGTCGGCTTTGTCGCCAGGAGGCGTGCTGGGCCAGACATTGATGGTTTGGGCCGGGTCGGGAATCGCAGTTTGCGCGGCGAGGGTCGGCGAAATCGCGCTGACGCACAAAAATAAGGGTAGAAGATATTTTTTCATGGGCGGACTCCAATGGGAGTGACAATTATCTCGGAGTAGATAAATGGCACAAGCAGAAAGGAGGAGAGAGTTATGCGAGCCATGTCATCGCTAAAAAATGATTCAAAATTTTGGTTTTAGGGGATGGTTAAGGCCACGCGAAAACCCATGATGTTGCCGACAAACCCGGGATCGAAATCCCGATAGGCGGATCGGCAATACGTTTCGGAATAATACCAACTACCTCCGCGCAGCACATGAGCTTTGCCGGTGGCCGGGCCGGCCCAATCTTTCACCTCGCCACCCGGATACTTGCCATACCAATCGAGACACCATTGGTAGACATTGCCGGTCATGTCGTAAAGCCCCCAGGCGTTCGGCAGCTTGGTGGCAACGGGATGCGTTTTCCCGCCGCTGTTGTCGCCATACCAGGCCATTTGCGCGGGGTCGCCGGCGTAGGCATCCGTGGTTCCTGCGCGGCAAGCGTATTCCCACTGGGCCTCGGTCGGCAGGGTGAAGGCACAGTCGGGCGGCAAATCTCCCGCCGCACGCTCCCGCTTGGTAAGTTTTTGACAGAATGCCATGGCGTCATTCCACGAAACATTTTCCACGGGTGCGTCTTTACCCACCATCTTGAAATCACTGGGATTTGTTCCCATCACTGCTTCATACTGGCCTTGAGTGATGTCCGTGACGCTAAGAAAATAATTTCTGGTCAGGGTGACGCGGGTTTGCGGGCCTTCGTCGGTGCCGCGGTCGGCTTCATCCGCTGTGCTGCCCATCAGAAAAGTGCCGGCGCGCAGCAAAACAAATTTGATGCCGGGATTGGCGGCGAGGCGCGAAAGTAGGCGGGAGAATAGCGGATCAGGTTGTAATGGGGCTGCAGTATCCGTGGATGGAACAGGCAGGGGCGGAGCCGGAAAAGAATGAAATTCACCCGCCGAACGCGGTTCCTGAGCGGGATTCGCGCAACCGGCCAAAACCCAAGCCACAGCCAAAACGAGGCAGTAGCGCTTCATTCGCTTAGGTCAGCGACAATTTGCCAGTGCTGTCGCCCAATTTATCCACCGAGGCGCCAGTGTGCTCCAGCATCGAGAGCCAGAGGTTGTTGATGGGCACGCCGGTGGCGTCCAAGTGGCGACCGGTTTTGATGGAGTTGCCGCCCTTGCCCAGCAGGACAAACGGCAGATTGTCGTGATTATGGCGGTTGCCGTCGCTATTGCCGCTACCGTAGCCGATGAGGCAGTTGTCGAGAATGGAACCATTGCCTTCCTGAATACTGTCGAGCTTGCCCAGCATGTACTTGAACTGGGTAAGGTGGTACTGGTTGATTTTGGCCAGCAACGCCATTTTGGCTTCGTCGCCCATATGGTGCGAGGTGCCGTGGTGGGGCACATTGGCATCGCCCCACGGATATTGTTGATTGCTGCCCTCGTCGGCAAAGGGGAAGGTGATAACCCGGGTGAGGTCAGCTTGAAAGGCGAGCACCATCATATCAATCATCAACTGGATATGCGTGGGGTAGGCGTCGCTGGACGTGGAGATGCCGACTTTTTTCTCCGTGCTCGAGTCGTAGGCCATCTCCGGGCGCACCGCTCCCGCAGGCAGCGGCGGCGGCGGTTCATTTTTGGCACGTTGGAGGCGGATTTCGATTTCGCGGACGGAGGTCAAATACTCGTCGAGTTTTTGCCGGTCATTGGCGGCCAGGCGTTTTTGGACGCTGTTGGCGTCATTGAGCACGAAATCGAGAATACTGCTCTGGTCATGTTCGCGGATGGCGCGGGCTTCCTCGGTTTCTCCCGGGATGCCATTGGTGAACATGCGGTCGAACACCGATTGGGGATCAACATCCTTGGTTACTGGCGTGGTGGCATTGCGCCACGAAAGATTGTGGGAATAAGCGAGCGGGTAGCCGCTGTCGGTGCTGGCTTTTTTGCCGTCTT
>Ga0210388_10001399_pt1 | contig 19012 bp, 13 predicted proteins | sample IncBWC19OmetaG_FD_155485 | JGI IMG/M metagenome (GOLD analysis project Ga0210388, IMG submission 155485) | Forest soil microbial communities from Barre Woods Harvard Forest LTER site, Petersham, Massachusetts, United States - Inc-BW-C-19-O ... | reverse complement strand
CACTCCGTTCGACGGCACCTACTACCTCACCGCAAGCGGCACGCCCGAAAAGCCGATTGTCATCAAGGGCGCCGGCGATGGCGAAGTGATTTTCGATGGCGACGGCTGCCAGAATCTCTTCAACCTCATGGGAGGGAACTACAATTACGTCGAAGGGATTACCGTCAGGAATACAAATGTCGCGTTCCTGCTCGGCATCAAAAATATCGCCGGCTCCAGCGGCTTCACGCTGAAACATTCGCGCATCGAAAATGTCGGCCGCGCCGTGGAAGACGACTGGTCCGGTTCGAAAAATTTCTACATCGCAGACAACGTCTTCATCGGCCGCCACGATCCGCTGAAATTGCAGAGCTGGTGGACGCCGCAGGTCTGGGCGAAATTCCCCGGCTATCCTGCGCTGATCACATCCGAATACGCCATCAAGATCTACGGCCAGGGCCACGTGGTTGCCTACAATTACGTCGCTAACTGGCACGACGGCATCGACATCGCCACCTACGGCGATCCCGACGGCGTCAACGACGGCGCGAACGGCGGCGCTCACGAAGAACTCCGCGACCGTGTCCCCGTCTCCATCGATTTCTACAACAACGATATTTACAACATGGCCGACAATTGCATCGAAGCCGACGGCGGCGCGCACAACATCCGCGTCTTCCGCAATCGCTGCTTCAATGAAGCCGGCGGCGCGCTCTCGGCCCAGCCCACATTCGGCGGCCCGCTCTATTTCTATCAGAACATCATGTACGACAATACGACCGGCGGCCCGCTGAAACTGATCGACACGCCCGCCGGCGTCCTGATCTACCAGAACACGTTTTTCGGCCAGGGCCGCCTGATGGGCCCCGCGTCCAACATTCATTTCCGCAACAATCTGTTCCTCGGCGACGGCTGGGCCGACCCCATTCTCAACCTGCGCACGTTCACGAGCTATTCCGATTCCGACTACAACGGCTTCTACCCGAATCCCGGCGCGGCTACGTCCTTTGAATGGACCTCGCCGGATTTCGCCACCCCCGCGGACTATTCAGGAAAGCTCGTCACGCGCACTTTCAAGACGCTCAAGGAATATCAGGACGCCACCAAGCAGGACCAGCACAGCGTGCTAGTTGGTTACGGAATCTTCGTGAACGCGAAGACCCCGGATAAGAACGATCCGCAGCATCTCTACAGTCCCGAAGAATTCGATTTTCGGTTGCAACTCCCTTTGACGGCGGGGCAAACGCAATTTCATGTCAACCCCGCCATCGATGCCGGCGTCGTGCTGCCCACAATCAACGACGACTTCACCGGCAAAGCCCCCGACCTCGGCGCTTACGAACTCGATAGACCAGTCCCGCACTACGGCCCTCGCGAATGGCCCAGAGGCCCGCAAGATCCCAACGAACCGCGCTCCGTAACCGGGCCGCGGCACTGAAATCCTGCGGGCCCGGGCCGCTCAGGGACCGTAAGACAAAAGTGTCAGACATGTCCCCGGTCGCACCTACCCGTCGTAAACCGACCAAAACAAAGGGACTCGGTGCCAAAGAAGTGGGACGCTCTTGGATCTCCGAGTTTCGTCGCGCGCGCGAAAACGATGGATGAATCTCTCCTGAGTCGGCATTTAAGCCACCGAGGGGCGCCAACGCTGTAGCCAAGAAGCTTCGGTCGTGTGCGACCGGGGTAGGGGTGGCGGCGCCCTTCATTTGCCCAAGGCAAACGACGCGCGTCAAGTTGAACCCAGCGCCCTTCGCAAAAGGCGCTCAGGGCTGACCTGCCTGGGGCACGTCCGCGGAGCCCCCGGTCCCTCCGATGAGCACAATAGGTCGAACGAAGTGGCGGAGGCGCTGAGGTTACGGTAATATTACCCTGAATTCTGGAGAGCACATTGAGTCTTACACACATTCAGGGTGCGACGACGGCGGGAGCCAAGACCTTGGTGCGCGTGCGGCCGCGCGGATTCTGCGCGGGGGTGGTGCGCGCGGTGGATATCGTGGAGCTGGCGCTGGAGGCTTACGGCAGCCCGGTGTACGTGCACCACGAAATCGTCCACAACCGCTACGTGGTGGATCAGCTCCGCGGGCGCGGCGCGATTTTTGTCGAGACGATCGCGGAAGTGCCGGTGGGAGCGGTGCTGGTGTTCAGCGCCCACGGCGTGCCGCCGCGGGTGCGCACCGAAGCGAAAGAACGCAGCCTGAAAGTGATCGACGCGACCTGTCCGCTGGTGACGAAAGTTCATTTGGAAGCGCTGAAATTCGCGCGCGAGGGCCGCACGCTGATCCTGATCGGGCATCGCGATCACCAGGAAATCGTGGGCACGTCGGGCGAGGCGCCGGAGCAGACGATCGTGGTCGGCACGGTCGAAGAAGTCGACAATTTAAAAGTGCCCGATCCGAACCGGCTGGCGTTTTTGACGCAGACCACGCTTTCGCTCTACGACACTCAGGAAATCGTGGCGCGGCTGCGACAGAAGTTTCCGTCGATCGTGGGGCCGGCGTCGGACGATATTTGTTACGCAACGCAGAACCGGCAGGAAGCGGTGGAAGCGTTGACGCGGGAAGTGGAACTGATTCTGGTGGTGGGCTCGGCGAACAGTTCGAATTCGAACCGCCTGGTGGAGGTGGCGCAGCGCGCGGGGGTGGCCGCGAGGCTGATCGAGGATTCGAACGATATCGACGCGGCGGCGCTGGAAGGCGTGAAGTCGATCGGCCTGACGGCGGGCGCGTCCGCACCGGAAGTGCTGGTGGAGCAAGTGAGCCAGCGGCTTTCGGGATTCGGATTCACGAATCACCGGGACCTCGAACTGATTCGCGAAGACGTGCGGTTCACGCTTCCGGCGGAACTGGCCGCGAAGCTCGGCCGGGCCGCGAACTAGTTTTGTCTTTCGGCCTTCGTCCCGGCGCATCAAAATAAAATAAGGAGTCCTACTGTGGCGGTCAAAGTTGTCCGCCAGCCGAACAAGATTGCCCTTTTGGGCGCGCCCACGAGTGCGGCCGCGATGTCGGCGGGGCACGAGAAGGCGCCGGGGGCGCTGCGGTCGGCTGGGTTGATCGACCGTCTGCGAGCGATCGGTTATGAAGTCGCCGATCTGGGCGACGATCCGGTTCAACTTTTCGCGCAGGATGATGAAAGCCCGCGCGCGCGGAACGTAAGCCGCGTGCTGAAGTCGCTCGAGGCCCTGAAGCCGCGCGTGGAGCAGGCCATCAAGAGCGGAGCGCTGCCGCTGATCTTGAGCGGCGACTGTTCGATCGCTCTGGCTACGATTGCAGGCGCCCGCCGTTATTTCCGCCACGTCAGCATGATTTACATGGACCGCGACGCCGATCTGAATATTCCGGCGACGTCGCCGTCGGGCATCGTCGATGGGATGGTCGTTTCGCACATCGTGGGGCGCGGCGCGGCGGAGCTGGTGCGATTCTGGGGCGAGCCGCCGCTAATCCGCGAGCCGGACCTGGCGCTTTTCGGCGTGGCGCGCCTGGATACCGCGGAGCAGGAAGTGCTGGATCGCACGCCGCTGCGGCGGTATCTTGCAGCCGATGTCATCCGGCTTGGACCCGCAGCCGCGGCGCAGGTGGCTATCGAGCGGATTCACGGGGTGGGGAACGAATTTATTTTGCATCTCGATGTGGACGTGATCGAAGGGTTTGCCGCCACGAAAGTGCCAGGCGAGGGCGGCTTGACGCTGGCGCAGGTGCGCGAGGCTTTGCTGGTTTTCGCAAAGCAGAAACATATGGCGGCCATCGAAGTCGCCGGCTACAACCCGACGAAAGATCCCGACGGCACGTGGGCTAAGTCATTGATCGATTTGCTCGCGGAGGTTTTAGGCGAGCGGCTTGAGGCGCTGAAGTCGAGCGCGCCGGTGGAAGCCGCGAGTGCGGCACCCGCGGGCGTGAAGGAAGCGCCGAGCGCGCCGGCCGAGGCCGAGGGCGTGATTCCCGCGGTGACTTCGGGCGACTCCTGGTCTTCGGACATGCTCGAGACCGAATCAGAATCGCCGGATTCAGGCGCCAACGACGCGGCCGAAGAAGCCCCGGAAGATGCCGCGGAGAATCCGGTTCGCACGTCGGAGGAATCGGAAGACGAGGGGTCGGCAACCTCGGTTGAAACCTCGGAAGAAGCGGACGACGCAAATTCGTAAACATTCTGCTGTGTCCCGCCCCAAGCGAAAACCGAAACGCAAACGCCGCGATCGCAGTGTCGCGCCCAAATTGAAATTTCAGCCTGAAGTGATCATATTCGACGTCGACGGCGTGCTGGTCGACGTGCGCGGATCGTTTCACACCACGGTGATCGAGACGGTGCAGCATTTCACGAAGAAGAAGGTGACGCGCCACGAGCTGCATCAGTGGAAGAACCGCTCGGGATTCAACGACGACTGGAAACTTTCGACGGCGTGGGTGCAGTCGCTGGGCGGCAAGCAACAATACGATGAAGTGAAGGCGAAATTCGTCGAGCTGTACTGGGGCGCGGCCGACAAGGGCGGCAAGGCAGGAAATGTGGCGCGCGAGAAGTGGCTGTTGCCGCGCGCGAGCCTAGGGCGGCTCGCGAAGCGAGCGGAGCTGGCGCTGTTTACCGGGCGCGTGGCGGCGGAGCTGGATTACACGCTGGATCGCTGCCGCGTGCGCGAGTTTTTCCGCCAGGTCGTGACCGTCGAAGACGTGCAGCGGCCGAAGCCCGACCCCGAAGGATTGTTGAAGATTTTGGCCGGGCGCGATCCGGCGAAGGCGCTGTATCTGGGCGACATTGTGGACGACGCGTTGTCGGCCTGGGCCGCGAAGATTCCGTTCATCGGCATCCTGCCCCAGAGCGCCGGCGCCCGCAGCGCGCGTGCTGCTTTGCTGAGAAAACACGGAGCCCTCGCCGTATTGCGCGACGTGAACCAGCTGGAGAGCTGGCTGGCGCGTCATCGGGCATAGGCCCGGAACCTCCTTCCTACCAGTGGCATAGAACTAGCGGGCAGTGCCAGTAAGGACACTAGTACCATTGTCTGTGCTCGCCTCGACCGTCAGAATTTCTAGCACGGCAGTCTATCGCTGAGGGATATGAGCGACAACAACATCATGAGGCAGACCGCGGCGCGGGCGTTTGTGCGCAGCCTCAACATTCTGCTCAAGTTCGCCAGAATGTATGACTTCGGGCATCCGCGGACGGCCCGGCAGTACGATACGGCGTGGTCGGAATTGCAGGTAGCACTGGGTAAGGACGACGACTCCGGAATGCTGCTGGCGGTGTCGGGCGATCAGCTTCTGCTCGACGGCACGCCGCTGGATACGGCGGCGTCGGAGAAGAGTTTTGCGCGCATGCTTTCGAGCGCGGGAATTGCCAGCGTCCATTTCTCTCCCAAGCTGACGCACGCGAGCCTGCAGAAATTCGTCCGCTCTTTTCCGACCGGATCTTCTTCCAAGCCTGCGCAGCTTGCCGAGCAGCTGAAGGCGTCGCTGCACGGCGATCCTCATATTCACGTGAACGAAGTGTGTTTCGTGCCGGCGGATTCGGCGGTTGCGAGATCGACCATGGCCGCGCAGTTGGCTGCGCGGACACTGGGGATGAATTCGGCCGAGACGGACAAGCTGCTGAACGATCCGGAGAAACTGCTGCAATTGATCGTGGCGGCGGACGGGATGAAGGGCGGCGGAGGCAGCGGAGGGTCTGGAGGAAGTGGCGGCTTCGGCAGCGGTTCCGGCGGTGGCTCGGGGAGCGGGTCGAGCCTCAGCGGTCCGGTCGGCGCGGTTTACGGTGCGGGCGGTCCGGGAGACGGGTCCGCGGGAAGCGGTTGGAATATTGTCGGCGGAAGCGGAGGCGGCGGAGCCGGCACACCGCTTGATCCGAACGTTGGAGGATTTTGGCTGAACAAAGATGCGGAGGCGGGAGCGGTGACTCCGGGACCGACGTTGAGCGGCCCCGCGGCGGGCGTGGGCGGAGCACCGGCATCGGAGAATGCGCCGGCATCGGGCTGGAACATCGTCGGCAGCGAAAGCGGGACCGCCGGCGGAACTCAGATCGATCCGAATTCGGGCGGCTTCTGGCTGAACAAGGATTCTGAGGCTCGAAAAGATGCCCCGTCCAAGACGCCGGTTGCGCTTAGCGGAGATGCATCGAGTGTTGGCACGAGCGGCGACGCTGGCACGGGCGGCAACGGGTCCGGAAATGGCGGTGGCGGTTGGACGATTCCGGGAGTCACTCCGCACAAAGGACCAGACAGCCGCTGGGCCAGCGCATCAACAGGGATTCGCGCGACGCGATCGGCACGCGGGAGCAGCGGATCAATGGCGGTGGAAACCGGACTGATGACCCTGCACGAAGACGAATTGCAGGGAATTTTGCAGGTGCTCGCGCAGATCGCGCGAACGAACGACGCCTCGCAAGATCGATTGGACCCAGGAGCATTTCAATCGCGACTTTCGACACTGCCACGGCGGGCGCGATTCACTGTGAGCCAGGCGCTTTCCGCGCTGGCGGCGCAGGCTCCCGCGGAAAACTCCGATAAACCGACGCTGCTGAAGCTGGCCGAGCACATCGCGGTGCGGTTCGCGCTGGAAAGCTACGAGCGCGGCGACTTGAAGGTGAATGCCGTCCGGCAGATGCTCGACGAGATGAACAGCGAACTCGACGGGCTGCGCAAAATCCTGGGTGTCTACGAAGAAAAAATGGCGGCTGCCGGAATTCACACGCAGACGCACAGGGAAGTACTGGCTCAGGAATTCTGGCTGCAGGTGCCCGACGAGAAAAAGAAAACCGTGCTGGAAGGGCCGGATGCATGGTGCGTGCCGGGAGTGCGGCTGCGCGAGTACATCGAGAAGATGGTCGAGCGGGGCGAGAAGGAAGACGCCGAGAAGATCCTGAAGAATTACGCGAACGGCCTGTTGAGCAAGAATGCGGAAGCGCGGCGGCAGACAGCAATGGGTTTGCCGGAGCTGGCCGGTCTTTACGCAAAAACGAGCGAATCGCTTTTCATGGATACGATCCGCGATCTGGGATTGCAGTTGGCGGACGAGAAGGACGGGCAGTTGCAGAGCCTGCTCGGAGCGGCGTTCGTGCGGCTGTCTCAGGAAGCGACGAAATCACGGGCGTATCCGGCAATCCAACGCTCGGTCGAGCTGATCGAATACATCGAATCGGAGCGGCCGGGAGCGAAGAAGAGCCTGGGATCGCGCATCGGCGTGGAAAACCGGCTGCCGGAATTCATCGAAGAATCGCTGAAGGAAGGCACCGTCCCGGCGGGATTGAAGGATTTAATGCGGCGCATGCCGGAGCACGCGGCCGAGCAGGTCGCCATACGGTTCAGCCGCGTGGGTTTCCGCGAGGACTGCGAGCTGCTGGTTTCGATGATGGAAGTGCTCGGGCCGGAAGGCCTGGATCATCTTCGCGAGCAGCTTCGCAAAGGCAGTCCCGGTGTGGCCATCGACACGGTAGGAATCCTGGTGCGGATGGACCTGAACAGCGTTGAGCGGATTCTGCCGGTGCGCATGAAGGAATGGAAGCGCACGGCGCACGATCGAGTGGTACGGCAGATTGCGGCGAGCGGGTCTCCGGACCGCGGGCGGCTGTTGCTGCAGATTTTCGATCTACTGGATTCGCTGATTCGTCCGCTGGCGATCGATGAGATCGGCATGGCCGGAGAAAAATCGGGCGACATGCGGTTGCTGCGCATTGCGGAAGGCGATCTTCCGCGCGGGTCAACCGAGTTCTTGCGGTTGAAGGCCATCGAGGCACTGGGGCGGTTGCGCACCAGCGGCGCGGAAGCGGTGTTGCGCAAGGTGGCTGAGGCGCGGAAGGCATGGCGCTGGGCGAATCCCTCCGAGCTGCGCGTGGTGGCGGCGCAGGCCCTGGAAAAGATCGACGCGGAATGGGCCAAGGATTTCATTCCGAAGAGTGGTTTGAGCGTGGCCGACCTCGCTATTGAGGTGCTCGACATGGACCCGAATTCGTCCGCAATTCGCCAGAGGCGCTATCCGCGGCTGCGTTTGGACCATGCCGTGGCGGCGATGACGACGAACCTGAAGGAAAATTATCATCTGGAAATTCCGGAGATGGCGCTGAGCGGCGGCGTTGCGGTTTGCGAGCAGAGCCTGCATCCGGGAAGCATCGTGGATATCCGGCTGAATGCCGGCGGGAAGCCGGTGAAGGCCCAAACGATCGTACGGGACGCGAATACGCAGGCGCGAGCGTTTGAAGTGGTCGACATGGATCTTGAGGAGCGCGCCAAGCTGAGGAAGTTGCTGGTGCAGCTGGGCACTGCGATGAAGCAGAGCACCTCGCAGGAACGCAGCCGACGCGCAACGCGGACGATTCCTACCGGCGGGCGGGAGTAGTTCCTAACGCTGTGTTGAGTGTTCTTCTGTCGAATTAGCCTCAATAGCCCCGATCGAGAAATTGGCGATCACACAAGAAACTTGTTATGGCAGTGAGCCCAGCCAAATTGCCACGCTTAAAAACAATCCCACTCCTATTCCTGCTGCGATCCAGGCTTGCCGTGATGGACGGCGCCGACATCTACCAGATTGCGAAAAACTGCCCGCACTCGCGTCGAGAGGATCGAGAAATACGATGGGGCGCACATCAAGATTCATCTTGACGCCGCCGCGATCAACATCATGAGGCCCGAACCGAAACAGAAGAACGAAACCGCCAAGCGATCCGACGCTGCACAACGCAAATTGGAAACGGAGGTGTAAATTGCCAGAGGCTGCACTATCATAGGGCATCGCAGCCACGCGGGCGTGGCGGAATGGCATACGCAGCGGACTTGAGGAAAACTTGAGTGCTCGCCGGGAAACCGGCGATGCAGAACTGCCCAAATTCGGGGAAACCTGAAATGGCGATCCCGAGCCAAGCCCGGACGGAAATTTTCGCCGGGAAGGTGTAGAGACTAGACGGGCAGCACCTAATTCCCAGAGAACGGGAGATGGTGAAGGGATAGTCCAGACCACAAACCCGCCTTTGCGCCAACGGCGCTACGGCGAGGGCGGCGAAAGCCGTAGCGGGCATGAAAATCCGCAGGGCTTTACGGCTCGTGTGGGTTCGACTCCCACCGCCCGCACCATCGCTTCTCGATCAAGCCTGCTGGATTAGCCGCTTATCAAATTTATTCCGTCGACCGCGAGGTTAAAGGCCCGTTTCGCGGGCACCCAGACAAGATTCAGCTTAGCGCGTCGGGAACAGCTGTTTGCTCGACACTTTCCGTTGTATTATTTTCTGCGCATGGACAAAGCCCCAAAAGACCAAGCTCGCCCGATCACATACTGGATCGGCGAAGGCGCAGGCTGGCTCCTGCAGCGCGTCGTCACCGGCCTCGCTGCCAGCGGGATCACGCCGAACATGTTCACGTTTTTCGCTCTAGGCGTGAACTCCTGTGCCGCAGCACTATTTGCAATGGGACAGTTCAGGGCCGCGGCTGCATCTCTGTTTCTCGCCGCTTTTCTCGACATGGCCGACGGTCAGGTGGCGCGCCGCGTAGGCATGGTCACGGCGTTCGGCGCTTTCCTCGATTCCACGCTCGACCGTTACTCCGACCTCGCTCTCTACATGGGCCTGGTTGTCTACTACACTCTGATCGGCCGGAATCCATACATGATTCTCGCCGCCGTCGCGATGGCGAGCTCCTTCATGGTGAGCTATTCGCGCGCCCGGGCCGAATCGCTGATCCCGTCCTGCAAGGTCGGCTTCATGGAGCGCCCCGAGCGTTTGGTGCTGCTGATCCTGGGCGGAGCCTTCAACCGTATGGCGCCCGCCCTCTGGGTCATCGCCACCATCTCCACAATCACCGTGATCCACCGTGTCTTCTACACCTGGAAAGAGCTCCGCGCCGGCCGCTCCCTCCCCGAGGCGAGCCTCACGCAAGCTTTCTGATCGTTCGTATCGCTTCGTCCCCCGTAGGGGTGTGTCTCCCCTTTCTCTTTTTGGGAATTAAATCGGGGTAACGAATCAATGCTTGACCGGATTCACCTTCAACGACTCCTCGACCGGAGCCGAGACGATTTCCTGCACCTGCTGCCGCAGTTCATCGATTTTTCCGCGCGGAATGTTTGCGGTCTCAATCGTGTCGTGCAGCATCACCGTAATCTTGCCCGGATAGAGCATCCAGTTGCCGGTCTGAAAAAACTGGTAAGAACCGACGATGCTCATCGGCACGATGGGAACTCCGAATTTCTGCGCGAGATTGAACATTCCTTTCTTGAATTCGTGCACGAGCCCGTCGCGCGTGCGCGATCCTTCCGCGAACGCGATCAGGCTGATATCGGCGTCAAGAGCGGCCTTCGCGCGCTGCGTCATGACCTCGAGGCTCTCGCGGGTGGGCGCGTCCGGTACAGCCACGTTGCCGAACCAGCCCATGATCCAGCCGTAGATCGGCAGTTTGAAATGCGACTCGAGCTCGAAGCCGCGGACGAACTGCGGAATCGCGGAGTAGATTACGAATGGGTCGAAAATATTCACATGGTTGCAGATGAAGATGCTTGTCCGCGTCGGGTCGAAGCCGGGCGACCGGCGCACTTCGAACTTCACCGCCGTCAGCCGCATGATGTTGCGAAAAAATCCCCGGTTGATCCAGTCGTGCTTGCGGCGATCTAGGGTCAGGCCAGCGAGCACGATGACGAGCCCGACCAAGAAAAAGTGGATCCCGGCAATCGCCCAAAGCACGGCAGACCGGATCGTCAGCCACGCTTTCCTCATACGATCACGTCCAGCGCGGCGGGCAGAACTTCCGCTGAGCGAATATCGAGTCGCAGCACCTCGCCATCGACGATCAGGTTCACGTAGCCGCCGAGATCGAAATCAACGCGCTCGACCGCCGCGCGTGACGCCAGCGGATGCTTGACGTGCTCTCCGGTAAACAGGCTCGGAAAATTCCAGAGCAGCCGCAGCCGGCCCAGCGGCGACCAACGCACGTACTCGATTTTTCCATCCGCAGGATCGGCGTTCGGCGCCATCAGCATTCTGCCGCCGGTGTACTTGCTGTTGCCGAGCGCAAGAAACAGCAGCGGCCGCCGGTCCCAATCGTCCGCGCCGGGCAGCCTGTGCGGGTAGGGAAGGCATGCCAGTTCAGCGAGCGTGCCGAACACGCCAAGAATGTAGCCTGTTGGCCCGAGCCGTTTGAACCGGCGGTTTGCCAGCTCGCCCGCGTCGGCTGCGAAGCCGAGATTCAGCATGTTGATGAAGTAAATTTCACCGTCTCTGTGCCGCAGACGGATCACGTCGCATGCCCGGTGGCGATTTTCGGCCAGAGCCCGGATCGTGTGGTCCACGCCTTCGACGGTGAAGTCGAGCAGGAAAGAATTGCCGGTGCCGAGCGGAAGAAATCCGAGAGTCGCGCGGCCCTGGGTCGCAGATTCGGGGAAAACGCCGTTCACGATTTCAAACGACGTGCCGTCGCCGCCGACCGCGAGAAAATTCCGGTAGCCCCGGGCATACGCATCGCGGGCCAGTAGCGTCGCTTCACCGGTGCGGCCGGTCTGCACAACTTCAAACTCGATTCCGGCGTTCCGAACGCGGTCCAGAGCCGCGGACGCGAGCTTGCCACAGCGTCCACCACCGGCCGCGGGGTTGACGATCGCGAAAAATCCCGCGTTCACGCAGCCCCCTTCCGGCCGCCGGGTGGCCGCAAGCCCCTCACAGCGGCACCACGTATTCGCGCCCGATTTTCGCGCGAATCTGTTCGGCGAGATCGGCGCGTTTGATCTTCAGCGACGCGGTGCGCGGGAAATCCGTGTCCCAGGCGAAATAGCCGCTGACGCGCTTGTAATTCAGCAGCCGGCGATTTCGTTCGCTGACGCCGGCGACGAACGTGTCGTCGATCGGTTGGCCCGGCTCGGGATGCAGTACGAGCACGAGCTTTTCTCCGGTCATCGTTCGTGCAGGCCACAGGTAGTTTGCGGCGAAGACACAAAATTCCTTTGCGGGGATCCCCTCGAGGGCCGCTTCGACGTCCTCCGGATAGATGTTCTTGCCTTCTTCGGTGACGATCATGTTTTTCTTGCGGCCGAAGAGCTGCAAATGGCCGGTCGCATCGATGCGGCCGAGATCGCCGGTGATCAGCCAGCCGTCGACGATTGTTTCGGCCGTCATTTCGGGATCGTCGAGATAGCGCGACATCACCGTTTTACTGCGCACGAGTACTTCACCGACGCCGTCCGCGTCGGTGTTGCGCGTTCGGACCTCCATGCCGCGAACCGGGGGACCGACGGTCTCCGGGCGAAACGGCTTGAGCTCGTTGAGCGTGATGGCGGTGCAGGCTTCGGTGCAGCCGTAGCCGTTGTAGATGGGGATGCCGAGATCGTGAAAGAACCTGATCGTGGCCGGCTCGGTGAACGCGCCGCCGACGAGCAGCGCGCGAAGTCCGCCGCCGAAAGCCTGATGAACGTCCCTCAACAGGGCACGGCTGAGCCCGAGTCGCGGGCGGCCTCGCGTGAGGGCGCGATTGATTCCGATCAGCGCGCCGAGCATCTTGCGCCTGAACGGCGGCAGCGCCGCGAAACGGTCGCGCAGGCCGCGCTGGAGATTCGTAAGGATCAGCGGGACGACAGCCATGTAAGTGATTTTGTAGCGCTTGAATGCGTCGCGGATGAATTCGGGGCGCAGCGTGCGCAAATGCACCACGGTGCCTCCGCCCGTGAACGGCATGATGAAGCCGCCCATAAAGTCGATGGCGTGATTCGTCGGGATGATGCTGAGGTAGCGCACGCGCGGCGAGAAAGGGAAAACCGGCGTGACGGCCATGCACTGCTCGAGATAATTCTCGTGCGTGAGGACGCAGCCTTTCGGACGGCCGGCGGTGCCCGAGGAATAGACGATGCACGCGGGATCTTTGCGCCCGCGCGGGACCAACCGCGGCCCGCCCGCACCAGAGAATTCCTCCCAGCGCTCCGCTCCGGCGAGATCGGTGTTCGGCGGTGCTTCCGCGACCAGCACAACCCGAGCGTTCAGCGTAGCGAAATTCGGCGCCTGCGTGATCGCGCGCCACACGTGGTATTCGGTCACCAGGAATTCGGCCGTCGAGTGGCCCAGAACTTGAAGCTGCTCGGACGGCGTGAGCTTGTAATCGAGCGGAACGAGGACGCCGCCGCAGAAAAATATCGCGTACGCGGAAATCAGCCACTTCGACTGATTGGTCATGATAATCGCGGCGTGCGTGCCGTTGACTAAGCCCGCGTCCTGCATCGCTTTCGCGAGCGGCAATGCAGCTTCTCTGAACTGCCGATACGTGAAGCGCGCGTTTTCGCGGTCGCGATCCGCTTCGATCAGACACAACTCATCGGGCCAGCGATCCAGTGCGGCCTGAAGCGCTGCTCCGAGGCAGTTGTATTTGCTGAGATCCAGCATCAAAGGCGGGATTGTATCCGTTCGGCGAGCGTGCGGAAATCGCTGACGCCTTGCAGCTCGTAATCGGGCAGCTCGATGTGGAAATGCTGCTCGATGCGCGTGAGCAGGTCGAGCGCCTGGAGGCTGTTGATGCCGAGCGTCTTGAAGAAGTCGTCGTCGGCGCGCAGGTTTTCGCGCGGCACTTTGAAGTGGGCCGCGGCGAGCTGCAGGATTTCGTCGGTGGTTTTTTCGAGTGTGCTCATGGACGTTTATTTTCACACATCAGGGCAAGTAAGGCAGCGCATCGGTGCTTTCGACGAATTTGCGGAGGCCGGCTTCGACGGCGGGCCGCGTAAAGAGGTCGCAGAAGAGTTCGATTTCGCGCTTCAGATCGTCGTGCGGGACGGGCTTGACAAAGCGCTTGGCTGCGGCGGCGGTCTTCGAATCGAATTTATTGATTTGCGCGGCTGTGGCGCGAGCGACGCGCAGGGCGTCGCCTTCGGCGGCCACTTGGCTTACGAGTCCGACCGACTGCGCTTTCGTAGCGTTGATACTGCGGCCCGTGAGGAGCAGGTCACGGACGACAGCATTTCCGATGTCCCGCTTGAGGCGCGGGATTCCGCCGAAGCCTGGGATCAGGCCGAGGCGCAGCTCCGGGAAGGCGAAACGGGCCATCCTGTCGGCGATGATCAAGTCGCAGGTGAGGGCGAGCTCGAAGCCTCCGCCGAAGATTACACCATGAACCGCGGCGATGGTGGTCAGAGGCGCGGCGTCGATGGCGTTCATTACCTGGTGGATGCGCTCGAGGAAATCGCGGACGCCTGCCAGACGCTCTCGTGGGGCCATGGCCTGCGAACGCTCGAAAAGCTCGCGGAGGTCGGCGCCGGCGCAGAAACCTTCGGAACGCGCACTCGAAATAATTAGTGCGCGAGCGTCTTCACCTGCACCCGAGAGCGCATCGACGAATTGTTCGAGCTCGGCGAGGGTGGCCGAGCCGATTTCGTTGCACGGCGCGCGGTCGAGTATGAGTTCGACGGTGCCGCCTGCGATCGTCCACGAGAGCGCTTTGCCGGTGAAATTCTTCATGCCGTCTTTTTCTCGTAGAGCGACTGGATTTCGCCCGCATAACGCGCGGCGATCGCATCGCGCTTCAGTTTGCCCAGGGTGGTTAATAGGCCGTTTTCCATGGTGAATGGCTCGGGCAGCACACGAAAGGCGCGAATTTGTTTGTAATGGGGCAGCCCGGAGTTGAGCGCGTCGAGCGCGGACTGAATCTTCGCCGGAGTGAGCCCGCTGCCGTTGTACGGTGGCCATGTAGCGCCCGCGCCATTCGCAGACGGCGCGACGGTTACGAGTGCCGCCAGAAAGCTGCGCTGATTGCCCAGCAACACGACCTGTTGGGCCTCGGGCAGGGCGGCGGTGAGATCGTCCTCCAGCGGTTCGGGCGCGATATTGTGTCCTGAATTCAGGATGATCAGGTTCTTCAGGCGTCCGGTGATTTTCCAGTTACCGATAGCGTCGGCTTCGCCCTGATCACCGGTATGAAACCAACCGCCTTCGAGCGCTTTCGCGGTCTCGGCGGGCCGCTGCCAGTATCCGGGAAAAACGTTGGAACCGCGCACGAGAATCTCGCCGTTGGACGCAACCGTCATCTCAATTCCGGGAACGGCGCCGCCCACGCGGCCGGGCTCGACTTTACCGGGCTCATCCATGGTGCAGATCGCGGTGGTTTCGGTCAGGCCGTAGACCTGAAGAACGGGGATGCCGATCATCATGAAGAAAAGCTGCGTATCGGCGGCGAGGGGAGCGGAGCCGCAGATCAATGCTTTCAGATTCGGGCCGATATTCGCCCGGATGGCAGGGAAGATCATTCTCCGCGCGAGGTTCAATGCGACCAGGCCGCCCAGGGGCGTGCGCCCTTCCCGCTGGGAGTAATAGCCGGCGCGGGCCATTTCGAAAAGTCTTGCAGCGAAACCACTGCGCTTCTGAATCGATTCCTCGATGCGGCGGCGGACGCGCTCGAGAAACATGGGCACGTTGACGAAGTAATGCGGTTTGGCCAGCTTCAATTCGTCGGCGAGTTTGGTGAGGTCGGTCGAGAGCGTGAGCATGGCATGGCGCGAAAGGGAAGTGAGCATCAGGATTCGCGCCGCGGCGAAGCAGAATGGCGCGTACTGGAAAACGCTTTCTTGTTCCGACTGGCCGCCCATCAGTTGATCGAGACGCGCGATGGTGCAGCCAAGCATGAACGTGACGTTGCCGGCATTCAGGACGACGCCTTTCGGCTCACCCGACGTGCCTGAGGTGTAGACGATTGTAACCGCGTCGTGATCGGCGTGGTGGCGCGGCAGCGACGGCTCGGCGGGCGCTCGGCCGAAGATTTCATCGAATAGCGCGATTTCGCGGCCCGCCGGAATTCCTTCGGCGAGGGCGGCATCGGCGCAACAGACGAGCGACGGCGACGAATCGTTAATGACTCCCAGCCAGTCCTTCGCCACTTGGCGCGGATCGAGCGGGACGACGATTGCTCCTTCGGCCATCAGCGCGAGGTCGAGCGCGACCCAACGGATCGAATTCGGCGCGAGAAGGGCACAGCGGTCGCCCGGTTTCAAGCCGCGCGAAGTTGCGAAGCCGCGTGCCTGCGCGATGAGCGCGAGCAGGTCCGCGCCTGTTACCGCAATGATTTTTCCATCGCGGACTTCGCCGAGCAGTGCTTCATCGGCTGCATCTTCGAGGCGCGCGAAGATTGTCTCCAGGAACGTCATGCGGCGAGCTCTCCGTTGTAATCTTCGACGAGCTTGCGCAGAGCGGGGCCGAGCGGCGGGAGATATTCCTCCCAACCGCGCACGCCGGTGCGAATCGGAAATTGCGGATACTGGCGCGCGACGCGCTCCTCGAAATAGACTCCCATACGCGCCATTAGCCGCAGATTTTTCGCGACGACCTTTCCCATCGAGCAGCGAATCTCGTCGGCTTCGGCGTCGAGGGTATTGAGGGCGACGACGATCTTGTCGGCGAGGTCGGGCTCGTCGACTTCCATCATCAGGTGATGGTGGCCGCGCTGGTGCATGAGGTTGCGGATGCGCTCGTCCATGGTTACGCCAACCGAGGGCACGCCGCCCGGCATGGAAGTGACGATCGCGTGGAAGCGCGACGAAAGCATGCGGTGGCAGGCGCGGAGGATGCTGACGAGCTCGTACATGTTGCGCTCGTCGGAAGCGAAAATGGGCGCGCCGCCAATCTTCTGTGCCACACGCTCGCAGGCGTCGCGGTCGAGCATCTCCATGGCAACGAGGACCGGGAACACGGCGCGATGCTGGGCATAGCGCTGGACGCCTTCGGCCATCGCCGCGACATATTTTTCGTAGGCTTGGTCGACTTCGTGGCCGTCGCGATGGAAATAGATCGTGCGGTAGTAGCTTTTCTCGTAGGCGCCGCCGAAGGCGTGAGCCACAGCTTTCGTGAGTGACGGTTTTACCGGCCACCAGAACGGATTGATAGGGCAGACGGCGAGAACGGGCATCGAACCGTCCCATCCGGCGTCGCGCAGCGCCTTGCGGCCGTATTCAGGGCCGAGCGGCTCGAATGTCCACGCCGCGTCCGTGCCGAGTTCGGTGGCGATGCCGAGCTTGCCTAGAATTTCCTGCGATTCGGAGTTGCGCGTGATCACGAGCGAATCAGGCACGTAGCGCTTGCACATTTTTTGCAGCAGCGGGTCCATCGCGCCAGCCTCGCCGCCGTAGGCGACGCTCAGCTTATTGTGCGCGGAAGCGATGCCGAGCGAGCCGACGATCATGGCCGTCAGCGCGTTCGCGAATTTGCTCTTGAACATCGAGCCTTCGCACGCGATCACGCCGTCGTGTTTTGGAACTTCGGAGTGAAGGAAGGGCGGAAAGACGTCGGGAAGGTGAACCTGCCGCAGCTCTCCGAAATATCCGCGCGTGAAATCAAAATTCTGCGTCATCACCGTGCCGTCGATATTTTCCGGGCCTAGAATGCGATGCACCTGGCGGACGATTTCCTCGACGCGGATGTCGGAACCAGTGTTGCGGGTTCCGTTGTAACCGGCGAACAGGAGCTTCAACTTTTGACCCGGTTTCCAGGGTTTGCCTGTACCGAGGACGTATTCGAGCTTGTTGAGTTCGATCAGGGCGCTGACCCAGACCTCGATCGCGACGTCCATATCGATCATCGTCGCAAATCCTCAGCGGCGCGCGAGCCGGGCGCGGCGGCGACGGTCTGCGATTCGGCGGCGCCGGAGGACGGCCAGTCGCGGTATTTGTACTGGAAATGATTGTCGCGGCTGAATTTCAGCAGCGGGAAGCAATATTGCGAGAATGGTGCGGGCTTGCAGCCCATCTCGGCGGCGACGCGCTGGTTATCGAACACCGTGTTCCAGACGAGGTAGGGCAAGAACACTTTCATGAGCGTGGCGAGACCGCCAACTTTTCCGGCGCGTCCGGCGAGCGCGCGGATCATTGTGGATGACGGGCCTTCAAGGCTCGGCATGTAAACCGGGCCGCGCTTGCCCTGCGCCTTGGCGAGCGCGGTCGTAAGCTCGACGAACGTTTCAGCATCCCTGCCGGACGAGAGATGGTAGATGTCGTGCCCCGGCTTTTCCTTCTGGTGCAGCATCGAAATCGCGCCGGCTACGTAATCGACCGGGACGATATCGACTTTGTCAGTGGAGCGAAAGGGAAGCGCGGGTAGTCCGGCGAGAAACACGAACGCGCGGACCATCTCGAACTGGTTTGTCTCCGGGCGGCGGCTGTCGCCGAGCACGATGCTGGGGCGGAAAATCGTGCGCGGCACGTCAGGGAGCAGCTGGCGGACCATGTGCTCGCAGAATTTCTTGGTGCGCGCATACGGATCATAATCGGAGCGAGCCCAGTCGATCGAGGTGTCTTCCTCGACGACTTCGTCGGCGCGGTGCCCGGCTACGGCGACGGTGCTGACGTGGCTGAAGCGTCGCAGGCCGTGCTCGTCGCGAGCTCGCATGGCGAGCTGGATCACTTCGAGCGTGCCGCGCAGGTTCACGTTGAGGCAGCTTTTTTCGGATTTTCGGTTCAGCGACGCGGCGCAGTGAATGATCGAATCGGTTGTGCGCACGAGCTGGCGGTACTCGTCGTCGGGGAGGCCGAAGTGGGCGCCCGTGAGATCGCCGCGGAAAATGCGGATGCGATCGTGTAGGAACGATTCAAATTGGGGGAAATCGAGATGGAGCTGGAGCGAGCGCCAGAGGCGGCTGCGGGCTTCGTCTTCGCTCGTGGCGCGCACCAATAGATTGAGCGGCTCGCGCGTATCGGCAAGCAGGTTCGAGGCAACGTGCGCACCGATATATCCGGTGCCGCCGGTGAGCAGGATGGCCACGATTGTCGGGTGTCAGGACGTCGGTGCCGGACTGGTGCCCGCTGCTCCGGCGGCGCTCGCTTCGGAGCGAGGCGCGAAAGGCACGCTACGCCGCGGTCGAGCTTCCATGGGACGTCCTTCAATCAGAGGATAGCACCACTTGCGCAGCGCCGGAATGTGGACGTTGATCCAGTAGTCCCACCAGTCGAGGGAGCGGGCGTCGTAGCCGAAGGTTTCGCGCTCGTCAGGCGGCAGGTGGGCGCTGAGGCGCTCGACGTTGCCAGCTTCGAAGACGTGGTCGTTCTCGAGGATGAAAGGTTCGAAGAGCGCGACGAGCTTGATCACTTTATCCAGGTCGCGTTCCTGGCGGGCCAGCGGGGCGCGAGCG
>Ga0210388_10001397_pt1 | contig 19022 bp, 12 predicted proteins | sample IncBWC19OmetaG_FD_155485 | JGI IMG/M metagenome (GOLD analysis project Ga0210388, IMG submission 155485) | Forest soil microbial communities from Barre Woods Harvard Forest LTER site, Petersham, Massachusetts, United States - Inc-BW-C-19-O ... | reverse complement strand
ACGAACGCGACGCTTGGTGGAATCCGAAGCCCGTCGTCCACATCGTGCGCAACAACGACGGCAAAGCGGAAATCGGCGCGGGCGGCGACACCCCGCCCAAAAGCGTTCTTTTGCTCGATAATTGGTCGCCGCAAAACCCCAATTACTCCCGCGCCAACGTGCAGGTCTTCAGCAATTGCGAAGAAGTGGAATTGTACCTCAACGGCCAATCCCTCGGCCCGCTACCACTGCCGGCCAATGCCTCGCCCCGCAGTTGGAATGTCACTTACGCTCCCGGCGAATTGAAAGCCGTGGGCCGCAACGGCGGCAAGGACGTCGCCACCGATATTTTGCAAACCGCCGGCGCTCCCGCGAAAATCGTCCTCACTTCCGACCACACCAAGGCCAGCCCGGATTTTGACGACGTGGTGTTTGTCCGCGCCGTTATCACCGATGCCAAGGGCGTCCGCGTCCCGGTTTGGGACACTTCGGTCAAATTCTCCGTGCAAGGCCCCGGCGCAGTCATCGCCACCGACAACGGTAAGCTCGACGATCACACACCTTTCCCCAGCCCCGAGCGCACCGTCAAAGATGGCCGTGTGCTCGCTCTCCTGCGCGCCACCGCCGCCAGCGGCAAAATCGTCATCACCGCCTCGGCCGACGGCCTGACCGCTGGAACGCTCACGCTCGACGCCACTCCCGTCACCCCCGCCACCACCCCCGGTGCGAGCATGGCTAACGCTTCCCCCTAATCTCAGTTAATCCCCATCCACTATTATGAAAACGCTTCTTGTCGCCCCGCTCGCGTTTTTGCTCCTCCTCGTCGCCGCCCTCGCCCAGGCTCCGGCCACGCCCGCCGATTCGGCTTCCGCTCCGCCAGCCACTCCCGCCGCCCAACCCGCTGCCGCCACGGCCACCGGTCGCGGCGCGGCCCGAGGCGCACGCGGCACTGGCCGAGGCGGCGCCCCAGCCAATAACAACGACGCTTTTTATAAGCTCGGCCCCGATTCCCAACCGATGAACGGCGTGCCCAAAGGCCACTGGGTCGGGCCCACCACCATTGCCACCGCCGCCTTTCCCGGCAACTTTCACACCTATTGGGTCTATGTCCCCGCGCAATACGATCCCGCCATTCCCACCGCCGTCACAATTTTTAATGACGGCCAGGCCTTCAAAAAAGAACCGGGCGACATCCAGGCCCAAAATGTTTTGGACAATCTTATTTATCGCCACGAAATCCCTGTGATGCTCGGCGTCTTCATCGACCCCGCCCACCTGCCCTCCGAACCTGAGCCGCCCGACCCCGTGACCGGCGACTGGGGCGACCGCGGCACCCGCCGCCCCGTCGAGTATAACCCCCCAACCGACATTTACGCCAAGGTCGTCTGCGACGAGCTCATGCCCGCGCTCAAAAAGGATTACAATATTTCCCCCGACCCGGATTTGCACGCCATCGTGGGTGCCAGCTCCGGCGGCTGCGCGGCCTTTGCGGTCGCGTGGTTCCGGCCCGATCAATTTCACAAAGTCATCACCATCGTCGGCAGCTTTACCGACATTCGCGGCGAATACATCTACCCCGACCTCGTCGCCGCCAGCGATAAAAAGCCCATCCGCATCTTCATGCAGGACGGCCGCAACGACAACCGCGCCCTCACCGGCAACAACTACAATCCCAAAATGGATTGGTTCCTGCAAAACAACCTGCTCATGCAGGCCCTCACCAAAAAAGGCTACGAGGTCAACTACGCCTGGGGCATGAACAACCACGGCCAAAAAATGGGTGGCGCCATCCTCCCCGAAATGATGCGCTGGCTCTGGCGCGACCAACCCGTGGACACCGATCCCCACGACACCGCCGAACGCGCCTTCCGCCCCGCAGTTCCTGCTTCCACCACCGTGCCCCCTGCTGCCGCCACTCCCGCTGCCGCATCCGACACCTCGGCGAAATAAACTATTCGTTTCAGCACATCTCCAGTGTTTGTTGCCTCGCGAACGAAGTTCCCTTTTTGCCATTAGTGCATTCGCATTGCACGCTCAACTGTAGGGGCGTCGCTTGCGACGGCCCTCTTTTTGCCACCTACATTTCTGTATCCCGCGTTTATCCCTGACTTGGGTTAGTGTAGGGGCGCAGACTTGCTGCGCCCGGCCTCGCGTAGCGAGGCACTGATAATAGCCCTGTGGATATACTCCATTTTGCCACCTGCATTTCGTGTTGCGCGCCTTACCATCGCGTAGCGATGGAATGAGAATAGCCGCAGGCTTTAGCCCACGATCCCTCTGTGATTAAAACATCCCCGCGTCGCGTAGCGACGCCTGAAAATCATCTCAAGGCAAATCGAACCTCTACCGCCCTCACCGCAACTGGCCGCGAATCTCGCCGTCCGCATACGCCTCCGTGTGAACGTTGACATATATATTATGCTCCCTAATTGCCGCGGCCAAGTCCGCAATCGTCTTCCCGGCCATCGGGCCGGCCAAGTCGCCCGCGGTGATCGTGCCCGCGCTTAAAACCCCATTGGACACGCCATTGATTTCTTTCGCCGGAGGCGCGGACGGATAGAGCCAGGCCACGGGAGCGCCATTTTGGCCGAACGCGCCAAAATGCAAATGCGCCATCGTCACATTATTAAGCCCGGACACCGTCAATTTGTAGTGCAGCTCTGTTCCCTCCGAATTGAGCCAGAATGTAGCGCTGCCGGAAGCCGCAGTGGCCACCGCGGGCACTTGCTCGCCGCCCGACAATTGAGCAGTGAAATCCGTTTTGTCCGCGGACATCGGTGAATTATTATTACTGCAACCGCTCATGGCTAAAACCAAGGCGAATATTCCCGCAAAGCGATGGATGGTATTCATAATTTAAAAGATAATTGCCTTCTGCGGTTGATTCCATGGGGTCTTATCCGCATTCCGCCTCAGTTTTTGTCCATGAATTTTGCGAAAAATTTACCCAAGCACGCAGGTTGACGTTGCCCGGATTCGACACCCGAATTTTAACCGCACTCAGCACCCACGCCTTCGGCAAAACATTATTTCGCCGCTTCGGCCGCCGCCGCCTTCCCCGGCATCACCACCTCCGGCTTGAACAGCTCCACCAGCGTTTCTTCCAGGCATTTCCGCCACACCGCAAAGGTGTGCGCGCCATCCATCTCGAAAAAGACGTGGTTGATGCCGTGATCGTAAAGCACATCCGACACATTCTTGTTATTGGCGAATCCCACCGTCTTGTCCTGCCGCCCGCAACCGAGCCACAGCACTTTCAGTTTCGCATTCGTGCCCGCCGCGTCGTTCAGCAAATCTGCGTATCTACTTTGCAAGGTCTGCGCGGTGAACGCGTAGCTGAAGCCGCCGACCGACGCAAAGAGATCGAGATGGCTCAACCCGATGTTGAGCGCCTGCCCGCCGCCCATCGACAGCCCCACAATCGCGCGGTTTTCCCGCCCGGGCGCCACGCGGTATTTCTTTTCCACCGCCGGCATCACCTCGTCCAACAGGTAATGCTCAAACATCCCCGAGGCCAACGACCCGAGGTTGTCATGCCCCCATGTCATCACGATAATCATCGGCTTGGCCTTCCCCGCCGCAATGAGATTGTCCTCAATGAAATTCGCGTGGCCGACATTTGTCCAGTCGTCCTGCGTGCCATTACTGCCGTGGAACAGGTACAGCACGGGATACTGCGTCGTGGAATCCGCATCATAGCCCGGCGGGGTGTAAACATTATAGGCCCGCGTGTCGCCATGCAGCGGCGATTGCGCCCAATTCACCTCGACGGTGCCGTGCGGCACATCGCGCGCCTCCCACATTTCCGGCGGGTTGCCCGGCACATACAGGATGCTCCCCGGCGCGCCGACATTCGTCCGCAATTTCACCCGCGGGTTCGATTGGTCCAGCGACACCACGTTATCAATCGTGAAATTGTAAATCGCATTCATTGGCGCAAGCGGCCCGACCGTCACGCTCCACAAACCCGTGTCGTCCTTGGTCAGCGGAATGGTTTCATTCAAATTTGTCCAATCCGCGCCGGAGATGCTCACGCTCGTCGCCTCCGGCCGCCGCACGCGAAACGTCACCGTGTGGTCGGCGTGTACTTCCGGAGAAATCACCGCCCGGGCATTCGCCCCGCCCCGCGCACCACTCGTTGCAACGGGCGCTGCTGCCACAGGAGCTATTGTCGCAGGAACTGTAATTACCTCGGCGGCCGGTCGCGCCCCACCACCTTGCGGAGCTGCGCACGCAGAAAACATCACGGGAATAAATAACGCCGCCGCAATTGCGGACGTTGAGCCAATCGGGAAAAAGCGGGGTATTTTCATGCGTAAGCGAAACTAAAAATGGGAAACCAACCAAACGCAGGGTTTTCAAATTCTGCCTACCACCACTCCCCGCCGCAAGCCCGTTCCAAATTAGTGGGCGGACCTCCGACGTTTGATATAGGAATACAGCCCCCAGACTAGAAAATATATAATGACAAACACCGGCACTACCACCCCCTTGCCCGCCCCAATCCAAGTGAACCAAATGCGGTTGCTGGTTATTGGGCCAATCGCGCTGATCGCCGGGTCTTCCGGCAAATAGGTGACATATTGCAGCTTCGGGTTCGATTGAATCTCTTTGCTATTAGACTTAAAGATCATTTCCCGATTCACATGCCACCCCTTCGGTTGTTTGCCGGCCAGTAGATCGTTCATCTGCTTTTCCATCGCATCCATGTCTGCCTGAAAATGGGGCGAATTGACGTCCGGCGTTTGCATACCGATCAAGGGGTCGGCCTGGCCCGCATCGGGTGCATAGCGATAACTGATCTCCGCCAGCTCGACATTCGGACTCGAAATTTCACGCACCGTTACTCCATCGACCACATCGGCCCGGATGCCGTGGTCGCGCAATTGCCACAGATGCCATTCTTCATGCGCAAAAATTGGCCCCAGCGTGACTAATGGCCAGCCAAATAGCCCGATAATAAGCAGGATAATAGCCCATAAGATGAGTTTGGCCCTTCTTGGCCGGGCCACGAGTTCCTTGTAAGCCTGTTTGGGATCCAACCGCAACCGAGTGATGTTCTTGGTGATGTCGTCCACCGCCAATTTTTCCTCCGCACTTAATCCACCCCGCGCTCGCGCATAAGCGGACAGCCGCGCTTCTGCCGCATCAAATTCTCCCTGCCAAGTCAGGCTAATCGCGTATTGAAACACGAGTGGAAATGACACCCCCGCGTTTCGATCGAGCATCGCTTCGGCCATGTCCTGTCCACGGGAATCTCGTGCGCGCATTAAATAATTGGCAACCGCCACCCTCGTCTCAATTTCATCTGGGTGGCGTTGCAAAATGTCATCCAGCGTGCGTTGCGCGCCTGTTGAATCCAAATTCAACAACTCAGCCGCAATTTTGAGCCGTGCCGCCTCGCATTCATTAGCCGCACGGCGGGAAATCAGCTCCGCGCAATCGGCGATTACGGGTTTGGTTAACAGCGCCGCCGAACGCAATTTGGCGCGCTCCAGCAACTGCGCATCGGACAAATCACGGGGCTTTCCCGGTAATTCATCCCGACCCGCCGCTTGGAGAATTTCCAAAATCGCCGGCACGCGCAAATCCTGCACCTCCGGCTTGGCCTTTTGGATCAGACGTATGGCTACGGCAATTTTCCGCAGATTTTTAATGCCACTTCCGCACTGGAGCATGACGGGCTTTGCGTCCGCATCGCCAAAATACAGCTTCAATTGAAAATAGAACGTCGTCTTGATTCGTATGGCTGCAAATTCAATCCGCACTAGGTTAGTCCACGCCCGATAAAGCCGGTGTAACGGCCAAATGCATATGCCCTCCGTATTCACGGTGTAGCCGGACATACTCACTCGCTCCACAGGGGCTGGCAAGGCAACGGACATGGCAGTCTAGCATGAATTCGACACTGATTCTGTCAATGTTCCTTAAGTATCCGTCCTTATTTGCATATCCGATTCATCTTGTAAGCCTCACCCTGCCTTCAGCGAATCCACCGCTCATTATAATACTTTTGTTGTCGTATTTCATTTGTGATCAGAAGCGGCAAGACGAGCACGATGCGTCAACCCCGCTGAATCAGGTCCTGGATTCCCGTTATCATCGCGTCTTTTTAACTCCACACTTCCCCCTCCACGCTTCACACTTCCCGTCGGTGTCGCTCCCGCCCGATAAAATCAAAAGCCTCCTCCGCGACGAAGCTGCACGCCTCGGCTTCGCGGCTTTCGGTGTCGCTGCGACCCGGTCACCATTGCGGCGCGAATATTTCGAGCAGTGGCTCGCCGAGGGCCAGCACGGCGGCATGAGTTGGCTCGAGCGCAATAACGACCGCCGCCTTGCCCCGCCCCAACTGCTCGCCACCCCCACGGGCGCGCCGCTCGCCCGTAGTTTGATATTTGTGGGTATGAATTATTATCAGCCCGAGCCTCCCCGCCGCTATCGCATCGCCAAATACGCGCTCGGGCGCGATTACCACAATCTCCTGCTCAAGCGCCTGCGCCGCCTCGCTGCCCTCGCACGCGAACACGGGAGCGAGTGCCGCGCCTATGTGGACACCGGCCCCATTCTGGAAAAGCCCCTCGCCGCGCAGGCCGGGCTCGGTTGGCAGGGCAAAAATACTTTGCTGATCCACCCCAGGCTCGGCACCTGGCTGCTCCTCGGTGTCGTCGCCACCACCCTCGAACTCCCGCCCGACGCACCGGGCCGCGACCATTGCGGCGCCTGCACCGCGTGTATTGATATTTGCCCGACCCGCGCCATTACCGCGCCCTACCAGCTCGATGCCCGCCGGTGCCTCGCCTATCTGCTTATCGAGCATCATGGCCCGATTCCCGAAGAATTTCGCACCGCCGTCGGCAATCGTCTCTTCGGCTGCGATGATTGCCTCGATGTCTGCCCGTGGAATCGCTGGGCCACCGCCACCCGCGAAGCCGCGCTCACCCCGCGCGAATACCCCGACCTGCGTGCCATGCTCGCGTGGGATGAGGACGATTTTCGCACCCACACCCAAGGAACGCCCCTCGCGCGCCTCAAACTCCCGCGCCTCAAACGCAACGCCGCCATCGTTCTCGGTAACATTGGCACCGCCGATGATTTGCCCGCTCTCAACATCTCCGCCCACGACCCCGACCGCATCCTCGCCGAACACGCGCAGTGGGCGATGAAGCAAATTCACGCACGTCAAGGCGCGCCAAAAATGTGAACTCGGAACGCGAAACTCGGAAATAAAGCAACGAGGCGCGTTTCCCCATTTGCTGGAGATTTCCGCATTCCGCGTTTCGATTTCCAATTTTCTCTTCATTTCCACTTTTCCCCTTTCGCTTTCAAGTTTCATCCCTCATCCTTGCCGTTCCCATGCCCGACACCACCACCCTGCTTACCGCCCTGCTCGACGCCGGTGATTCCGGCTTCGTCTCCGGCGAGGAGCTCGCGCGCCGCCTCGGCATTTCGCGCGTCAGCGTCTGGGCGCGCTTGCAAAAATTGCAGGCCGAGGGCCTCGCTTGCGAAGCGGTGCGCGGACGCGGCTATCGTCTGAGCGCCGAGCCCACCGCGCTGCACCCCGCAGTGCTCGCCGCCTATGTGCGCCTGCGCCACCGCGCCAAAACTCCGCCCGGCGTTGAAGTAATTTACCTGCCCGAAATAGATAGCACCAACCTCGAAGCCGAACGCCGCCTCGCCGCCGGCGCGCGCGCGCCGTTTGTCGTCTTCGCCGCGCGGCAGACCGCTGGGCGTGGTCGCCTCGGCCGCGCCTGGCACAGCGCGGAAACCGGCGGTCTCTATCTGAGCTTCGCTTTCCGTCCCCAGCTCCCGCCCGCGCGCATGCCGAAATTTACTCTGTGGATGGCGCTACGTTTATGCCGCATGCTCAACGAAACTTACCACCTGCCCGTGGGCGTGAAATGGCCCAACGACTTGGTGCATGATGGCCGCAAACTCGCCGGTCTGCTTACCGAAGCGCGCATGGACGCCGATTTGATGCGCGAACTTATTTGCGGCCTCGGCCTCAATGTCAATGGCGACCCGGCGAAATGGTCCGGTGGCAGCCGCGGCACCGCCAGCGCTGCCGCCAAAGTCGGCTCCACATTGCAGCAAGTGAACCACGGAATCGCCCTCCCGCTTAATGCCGTCGCCGCCGATGTCGTGCTTACCGGCACCAAAGCCTACACCGACTTCATTGCCGGGCGTAGCGATGCCGAATTCGACGAGCTCTGGAGCCGCTTCGACACATTGCGTAATCGCGAAATCACCGTCTCGCTCCCCACCGGCCCGATTAAAGGCCGCGCCTCCGGCCTAGACCCGAGTGGCGCGCTCCGCCTCGCACTGCCCAGCGGCGAAATCCGCCTCATCCAATCCGGTGATGTTTCCCTGGGTGGCTACGGTTAAGTGCGCTTCGCGACGGCGTTTTTTAATGGCGACCTTTCTTAATTCTTAATTTTTAATTCCAGATTCCCGTGAATGTCCTCTGCCTTGATGTCGGCAACACGCGCGCCCACGCTGGCGTGCTGAGTGATGGCCGCGTGCTCTGGCAAACCGCCGTGCCCACGCCGCTCGCGGCCGATCCACAAAAAGGCCTCGCACCGATTTTCGCCGAGCTCGCGCGCGGGCCGCACATACCCGAGGGCATTGCATTTTGCTCGGTGGTTCCCGCAGCCACTGCAGCGCTTCAGCCTATTCTCGCTGCCACGGGCTGGCCGCTCTTTCATTTGACCTGGCAACATTGCGCGCCACTCGGCCTGCCGATTGAATATCCACACCCCGCGCAAATCGGGCAGGACCGTCTTGCGCTGGCCTTCGGCACTCTGGCGCAATACGGCGCCCCCGCCGTGACGATTGATATGGGCACTGCGGTTACCTTCGACGTGCTCAACTCCCAAGGCGCTTATGTCGGTGGCATCATCGCGCCCGGCCTCGCAGTAATGACGCGCTACCTTCACGAGCAAACGGCACTGCTCCCCGCGCTCGACCCCAATGACCTGCTCGTTTCCGCCGGCATTGGCACGAGTACTATCGAAGCCATGAAAATCGGTTGTGCCACCGGCTTCGCCGGGATGATCCGTGCGATTCTCGACCGCCTGCTCGAAGAACTCCGCCGTCGCGGCGAAGCCAACCCGCGCATCGTCGCCACCGGCGGCAGCGCGGGCCAACTCCCGCGCGCCTGGCTCGGCGAAATTCATTTTGACCCCGATCTCCTGCTGCGCGGCCTGGAGGAAGCGTGGAAAAGAAAGCAGCAAAGCAAATTGTAAAAATTATGTCTTCCGCTGGAATGATGGTTCCCTCCCATTTCCAGGAAATATAAGGTGGATACCCGTTGGACTCACCTTGCGCTCTATATAGTGCTTTAATCATTTTGCCTTCCCCGCATTCAATAGAGTATATCTCTTCTTTCTCAGACACCGCTTCGCTCCCATGTCCGCCGCCAACTCCAGCCCGCCGCCCAGTGTCACCACCAGTGGCACCAACGCACCTGCGGCCAATGGCGTGACCCCGGCGGTTGCCGCTCCGCCCGTGCCCAGTCTCCAAGCCATCGGCCTGTATAAGGATTACGGTTCGATTCACGCCGTTCAAAATATGAATTTTACCGTCGGCCACGGGGAAATCGTCGGCTTCCTCGGCCCCAATGGCGCGGGCAAAAGCACGACCATGCGCATCTTCGCCGGCCTGCTCTCCGCCACTTCGGGCCGCGCCTATGTTAATGGCATCTCCGTCGCGCGCTATCCGGACGAAGCCAAGCGCCACCTCGGCTACATGCCCGAGCACAATCCCTTGCCCGATGATATGCGCGTGCTGGAATATCTCAATTTTCGCGCCCGCCTCAAAGGCATTCCCCGGCGCGAAATCCGCGCGCGTGTCGAGGAAGTCGTGGAAAGCTGCGGCCTCCAGCACAAAACCCGCCGCAAACTCATCGGCTCACTTTCCAAAGGCTATCGCCAACGCGTCGGCATCGCCGACGCCATCCTCGCCAAACCCGAAGTCATTTTAATGGACGAACCCACGATTGGTCTCGATCCCATTCAGATCCAAAGCATCCGCCGCTTGATCGATTCCCTGCGCGGTCGCCACACCGTACTCATCTCCAGCCACATTCTTCCCGAAATCGAAATGTGTTGCGACCGCGTGATGATCATCAACCAGGGCCGCCTCGTCGCCTCCGGCACTTCGAAAAGTCTCCGTCGCGAACTCCTTGCCCGCTGCGAATGGCGGGTGCGACTCAGTGGCGATGTCCCTTCCTTCGAGCAACTTCTTCCGCACGTCCACCCTTCTCTCCGTCTCGCCACTTGCTCCGCGCCCGACCCGGACGGCTTCGTCGAAATCCACCTCGAAGGCCCGGTGGACGGCCCCGACCTCGGCGAAACGCTCCTCACCACTGCGATGCAGCGCGGGGCCTGGCGCATCCGTGAATTTTCCCCCGTCGAGCCGGGCTTGGAGGAAATCTTCCTCGCCGCCACCAAAACCCGCCGCGACACCCCCACGCTCCCCGAGCCGAAAAAATAATTTCCGATGCGTCATTTCCCCCTGTTGCTGGTTCATGAAATCCGGATGCTCGCCGTCTCCGTGGCGACTTATAGCGCCGCCGTGCTCTTCCTGATCGTCATGGGCTTGTTCTACTTTTTGGTGCTGTCCCAATACGACTCCGAACTGCACAGCGACCCGCCCACAACGTTGTACTTCCGCATGTTTTTCATTCCAGTGTTTTTCGTCGTGCCCCTGCTCACGATGAAAAGCCTCGCCGAGGAACGCCGCTTTGGCACCTTGGAAACGCTGCTGACGACACCCGCTTCCGCCTTGGAAATCGTGCTGGCCAAATATTTTGCCGCCTACCTCTTCTATGTCGCGCTCTGGGCGCTAACGCTCCTCTTTCCCTGGATCGCCATCACTTACCTCCACGCCAACCAGCCCGACTCGCCCTTGCGCGACACCGGCTCGCTCATCGGCGGCTTCCTCTTCGTCTGCTTCAGCGGCCTGCTCTACATTGCCATCGGCGTCTTTGCCAGCAGTCTGACGCGCAACACGCTCGTCGCTGGCATGTTGTCCTTCAGCATGTTGTTCGTGCTCATCATCGGCGGCGGTCTCCTCCCCAAAATGCCGCTGCCCGCGGATTGGCTCACTCACATCCAACCCGCGGTGGATTATCTCCAAACCTTCCAGCACTTGCTCGATTTCAGCAGCGGCATGGTCGATACCCGCCCCTTCTTCCTTTACGCCAGCAACGCCCTCCTCGTCCTCGGCATCACCACCCTCGTTGTTGAAGGCCGGGCCACCGCCTGAACCGCGTTCCATCCTCTATTATTTTTTCATGTTCGCACGCCTTGATGAATTTCGTTTTGCCCGGTGGGTCAAAAGCCTCAACCGGACCACGCAAATTCTGCTCATCCTCATCCTGGTGGGCGCGCTCAATTATGCCGCCGCGCGCCACTTCCGCCGCTGGGACCTCACCGCCGACCGCCACCTTTCCCTCAGCGCCGAATCCCTCGTTTACCTCGATCAAAAAGTCCGTTCCGCCCCCACACCGGTCGAAATCATCAACATCCCGGCGGACGACAAAGACAACCAAGACATCCATTTTAACAATCAGCAAATCAGCGCTTTGTTGGACGAATACGCCAACGCCGCGCGCGACAAACACATCCCCAACTTGAAAGTGTCGGTTTTGGATCCGCTGCGCGACAGCTCCCGTTACGCCGAGCTCAAAAAAATTGGCCTGACTGATTACACCCGCATTTTTGTCGTTTGTGGCCCGCGCGCCCGCTCCCTCAACCTGACCGACCTGTACGATACCAAATCCGGGGACAACGGCACCGGCCCGCAAGCTACCGATTTCAAAGGTGAAAACGCCATCAGCTCCGCCATTCTTGATGTCGTACAAACTGCGCCCGATACCGTCTATTACTCCAAGGGCAACGGCGAATTGGATTTCGCCGATCCCAACCCGAGTTTCGGCCTATCCAATTTCGGCCAGCTACTTCTGCAACGCGGTTACGCCATCAAGCCCATCGACCTTTCGGATGCCAATAAAATCCCCGACGACGCCAAACTCGTAGTCATCGTCAATCCCATCCGCCCCTTGGACGCCAATTCCGCCATCGTCAAACTGCGCAACTACCTCACCCAACGCAACGGACACCTCCTGATTTTCCTCCAGCCCACGGACAATCCCGGGCTCGACCCCCTGCTCCACGACTGGGGCCTGCACTCCGCCGATCTTGTAATTTTCGAAGATTCAAATCACCGGCCCAGTAACAACGTTGATGATCTCATTGTGGATCCCGCCGAGCCCGGCCATGGTGAACCACACGACATCATCCGCCTCCTCGCCCTCACGGGCACGAATTTGCACTTTGGGTCCACCCGCCCGGTTGAAGTTGACCCCACTTCCACGGATGACCAGAAAAAGCAAGTCACCGAACTTTTGTTCACTTCCAAAAGCGCGCTCCTCATCAAAAACTTCACCGACAACAAAACCACGCTTAATCCTGTCACCGATTCAAAAGGCGCGGTGGCCATCGCCGCACTCTCCATGCAACACCCCGCTACTGAAGCCGACCTGCCGGGCGGCGAAATGATTGTCATCGGCAATGCCAATGTGGCCACCAATTACCTCTTCAACAAAGACGGCAATTCCGATTTCCTCCTCGAATGCGTCAATTTCCTCTCCAATCGCACCAATATGCTGGGCATCCCCCCGAAAATGGCCCAACAGGCTAAAATCTCGATGACCAGCGACAAAGACGCCGGTCTCCTCCTGCGCTTGGCCCTGCTCCCCGCCGCCGTCGCCCTTTTCGGCCTCGGCGTTTTCTGGGTGCGCAACCGCACCTGACCGCTCCACCCGACTTTTATTTTTTCCCATTCCATTTCGCCGGCCGTCATGCGCTTCAAACTCACCATCTTTTTGCTCCTGGCCAACCTCGCCGTCTTCTTCGTGCTGTGGCGATTGGATCAGCCCGCGACCCTTCCACCCAAGGGCCCACCCGTCATTGACCCGGGCTTCATACCCAATCATATCACCATCCACACGTTCAACAACGCGCAAAAAGCCACGCTCGAACTCAGTAGCAACGACGAATTGCATTGGAGTCTGGTTCAGCCACTCACCTGGCCCGCGAACGATGATGCGGTCAAACCCATCTACGTCGGCTTGCAGCACCTGGATGTCGGCGCGAACATCACCCCGGCCGAACTGAAAGACGGTGGCCAAACCATCAAGGACTTCGGCCTCGACCAACCCATTGCCGACATCACCCTTCAGGATCAAACCCACAAACAAACCCTCCTGGTCGGCCATCCCACCGCCCGCGGCAGCAACATCTACGTGATGAACCCCGATGACGGCATTGTCCGCGTGATCGATCAGAACGCCCTCACTTTTTTAAACCTGCCCGTCGAATCCTATCGCGACAACACCATCTTCTCCACTGATTTCTTCGGTGCCCAAAGCCTTTCCATCCGCGTGTCCAACGCTGGCACACTCAAGCTCGTGCAATTTGTCGCCAATGGCGACGATTGGAAACTCGACACCCCGGTCAGCCGCCCGGCCGACCGCAAGGCCATCAGCTCCGTCATTTCCCAACTCGACTCCCTGCACATCACCGATTTTCCCACCGGCACCGAAGCCGACCAAGCGCGCGCCAGTCTCGCCACGCCCAAACTTAAAGTTGAACTCAAGGATAGCGCCAACCACAGCACAAGTCTTTCCATTGGCGATGATGTGCCCAACGCCCGTATTCCCGAGGTCTACGCCCAGCTCAACGACAATCCCACCGTCTTCACCCTCCCCAAAACCGATTTGCTGATCATCACCCTGCCGCAAGCGCAGGACAAATTGCGCGATCACACTTTCCTCGATTTCATCGACATGACCAAAGTCACCGCCCTCGGCATCAGTTCTGCCACCGGTAGTGTCCGCCTCGAGCGCCAGGAAAGCGGCCCGTGGCAAGTTGACCTCAAGCAGAACAATGCCGGCGCCCCCGTGCTCGCCAGCGCCGACCCCGCCATCATCCAGGCCTTGTTGCAAAATCTGTCCAATCTCACCGCCAAAAATTTCACCAGCGATGCCCCCGGTGACCTCGCCCCCTACGGCCTCACCAACCCGCTGCGCAAAGTCGTCTTCCACACCGATCACGACATCACCCTCGACATCGGCTTCCATGGCGAATCTCCCAACGACGCTCTTTCTTATCGCTATTACGCCAAGGTCGAAGGGCCGGAAGGCACCGACTCCATTTACGAGATTGACGGCTCCATCCTCGATTCACTGGACGACCGTCCCCTCTCCTACCGCGACCGCATCCTCGAACAATTGCCGACCGCCGCCACCATCATCGGTATCAAGCTCACCCACATCACCGATGGCAAGGAGTTGTTCAACTTCACGCTTCCCGCCAATACCACTTGGGCGGATTATACCGCCGCGCAATCCAGCCTAAACTCCGTCTCCCGCAGCAGTCTTCTCGACATACTGGATTATGTGAAAAAATTCCACGTCGCCCCAAAAACCGGTTACCGTCAAATGGAGTTCTCCACCACTTATCACCTGCCCGCCACCGCCGCCAATCCGGTGGATGTGGACGTGCCCTGGCTTTACCGCTTGGACGCTGTGGTGCAACTTCCCGCAACGGGCGCCACACCATCACCCAGCTTGACGCTGACTTTTTATTTTTCCGCCCGCCTCCTGCCGTTCCTGCAAATTGGCGGCACTCCCGGCGAACCTTCCGTGCAAATGCCCGCCGCCATTTTTGACCTGACGCAAGACCTCCTTGGCGACCTCAAGAGCTTCACCGATGTGGTCGATCTGTCGCCCGCCGTACAACAGACTCTTGGCCAGCTCAACCAGCCCATCACGCCCGCCGCCGTTCCTGCTGACGCTTCCGCCACTGCCACTGCTGCCCCTGCGCCTTCCGCCGCCTCCTCCACCGCCACCGCGCCTTGATTTTCAATTTTTAATTTTCCGCGCCCCGTGCCCGCGTCCGCCCCCGCCACTGCTCCTGCCCGCCGCCGGACCCCGTGGTGGTTCCGGCTCATCCGCCTCACGCTCAATCTCGCACTGCTCACTGTGCTAGGATTGCAGCTTTTCGCCCTGGTGGTGATTGGCACAAATCATCATTTACGTCTGCCCGCATTTGTCCGCCGCGCGCTAGAGACCCGGCTGCAGGAACAGGGCGTGACTGTGCGTTTCAGCGACTTGGAGGTGAGCCTCTCCGGCAGCCTCATCGTGCACGACCCGAAAATTTTTCTCGCTGATTCTACCGAGCCGGTCATCGAGGCGGACATGCTCCTCGCCGAACCCGTTTGGTTCGCCTTGCTCTTTGAACAACGCCTTACCCTAAGCGACCTGCGCCTCATTAATGCCAATTTTTATTGTCCGCCCGAAAATTCCCCGACCGGTCTGCGCGAACCTTTCATCACCCGGCTCGACACCGCCCTCCACAGCCAGGGCGCGCGCTGGTGGCTGCTCGACCACTTGGACGCCAATTTCCTCAACGCCTCAATTTTCGCCCAGGGCACTTTTTTAATTCCGGCCAACGTCACCGGCCCCGCGCTCAGCGCGCAGGCCATTTCCGCAACTTACCGCCAGTGGGCGCGCGCCGCGCTCGACCTCCAACCGCAACTCGCTCAAGTGCACAACCCCTCCCTTAATATCAGTCTCATCGGCGCCGAACCTGGCTTCACGCAAATCCACCTCCTCGCCCTCGCCGAGCACGCCCACCTGCCCGATGCCGGGTTGGATATCAGTCACGCCCGCCTTCACGTCAACATGACCTGGGATGGCCGGTTGCTCCATGCCACCACCCCTGTTTTCGCCCGCATTGCCTCCGCAACCTATACCATCGCGGGCGATACCGCACCCACTATTTCGCTCAGTAGCTTTTCCGCCCGTGTCCCCTTGGTCGATGGCCCCTCCGGCCTTCTGTCCGCCGTGCCGCCCCACGTTGCCCTCACCGTCGGCAGCGTGCAATACAATGATTATAAATGTGACAGTCTGACTTCCAATTTAGATTTGACCCATTGGCCCGAAATTCCGGTCGACGCCAACGTCCTGCTCGGCCCCACTTCCTTTCACGTTACCGGCAACGCGTCCATACCCCCCGGCCAATCCCTCCCCAGTTGGCAGGGCAACGTTGATTTCCAAACCGAATCCACACCCGCTGCGCTTGCGGCCCTTATTCAACAACCTCTCCCCAAGGAACTCGATGGCCTCACTTTGGATAAGCCTTTGCAAATCGCTGGCGATGCCCAGCTCGACTCCGACCTCAATTTGCAATCCGCCAACATTACCCTCCACGCCCGCGGCATCCATTATCAAAGCGTTGATCTCGATTCCCTCTCCGCCCAAGGCCGCGTCACCCGCGATGCGGCCGGTGGCTTTGTGCTCGACCTCCCACACCTCAATGTCGCCAATGATTCCTGGCACGCCAGCGCCACGTATTTCGAAAATTTCCGCACCCGCGATTTCCGCGTCACCATGACCGGTGACATCGACCCCCGCGTTCTCGACCCCTACCTCAGCTTTACCGAATGGTGGAAGCCGCTTTGGGCATTCATCATTCCCACTGGCCACTGGCCGCAAATCAACCTCGCCTTTAACGACAATTGGGATGATATGCTCGCGCAAAACTCTCTCGCGCTGACGGCCAACATCACCGAGGCCCGCGCCCACGGCATTCTCATGGATCAGATTAGCCTCCGTGTTTTGACTGAGCCCAATTACGTCGCCGTCGATCAGATCATTGCGCACGCCTCCGGCGGCGGCAATCTCACCGGCTCCATGGTTTGGGCCATGGCCCCCAGTTACACCAAATTCATCGAGCAGCATTGCGTTTTTTCCAGCACACTCCCGCTCGCCACCATCTCCGCCCTTGGCGGCCCGGAAATCACCACTGCGCTGCACCCGCTCGATTGTCCCACACCGCCAACCGTGCAGCTCGACCAACGCCTCGGCGGATCCGCCAATGCCCACCCCGGCGCCATGGCCACCAAAATCCATGCCGAGCTCGCCACTCCCTTCCATGCCTATCACGTTCCCATTGATTCCGTCAGTATCGACCTCACGGACTACGGCGCATGGGCCGATGTCCCCCGGGTTGATTTTACCATCGCAGGCGGCGAAGGCCACGCCAACGCCACGGTCATCCACCATCCTGCGGGCGCCGATGCCTTGAGTTTTTCCGGCGTCGTCCTCGGCGCGCGCGATATGGATTTCGTCAACGCCATCAGCCAACTCGCAACCAACACCCATGCTTCCGCACCCGCGCCGGCCGCCACCACTTCCGCTCCGGCAAATGCCCCTCCCGCTAAAGCCAATCCCTTGATGGGCGACCCCGCCCACCCCGCCAAGCTCGATATCGTCCTCGGCGGCCAGGTCATTGTCAACCGACCCGATTCCTTCACTGCCGCTGGTGTGGCCCGGCTCTCCGGCGCGCAACTCGGTCAATTGCAACTCCTCGGCGGCCTCTCCCGCGCCACCGCCGACACCAAAGTCGCCCTCGGCAATTTCAACCTCACCGCCGCAACCACCGATTTGCAAATCGCCCACCAATACATCCGCCTGCCCAATCTCACCATCACCGGCCCCTCCGCCCGCGTCATCGCCGCCGGCATTTACACCTACAATGCCGACGACCTCAACTTCAACGTCCTCATTCTCCCGCTCGCCGAATGGGATTCGTTTTTCGGCAAAGGCGTTTCCTGGCTCTCCAGTCTCCTGAGCAACACCCTCACCCTCCGCGTCCACGGCAAAATCACCGCGCCCGACTGGCACGTCAATGTGGACCCCTTCCGTATTTTCAGTAACGACACTGTCGAATGCCCCGTCATTCCCGGCTACCCCACCAATCCCGACGGCTCCCCCAATCTCCCCCCGCTACCCCCCGCGCCGAAATTGCCGTAGACACAAAATGTGAAGGCGGAACGCGGAATGAGGTATGAGGAATTCTCTGAGGGGCGTCGGCCTGCCTTGTCGTTTTACTTCCGCATTCCGCGTTCCGATTTCCGATTTTCTCAATATTTCCGCGCTCCACTTTCACCCTTTCTCCCTCTGCCCCCTCCCAACCTATCCAACCCATCCAATCTACCCAACGCAGCCAACCATGCACTAACACATTTTATTTTTATCGTATAAGCTGCGCGGCGTATCCCGACCACACCCGCGCCCATGCTCTCCTCCGCATCCACCTCCGCCAACGGCCGCACCCCTGCCGGTTTCTCCACCGGCCCCGCGCCTTCGCCTCACTTCACGCGTGAGCGCGTCACCAGCGACCGCCGCCTGCGCTTTAACCCCATCCGCCACCTTTCGCCCGAGTCCCTTTCCCGCGCGCTCGATGCCTTCCACCTTGGTTATCTTCGCCCTGCCGCCCTCCTGTGGGATGCCATGGAGCGACGCGACGACGTCCTCCAGGGCGTCGCCGCCAAACGCAAGAAATCTGTCAGCCGCCTCGATTGGGAAATTTTTACCGACGATAATTCCCCCGCCTCCCAACGTCACCAACGTACCCTCGAATTTTTCTACAGCAACCTCACCGCCACTCACGCCTGTGAGCCTAACCAGCGCGGCGGTCTCGCCCTGCTGATCAAGCAGATGCTCGACGCCCTCGGCAAAAAATATGCCGTCCACGAAATTGTCTGGCAACGCCTCCCCGCCTCAACCGATTTTTCTTCCGTAACCAACTCGTCCTCTTCGCTCAATCTTCCGCGAACCCTCCTCACCGCCACTTTCCGTTTCGCCCCGCTTTGGTTCTTCGAGGCCCGTACCGGCCCGCTGCGCTTCCTGCCCGATGAACTCGCCTACGAAGGCATCGACCTCGCGCCCGGCCAATGGCTCGTCACCGCCGCCGATGGTTTGATGGAAAGCTGCTCCATCGCCTACCTCTTCAAGCATCTGCCATTGCGCGACTGGCTGGTTTACTGCGAGCGCAACGGCATGCCCGGTGTGCGCGGTGTTACTGACGCCGCTCCCGGCACGCCCGAGTGGGATGCCGCCCGCGAAGCCGTCCGCGATTTCGGCGCGGAGTTTCAAGCCCTCATGTCCCGCGGCACGGAAATCCTCCCCGTGC
>Ga0210388_10001395_pt1 | contig 19035 bp, 15 predicted proteins | sample IncBWC19OmetaG_FD_155485 | JGI IMG/M metagenome (GOLD analysis project Ga0210388, IMG submission 155485) | Forest soil microbial communities from Barre Woods Harvard Forest LTER site, Petersham, Massachusetts, United States - Inc-BW-C-19-O ... | reverse complement strand
TGCGCAGCAGTTTCGCCGCATCCTGGATCGCCATCACGGCAATGCGCCGATCGTATTCGTACATGCCCACGGAAAGAATTCCGGCCACTTCGAATGCACGCATCCGCGGCAGGACGCCGAGCGGCGTGACGTCGCCGAGGGCGACGATCAGCACGACCCGATCGCCGACTTTAACGCCAAGCTCCTCCGCCAAGGCGCTGCCCAGAATTACCCGATAGCTGCCCGGCGTCAGATCCTCCAGACGGCCGCTCAAAAGATGCGGGCGCAGATCGACTACGCGCGCTTCGGCGGCCGGATCGATGCCGCGCAATTGGACCCCCGATGATTTGTCGCCGTGGGTCATCAACCCTTGTTCCTCGATATACGGTGCGGCACCATTGACGCCGGGGAAAACTTGTAGCTTGGCAATGTCCGCACGCCAATTGGGAATGCGGCCCTCGATGCCGGAAATCGTGGCATGGGCCGTGAGGCTCAGGATGCGCGTACGCAAGACCTCCTCGAAGCCGTTCATCACCGAAAGCACGATGATCAACACGGCCACGCCCAAGGCCAATCCCACGATGGCGATTCCGGCGATCAGGGAGACGAAGCCGCGATGCGGCGATGCGCGCAGGTAGCGAAACCCCAGGAACCCTTCGTACCAATAGCGCTTCATTCGTAGCGCAACGCGACTGCGGGTTGGGTCTGGGCGGCTCGAAGGGCCGGATAAACCGTCGCAATGAAGGTAAGAATGAGCGCGGCCAGGGCAATCCGCACCACATCCGGCGGATGCACCTCGCTGGGGATTCCCGACAGATAATAAACATCCGGATCCATGATGTGAAAGCCGAAAGTGCTTTCCAAAAATGGCACGATCACATCGACGTTCAGGGCGAGCGCGAGACCCAACCCGACGCCGAGCGCGGTACCCACCCAACCGATCAGCACACCTTGCGTCATGAAGACTGCGAGGACTCCGCGCGGACTCAACCCCAAGGTTCGCAAGATCGCGATGTCCGTGCGCTTGTCGTTCACGACCATGACCAGCGTCGCGACGATATTGAACACCGCCACGGCCACGATCAGCATGAGGATGGTGCCCGTCGTCGTCTTCTCGATGCGAATGGCGCGAAAGTAGGCCTCGTTCTCTTGAGTCCAGTCGCGCACCTGCATGGTCGGCTTCAGGCGGGCCGCCGCAATCCGGGCCAAGTCCGGCGCCTTGAGCACATCATCGAACTTGAGCCGAATTCCGGTCGGCCCGGATAGACCCCGCAAGGCCTCGGCGTCGCTCAAATTGATCAGCGCCAGCACGCTGTCATGCTCCTGCAAACCGACCTCAAACGTGCCTACCACCTGAAACTGCTGCAGACGCGGCGTGAAACCGCCGCCGCCGGCCGTGGAATTGCCCGGGATCATCACGACCACCGAATCGCCGGGTCCCACCTGCAGTTGGTAGGCCAGCATCCGACCCAGAATGATTCGGTTCAACCCCGGCTTAAGATCCGTCAGCTTGCCCTCGCGCATGGCATCGGCGATCGGGGACACCTGCGTCTCCCACTCAGGTTCGATGCCGCGCACAATCGCGCCGCTCATGGACGATTGCTTGCTCAGCATGCCGTCGGTGTCCAGATACGGCGCCGCGCCCGTCAGGCCGGGCGAGCCCTGCAACTGGCCTATTCGGGCCCGCCAGTCGGGTATGGCCTCCCCGCCTAAGGTCAGCGTGGCATGGGCCGACAAGCTCAATAAGCGCTCGCGCAGCTCCGATTCGAAGCCGTTCATCACCGAAATCACCGTAATCAACGCCGCCACGCCCACGGCGACGCCGAGCAGCGACACCCAGGTGATAAAAGACACGAAAAAGCTGTGCTCGCGGGCCAGCGAGTACCGCAGACCCACAAAGACCGGGAGGGGTTGAAACATGAGCGGCGACGAATCCTTACCAGGACCGATTAAATGGCAAGACAATCAGAGTGTTAATTGAGTCAAGTATTGGTCCATAAAGGCAGTGGTATAGTTTCAAGGGGGCCAAAGTAAACATAGGATATCGGTAACATATGAGGTACGCCATGAGGTATCGAATTCTGCTGCTAGCCACGGTGCTCGCGAGCGGCCTCGCGGGGGCCGAGACCATTGCCGTTGACAATGGTATTGCCGTCAAGCAATCCGACGTGCCCACGCCAACGCGCGGCATGACCATGGATCAGGTTGCCGGCAAATTCGGCGCTCCTGCCACCAAGGTTCCCGCCGTGGGACAGCCGCCGATCTCGCGCTGGGAGTATCCCGGGTTCGTCGTGTATTTCGAGCACGAACACGTCATTCACAGCGTCATCGTCAGCTCTTAGCGTCATTATCAGCCACTAGAAATGAATGCCGCGTAACCCCACTTAGGTTCGCGTAACATCAATTAATTGATTCTTCAGTACCCACCGCGACTTGTTCGCGGCGGGCGTTTTTTATTTTTTTAAAACCCCACATGTCTTTACTCGAGCCAATTCTTCCCGCCAACAGCGAGCGCCCGGTCAAATGGGGCAAGCTGTATGGCGCCGCCCCCGCACTGGCGATCGCCGAAGCGGCGCCGGCTGCCGCCGGCCCGTTGCTGGTCATTGCGCAGAACTCGCGCGAGGCGGAGACCCTGAGCGAGGAAATTCGGTTCTTCGCCGGACCCAACCTCAGTGTCAACGTATTCCCCGATTTGGAGACTCTGCCCTATGACAGCTTCTCCGCCCATCCCGATATCACCTCTGCTCGTCTCGCGACATTGGCTGAATTGCCGCGCGCGCGGCACGGTGTGTGGTTGGTTGCCATCGACACGTTGCTGCAGCGCTTGGCACCGCGCAGTTACATCGAGGCCTACTCGCTCAAGGTCCATCTCAACGAAACGCTCGATCTCGAGGCGCTGCGCGCACAACTGGCGATGGCCGGCTATGCCGCGGTTACCCAAGTGGTGGCGCATGGCGAGTTCGCCGTTCGCGGCTCGCTCATCGATGTCTTTCCCATGGGCTCGGATACGCCTTATCGCATCGACCTGTTGGATCGAGACATCGACAGCATCCGGCGCTTCGATCCCGACACGCAGCGCTCGCTCGACAAGTTGGACGGCATTCATCTGCTGCCGGCGCGCGAAACGCCCCTGAACCCGGAAGCGGTGCGCGAATTCCGGCGCCGCTATCGATTGCGTTTCACGGGCGATCTTTCCGAGCAGGCGGTCTACCGCGATGTCAGCACCGGCGTGGCGCCTGCGGGCATCGAGTTTTTCCTGCCGCTGTTCTTCGAGCGCACTTCGCATCTGTTCGAATATCTGCCGCCCAACAGTGTGGTGGTCGACATCAATGATGCGGTCTCGAGTGCTCCGGCGCTGTGGAGCGGAATCGTCGAGCGCCATGAACAGCTGCGGCACGATCGTTACCGCCCGATCTTGGATCCCGCCGAGGTCTATCTGCCGCCCGAGGAACTACTGCAGGCAATCTCTCCACGGCCCCAGGTTTTGCTGCATACCTTCGAATGGCCGCCCGAGACGCCAGGACCATTTCAAAACTTTCCGACGGCGGTGCCGCCCCAGGTTCGCATCGACGCGCGCGCGGAACAGCCGGCCGCGGAATTGGTGTCCCATGTCAACGCCGCCAACGCCCGCATCCTGATCGCCGCCGAATCCGCGGGCCGTCGCGAGCTCATTTTGGATCTGCTGCGCGGCCGCGGCGTTCAGGCAAAAATCTTCGACAGTTTTGCAGCCTTTCAGGCGAGCGGCCTGAAGCTGGGGATCGCGGTCTCGGCCGCGGTATCGGGGCTGAGGCTGGAGCAGCCGGCGCTGGAGATTCTCACCGAGTCGCAATTGTTCGGCGATCGCGCCCGCCAAGAACGCCGCCGGCGCCGCGCCGAACGCGACCCGGCCAAGATTCTGAAAGAATTGTCGGATCTGCGCATCGGCGCGCCGGTGGTGCACGAGACTTACGGCGTGGGCCGCTACGTCGGCCTGCAGACCATGGATATCGCCGGCTACACCGGTGAATTTCTGGTGCTCGAGTACGCGGAGGGCGACAAGCTATACGTACCGGTCCAGTCGCTGCATCTGGTGTCGCGCTACACCGGCGCCCCGGCGGAAACGGCGCCGCTGCACAAGCTCGGCGGCGATCAATGGCAGAAGGCGCGGCGCAAAGCCGCGCAGCGCATTCGCGATGTCGCGGCCGAATTGCTTGACCTGTATTCGCGCCGCGCGGCCCGGCAAGGAACGCGCATGCTGTCCGGCGAGGCGGAATACCGTGCGTTTCAGGCCGGTTTTCCGTTCGAGGAGACGGCCGATCAAGCCGCCGCCATTGACCAGGTCATCGCGGATCTGAAATCCGACAAGCCCATGGATCGGGTCATCTGCGGCGATGTAGGCTTCGGCAAAACCGAGGTCGCGCTGCGCGCGGCATTCATCGCGGTGCAGGCCGGCAAACAGGTTGCGGTTCTGGTGCCCACCACCTTGCTCGCGCAACAGCACTACACCACCTTTGTGGACCGATTCGCGGATTGGCCGGTGCGCATCGAGAGCCTGTCGCGCTTTCGCACCAACAAAGAAGCCGCCGGCATCATCGAAGGCGTCGCCGCCGGTACGGTGGACATTGTCATCGCCACGCAGCGTCTGCTGCAAGGCAAGATCCGCTTCAAGGATCTGGGATTGGTCGTGATCGATGAGGAGCATCGGTTCGGCGTGCGCGACAAGGAAAGATTAAAGGCCCTGCGCACCGAGGTCGATGTGCTGACGCTGACGGCGACCCCCATTCCGCGCACGCTCAACATGGCCATGGGCGGCCTTCGCGATCTGTCCCTGATCACCACGCCGCCCGCCGAGCGCTTGGCGGTCAAGACCTTCGTGCTGGAATGGAATGAGACGATGGTGCGGGAGGCCGCACTGCGCGAGATTCGCCGCGGCGGGCAGATTTATTTCGTACACAACACCATCGAGACGATCGAGAAGACGGCGCAGGCGGTGCGCGAACTGGTCCCGGAAGCAACCGTCGCGGTCGGTCATGGTCAAATGCGTGAGCGCGACCTCGAACAGCTGATGCTGGATTTTTATCACCGCCGCTTCAACGTCCTGGTCTGCACCACCATCATCGAAAGCGGAATCGACGTGCCGACCGCCAATACCATTGTCATCGATCGCGCCGATCGATTCGGCCTGGCGCAGATTCATCAACTCAGAGGCCGCGTCGGCCGCTCGCACCATCGCGCGTACGCCTACCTGATCACACCGCCGCGCAAGGCCATGACCGCCGATGCGATCAAGCGGCTCGAAGCACTGGAGTCGCTCGAAGAGCTGGGCGCCGGATTTACCCTGGCAACACACGATTTGGAAATTCGCGGCGCCGGCGAACTGTTGGGCGATGAGCAAAGCGGACAAATTCAAGAGATCGGCTACAACCTGTACATGGAGCTGTTGGAGCGCGCCGTGTCGGCGCTCAAATCCGGCAAGCAGGCCGATCTCGAGAGCCCGATGGATGCGGGACCCGAGGTCGAATTACACGTGCCCGCGCTCATTCCCGAAGACTATGTGCCCGATGTGCACTTGCGCTTGATGCTGTACAAGCGCATCGCGAGCACGCCCTCACGCGAAGAGCTCGACGAATTAAAGGTGGAAATGATCGACCGCTTCGGCCCGATACCGCCCTTTGCCCAATCCTTGTTTCGCGCCACATATCTCAAGCTCCGCGCCGCCGCGCTCGGCATTCGCAAGATCGACGCCGGCGCCAGCAGCGGCTACATCCTGTTTGAGGAGCAGAATCAGATTGATCCGAAACGGGTGCTGAAACTCATTCAAGGCAAACCCAAGGAGTACCGTCTCGACGGGCCGCTCAAGTTGAGATTCGGGCACATCGCGCGCACCGAAGAAGCCTTGTTTACCCGCGTCGAAGAGTTGGTGGATCAGCTGGCGTAGGCCGCGACGCCGCAGTGCCGCCGGGGCGCCGCACGGCCGTGCGGCGCCCCGAGACGCTATTCCGGGAAGGCTACTGGATGGCGCCGAGAAAATCGCCTTTACCGATTTCCACGCCGCTCTTGCGCAGCAGGGCATAGACCATGCTGGAATGGAAATAAAAATTCGGCAGCACGAAATCATTGACGTAGCTGAGCGCGGTGAATTTCCACGCGCCGTTGGGAAACTTTATCTCGATCGGGCGGGCATCATCGCCGGCGACCTTCGCCGCGGTTACGGTCTTCAAAAAATCCAGCGTTTTGGCGATGCGCGCTTTGAGTTCGGGCAGAGTGGTCTCGGTATCTTCATGCCGCGGCACTTCCATTCCGGCCAGCCGGCCGGCGGCTCCCTTGGCGGTGTCGCAGGCAATTTGTACTTGGCGGCTAAGCGGATGCATATCGGGAAACAAGCGCGTCTGCGCAAGCACCGTCGCATCGATCTTCTTTGCGGTCGCGTAAGCGGCGGCTTTATCGAGGATCGCAGACATATTGGTGAGTCCCCGCGTTAGCGCGGGAATGGAAAAATCATACAGAGTCGACATCCAAATCTCCTGAGGTCTTGCGGGCGGGGGACGCCACTGTAACATATGCCCATGCTGCCCTTCTCCGAAGCCTGCGAGCGCAACAAGGGACCGATACTCGAGGTGTTGCGGGTCGCTTTTGCGCAGCGATCGCAGGTCCTCGAAATCGGCAGCGGCACCGGCCAACACGCGGTGCATTTCGCAGCGCACTTGACTCATCTGACCTGGCATCCCACCGAACAGTTGGCTTACCTCGCTGATCTGGCGTCACGCGTCAAGGCCGAAGGCACCCGCAATCTGCGCCCGCCCACAGTGCTCGACGTCAAGCAATCCGTCTGGCCGTTGCGCAACGTCGATGCCGTCTACAGCGCCAACACGCTGCACATCATGGGCTGGACGGAAGTGGAGGCGATGTTTCGCGGCGTCGACACTGTGTTGTCCCCGCACGGCGTGGTGTGCATCTATGGACCGTTCCGCTACGACGGCCGCTACACATCGGATAGCAATCGCGACTTTGACCGCATGCTCATGGAGCGGGATCCTCTCTCAGGACTGCGCGACATGACAGAACTCAGCGCTCTTGCCCTGCGCCACGCACTGCAGCTTCGAGCCGACCACGATCTGCCGGCCAACAATCGGTTGCTGGAGTTTATCCGGCTGTAGCACTGTGAGTTTGACCGCACCTGCCCGTATGGGCTACCGGGATGGGAGGCTTCGAGGTCCCGAAGACGCAGGACCTCGAAGCCTCCCATCCCAGTAGGCCTTTCAAACACGACGGTCAAACTCACAGTGCTGACGACGAGATTCGAGTGGCTATCATCGGTCCGGTGGCCGCATGCGCGCCCGTAAGGCCGTAAAAACAGGCGTCGCCCACCCGACGGCTACCGCAGTCGGTCAATATCACTACGCCCGTCCTATCGCCGAGAGGAGCGACGCATGATCCAACGCCCCCTCGTAGCGCTTGCCGTTGATAAAGAACGTCGGCGTCCCGGCAACGCCGCTGCGCATGCCGCCCATGAAGTCCCGCTTGACCCTCGGCCGGTAACGGCGCGCCTCGAGATCGGCGGAAAATTGCGCGACATCGAGTTGGATTTTTTGCGCGAGCTGATGCAGCAAATCGGTGCCCAATTCGGATTGTTGCTGAAGGATGGCATCGTGCATCTGCCAGAATTTTCCCTGGGCACCCGCCGCCTCCGCGGCCTCCGCCGCATGTTGTGCATAGGGATGCATCTCGAGCAGCGGCATGTGCCGGAAGACGAAGCGCAGTTGCGTGCCCATGGCCTTGGCAATCGCCTTGATCATCGGATTCATGTCCGCGCAATACGGGCATTGATAGTCGCCGTACTCAACCAGCGTGACCGGTGCATCCTCCGGACCCTGAGCATGGTCGCTCTTGCTGACTGCAACCGAGAGATTCATTGCAGCAGGGACTCGCAGTCGGCATCCTTCGCCTTACCGGGATCGATGAGCACCATTTTGGAATCGTGCGCCTGAATACTGATCGACGGGGACTTCAGCGTTCCTTGGACCACAATCGGCGAGCGCAACTGAAAAAATCGTACCTGCTTGGGATAGCCGCGCAAAATAAGGTCCAAAGTCTCGGTATCCAGGTGGATAAATCCTGCACCCTCGATCAGCACGGGCGCGGTATCGAGCACGAAATTCTTTGCCGTCAGCGTTCCATCATGCGCCTCGAAACTCGCGATCCCGCAGCGCACCGGCACCTCTTTTTTGTCTTTGGCGAGCAGCAATCCTAATCCTCTGAGGTCGATGCCCGTGAGCTCCGCCAAAGAATCCCGCACCATGCCGCCCGGCAGAGTCGCCACCACGGTGCCGTTGGCGCCGGCTGCCGCATCATGCAGAGATTTTCCGCGGCCCGTGAGGTTTATTCTCACCGCCAGCGATCCTTCAATGGCGGGTGGTCCGGATTCTTTGCGGTGAAATTGTCCCAGTTGCATATCATTGATTCTAACTTCTAAGTGCACAGCGGGAATCTCTTTCCGCGCGTCGATCTTGACCTCACCGCTTAAGCGGCCGCCCATCAATTCCGCGGACAGCGGCGCAATCGTCAGTTCGCCGTGATCGTTGGTCAATTTCATCGCGACAGCGTTCAAGGTCGTGCGCCCCGTTTCCACGCGCAGCGCATGAAATTGCACCGCCGCCCTGCCCAGGAGCAGCGCCGCCGGATCGGGCGTCGCACGGGATAACAGCATTGGGTTCGATGCGGGTTCGGAATCGCTGCCGGCCGCGCGCGGGCCCAGATCGGAGAGACGCAAGAATTGCGACTCCAAATCCGCAACAACATTGAGCTGACCCTTGGCCGTGTCGATCGACGCCGATCCGCGCAAATCGCTCTGCCCGCTCTTGACCGTCAAGTCGGTGAAGGACGTGGTATAGCCGCGCCGCGCCAGGCTTCCGGAAAGATGGTAACTGCCGGTGTCGATCAGTTTCGTGCCGGTCAAATAATACATATCTCTCAGGTCGGGGCCCGAGCCTTCGAAAGTCGCGTCATAGGAACGCAAGTCGAATCCTCGATGCAAGAAGCCGTTGGCGAGCAAGTGCGAACCGCCGGAGCGCTCGCTGAATTTAAAGGCGTAGTGCCGGTCGCGCCCGGCGCTCCGCAGCGAATCGCCGATGATCTCAAAGTTAACCGGCCTCCCATTCAGCTGGCCCTTCCCCTCGATGCGCAGCGGCTGCTCAGCCTGCTGACGGTCGACATCGTGCGCGGAGATCGTGCCGTCGAATTGCCGGTGTCTTTGCGCATCCTCGAGCTGCACGTGCGCGTCCATCATCGACAGCGAACGAATGACGATCAGGGCACGGGGGTCGTTGTGGTCCGGATTCTTGAGTTGCCAGTTGGCGTGGCCCGTGACATCGCGAAACAAATGCAGGGTGGCCGCCTCGATTTGCAGCCGCTCGATGCTCAGTTCCTTTCCTAAGCGCGGCGCGGCAAACACCACAGTGAGCTTGCCGATTTCCGCCATATTTCCCTGGGACGCCCACGGCGGACTGCCGATGGTCACGCGTTCGGCCACGAGGCGCGGATTGCGGGAGAATAATTGCACGCTTAAGGACCCGTCTACGCGGATAGGCCGATCGGTGCGCGCCGCAAGTACCTTGAGCAGGGGGCCGCGAAGATAACCGGCGTTCAAGGCAATGGCCGCCAGAACGGCCAGGGTGACGAGCGCCAGCAGCGCCGCACTTGCCCAGATCAAACCGCGCCGCAGCCTATGAGAGACATTCATACGCCATTAACGCACGAATGAGCGCGTTTAAGGACCCGCTTGGGGTCGCATGATCGAGGGCCGAAAGCCGCGTCCCGGCGTGGGAAACGGCGCATTCCTCTCTTATCGCGACAAGCATTCAGAAGACATCCCCCACATTTGGTGGCATAATGACACCGAAACGTAGACTCCGCGTGCTCACTAGGCGCGCGCACACCATGGCGAACCACAGGGGAAGGTTAACGACTATGAAGAAGACTCGTACATCTGCCGCAGCAGCGGCATTGATTGCGGTCGCAGGCCTAAGCTACATAGGCTTAAGCGGCGCGACAGCGACTCCGGCTGCGAAAGCACCCGCTGAAGTTGCGTTGCCGGCTACGGTCGATGACTTCCGGCTGCCGGACCAAAACATGCATTCGCATGAGTTGCGCCAGCTCGGCGACGCCAGCGCGGTGGTTCTCATCACGCAGGCAAACAACTGCCCGGTGAGCCGCAATACCAGCGCCGCGGTCAAAGCGTTGCAGGACCAATACTCGGCCAAGGGCGTCGAGATTTTCATGCTGAACTCCACGCCGTCCGACACGCGCGACGCGATTGTCACGGAGGCGAAGGCGTACGGGTACAACATCCCGATCCTCATGGACACCAATCAACTGGTGGGTGAGCAGCTGGGCGTGACCCGGACCGCCGAAGCGATCGTCATCGATCCGAAGACCTGGAAAATCGTCTACCGCGGTCCGATCGACGACAAGGTCACCTACGAGCGCCAGAAGGCCGCCGCGGACCACACTTGGGCCAAGGATGCGTTGGACTCATTGCTCGCCGGCAAGCCGGTCGCGGTCGCCCGGGTCGAACCGGTCGGTTGCATCGTCGACTTCCCAGAGCGCGCGAAAATCGCCACCAGCCACGTGACCTATGTGAAGAACATCGCGCCGATGTTCGAAGACAAGTGCGTGTCGTGCCATGAGCCCGGCGGCATAGGCCCGATGCCCTTTACCAAGTTCGAAGAGATTGCGCCGTTCGCGCCGATGATTCGTGAAATGATCCGCACGCAACGTATGCCGCCGTGGCGCGCTGATCCGAGCGTTGGCCACTTCCTCGGCGATCGCAGTTTGTCGGCCGTGCAAATCAAGACGCTGGTGCATTGGGTTGAAGCCGGCGCGCCGCGCGGCACCGGACCCGATCCACTGGCGGCGAAAACATTCGTCGCACCTGAATGGCCCTTGGGCAAACCTGACTTGGTGCTGGATATTCCCGCCTACACCATTCCGGCGAATGGCATCGTCGACTATCAGCGCCCTTACGTCGTCAATCCGCTGAAAGAAGGGAAGTGGCTGCGTGCCTCGACCATCAAGGTTGTGAATCGCCAAACTGTGCACCACATTCTTACCGGGTATCTGGCGGAAGTGCCGGGACCGGGTCAAGTTGCGAATGAGAGCAAGTGGGGAACCTCACTGGGCGGTTACGCAGTCGGTGCAGAGTCTTTCGTCGAGCCCAAAGACACCGGCGCCTATTTGCCCCCGGGAGGCGCCGTCGGCTTCCAAGTTCACTACACGCCGTACGGTCAGCAGGTCACCGAGCACTCGCAGATCGCGCTCTACTTCTACGACAAGAAGCCGAAGTACGTGATGCGCAATTCGGTGGTCTTGAACGCCAACATCGTCATTCCTGCAAACCAGGAAAGCGTTGAGCGGCAGGCGTACATCGACGTGCCGAAGGACATGAAGTTGTTCAGCGCGTTCCCGCACGCCCACTACCGCGGCGCCTCCTCGCAGTTCTTCCTGATCGATCCGAGCGGCAAGAAGACCCTGCTGGTCTCCCTGCCGCACTACGACTTCAACTGGCAGCGCGAGTACAACTTCGTCGAGCCGGTCTTCGTTCCGGCCGGATCGAAACTGCTGGCCGTGTACACCTATGACAACTCTGTGAGAAATCCGGCCAACCCGGATCACAACCGGGTGGTGCCGTGGGGTGATCAGTCATTCGACGAAATGCTCTACACCGCATTCCACTTTGAGTGGGTCGGCGAGACCTCCGACAAGATGGATCAGTACGCCGCATACGATAAGCAGCTGAACGACAATCGCCTGTTCGGCATGCTCGACACCAAAATGAACGGCAAGTTGGACATGTCGGAATTGACCGGACCCATCGGCAAGCAGTTCGCCGATAGCTTCGCCAAGATCGACACCGACCATGACGGCTTCATCGAGCCCAATGAGTTGGCGGCGGCGCAAGGCGCGGCGATGAAGCGTCGCCAGCAGGCTTCGCAGCCGCAAGGACAGCCCGCGCCCGGCGCACCTGCTCAGGCGGCACCGGAGAAGACCGGAGGCGGCCAGTAGCACCCTCGCGGCGGCCCGTGTTGTCTACCTTTGATTCGTCGAAGGGATTCGCACGGGCCGCCTCAATCGCTTCGCTTGCGCTCGCCGGCATCGGCCTCGCGGGCTTGGCGCTGGGTAACGGGCTTAGCCGCGTCGATGTGGGGGCGCAGGCGCCGCAGTTCACCGCCAAGGGCGCCGATGGCAAGCAGCATAGATTGCGCGACTACGCGGGCAAGCTGGTGGTTTTGGAATGGACCAATCCGGTCTGCCCTTTCACTGCCGTGAAGTACAAAAGCGGAGCCATGCAAGCCCTTCAACGTTACGCAGCCTCACGGGAAATCGTGTGGCTATCCATCGATACGGCCGCACCCGACAAGGCGGGCTATCTCACGCCGTCGGCGGCCCGTGCACGCATCGCGCAAACGCACGCCACCGTCACCGCCTTCTTGTTCGATATCGACGGCAGCATCGCACGCAGCTATGGCGCCAAGACCACGCCGAGTTTCTTCGTCGTCAATCGCGACGGCAGGCTGGCCTACGAGGGCGCCATGGATGAGCAAGTCTTCGCCGACCAGGACACAGGGCGCGAGTACGTAAAATCCGCGCTGGATGACCTGGTCGCCGGACGACGCGTGGAGAAAACCGAAACCCAGCCCCAGGGCTGCGCCGTAGAATACTGAGCGCGATGCGACTGATCAGCAAAAGCGCCGCAGCCGCGCGCCGCATCGAGACCGCGGCCAAGTCGCGCCGTGAGCAACTGCTTGACCAAGCGGCACGGGAATTGAATTCCAAAGGCATCTCGATGACCTCCCTGACGGATGTCGCGGACAAGCTCGGCTTCTCGCGCGCGTCCCTTTACTACTACGTCGAGGATCGGGAAGACCTGATGTTTCAGGTCTACTTGCGTTCCGCCGAGATCATGGCGCGGCGGCTGGAAGAGGCGGCGCAGTCCGGCAGCGGCGCGCTGAATGTGCTCGGCAACTTCATCTCCAGCACCCTGGACCCGGCGGAGCCGGAGCTGGCGGCTTTGAGCGAGGTTGGATTGCTGGACCAGGCCGCGCGTGAAACGGTGCTGGGAATCTTCGAGGCGGTCGTCGCGCGGCTCGCCAGTTTGCTCGAAGCAGGCGCCAAGTCCGGGCGCATTCGTCGCTGCGACTTTGAAATCGTGGCGCGCACGATTATCAGCATCATTCACTCGATTCCGCTGAACTCACCGCTGGCGGAAGCCTTGCGTGTCAGCCGCCCCGACATTATTGCCGGGGCCAAGGACATCATGGCGAATGGCTGGGGCGCCGATCGCACACGTGAGGTCAACCCGCCGCCGATCGATCTCGCGCCGCTGCTGAGCCAATCGGGCGGCTTATTCGACCGGGGCGCGCAGTTCGATGCGAAACGCGAGAAGATTCTCGCCGCAGCCTCGCAGCTGTTCAATCGCCGCGGCGTCGATACAACCTCGCTCGACGATATCGCCGCCGCGGTGGGCGCCACCAAGCGGACGCTCTATCACTACGTGGGGGATAAGCAAACCATCCTGTCGGCTTGCTATGCCCGGACCCATCGGATCTTTTCCTTCATCCGTGAACAGGCTGCCGCGCAGGGAGGCCCCGCGATCGACACGCTGATTGCGGTGCTGCGCGCCAATTCAATCTCGCATCAGCGCGACGACATCGAGCCGCTGCGTTCCTCGACCGGCTACGACTCGTTGAGCGACGCGGAAAAGGTTCTGGCGACGGAGCGCGGCCGGGAATTGGTGCAGGCTTACCGCGCCCTGTGCCGGGAAGCGCACAACGAGCGCTCGATGCGCGATGTGAACCGCGATTGCCTGTTGCTGTTCATGCGCGGCGCCGGCAGCTGGCTCGCCAAGGGCCTGGTGCGCGGCGATGATCAACGCAAGGCGCAGATCGCCGCCGAGATCGCCGATCTATTGCGCCTCGGCTTGAATCCTATTTAGATTACTTCGCGCTGATCACGATGAGTTCGACCGCGGGCGGCGGCAGTGCGGCCTCGATGTGAATGCTCGGACCCGATTCGATGCGCTGGTCCAGCAGCGCAAAGTTGCTCGAGTCGCTGATTCGATAGCGCTTCACCTGATACTTTCCCGTCCCCGGCAGGCTGACCGTGGCGTCGTAGCCGCCATTGTTGGCATATTGCAGTGACCGTCGCTCCGGGAGCGTGGTGTCCCAATTATCGCGGGGGCCAAAATACTTCGAGGCGACCTGATAATTGCTGATGAGGATTTGCACCAGGCGGTTGTCCTTGGACCGGCCGGCCACGATCGCGAAACCCGCATCGTCGCCGCCGGTGTTTCGAATCAGCAGTGGCGTGCTCTTCAGCGCCCCGAAAGCGCCCAGCGCGGAGCCCACTATGTCCGCGGCACCTCCGGCCGAACGCGCCGCCGCAGCGGTGCCATGATAGGTCTGCGCATCGAGGGGGCCTCCCAGCATATAGATGAGCGAACTCGCCGCAAATGCCGCCTGTGAAACGCTGCTCGAATCCGCATCGGCCGGATCTGCATTCCATTCGTCCAAAACATTCTTCGCGGAGCCGAAGCCGCGCGCATCCAGGATGGTGCGCAGTTGCCTGGCGATCGTCACAAAAACATAGGGATCGTTCGAGTCGACCGCGTAGAAATGCCAGGAAAAGAAATCGAGCGGCAGACGATTGAGCCGCACGAAGTCGATGAATTTTTCGCGATAGTCGCCCGCGATCAGAGGCTTGGAAAGCGCCGGGCCGCCGATGAGCGCGGCCGCATCGGCCGCTTGAATGGCGCGCGCCGTCTTCTCGTACAGTCGGTAGTAGTCAGGCGCAGAGCCGCTCCAAAACTGCTTGGAGTCCGGGGCATTCCAGACCTCCCAGTAGCGAATGCCGTACCGAAAACCCTTGGCCCAGGCCGCGTTGTAGTGCAACACCACGTGCCGCACGATCTGCGCCCATTTGTCGAGATCCGTGGGCGGCTCGCCGCCGGCGTTTGCACTGCGCCCTATTCGAAATAGCGGCTCGGCGCCGCTCGACCTGATCGATCCCACCAACCGATCGGTCGGCCCAAAGTTGTAGCTTTTCGGATTTTCTGCATCGGCGCTCGGATCGGGGAAAATCGCATCGATATCGCCGGCTCCGGCCGCATCGGGAATACGCACCAGGTCGACGTGCGCCGTGCGATAGAACGCCGTGCCTTGCGCATCCTCAGCCTGCACACCGTTCAAGGGACGCAATGTGCCGACCGTGACGGATGCATCGATGGAGAGTTGGCGCGCAGCTGCCTCATCGCCCCAGGCGCGCGCGGCGCCGGCCGCGATGACCACGGTCGCCAGAACCGCTGACATCGCGTTTATCCGCACGTTCCGCTTTCGCTTACACCGGCACCAGCGCCAGCACGCGCAGCGGACTGCCCGAACCGTTTACAATTTTGAGCGGCGGCGCAATCACCACCGCACCGGTCGGCGGCAGCTGATCCAAGTTGGTCAAGCTCGCGAGTCCGAAACGATTGGCGCCGTGCATGATGGTATGGCAGGGAAACATCGGATTGAACGTGTGTGCCTGGCCCGCGTCGGTGCCGACGGTTTCCACGCCCACTCCCAGGATGTCGCGTTCGCGCGCGAGGAAGGGCACGCATTCCGGATGAAATCCCGGAGTATGGGAACCGTCGGCGCTGAAGTTGAGGAAAGAATCGCCCGGACGCTTCGACCAGTCGGTGCGAATCAGCACCCAGGCGCGGCTGGGGATCCGGCCGTGCTTGCTTTCCCATTGCTCCACCAGACTCTGCGTGAGCAGAAAATCCGCGCTGCTGCGCACCTGCGGGGAAACGTCGATGACGCAGGCGGGACCGATGAAGCGTTCCACCGGAATGTTGTGGGTCGCATTGTCGGGATAATCCTTGCCCGTCACCCAATGAATCGGTGCATCGAAATGCGTGCCGGTGTGCTCGCCGCAGCTGATGTTGTTCCAATACCAGGCCGGCCCGCGCGCGTCGTAACGCGAGATCTCCTCCAGCGCGAAGGGTTTGGAAGGGGCAAATTGTTCGGGCAGGCGAATCGTTTGCGTCGCCGCTTCCAACGGCACGGTCAGGTCGACGACACGAATGCCGCCGCGCAGGATGCCGTCGACCAGCGTGGAAAGGGTCTGTGAGTGGGTGGCCATTTATTTTTCCGTGCGTGCGGCGCGCATTTAATAGTTGATCGAGGGGTTGTCCCCCGGATAAATCACACCCACGATATCAAATCCGCCGGGTGTTGTGCATTGAACCGAATGCACCTGCTTGCGCGGCAAAAACAGGACATCCCCTGCGGATACCGCAGTCTTGGTCCGCTCGGTCCAGACCACGCCGTCTCCATTGAGAAAGATCAGCGCCTCTTCGTACAAGTGCCGGTGAGGTTCGGCTTTGGACAGCGGAATGTTGCCGATAAACTGCGTCACGACACTCGATCCATGCTCGCGATTGACCAGCATCTGGTAGTAGCGCTCGGCCATTTTGTGCCGCTGCGTAGGATCGATCGAGGCGACCCGATCCGGAAACTGCGACTCAAAGGCCGCCGGCATGGCGTCAATCAGCACCAAGTCCTCGCTGCCGGGACCATTCGACACGAAGAACTTCAGCGGCGCCGCGGACTTGTTATGTACGCGATAGGCTTCCGAAGGGCGCACATAGAGGCCGGTGAGCGGCTCCACGGCAAAGCGTCGACCGCCAATCTCAATCTCGCCGCTGCCCGCAAGCACGAACAACACGGTGTGGCGTCCGTCAGCCGCGATCACCGGCGAGCTGCCGGCCGCGACCTGCGCATAGAACTGCGATTGAAATAGCGCGCCCAGCGTCGGCGTGACGACCGGGCAATAACGCATCGCGCCGCGCTCGGTTAACGATGCCCGTGCGGTAGAGAAAACATAGCACTGTCCATCGAGCTGAACGATCGGACCGGCCCCCGCCGCAACCTGTGCCACGGCGCGATTTTCCGGGCTATTCGGGTCATCGGTGAGATAGCCGCCCGGCAAGTTGCTGTGGGCCCCGTCGCAAAACGGGCCGGTGCCGGTTTGTTTGCAGCCGCAGAAAATGACGTCTTCGTCGCGCTCGGCCTTGAACACAACGGGTAGGAATTCGGTTCCCGCATGGGATCCATCGCAAAACGGCTGGGACTGGGAGCGTCCGCAGGCGCACCACAGATAGCGCTTCCCCGCCTTGACCTCGTAGTAGTAGCCCTTGCGATTGGCAATCAGCGGCGCGGTCTTGGTGCCGCTCATGGTGCTTCCCGCAGCACGCCGTCCGCGCCGCGCCGCAGCGCGTGCGGATGCGTCGGCAGGGGCGCACCCGACTCATTCTCAATCGTCACGCCGAACGGCCAACTCGCGGGTGCGATGGCGATATAGCGTGCAAAGCCACCGGTGCCGCCCGCGAACTTGGCGAAACCAATGGTGATGAGCGCGCCGGCTTCGGGAACCTGATCGAGATTGGCAACGCCTTCTGCTTGAGCAAAGTTATGCTGCAGGAGCCACTTCTCCGCCACGAATTCCGGAGCGGTATTGTCGGTATCCAAGGGTTCGTGCCCGTGCATGAGAATGTGGCGCTCCAAATGCAGGTATTTTAGCGCAGCCAAGCTTACGCCAGGGAACGGCGGCGCCGTGAATCGCTTTGCCTCATCCCATTTTTTCGACCAGTCGGAGCGAATCATCACCACAGATCCCGCCGGGATCGGTCCGTGGCGGCGCTCCCAGTCCTTGATATCGGCAACCGCGGCCTGATAGCCCGGATCTGAAGCAACTTTGGGCGCGATATTGATCACGACCAGAGGACGCAGCGCCACGGTGGGCGGAATATCGCTGATGGTCGCGCCGTGTTCATTCTCATGCGCGGGCGGCCCAAACTGCGTGCCAATGTGATCCATGGGCAACTCATAGGCGGTGATGGCGACGCCGTGCTTTTCGTAGCTGAAAGGCTCGCCCTTCTCAATCACGCCGGGTATGGAAACGCCCGCCCGCGTGGGGCCCACTTTGAAGTCGACAAAGCCCTCACCCAGCGGGCCGCCGGGCGCGATGGCGTGGGTCAAGTCGATGTACTTGGCGTGGCGGAGCGTAGCGCTGTAAAAGTCCCAAAGCGGCAGTCCTTTGCCGCTGGGGTCTGCAAACGCCAATCCTCCGCAGTTGCCCGCCAGTGCGGCGGCGCTGAGCCATACAACGAGGCGGCGCATGCCCTTCCTTAAAAGCTAGAACTTGCGCGTTGCGGTCAAGCCGATAGTCCGCGGACGCACCGTCAGCAGCGCGTCGGGATCCTGCGAAGAGTTGATCGCCGAAACTTCAGCACGCTTGTTGGTCAGATTGCGGGCAAAGGCCGTGACGCTCCACGGACCGTTGATCACACCGGCACGCAGATCGAAGAGTGTGTAAGAGGCCAACGGAATGTTGAACTCCGTGTTGGACGCAAAATACGCGTTCACCGCGCCTCGGTAAGTCGCGTCCGCCGCAACCATCCCCTGCCAGGTGCCGGATATCGGCGCCGTATAGTTGACTCCCAAGTTGAGCTGGAACTTGGGAACATTGGGAATCGAATCGCCCGTTCTGCCCAGGGTAGGATTGAGCGCATATTGTGCGGGCGTGGCGCCTTCCGTCAGGACGGCGTCTTGATACGAGCCGGCAAAACTGGCTGACAAATACTGGAAGGGATGAGCCGTGAACTCGAATTCCACGCCTTTGACGTGCGCAGTACCCGCATTGCCCTGATAAACGAACGCGCCGTCTGCCGTGGTTTCCTGAACCTGAATATTGTCCCACTTGATGAAGTAGACGTCGGCCTGGTAATCGAATACGCCGCCGAATAGCCGCCCCTTGGCGCCCAACTCATAGTTGGTCAACGAGTCCGGCGAGTACGCCGACGGAATCGGCTCGAACGGCTCGCTGACCGCATTCAAACCGCCGCTGCGAAACCCGGTCGATACGGTCGCATACCCCAATAGTTCCTCGCTGAACTTGTAGCTGGTGTTGATCTTCCAGGTGACCTTGTTGAACGTCTCCTCCGGGTCGTAAATCGGCACCAAGTTGGGTGCGCCGGGAAAG
>Ga0210388_10001393_pt1 | contig 19050 bp, 10 predicted proteins | sample IncBWC19OmetaG_FD_155485 | JGI IMG/M metagenome (GOLD analysis project Ga0210388, IMG submission 155485) | Forest soil microbial communities from Barre Woods Harvard Forest LTER site, Petersham, Massachusetts, United States - Inc-BW-C-19-O ... | reverse complement strand
CAACTCGACGACCCAGCTCTCTTCATCACGTGCGAACGGTAGGCTCACGTGCAAGGGTGCTTCCGGACGCAGATCGCCACGCCATAGCTCAGCTTCTCCGCTTAACGTAGTCAGTCGGAGCGATGCATCGTTGATTGCGTGCGTCACCAGCAGATGGACTCGGAGGGTGCCGTCTTCAAGCACGCCACGAAGAGCTCCATGCAGATTGGCCAAGTCAGGTACGCCGATTTCGCGAACGGGATACCAGAATTGGCTGAAGCTCTTCGTTTCACCGGGCGCAAGGAAAGAAAAGTCCGGCTGGTTGTCCGTATACACACCGGCCATCAATTCGATATAGGGACCATCAGAATCGGTGAGGCTTCGATCCCACGCGTATCCAAACTCATGATTGCCCCAGGTCCATTGTTTCTTGCCCGGCGCGACATGATGGTTCGCAACGTGCACCATTCCCGCGTCCGCCTCATGGTCGTAGCCGCCAAAGAAATCTTGCCGCGAATTGGCAATCATGTAGCTTGTGGGCACCGGAATATTGGCGTACCAGCTCAGGTCATTCGCAGGATAGGAACCGTCAGGGACGAAATCGCGCGGCATCTCCGCGGGCGGCACACCGTTGAGCGCCCGTTCGCCATAGGGAATCCCGTAATAACTGCCGAAACTTCGCGGAAACTCCGTGACGGCGCGCTTCGCGTGATCGGCGACATAGCGCACATCGTGCGGGAAGAAGGACTGGTAGCGCTCATGCACGCGCGTGGCGACGTTTGCCCACCACAGGAATGTCTGTGTATCCCAGGTACGGTTGTAGAGGCGCACCTTTAGTTCAAGATACGCGCATCGCGGGCGAAGGCATACACCGTGCATCCCCTTCATGCGTGACATGGGATCATGGTCGCTGCACCAGACGGTGACGGATCCGTCTCCTTCGCGTTCGATCGTCACTTCAACGGGCAGAAATGTGGCAGGTCGATGATGCTGCGGCCAGTTGAACTCTACGCCACCTGAGATCCAGGGGCCGGCTAGTCCCACCAGCGCGGGCTTGATCACATTCTGTCGATAAAAAAAGTCATAGCCGTTGATCTTGTCATATCCAACATGAATGCGCCCGCCAATCTCTGGCAGGATCATCAGGCGCAGATATTCGTTCTCCAGATGGACGGCCTGCCAGGTGTGGTCGCAGGGGGCTGTCGAAACGCGATCAATGACCGGAAGCGGATACACCTTGCCGTTGCTACCCTGGTAGACACGCTTCTCCAGAAACAGAGGATTAGGGTCAGGCGTCGCGGGGAGATAAGTCTTCATCACGACTGGCTCCTGCCATGCCTTCACAGGGCCACGCTGATCAGCAGGCGCATCGGGCAGTCGAAGAAGCGGCGATTCGGACATAGGAAGATCGGCGGTTTTGCTGGACATGTCAACTGACCCGGACAATGGCATCTGCCGTTAACGTTACCGCGCACCCGAGGAACTTAGCAACTGATTTCTCTGAAAAATCTCACAGAACCCGGGGTCACGCGCGACCCCACGGCAAAAAGCTACTTTATAGGGGCGATTCCTCATACGCATCATGCAGGTATGACTTTTCTTGGACGGGAGCCGGTCTAAGGTGCATCATCGCCCACGGCTTGACAACCGACAAAGCACAGCTTTAGATTTCTCCTGCCCCGAATTTAGGCTTGCGGCGTGAACGTTACCGCCTCACCCGCTACTCAGCCATCTCCTTCGGGCCATGGAGATCCCCCGCTATGATCAGTCGGAATATTCGCCGCAATCAAGCAAGAACCCTCTTTACATCCAGGTCGAGCAAGTTTAGCCCCCGTCACGGCCAAATGGAAGCACTGCTTCTCGTGTTTCTCGCGGCGGCCTACCTGTTCACATCTTCGTCGCCAGCCCGCGCGCAGGTCAACGGTGTTGGCCAAAGGCCTTATCTCGGCTGGAGTACCTTCAGTGAACAGACCGTCAACTCCGGCTTCCTTACCCAGGCGAATGTGTCTGCAGAGTCCGACGCACTGGTATCGACAGGGCTGCAGGCGCACGGTTATAACTACATCAACATCGACTCCGGATGGCAGGGCAATTTCGACGCTAACGGCAGACCGATTCCCAATACCACGACATTCCCGGATATCAAGGCGCTCGTCGACCACATCCACGCGAACGCCCAGAAAGCCGGCATCTACTGGATTCCCGGCGTCGAGTATCCGGCGGTTGCGGCCAACTCGCCCATTCTCGGAACGCCCTACCATATCCAGGACATCCTGGTCGTTCCCTACACCGCAGGCAATGCCTTCGGTGGGCCTGGCACTTCGCCCTACCACTACAAGATCGACTTCACCAAGCCAGGTGCACAGGAGTACATGAACTCCGTCGTTGCTCTCTTCGCTTCGTGGGGGATTGACTTTATCAAGCTGGACGGTGTCACGCCCGGTTCTGACAGCTACGATCTTTCCATCGACAATCGCGCGGATGTGGCGGCATGGTCCAAGGCCATCGCAGTCAGTGGCCCTCCGATCTGGCTGACGATTTCGTGGGCGCTTGACCAGGATTACCTCGGCGTCTGGCAGCAATATGCGAACGCGCGTCGCATTGATCAGGACGTTGAGTGCGAAGGAAACTGCGCTACGCTCACCGACTGGCCTCGCATCTATGAACGCTTCCGCGACCTGCCCGGTTGGGAAAACGCGTCCGGCCCTGCGGTCGGCTGGAACGACATGGACTCTCTCGATATCGGGGACGGCACGCTCGATGGTCTGACGAATGACGAAAAACAGTCTGCCTTGTCTTTGTGGGCGCTTGCGAATGCGCCCATTTATCTCGGGGGAGATCTCACCAAGATTGACAGCTTTGGTAAACAGCTGGCGACGAACGACGAAGTGCTAGCCGTGAATCAAACGGGAAAGCCGGCAATTCAGGTTCTCGATGGCGACGTTGAGGTTTGGGTCAGCAGCCTTGGCAGCGGCCAGTACTATATCGGGATCTTTAACATGAACGCCACGGTCACAAATGTGAAGCTTCCGTGGAACCTGCTGGGCTTTGCCGGTGCTCTGCAGATACGCGATCTGTGGTCTCATAAAAATCTCGGCCCGTCGCTCGGGGAATTCTCCACCGTGCTGAACGGACACGGCTCGCAGTTGCTGAAAGTTGCTGGCGTGGGCCGCTCTCTGCCATCGCCATCTACCAGCTATGAAGCGGAGTCGGCGATCCTTGGCGGATCCGCCGTCATCGCAAGTTGCCCGGCCTGCTCGGGCGGCGAAAAAGTTGGTGGCTTGGGACTTGGTGCAGGAAACACTGTAACCTTCAACACCGTCTATGCACAGAGGCCCGGCGTGTATCTTATGCAAGTCGATTCCATGACGCAGGGTTTACGCTCCTACCTCTACAGTGTGAATAGCGGTGCGTTTCAGACGCTCAACTGCGGAGGCGGAAGCTTTTTTCTGCCTGCCGGCACAACGGTTCCAGTCCGTCTGGCAAAGGGCATGAACACGATTCAGTTCGGGAGCCCCACCAGCTATCCGCCCGATCTTGACCGCATCGTGATCAGCGGCAATGGAGATTTTCCGGCGCCGACCAACTCCACGTACGAAGCGGAAGTGGCAACACTCAGCGGCACCGTGACCGCGGGCTTCAGCAATTACTCTTCAGGCCTTGCCAAGGCTGGCAATATCGGTGGAGGCGCCGGCAACTCTGTGACGTTCTCCAATGTCACAGTTCCGTCCGACGGCACGTATCAGCTAGAGATCGATTACCAAACGAGCGGACCGCGCTCATACTTCCTCAGCATCAATGGAGCTACAGCAACAGAGCTGGATCTGAACGGCAGCACCTTCAACGATCCGGTGCCTGTTGTTCTGCCCGTGCAACTCCACGCCGGCACCAACACCATCAACATAGGCAATTCGTCCGGATACGCCCCCGACCTCGATCGCATAGTCGTTGCGCCGTGGATTCCTTCAGGACCGCACCCGTTTTAGGGTGCGGTCGATTGGAAACCCGCTCGGGTACGTGGAAGAGAATAAGGATCGTTGATGAGGGCATTTCGTTTGTCGAGCATTTGCAAGTCTGCCGTACTTGGTTATAAGTTCCTGGACTTTGTCATTTGGGAGAGGTCGTTTTCCGTTCTCCCGCGGTGGTGGAAGCCGGTCGCACTCGCCTGCTGTTTGACATTTCTTAATGTTGCAGGACAAGCGCAGCAGGTTGAGCGGCTTCCGCTCGACAATGCTTGGCAATTTCGTCAGCACGTAAATGCGGTCGAAGCCGGCACCAAAACAGTGCCTGCGATCGAGTGGCGTCCGGCGGAGGTGCCCGGTGACGTGCACCTCGACCTGCTGCGCAATCACCTTATCGACGATCCGTTCTACCGCGACAACGAAGCAAAGCTGCAGTGGATCGAAAAAGCAAGTTGGGAATATCGCACCGCCATCCAGGGGAGCGCAGCGATGCTGGCGCACCAGCACGTGGATCTGGTCTTCGAGGGCCTCGACGCGGCCTGCGATATTTATCTCAATGGCACAAAGCTCGCCTCGCCGGACAGCATGTTCCGCGAATGGCGAGTGGATCTGAAAGGGAAAATCAAGGAAGGTGCCAACGAACTTCTCGTAGTCTTTCCGTCACCCATCGAGGCTGCCGAAAAGGTCGCCGCTAAGGATCCCTGGCAGTCTCGCATCCATACCGATCCTAAGACTTACATCCGTAAGGCCGCCTATGAATACGGATGGGACTGGGGGCCGCGGTTCGTCACCAGCGGCATCTGGCTACCGGTCCATCTCGAAGTCTGGAACGACGCCCGTGTGTCCGATCTTTTCGTCGAGCAAAAGGATGTCTCCGCCAGCGTCGCACATCTGAATGTTCAAACGGATGTCGTAGCCTCTCACGAAGGGACAGCAACGCTTCATCTCGCCTACGGTCTCGAGAGTGCCACGGTAAAGGTCGATCAGACGGTAACGCTAGCGCCCGGCTTGAATCACTTCGAGTTTCCAGTCGAGATCCTTCATCCCAGCTTGTGGTATCCGGCCGGTTATGGCGCGCAGCCGATCTACAGTTTCCATGAGGAGCTGGACGTGGATGGTAAGTCCGCAGATCGCACGAATGCAAAGACCGGCCTGCGCTCGGTCGTCCTGCGTCGCGAATCCGACCAATGGGGTCGCTCATTCGAGTTCGTGGTGAACGGCATACCCGTATTCGCGAAGGGCGCCGATGTAATTCCGTTTGACAGTTTCCCGAGCCGCGTAACCGCTGAACAATATCGCCACATCCTTCAATCGGCGAAAGACGCCAACATGAATATGATTCGCCACTGGGGCGGCGGCTATTACGAGTCGCAGGAGTTCTACGACATGTGCGACGAAATGGGCCTGATGGTTTGGCAGGACCTCATGTTCGGGAACGACTGGCAGCCGGGCACCTACGATTTCAAACAGCAGATCGAGCGCGAGGCGGAGTATCAGATAACCAGGTTGCGCAACCACCCCAGCATCGTCTTGTGGTCCGGAAACAACGAGACAGAGCTGGTTCGCGACTGGAATGGCAGAGGCGATCTGCCTGTCGATGCACGCCTCAGACTGTGGGAGGACTATCTCACGGAATTCAGCGGCATTCTGGCTAGCACGGCCGCGCGGCTGGAGCCTGAGATCCCGTATTGGCCCAGCTCTCCGAGCTCCGATTATGAGGATCTCAGCGACAGCTTCCAATCCGGAGACAACCACGACTGGACGGTGTGGCACGGCAATGCGGACTTCAGCGCCTACGAAGGACATCACTGGCGTTTCGTCTCCGAGTACGGCTTCCAGTCGTTTCCTGAGATGAAAACCATCGAAGCCTTCACCACACCCGCGGACCGCACCAGCATCTTCACGCCGGTCATGCTCGCGCATCAGAAGAACAGCAGCGGCAATAGCATCATCCATGACTACATGCTGCGCTACTATGGTGAGCCAAAAGACTTCTCCTCTTTCCTATACGCAAGCCAGGTCCTGCAAGCCGAAGGCGTCAAGACCGGAGCCGAGGGTTTCCGGCGCGCGATGCCGCGCTCCATGGGATCGATCTTCTGGCAGCTCAACGATTGCTGGCCTGTGGCCTCATGGTCCAGCATCGACTATTACGGCCGCTGGAAAGCATTGCAGTATTATGCACGGCGCTTCTACGCTCCCATACTCGTGTCACCGCACGTCGAAAATGGCGTGCTGGCGGTCTATGTGGTCTCTGACAAAACCAAACCTGAAGCTGGACAACTTCACCTGCGAATTATGGATTTCTCGGGCCGCATCATCCGTGAAGTAAGCGAGCCCGTAACGATAGCGTCGCTGGCGTCCAGGATTTATCTGCGGATGCCAATGAGCGAGTTGTCAGAAAAGGGAGCTGTCGATCCTACGACAATGTTCGGCGCTGCCGATCTTACTGTGCAAGGCGCTGAGGTCTCTTCCAACCTTGTCTTCTTTGCTCCATCGAAGCAGTTGCAACTGCCGCATACCGAGATCTCCGTGGAGATCAAGACCGCAGGGTCTGGATTTGATGTCACACTCCGCTCTCCGGTACTGGCTCGCAGCGCGTATGTCTCTTTTGGCGAAGCAGACGCAGATTTGTCCGATAATTACGTCGACCTCCTCCCGAATGAGCCCGTTACCATCCATGTAACGGGTAAGTCGAGTCTGGAGGAACTCCGGTCACAGATGAAGGTCACGTCCCTCGTAGATGCTTTCTCTGGGGTCGCGCCCAAAAGCAATTGAAGAGGATGATCGAAATTCGCGATGTCTCCGGAAATTTCAGTGTTCCATGGGAACACTGGTTTCGTTAGCGGCGATCATCCTTGTTCCGCCAGATGTCATAGGCACGCACAGCAAATTGCTGCATTGTCGCCCTGACGGAAAACTCGGCTGCTGCCGGATCTCCTTCTCGTATCAAATCGATGATGCGCCGGTGACGATCCAGATCAGACTTCCATGCTTCTGCTGACTGATGATGCTGCACCACCCGCATCGAATACAAAAGCAAAGAGCGGAATGAGCATTGTAGACACGCCCGAGTAAAGGAAGCGATTTCCGCAAAGCTCGCAAAGCTTCAAGTGAAAACTCAGATCTGCTTCGATAAGCTCCTGGGTATCTCCACTCTTGGTCGCTTTCCGCATGGCCTTCAGCGCAGCCTCGAGGGGAGTCAGATCCGGTTGTCGCTGCGCTACTAGACGAGCGACGAGCCCTTCGAGCGCACCGCGCAATTCATAAATCTGCGCGATATCCGCCTCTGAGTAAGACGTAACCCTGGCGCTCCGTCCTGATGCCTTTGTTGCGAATCCTTCGCCTACGAGAAGATTAGTAGCTTCACGGACTGATGTTTGCGCGACCCCGAACTTCTTTGCCCAGAAGCCCTCGACGATGCGTTGACCCGGTACCAGGCGGCCTTCCAGAATCTCTTCCTTAAGTTTGGCGGCCAGGCTCTGTTTGATAAGTAGTGAGCTCTGGCCTTCGATGGCACGCGGACGATGCACCATTAATTATTCCTGATCGATAAAAAGCCATTGTTTGTGAATCGGATAATGAAAGAAGAGCGGGTATTACGAACGCATAGAGCCTCGCTGCCGCTGTGATAAACAACTTCGCAGACAGGCGCCCATACTATCATGTGACCTACCTAGTCGATATGGCGATCGTAATCGTGGCCAGAACGAGGAGAGCAATTCCTGTGCCGAGTACCGCGGAGGCATTCTCTCCTCACATATTCTCGGGGAGGCGTGGCAGGCGCTGAAAGCAACATCTTTGCCATTGACGGGAACTGCGCGGGGACCGCAGGTATGGCGGAGATGCTTCTCCAATCGCAGGCTGATGAAATTCACCTTCTTCCAGCGCTCCCGTCCTCTTGGACCGAGGGCAGTATCCGGGGCCTCTGCGCTCGCGGCGGGGTGGAAGTGTCAATCTCCTGGGATACGAACAAGCTTGCATCTGCCAGTCTCCGAGGTAAAACGGCAGGAAACCATGCCGTCCGGTATGGGCAGAAGGTCATCCAAGTCAGCGTTGTTCCTGGACGCAGCGTGACAGTTCGTGCAGACGATTTCGCTTGATCCCAAAGCTGCCTGGATCGTCACCCGCCAGGATGAAAAACCTTTTGGTGCGACACATTTCCACCGTCGTCCCGTTTCAGTCCACGGAAGACGATCGTGGAGAAAATAGTCAGAGCGCCGAGGAAGAGGAAGGCATCGTGTATCCCGTGAATCATCTCGGGACGATCGGAATTGAAGCGGCTGGGAACGAAGAATGCCGTGGTCAACCCGGCAACCGCAACGCCAAAGCTGATCGCCATCTGTTGCCCGGTGCTCGCGATAGAGCTTGCGCTGCTGGCCTCTTCATCAGGGATGTCGGCATAGACGAGCGTGTTCATACTCGTATATTGCAACGACGTGAAAGCCCCGTAGCAAAACGCTAATAATACGATCCCCCAGATTGGCGTCCCCAGACCGATCGTCGCAAACAAAAGAAGCAGGATCCCCAAAATCACCGTGTTTGAGACCAGAACCCCGCGGTAGCCGAGGCGCGTCAAAAGCCGCTGCATGATCAATTTCATACTCATCGCAGCCACGGCCTGAGGCATGATCAGTAGCCCTGACTGAATCGGAGTGAATCCCAGGCCCACTTGGTAGAGAAGCGGCAAGAGAAAGGGCACTCCGCCAATGCCGAGTCGAGTGAAGAAACCACCGCTCACCGCGGCGCGAAACGTGCGGACGCGGAATAGGCTGAGTTGAAGTAAAGGAAAGGAAATCCGTCTGGCATGAATTCCGTAACCGGCCAGCAGCACAAGCGAAATCACCAGCAGTCCAGCGATCTCTCCCCCACCCAGGGTGTGCTCCCCAAAAATCTCCAACACATACGACAGCAAAGCGATGCCGGACCCAAAGAGGATGAGTCCAACGAGATCCAGCGGATTCGTTTCTTCGCGATAGTCCGGGAGATGCAGATAGACCATGAGCAGACCGACCAGGCCGATCGGGATATTCAGGAAAAAGATGAAACGCCAGTGAAGATAAGCGACAATCAGTCCTCCGGCGATAGGGCCGAGCATCGGGGCCACCAATGCCGGAATGGCAACAAAGCTCATAGTTCGGATGAGTTCGGATTTGGCGAATGTGCGCACCAGGGTAAGCCGCCCTACCGGTACCATCATGGATCCGCCGCAGCCTTGCAGAATGCGGCATGCGACCAGCAAGTGGATATTGCTCGAAACTCCGCATAACAGCGACCCGAGGGTGAAGAGGCCGATCGCGGATGCAAATACCCGGCGAGTTCCAAATCGGTCTGCCATCCAACCGCTGATTGGAATAAAAACTGCCAGGCTCAAGGTGTAGCTGGCAAGCACGGACTTCATGCTCAGAGGTGTTACCTTAAGAGCCGCCGAGATGGCGGGTACGGCGGTGTTGAGAATCGTCGTGTCCAGGGATTCCATAAAGAAGGCGACAGCAACGAGCCACGGCAATAGCCGCTTGCTCGCGGGCGGCAGCTGGACCGGTTCAGGATTTATCGCGGAATCGGGAATATTCATAGACGATGCGATACAGCGAAATGGAAAGAGACCAGTGCCACCATCTTAATCAACCTCCCTGCTTAGGATGAGGGCAGCGATGGGAGCCATACTGAGAATGGCAGAGGGCCAGAAAGAAGCATTGAGGCCGCGACCCGGTTTCGACCACGACTTCGAGGGTCGGAACGTCACGGACACGAAGACCCGGAAATAAGGCGATTCTCACCGCCGCCGCGAAAATCCATTGAGGTGTTGCAAGGCTGGGATAGGATAGAACGAGGTCACGGTCCAATGACCAGCCGTCATTTGTTGAAGGAGTTTACAGGTCCAATGACCGAAGTCAGGCCCTCGGAAGTCGATCTCCGCAAACAATTGGTTCGGTTCGGAAGATGGATGAACCGGCTAGGCTTTGCGCCCGGAACTTCGGGAAATCTCTCCGCGCGCCTGAGCGCAGAGCATATTCTTGCCACTCCGACAGGATGCAGCAAATTTCTCCTGCACCCATCAGACATGGTGGTCGTGGATATGAATGGGAATCATGTCTCCGGCTGCCGGCGTGTGACCAGTGAAATCGACATGCACCTCACCATCTACCGCATGCGGAGCGATGTGAACGGGGTGGTGCATGCTCACCCGCCCACTGCAACGGCATTTGCCTCTTCAGGCATCGCTCTTGACGAGCCCTTGTGTTCGGAAATCGTCATGACCCTGGGAACCGTTCCGCTCGCGCCATACGCCACGACCGGTTCATCCAGGCTGGCAGATAGCCTCGCCCCTTTTATTCCCGAACACGACGCGATCCTCATGGCGAACCACGGCGCGGTGACCTACGGCGCGAACCTTCTGGGTGCCTTCATGCAGATGGAGACAGTGGAGCATTTTGCCAGGATTTGCCTGATCACGCGTCAGATCGGAGGCGGCAAGCCGTTGAGTCACGACATGCTTTCCGAGCTCTTCGAGGCGCGGAGGAAGTACCGGCTGAACATGGGATTGCAGCCCGAACTGGAGCCGCAGGAAGCCGATATCTGATCGATTCGTCTCGCCGCGCGCTACCTGCTCGCAGATCCTAATCTGCACTGGGCATTGCAAATTCCTCTTGGGGCGAATCCATCAGCGAAGCCAGTGGTCGTTCCGGAAGCGTGAGCGCCTCCGTCATTCGGCGAACGTGCGCGTCGCGCATGAATCCAACAGATCCAATTGGCGCTTTGGCTACGAGCGCAGCCAGGGCAAAGATCTTCTTCAGAAAATTAGGTGAGCCCTTGGGCCACACCACGCTCAGAGGAGCCATCTTGCCGGAAGCGTCCGGGTGGAAGGTTCGCTCGTTCCATTTTTGCCGCCCCTGCGGGTGATCCGGATAATCGCGAATTATCTGCGTAAAGCCCTCATAGATGCGCCAATTGAGGGGCCTCTGATATTGAGGCATCATCAGCACAGTACTCTGCCTTCCGTTTCGTACTTCCTCGATAAACTCCGGGAAATCAACTGCAGTGGTCAGGTTCAAAATTACACTCGGCTCGCAGGCGTGCCTGTCTCCACCAGAGATGAGAATTTGATTCCACTCCGCCGCCAACCGGATCACCTCGCGGTTTTCCTCGTAGCCTCTCATCCCATTCAGCTCGAACGCATCCAGATATCGGCCCACGTTCTGGAGGAAACGTGTCAGCTCAAAATTGAAGACATCGGACTCCACTCCGCTGAAATTCCATACTGGATGGTTAAAGATGACCAGCAGGGAAGGAAGCTGTCGCAGTTCGGAGAGCAGATTGACAATCCGCTGCTCGCTCTGGGCTGCTGTGCATTCCTGGAGAGCAGCCATTAGCTCGTCTGCTATGCCAGCGGGGATATTGTGGATGCCGAGGTGGAAGACTGCTCGTCCAAAGGGCACAGTCCATTCCACTGAAATCGGTATATCGCTTTGTTGAGGCGAGCGGCGCAAGATTGTGGAGGCTTCGATATTATCGTGATCTGAAAGCGAGACAATCGGATGCAGGCCCAGAGACTCGATCTGACCCCTTTCGAGCTCATACGCACCTTCCGCCGCAAGTGGCGGCGTCCAGTAGGCTAAATCGAAATTAAGATCGATATTCGATTTTCGTTTGGCCTCCTCCGTCCACCGTTCCATCCGGGAGCGCAAGGCGGAATGACTGCGCAGGAACTTTCCGATAAATCCCAGGCTTTCCAGAGAGTGACTGGTATGACCGTGCAGCGAAACGCCTGTTCGAAAACAAGAGGGAACCTCTCCGTCTCGGCACAAGAACAAAACCTGATTATGCACTCAGCCTCCTGCGTCCTTAAGTCTACGTCACGAACATTAAAGGGTGCTTATTCTTCTTCATACAACGCCGGCAGTGCAGATCGTAAAGCCTCACCTAAAACCCGCAGCTAATCCTCACGTCATAAAAAAGATTTGATCCGGTTAAAGTTTCTGTTTCTGAGGGATGTAAACGGCCCAGGCCGCCAGGACGAGTCAACCGATCTTGGAATAGCCTCATTCTCGGTGCATTGCCGAATCTTGTACTTCTTAATAAGCACTGCTGTATCGTTGAACTTTGTAGTGATGTGTATCTGGCATTCGCTTCGAACGAGAACCCTCTTATCGCAGAAAGGCCCGATTGCACACGTCAAAGCCGTACGACGCAATCCGCTCAGTAGTTTTCCTCGGAATCACTTCTCTTACTGCGGCGGCTTGGGGACAGGCGGTGACCACACCTTCTCCTGAAAATCTGACCTCAACCCAGATCGTGCAGCGCATGGAGACGCACAACCAGGAGCGCGCCAATCTCCTTCGAGGCTACACCGCCAGGCGTCACTATCAGGTCGAATACCATGGGTTTCCAACTACCCTTGCTGCCAGCATGGATGTGGACGTAGCGTACGATGCTCCGGCATCCAAACAGTTTCGCATCGTCTCGCAAACCGGATCCGAGCTTCTGATCGACCGGGTTCTAAAGAAGTTGCTCAAGAGCGAACAGGATGCGACTCAGGATCAGGGCAAATCGGCATTAACCACAGCGAACTACAACTTCGTTCTTGTCGGTAACGAGATGGCCGAAGGGCGGCGACTCTACATTTTCCAAGTGGAACCACGAGCCGAAGGCAAACTTCTCTATCGCGGCCGAATCTGGATCGACGCCGATGACTATGCGGTCGAGCGAATTGAAGCAGAGCCGGCGCAAAGTCCATCTTTCTGGATAAAGAAGACCGAGATTCATCATATCTATTCGAAGACCGGGGATTTCTGGCTGCCGGCTTCAAATCGCAGCGTGACTAAGGTGCGCATGGGCGGCACCGCCATTCTTACCATCGACTATGGGACCTACCAGGTTGAGGCAGCATCCACGCATCCCCCGGCGTCATCCGAGGGATCGCCGGCGCAATAATCACGGACCCGTACGACCCGCCACTTTAACGACAGAGATGCTCAATGCCATAAGTAAGTGATCACGGCAGAAAGGTGCGGAGCATGCGCAGCGCGATCTGTGAACCAACCCGCTTCATCGGTCTTTGTGGAACGCGCGCTTTCTTTGGCGGATGATTCCGAATGGTGTCCGCATAGTATTCCTGCAGCTGCAAGGTTGCATCTTCCCAGTTGCGTTTTTCCACGTCCCGCCGTGCCCGCGCACGGACAGCATCGAGGTTGACACGGCAGGAAAGAGCGCGTGTAACCGTGTCTACAAAGCCGGCCATGTCGCCCGGCTCGAAGAGAAAGCCGGTCAGCTGATCCTGCACGGCATCCGGAACGCCGCCCGCCCGGCAAGCCACCACCGGACACCCCGATGCCATGGCCTCCAGCAGCACCAGCCCTAGAGTTTCTGTCTCTGACGGGAGCACAAACAGATCTGCGGACGCATACGCACTGGCCAGCGCTTCTCCCTGCAGATAGCCGGAAAAGTATGTCGCCGTGTTCTTGAAGTGTCGTTCGAGACTAGACCGGAGCGGTCCGTCGCCAACAATAGCAAGCCTCGTTCCGGGAAGCGCCTGGATGACGGCACGAATCCGTGCAACATCTTTCTCCGCGGAAAGTCGTCCCACGTATAGCAGAAGAGGGCTGGCAGGATGACCGTCGCTCAACCGATTGCGCATCTCCTCAGATCGAGCCTCCGGACGAAAACGGTTAGCGTCAACCGCGCGCTGCCACAGCGCGAGACTCCGAATGCCATGTCGATCGAGATCGTCGATCATGACCGTCGATGTGCACAGGTTTAAATCTGCGCGGCGATGCCGCATTCGCATCAGCTTCCAGGTAAGCTTTTCGATCATCCCGAGCTTGTAATAATGCAAATAAGACGGCAGATTGGTGTGGTACGAAATTACCGTCGGAATATCGAGAGCCTCGGCATAGTAAAGACCCCCCACCCCCAAAAGCGCTGGTTCCATAAGGTGAAGAATGTCGGGTTGAAACTCCTTGAGCTTTGTCCGCATGCAGGCGCGAGGCAATGCCAGTCGAAGCTCTGGATAGGGCGGAAACGGGGCAGATGGCATTCCAACTACTTCTGCCCCGAAGATATCTCTGGGGCCTCCGCTGGGCGCGAAAATCAACACCTCGTGACCGTTCCTCTGCAGGCATTCGACCGTTCTCGTAAGCATCGTGACAATGCCGTCGATCTTCGGCAGAAACGACTCGGTCATCAGGGCGATCTTCATTCTTTGGCACGCCTCTCTCTGAAAGTGGCGCGAAGGCGCAATCGCTCAAGAATATATGAAGGCTGCGTTACAAATAACCGTAAATCGATGTTTTCTGGGCTATTCGTCAAAATAATTTGGATATGAGTCGAAAACGACGACAATCGAAATCTTCACAGAAAAGCGGGAGAGGTCCCCGGCGGATGTCATTTGCCGCAGCTTCCTCTTGACAATCAAGCGGAGCAAGTGTACCTCTAGATTTTCTAGATGAGGAGCATCGCATGGCGGATCAAACAAGCGACTTGGTGCAGGGAACGCTCGAAATGCTGATTCTGAAAACGCTCGCGTTGGAGTCGATGCACGGTTACGGGATTGCGCTGCGTATTGAGCAAATTAGCGGCGGTGTCTTTCGTGTCAATCCAGGTTCCTTGTTTCCAGCGCTTAGCCGCATGGAACGCGCCGGCAGGATCAAAGCGGAGTGGCGGGCGACGGAGAACAATCGCCGTGCCAAGTATTACCTGCTCACCGTCGCCGGGCGGAAGGCACTCAAGGAAGAAACGCAGCAGTGGGGACGGCAAATTGCCGCGATCAGCAGAATCATGGAAGCCTGAGGGGGATAACTTGGCAATATTGCGAAGTCTGTCAAGCGGCATCAAGGCGCTCCTCCGCAGGGATCAGCGAAACCGGGAAATAGAAGAGGAATTCCGTAGCTATCTGGAAGTCGCTGTCGAAGACAAAGTGCGCAATGGAATGAATCGCGAAGATGCGCTGCGCGCCGTGAGGATCGAAATCGGCAGCTCAGAAGCAGTGAGACATAAGGTCTGGACCGCAGGCTGGGAATCGACAGTCGATTCACTTTCGCAGGATTTGCGCTACGGGGCGCGTCAGCTCCTGAAATCTCCCGGATTCTCGATTGTAGCTATTCTTTCCCTCGCGCTGGGCATCGGCGCGAACACGGCCATCTTTACTCTTATCAATGACCTGTTGCTCAAGTCACTGCCAGTCCGAGAGCCTCAGCAACTCGTTTCCTTTGGGAAAGCGGTTGGCGGAGGTATCCTGGGCGGCCTTAACCCTGGACCGGTCGACATCTTCTCCTACGACTTTTACAAGCGGATTGAACAGGAGCAGCACGGCAAATTCAACGGGATCTGTGCATTCTCCAGCTTTCCCGTCACGGTCAGCGTACGCTCCGGCTCGGCGGGCGGTGGCCCGGCAACCCAGGCGATAAGCCATCTAGTGTCGGGCAGCTTTTTCTCCGTTCTAGGCGCGGAGCCGATGCTTGGCAGATCGATCTCGTCCATAGATACGAATGCTCCCGGGCGCAATCCGGTCGCAGTCATCAGTCACCAATACTGGCAGCAAAGCCTCTCCGCCGACCCCGCTGTCATCGGCCGTACGATCGCCATCAACGGAACCATCTTTACTGTCATTGGCGTGATGCCCGCTAATTTCTATGGCGTGGATATCAACGAAGCATCTCCGGACATGTGGCTGCCTGTCACCATGCAGCAGCAGGTAATGCTCCAGCCTACGCTGTTAAATCCCGGCGGTCTCTACTGGTTGCACATCATGGCGCGGCGCACTCCTGCCGTGAGTTTGGCGTCGACGCAGGCATGGGTCACGGCTCAGTGGCAACAGTTCATGATCGACCGCGAGGGAAAAACCATCTCGGATGCGCGTCGCAAAGAGATCAGCCAAAACTTCGTCACCTTGCTGCCCGGCACGAATGGCATATCCCACCTCCGCGCCGATTATGAAATTCCTCTCGCAGTTCTGATGGGGATCGTCGGGATCGTTCTCCTGATTGCTTGCGCGAACCTCGCGAATTTTCTGCTCGCCAAGACAGCTTCGCGCGAACGGGAGTTTTCGACGCGCCTGGCTTTAGGTTCGAGCCGCACCCGCATCGTTCGCCAACTTCTCATCGAAACGTTGCTGTTAGCATTTCTGGGCGGCTCATTGGGCCTGGTGCTTGCTTTCTCGGGCACGCGAATGCTGATCAACTTCATAGTTGGAGGCTCTTCTCATACCGCGCTATCGGCCGATCCTGACCTGCACGTCCTCCTCTTCACTTCCGGCGTCTGCATGCTCACCGGGTTACTTTTCGGCATTGCGCCCGCGTGGGGGGTATCGCGCATCAGCGCACTGGGAGCTCTCAGCGCCACTGCGCGCACCGCGGGGGGCACCGGAGGCACCTTTGGACGACTAATGCCGAATATCCTGGTCACCGCGCAGATCATGCTTTCGCTCGTGCTCCTTGCGGTTGCTGGTCTCTTTCTTCAGACGTTGCGCAATCTCCGCAATCAGGATCTCGGATTCAATCGAACCAATATCCTCCTAATTCACACAAACGCAAAATTCGCTGGATACAAACCGGAGCAGCTCAATGCTCTCTACGAGAAAATCCTCGACCGCATGGACGCTCTTCCCGGGGTCCGTTCGGCGACTCTCTCCGGCGGAATTCCGATGTCCCGCGGCAACTGGGGCTCGCCGATTACGATTGAGGCTCGGACAGCCGCACCTAATGAGGACGTAAGCACTCTGCTAAACCGCGTAGCTCCCAATTATTTCGAAACGTTAGGGATTACGTTGCTGCGTGGCCGGACGATAGGGCAGGCGGATACAGCTACGTCGCTCAAGGCGGTGGTCGTCAATCAGGCGCTCGCCGACCGTTACTTTCCCCATGGAGATGCGATCGGTCACAGCTTCACTGTTGCCGATCCTAGCGTGAAAGGATCGTGGCAGATTGTCGGGATTGTCCGGAATGCAAAATACAACAACGCCGGAGAAGAGCCCCAGCCAATGGCCTACCTGGCCGTCATGCAACTCGCCGAGGACGATCAATATGCCTACTGGTTGCAGGTGCAGACCGCGGGTGAGCCGGGTGCCGTGGCCAATGAGGTCCGGGTTGCGCTCGCAGGCATCGATCCGAATCTTCCCATTCTTGAGGTACAGACAATCAGTGAGCAGCTTGACCATCTCATCGATCGTCAAAAGCTTCTCTCTCAGCTCTCCAGCTTCTTCTCGGTGCTGGCACTCTCACTCTGTGTCATTGGCCTTTATGGCGTCATGACCTACAGCGTCATTCGCCGCACCAATGAGATTGGCGTGCGCATGGCGCTGGGCGCCCCAAACGGTGAAGTGCTCTGGCTCGTCCTCAGGGAATCACTGATGCTGCTCGCAATCGGGATTGCCATTGGTGTTCCAGTGGCGCTGGCGGCGAACCGCGCCCTGCATTCAGGCCTCTTCGGGCTCAGCGCTGCGGATCCGGTCACACTCGCCACCGCAGTTGTGGTTATCTCCGTCGTGACGGTTGTGACCGCCTACTTTCCCGCCAGGCGCGCCACAAAAATCGACCCGATCGTAGCCCTGCGATACGAGTAGCAAGATTGAACCGGCCAGCGCCGTCCCATTCGCAGGTTCGCGCTGCTACTTCACCTCTTCAGGGAACAAGCACGATTGGAGCCCGCCAGAAGGTAGTCTTCTGGGTCGTCGGGTCGAGGATCGTGACCTGGCAGTCGTACTCGCCGGGTGCAAGGCGATCGATGCCGAGGCTGAAGGAGAGTGGCATGGTCCCGAGTCGGCTGGCGGCGTTAGGAACAATTGCTGCGGGCGGCGTTTCGAAGACCTTGCTCTTGGCAGAATAAAGGCTGACGAAGGCGAAGAGAGGCTGGCTGGCCGGCAGGCTTCCCGACGCAGGCTGCTTATAAGCCTGAAGGTAGACGTAGATCTCCCGACTGGTGCTAAACACGCGAGTGACGCTGGGCACCAGCTTCTTTCCATCTTGGACAAGCGGGTTGACTGCCACCTCCTTTTCCCGGTCCTTTCTCTTTTCGGCATCGTAAAGCGCTTCCTGCTGGTCGACTCGCTGGCTGCTGAGCACAACGGAACTGATCGGAATGCGCTTGTCTTCCTTGTTCAGGTTGGGAATGACGAATGTAGTTTGATATGTGCCAATCCGGCCTGTTTCGTCGTCACGCGCGAGGAACTTGATCATGTACTTGCCGGGCAGGAGCGTGAAGCCGGTATCGTACTCGATCGGCCGATGGGCGAGTTCGGTCGCGGTTGCGTCAGAGAGCTTGATGTTCACGTTGTCGCGGACATTTGAGACCGTAGTGCCTCCGACGAGGTCTTTGATTTCACCGACGAAATCGATAAGCGTATGCTCAGCCCCGCCGCGCTTGGCGAGCGCCAGCTCTCGTCCTGGGATCTTCACCACGATAGGAACGAAGTATTCGGCGCGGTTAAGCTGAAAGTGATCGATCTCCATCGCGATGGAAAGCTCGGTGATGGGATTCTCAAGCATCAGGGCGTCTTCAAGCTGACGTTCCTTGTCGACAGCGGTGAAGCGGCTGAACAGCTTATCGGCGTAGTAGCCCTGCCGATACGTCAAGTTGGCATTCACATCCTGAGTGAGAGACACCTTGACACGACGAAACCTGCCATTCTGCGCCGTATTCGTGGTGTAGTAGCCAAGAACGTAGTAATCCGACACAGACTGCTGCGCTTGAACGATGCCGCGCGTGAGGTCATTGTTGTCGAAGAGGGCCTTGCCACCCGTATCTTCGCCGAGCGCGAAGAGCGTATCCTGCGACTGCTGGAAGTTGCTGGTTTTCGCCAGGGCGGCGGTGCCCGTATACATGCCGGAATTCCCCGGTGAGCCTTGAGTCGCGTCACCGAGCGGAGCCTCTGCGACGAGGCCGCGCGCGTCCACCGGCCAGAAGGAGACACCCGCCTTGATGGCGGCATCGACAGTTGCATGAAGCTGGGCCTGGTTGTCGATTCCATTGAGGCGGAGACCGCCGGCAAAGTAGATAAGAGATTTCTTCTCGTTTAACTGGCCGAGCATCTGGGCCGCGGTCTGCAGAGCAGAGAGCTGACGATCGGTGTTGAACACATTGAATTCACTGTCATCCTGGCCGAATGCTGCGCCCGTGT
>Ga0210388_10001392_pt1 | contig 19056 bp, 17 predicted proteins | sample IncBWC19OmetaG_FD_155485 | JGI IMG/M metagenome (GOLD analysis project Ga0210388, IMG submission 155485) | Forest soil microbial communities from Barre Woods Harvard Forest LTER site, Petersham, Massachusetts, United States - Inc-BW-C-19-O ... | reverse complement strand
ACTGCTGCGCACCGACTTCGCGCGCCCTCTCGGCAAGATCGCCTACCACGTGGCATGCCATTTGCGCGTGCAAAATATCGGACTCAAGACGCGCGACATACTGCAGCTGATTCCCGGCACCACCGTGGAGCCCATCGAGCGTTGTTCGGGTCACAATGGAACCTACGGGGTGAAGCGGGAATCTCGCGACGTCTCCATGAAGATCGGCAAGCCGGTGGTGCAACGGGTGCAGGCGGCCGCAGCTGATTATTACGCCAGCGATTGTCCGATGGCCGGTCATCAGATCGAAAGCGGTATGGCGAACGGGTCGCACCCGACTCATCCCTTGACGCTGCTGCGAATCGCCTATGGGTTGTAGAATTCGGCGAGCGAAACCATAGGTGCGGTAAATGCAGAAGTTGGCGCGCGCAGATTTGATGAGCTTGGAGCAATACGCCTCTGATCGGCCGCGATTGCGCAGCGAGGTCATTGCCCACAAGCAGCTGCGCAACGTTGCGGTCGGTCCCAACATGACCTGGTGTTTCGAAGACCGCACCACGATACGCTACCAGGTCCTCGAGATGCTGCGCGCCGAGCGGATTTTCGAAGCGCAGGGGATACAAGCCGAACTGGACGCCTACAATCCGCTGATTCCCGACGGCAGCAATTGGAAAGTGACGCTGCTGCTTGAATTTCCGGATCCCGCCGAGCGGCGCGCCGCGCTCGAAAAATTGATCGGCGTCGAAGATCGCTGCTGGGTGCGAGTCAGCGAGATGCAGCGGGTCTTTGCGAATGCCGACGAAGATTTAGCGCGTGAAAACGACGAGAAAACCTCGGCGGTGCATTTTCTGCGCTTCGAGCTGTCGGCGACTATGGTCGAAGCCATGAAAGGCAAAGGCTCGTTGAGCATCGGCGTCGATCACGAGCACTATCGGTATTCGCGCAGCCCATTGCCGGCTGCGGTGTGCGACGCATTGCGCGCCGATCTGGCGTAGCCGCGCAGGCGCCGGCGGCATCATTTTAGAGGCTGAAAAATCTCTGCCAGCCGGTCCGGCGTTCCTTCGATTCTCACAAGATGCGGATACTTCAGCCCATCGTGATAGTCGATGCGTTCGGTGACGTAGCGGTCATCCTTCCTGAGCAGCAATTCGATCGGTTCACTGCCGCTGTTGGCGGCCGTGATCGCCGCCTTGAGCAATTCCGCTTTGAACGCGCGGCCGTTCACCGCGAGCAGCGTGTAGCCTCCGGTCAGCCCCGCCTTGAATGCGGGCGAGTCCCAAACCACGTTGACGAGACGCCCGTCGCTGTCGACTCCGAAGCCCAGCGAATAGGAAAAGTCCGTGACCTTGCGGTACGCTTCTTCATCCTTGAAGAAATTCGAGGGTTGCTCGGTGTAGACCAGCTTCCATCCTGAGCGCGCGATGCCGTCCAAAGGCGCGCCGGGGCCATGCCCGTCAAGACGGGCGCGAAGGAATGACGCCCATTCGAATGGCTGCACGGCGTTCAGCGCATCGACTACGTCCCGGAACGTATACCCGAGCGGCTCATGGCGCCCATCTTGAACTCCGAAAAAGCCGCGGGCGAAATCATCCAAAGAACGCTTGTCGCCGGACAATTCCCGGATCTTGGTGTCGGCGTCGAGCCAGATCAATTCGCCTTCGCTGTAGTAATCCTCGGCGCGCTGCCACGATACCCACCCTAAGGGCCGGCGCTGCGTGATGATCGGCTCGTTGGTGGTGTCCTGGAGCGATCGCCAGCTGCGCCCGATTCGATGATCATAAAGAGCGGCGGTCGCGGCGAGCCCATCGCGCATTTGCGAGACTTCCACCAGGCCCGCTCGCGCTCCAACCACATGACCCCAATAGCTCGTCGCCCCTTCGTAAACCCATAACAGGGAGTCCTGCAGCGGCATGTTGAAATTTGCCGTCAACTGATCGGCCGGCCGGCGAAATTTCCCGTCCCACGAATGGATGTATTCGTGCGAGACCAGATTGGAGCGCCAGGCTTGCTGCCTGTCCCAGTCCGAGAAATAGGTGGTGCGCACGCCATTCTCGCCCGACTGCTGATGTTCGATCCCGGCGAAGGTGAATTCGTCGCTTAGGGCCATAAGAAAATCGTAGTGGTCATAATGATGCGAGCCGAACAACTTGTAGGCTTGTTGCACCAAGGCGCGATGGGCCTGGATTTGTTGCGGTGTGCCCTCGAGATTGCCGGGATTGTCGGCGACCATGTCGAGGAACACGGGCACCTTGGCGCCCGGATCCAAGTCGATGCGCTTGAAATACCTGCCGGCATAAATTGGCGAATCGATCAATTCCTCGAGGTTGACCGGTTTGAATCGCACCTCCGCGCCGGCCTCGCCGGTTGATTCGAGCGCGCCGGCAAACTTCCAATCCGGCGGAAGTGCGAGGCTCGGCCTGAAGATGACTCGATGCGCATAAAAGCCCGCCGGATACAGCAGCAACGCTTCCCAGTGAATGGCAAGCATTTCTGGAGTGGCCACGATGGCGCCCTGATTTCTCTCCACCGGCGATAGAAACTCGAAATCCGCATCCACGTGCGTCACGCCGGCGGGCACGTCCACGTTGAATGCATACACATCCAGCGGATCGCGCTTCCATTCCAGCCTTTGCTGGTTGCCGGTGAGCACCAAGCCTGCAAACTGCGAAAGAGCAAAGCCCGCCGGCGAGTGCGCGCCCAAGCGCCACTTCGGATAAAGCAGGGTCATTCTTCCAGCCTTGACCGGAATACGCTCATGGACCTTGAAGATCTTCTGGCCGACATTGGTGGCGTCGACCTGAAGTTCAATGATGCCCGGAAAGGGCTGATCCCGCGGCCTGAGCGCTTCCTGTGCGTTGACGACCGGGACCGCCGCCGCAAGCAAGGACAGAATCAGCAGCACCTGGCGCGGGGTTCGAAGCCGCATGGCGTCTCTGTTATTGCCGATCAAACACAATGGTCAATTCGGCGGGGCCTTGTTGCGATGCTATCTGCACCACGCTGGTAAGTTCTTTGCCGTCGGCAGACAGGGACATCCGATCCTTGAACGTCAGGCCGACGCTTTCCACGATCGTGTTCACGATGAGAGCGGCACCGTCCCAGACGGCCGAGCCGGTTATTGCAGTGCCATTGATTTCAAAGGCCGAGGATTTGCCGTCAGTGGTGTATTTGCGCGTCGTCGTACCATCCGATGCACCGCCGCTTTGGTTCTCCACGATGACCAACGACGGCTCGGTTAGCTCGATTTTGCGGGTCATCGAAGCCGGCGCGGGAAAGCCGGCGTAGTTGCTCTTTGCCGGATTCATTTTCCATTCGCCATTGAAATTCGGCTGATTGGCGGCCGCGCTGATACTGACGACGGCGATCGTCGCGAGCGCGGCGAGCAGCATATGTCTCATTGGGATCCCCTTGACTTGACGTAGAACCAACAGCCCAAGCACAACGAATTGTATTGGATAGTGGCCCCGATAACACCTCGACTACCCGGCCCATGGGAAAGGGACTAGGATTGCGCGTCCGAAACAATAAACAAAGCGTTCAACGCCACCGGGGACATCCAGATGAAGATTCGTTGGCTGAGTGGTTTGCTGCTGCTGGTGGCGCCGTCGATTGCCGTTCTATCGGAGCCCGATTCATCCGGTCCGGCCACCGCGGTCATGTTGGGATACAGCGCGCAGAGCGCGGTGTTGCAGGGTCAATGGGAGCGAAAGTTCAAGGACGGCATTTCCGCAGCCAACATCCGCGAGAATATGCGGCGCTTAAGCGCGCGGCCTCACCACGTCGGCTCGCCCTACGACAAGGACAACGCCGAGTGGATTCTCTCCAAGTTCAAGGAATGGGGTTTCGATGCAAAGATCGAGACCTTCGACGTTTTGTTTCCAACACCGAAGATTCGCGTACTGGAAATGCTGCAACCCACGCGCTTTCGCGCCAAATTGCAAGAGCCGCCGGTTCCCGGCGATGCAACCTCGGGCCAGACCGCCGAGCAGCTTCCCACGTATAACGCGTATTCCGCCGACGGCGATGTTACGGCGCCGCTGATTTACGTGAATTTCGGCAATCGCGACGATTACGAACAACTTGACCGGCTGGGAATATCCGTCAAGGGCGCCATTGTGATCGCGCGCTATGGCGAAGGATGGCGTGGAGTAAAACCAAAAGTAGCGGCCGAACACGGTGCCATCGGCTGCATCATCTACTCGGATCCGAGGGGCGACGGCTATTTCAAAGGCGAGGAATTCCCGGCCGGCGGATGGCGGTCCGGGAACGGCGTGCAACGCGGCAGCGTCATGGATACGGATTATCCCGGCGACCCCTTGACCCCTGGTGTTGGCGCCACCGCAAATGCCAAGCGTCTGGCGATCAAGGACGCAAAAACCATCACCGCCATTCCCGTATTGCCGATTTCATACGCCGATGCGCTGCCGCTTCTCACGGCGCTCAAGGGTCCGGTGGCGCCGGAGAAATGGCGGGGCGCGCTGGCGATGACTTATCGCGTGGGTCCGGGACCTGCGCTGGTGCATCTCAAGGTGACTTCAAACTGGGATATCAAGCCCATCTACGACGTGATCGCCACTCTTGACGGGTCGTCGGCCGCGGATCAATGGGTGATTCGCGGCAATCACCACGACGCCTGGGTGAACGGCGCGGAAGATCCGATATCCGGGCAGGCGGCGATGCTGGAGGAGGCTCGCATGCTCGGCGAACTGCACGCCCACGGCTGGGCACCGCTGCGCACGATTGTTTATTGCGCTTGGGACGGCGAAGAACCCGGCCTGCTGGGATCGGTGGAATGGGTGGAGACTCATCTCGACGAACTGCAAAAGCACGCGGTGGCCTATATCAATTCCGACAGCAATAGCCGCGGCTACTTGTACCCGGGGGGTACGCAGGATCTGCAAAATTTCATCAGCGGCATCGCTCGGGATGTCGAGGATCCGGAAACACACTTGTCGTTGTATCAGCGCTCGCATCTGTACGGCATACTCAAGGCGAAGAATGCCGAGGAACGCAGCGATCTGCGCAAACGCAACGATCTTGTCGTGCACGCGCTCGGCGACGGCTCCGACTACACCGCATTCCAGGATTTCGCCGGAATTTCTTCGCTGAATCTCGGCTTCGGAGACGAAGACGATGGCACCCAGTACCACTCGATCTACGACGACTTTTACTGGTACACCCAATTTGTCGACAAAGACTTCGCCTACGGGCGCGCTCTTTCGCAGACCGGCGGGACGGCCATCATGCGGTTCGCCGACGCCGATTTTATTCCCGTTGATTTCTCGCCGCAGGCTGATGCCATCGAGAAGTACGAGGCCGAACTTGAAAAGCTGGTGAAAGACAAACAGGATGAGTTTACCGAGCGCAATCTCGAGCTAACGGAAGGCGTTTTCAAGGCGACGGACGATCCGCGCAGGCCCCTGGTGCCTCCGCCGGCCGAGACCGTGCCGCCGTTCATTAACCTGGCCCCCATGAAGAACGCAATCGTTTTGCTGAAAAAGAGCGCTGATCGGTATTCGCGCGCGCTTGCGGCGTTTCAGGCGAAGGGCTCCGCCGCACTTCCACCCAAGTCGCTCGAAACGATCAACGCCGACCTGAAGCGGGTGTCGCGTTTGTTTCTCAACGAAAAAGGCCTTCCCGAGCGGCCGTGGTTCAAGAATCAGATCTACGCTCCAGGCGCATATACAGGCTACGGCGCGAAGCCGATTGCCGCCGTTCGCGAATACCTGGATGAGAAGAAATGGAGCGAAGCGGAAGGCCAGGTGCCGCAGGTTGCGCACGTGATCGAAAACGTTGCCGCGGGAATCGATAAGGCGGCGCAGGATTTCGAGGCCGCGATGGTCCCGGCACGCTGAAATAACAGGCCGATCAAGCGAGCGTTGCGTCCCGCTGTCCGTATTTTGCAAAGAGCGCCGCGCGTTTTTCGGGGTCGATGTTTGCCTTGTTCAAATCGCCGCCGCAGCAGTCGAGCAGCTTGGGGTCCATCACTTTAAACCAGGCCCTGGGGAACATGGCCAGGCCGAAACATCCGGGATAGCCGCTGGGCAGGCGCGGCAGGTCGTCGAAGTCGCGCAGCGCCTGGTAGGGCCGCAGTACATTGGCATGATGATCCGAGTGACGCTGCAGATGAAAGGACATGATGTTCGAGAAAATGTGATTGGTATTCCAGGAGTGACGCGGCGCGGGCGTTTCGTAGCGGCCGGTGGGGAGCTTCTGACGCAGCAATCCGTAATGCTCCACGTAGTTGGCCTGCGTAAGGCCGTACCACGCGTACAAATGGTGAATGGCGAGAAACGGCGCAACCCGCCAGCCAAACGCCGCGATCAACGCAGCCGCCATCCCCGCCGTCAAGCACCAGGACACCAAAATCTCATTATGCGGCGACCAGGTACGCAAGCATAGGGCAGCGAGACGCTTTTTCTCCAAGCGCCAGCCGCGCGATAACCCTCCGGGTATTTCCCGCAACACAAAGTGGTAAATGCTTTCGCCCATGCGCGCACTGGCGCTGTCTTCGGGTGTCGCCACCTGCACGTGATGACCGCGATTGTGCTCGACGCTGAAATGCCCGTAGCCCACCAGCGCCAGCGCTACCTGCGCGGCTACGCGATCGACCATGCTGTGCTTGTGGCCGAGCTCGTGCCCCAGCAAAATCGCGTCGGCACTCGTAATACCGACCGACAGTGCGAAACCGATATACGCCCACCAAGGAATGCTCTGTGTGCCGACAAGCCAGACGCTGGCAATGAAACTGACGTAAAGCAGAAAGATGTCGGCATACAGGAGCGAGCGATAATACGGGTCCGCGGCCAGCAGGGGTACGATGGCGTCGGGCGGGTTGTGCGAATCCTCGCCGAACAATCCGTCGACGATTGGGATCAGCACAAACACGTAAGCAAGGGGCACGAACAACGCCCACGGCTGTGCGCCGCTGGCAAAATACAAAAGCACGGTCGCAATCCCTAGAAACGGACCGATGAAGGCGGCGAGCCAGGCGTAGCGCTTCGGATCTTTATAGCGAACCGTCTGCCCATCTGCCGAATGCGCGACAAACTCCATCGCATTTCTCCCGCCGAATTCAATATCTGGCTGCCGGGATTATCCCACTGCTTTTGGTGCAAAAAAAGCCTGCAGCTTGGGCGACGGCTTGATAGCCGCGCGCTGCGCTCGCATTTCGTTGAATGCGCCGCTCGCGGCATCCAGGGCCGCGTCGATATCGCCATCCGTCATGGCGGCACTCAGGAACATATTGTGCCAGGGGTGCACATAGACGCCGCGCTTGAGCATTGCGCTGGACCAGTAAAAGCCCAATCGCAAATCAGGATCCTCGTCGAACAGAAACAGGGGCATTTGCGCGGGGCCCGTCTGCCGAAGACCGAATCCAGAGGACGAAGCGCGTTCCTGCAGCCCATCGCGGAGTTTCTGTCCCAAGCGCTGTATGCGCTCGAGATAGTCGCTGGTGTTGACCAATCGCAGAGTGGCAAGGCCTGCGGCCATTGGCGATCCGGCGTACCAGAACGAACCGGTTACGAAAATCGAGGCGGCGGCTGCGCGCGCCTTATCAGACCCCAGCAGGGCCGAGATCGGATGGCCGTTGGCAATGCATTTGCCCCAGCTCGAGAGATCCGGCTGCACGCCGGCGATCGACCAGGAACAGTCTCGTGCGAGGCGCAATCCACCGCGAACGTCATCGACCACAAGCAGTGCGCCGCGCTCGTCACATAGCTCGCGCGCCCGTCGCGCATAGGCGGGAGCCGGCATCGCTTGGTCGACGAACGCATCGTGTTTGAAGGGTGATGCAAAAATTGCAGCGAGATCGCCGCCGGCGCGAGCCACGGCTGCTTCCAGGCTCTCGACATCGTTGTAGCTGCAAAAGATCTGATTTGCCCGATCTTCGGGCGTCGTGCCGGCAGGCCGCGGCGTACACCACGGTGCGGCGCCGTGATAGGTGCCTTTGGCAATCACCAGCGTCTTTCGCCGCGTGTGCGCGCGCGCTGTCACCAGCGCCATGGTGGTGGCATCGGTGCCGTTTTTGCAGAACATGGCCCACTGCGCATGTTTCACCATGGCGGTCATGCTCTCCGCGAGCTCGACCATCAACTCCGTGGGCCCGGTGAGCGGGTCGCCGCGGCGCATCTGCGCGACTGCCGCCGCGTCTATTGCCTCGTGCGCATAGCCGAACAGCTGCGGACCATAGGCGCACATGAGATCCAGGTAGCGGCTGCCGTCGACGTCCCAAAGATAGGCACCCTCGCCGCGGGAAAAGAACTGCGGATAATCATCGGGCAAAAGGGCGGTCGATTGATGGCCGTACATTCCCCCGGGGATCACGGCCTCCGCGCGTCGGCGCAATTCGAGATCTTGGCGATTTGATGCTGCCATTGTCCACTCCAATGTAGAATCGCTGCCAGTTGTACAAGTATAGCCACAATGAATAGGGCGCAGCCCGGGGTTTGGATCGGTCCGCGGCCCACCGCGATGCAGATTGCCGCCATTGTGTTCGTCGGCACAATCGGCATTTTGATCCCCGGCGTCCAGCCGATCGTGCTGGGCGCATTGCTGGCGCAGCGGCACATCAGCTTGTCGCAGCTGGGGACGACCGCCTCGGTCGAACTGCTCGCCATGGGCTTGGCCGCCGCGTTGGGAGCCGCACTTCTGCCATCGCGGCGGCTGCGCGCCATCGGCATCGGCGCGAGTCTGGTGCTCGCGCTTGGCAACTATCTCACGCCGCTCGCCGCAGCCGAATCAATAACAGCATTGCGGGCGCTCACCGGCGCCGCGGGCGGTGTTCTAATCGGGGTGACGGCATGCATGATTGCGCGCTCGGCTGCTCCGGAGCGCTGGGCGGGGATTTATTTGAGCGTGCAAACTCTCGCTCAGTTCATCCTCGCCGCGGTCATGACCGCATGGATCGATCCGAGTCGCGCCGTGCAAGGCGACTTTGGCATGTTGGCCATCGCCGGCTTGATTTGTGCAGTCGCCTCGTTCGCCTTACCGAGCGCGTTTCAAGCCCTGCCGACGCCATTGGGGAAGGGCGGCTTCGTGATGCCGCCGCCGCGGGCTCTTGCCGCGCTTGCTTGCGTTTTTCTGGTGCTGATGTACATCGTCAGCATTTGGGTTTATTACGATCCCATTGCCCGTCAAGCGGGGTTGTCGTCCCACATTTCTGACACCGCGGTGTACGTGTCGCTGGCATTTCAGGTGCTCGGAGGCACTGTTGCGACGCTGTCTGCAGGCCGTCTGCGGTGGTTTCCGGTATTTGTGATTTGTGCGGCCGTGGATCTGGGAATGATCGCGCTGCTCGGCACGCATCTCTCCGCGCTGTTTTTTATCATTGATGCCGCGGTATTCGGATTCATCTGGCTGTTCATCCTGCCGTATCTCGTGCCGATGATCATCGAAGCCGACCCGACCAGGCGCTCGGCAGTTTTTGCCAGCGGCGTCGGCCTGCTCGGCTCCAGCGTGGGGCCCACCATGGTTGGCTTGATAGTCAGTCCGGACGACACTCAGGGCGCCTTGTGGTTCGGCGCCGCCTGTCTTTTATGCAGTTTAGCGATTGCCGTCGGATTGCGGTATCTGCGGCCGCGATCACCGCAATTCTAAGATCCGGTCTTCTGATCCGCGCGCCATTTGACAACGGCAGCCATGGTGTTTTCCACGTGTTTATCCGGGTTCAACGCGGTGTATGCGTAGATGATTTTGCCGGTTGGCGCGATTACGTAAGAGGTGCGATCGGAGTATGAGGTGATATAAAACAGCCTCGCGTCGTACTCCTTCGTGATCTTCAAGTCCGCGTCCGAAGCCACGGCAAATTTGCTGCGGCAATCGCTCACCGAAAATTTGTTCAGCGTATCGATGGTGTCGTGCGACACGCCGATGACGGTGGCGCCCAGGGCCTTGAACTTGTCGGTCGCCTCGGCAAATTCATGGGCCTCGACAGTGCAGCCTTTGCTGAATGCGGCGGGGTAAAAATACAACACGACCGGGCCGGACTTCAGCGCGTCAGCTAGGGAAAATTTGAACGGCACGCCGCCAAGTGTGGCTTGCGTAGTGAAATCAGGGGCCGCATCGCCGGGATTCAAGGCCGCGTAAAGCGGCGCTGCGAGAACTAAGCAACCCAAACCCAGAGTGATGAGGCGCTTCATATTTAGATTCCTTGCTGACGTCGAAACTCTTCATTATAGATCAGCGGCCGCCGGCTATTGGTTCGCGAAAAACGACCTGACAGCCGTAAAGCAGAAGGGCGATACCAGCGTCGCATGATAGGCTTCGGCGACCGCAAACGCCCCGCCGTCGGTGGCGCCCTGGGCCACGGCGTTCGCCGCAACCAATGCTTTTGCCGCCTCAAAACCCTGCTTGAGATTGCCATATGGATCATTGGGCACTACAGCGGATTCCAGATCGAGCACGCCGATGGCTGCGGATGGCGGCGCGTGTGAGGCCCAGTAGTCCTGCATCAGCGCGGTGTTGAGCCAGAAGACCAGCGGGTCGACATCGCCGCCGCAGAGCAGTACCGGAACGGTCGGCACCCAGGCGCGCAAATCATTCAATTGCAAAGCCTGTCGCCAAGGCAGCTCGGGAGTAGCGGCGGCAACTCCTGTGGTAATCGTCGGATACCCACCATCCGGATTCGACTGCGCATCCTGCAGGTAGCTCAAACGGTAGCTATTCTGCAGCAGATTGCCCGCGCCAAAGCCGAGCGCAAACACCTCGGCCAGACTCGCCGGCGTCTGCGGCGGCGTAATGTCGGCGAATGCCGGAGTGGGTGGCGTTGAGCTGAACAGCACATATTCGGGAAGCTTCCCTTGCGCATACAGCTGACTTCTCGGCGTCGTACTCGGCAGCAGGGAATCGATGCCGGTTGCGTATTGCGCTTCGAATACGTCCACGGCGTCGGCGTAGATATTCCCGTAGGCTCTCTGATAGGCGGTGAGCAGCAGGGTGGAGGAGATGGGCGCATCGCCGTTGACCTCGCCGAAAAATACCGCATCGACGAATGCGGCTAGTGCATACGGACCCGACATCGGCGCCGATGCCGTGACCTTCATGCCGGCTGCCTGCATGGCTCGGTGCGTGGCCATTGCCACATAGCCACCCTGTGAGTAACCGGTGATAAATAGCTGGCCGCTATCCTTCGTCAAAGTGGCCGAAGCAAACGGCAGCGCGGCACGCGCCGCCGTCAGCGCGTCGATCATGTCCTTGGATTGCTGATCGGCGATCAGGTAAGGATGGTAGTCGAGTGTCGAGGTGTCGTATCCGGCGTAATTCGGCGCCACGACGATGTAGCCCTGTGATGCGAACAGTGCCGCCAGGAACAGAGTCTCTGCATTTTGCATATCCGTCATGTTGAAGGCGCGGTCGGTGGTGGTGCCGTGAGCGTACAGAACGATCGGCCGCGCACCGGTGCAGTTCGCGCCGAAGCCCGTGGGCACCATCAGCGCTCCCGATGCCGAGGTCGGCTCATTGGCGCCGCCGACCGTCGCGTACTCGATGTGATACATGAGAATGTCGCAGACCGGCGCGCCGCTCAGACTCAGCAGCTGCTGATTGGCTGCGACATTCAGCTCGAGCAACAAACTGGATGCCGTCAGCGTCGACAGAAGTTCAGGCGGACTCTGCAACAGCGTTCCCCGCGATGGAGTTGCTGCCGCGGTAGAGGTCGACATACCGTCACCGCCGCCGCCACCACCGCATGCGCCGAGCAGCAGCGTTGCTAGTAAAACCGGCGATGAACGCCTGACCAGACGCATGGAACTTCCACTTGAAAATGCCGAGATGCATGCTAGCGCTTCGCGCCGCACGCGTCTGTCATCCAATCTTAAGTCTTGTAGGCGCCTAGGCGACAAGCGTTGTCGGCGGTAGACGACTTCGGCGGTGATTTGTGCGCGTTAGCCTGGGCACGGTCGCATTAACACCGCAGGAGCAAACATGAAAAATACCGTGCGCATTGCCAAGAGCAGCCTCCTATTGGCGCTCATCAGCCTCGCTCTAGGTTGCGTGGTTGTACCGGCCGAAGGCTACTACGACCGCGATCATCATCGCTACTATCACGAGCATGAGTGGCATGAATGCGGCGAGCACGACACGTACTGCCGATGATCCGTAGATTCACTGGTCCGCGAGCCGGCGGACTCCCATTTCGCGCAGCGTGGCTGCGACGGCAGCCACCGCCTGACGCAGGGCGTCGGCGCCGATAGCGCCGATGCAGCCGATCCGGAATGTATCGACTGCAGTCAGCTTGCCCGGGTACAGAATGAATCCCAAATCGCGCACCCGCTGATAGAACTCGCTGAAGTTGTACCCGGGATCCGGAGGGGAGTGGAAGGTGACGATTATCGGCGCCTGCAACGCGTCCGGCAAGAAAGTCCTCAAGCCCAGCGCCCGCATACCCGCCACCAGGGTGGCGCAGTTCTCCGTGTAACGCGCCAGTCGCGCCGGCTGTCCGCCCTGCGCCTGGTACTGGTCGATGGCGGCCCGCAGCGCTGCAACCACGTGCGTCGGGGGCGTGAATCGCCACTGCCCGGTCTTCTGCATGTACTGCCACTGATCGAGCAGATCCATGGCCAGTGAACCACTGTTGCCCGCGGAGCCCTCCAGAGCCGTGCGGCGTGCGATCACGAAGCCCATGCCGGGGACGCCTTCCAGACATTTCCCGGACGCGGCGATCAGAGCATCGAAGCGCATGCTTCGTGCGTCGATGGGAATCGCGCCGTAGGAACTCATGGCGTCGACGATCAGGGCGCGGCCGCGCGCGGCCACGATCGCGGCTATTTCGGGTAGCGGATTCAAGATTCCCGTGCCGGTTTCGCAATGCACTTGCGCGACGTGAGTGATCGAGGAATCGGCCGCCAACGCATCATCGATGCGCGCCGGGTCGGCGGGCTGTTGTTCGCCATGGGATAGTACGACGGCGTCGCGGCCGAGATAACCCAAGATTCGCACGATGCGTTTGCAGTAACTGCCGTTGTCCGCTACCAGCACCTTGCCAGCCCTTGGAACCAGCGTGCCAAGCGCCGCTTCGACGGCAAATGTGCCGCTGCCCTGCAGCGGTACACAGACATGGTCCTGGTGGGCCTGCACGATATCGATGAGGTCGCGGTTGACCGACGCGGTCAGCGCATTGAACGCGCCGTCCCACGATCCCCAATCCATGAGCATCGCGCTCCTGGTGGACAGCGAGGTGGTCAGCGGCCCGGGGGTCAGCAGTATTTGCTCGGTCATGGGATACTTTAGGTTTACCAGGGCAGTGAATAGGTCTTGGTGTTGCAGAAGCTCTTCATGGCTTCCAGCACGCCTTCCTTGTGGCCCAAGCCTGAATCTTTGATGCCACCGAACGGCGTCATTTCCAGACGGTAGCCCGGCACCTCGCGCACATTGATGCTGCCGACATGCAACTCGCGCACGAAGCGCGTGATCAAGTCGAGACGATTCGTGCACAGCGACGCCGAAAGCCCGTAGGCCGTTGAGTTTGCGATGCGGATCGCTTCGTCCACCGTCTTGAAGCGAATGACGGGCGAGACCGGGCCGAAGGTCTCGTGCCGCACGACCGTCATGTCCGGCGTGACGTGATCGAGAACGGTGGGCGAATAGAGCGCACCCCGGCGGATATTTCCGATCAGCAATTTGGCGCCGCTCGCCACCGCCTCGTTTACGAGCGCTTCGAATCGGCGCGCCGCTGCCTCGTCGATCACCGTGCCCATGTCCATCGTCGGATCAAAGGGATCACCGTACTTGACGGCGCGCGTCCTATCGACCAGCAATTCGACGAAGCGGTCGGCTTGGCTCTGTTGAACCAGAATACGCTTGACGGCGGTGCACCGCTGGCCCGAGTTCTTGTAGGAGCCGCTCGCCGCCAGAGTGGCGGCCTCTTCGAGATCTGCATCCTCGAGCACGATGATGGGATCGTTGCCGCCCAGTTCCAATACCTGGCGCTTGTAGACGGCCTTGGCCGCGATGTACTTGCCGATTTGCACACCGCCGGTGAAGGTGACGAGATCGACATCCGCGCTGGTGAGCAGCTCGTCAGCGATCTCCGCCGGTTCGCCAGTCAATACCGCAAGCATTTCAGGCGGCAGCCCCGCTTCATAAAGAATGTCTGCCAGCGCAAATGCGCTCAAGGGTGTCCGCTCGCTTGGCTTGAGCACGACGCGGTTGTTGGTGGCCACTGCAGGGGCGACTTTGTGAATCACCTGATTCAATGGATGGTTGAACGGAGTAATCGCGGTGATCGCGCCCAGCAGCGGCTCCCTCAAGGTGTACACCTTGCGGCTCTTGCCGTGCGCGGTGAGATCGCAGGAGAACACCTCGCTGTCGTCGACCAACGCCTGGTTGGCGGCAAACAGCAGGACATCCGAAGCGCGGCCGACCTCGTACTGTGAGTCCTTCAGGCACAGGCCGGACTCCAGGGTAATCAGCTGTGCCAGCGCATCGCGCTTTGCGGCGACGATCGCACCGGCTTTCATGAGGATTTTGTAGCGCTCGTAGCGCGTCAGCGGCGAGCGGAAATCGCGCGCAATATGCAGCGCCCGTTTGACATCATCGAGGGTGGCCTTGGGAACGGTGCCCACCAGCGCACCGCTGTAAGGGTGGCGAACTTCGATGATGCGATCGCCAGACACTTTCTCGCCCGCGATGCGCAACGATTCACGAATCGGCTCGCGCGGTTGGGACGGGGTGGCGCCTGCTGACATCGAGTGTTCCTAGGAGATCGGGACGGCGAGATTGAGCCCGAGATCGAATGCATCGAAATTGCGCCAGTGGCGAAGTCCCGGCTGTTTCCTCACGCTGCGATTGACGAGCAGCGGCACTTTCTGTTCCGACGTTCCTCCGTGCGAGCGCAGCGGCACGTCAAGTCCGGACAAGTCGTGGCGACTGCGGCTGGTGCCGATGACCGTATCCCGTTGCGATACGACCACGAGATCGCCGATGCGGTCCGACGGCAGTTCGAACTGTGCCGCGGCTTGTGCGCGCGTCAGTACCGTTTCGATGCCGGGAACAGCTGCTATGCGCCGCGCCAACGCACCCTCGACATCAGGGGCGGGGAGGTACACCAGCGCGAAAGAGCCGAGTGCGCCATGGTGTACCACATACGGGTCGGTGATCGGCAGAATGACCCGCGTTTGTTCCTTGCCCAGCCACTCATCGAGGGTGTCCTGAAGATAAATCACGTTGGGCCGCCCATCGTCGCCGTGTTTGGCGTTCATGCCGTGATCGGCGGTGAGCACGATCGTCGCTCCAAGCGCATCAAGCCGCGCGAGATTGCGGTCCATCATCGCGTAGAAGTCATTCGCCTGCGCGGTACCTGGGGCGGCCTTGTGCTGGATGTAGTCGGTGGTGGACAAGTACATCAAATCGGGCCGCTCGCGCTCCATCAGCTTGACGCCGGCCACGAAAACGAATTCCGAGAGCGCCGCGCTGTACACGGATGGCAGCGGCATGCCGACCCGCTCGAGCACGTTGACCATGCCATTTTCGGCCAAAGTGACTTTATCGGCGCATTCTGAGGAGAAGCAGATGCCTTTCATCTGGTGGCCGAGAAGTTTTCGCAGCTTGTCCTTGGCGGTGATCACCGCCACCTTCGCACCGGCCGCCGAAAATGCGGCGAGAATCGTTCCGGCACGCAGATGCCGCGGGTCATTCATCATCACTTCCTCGCCGCGCTCGGGGTCGAAGAAGTAGTTGCCGCATATGCCGTGCACCGATGGCGGCACGCCCGTGACAATCGACAAATTGTTGGGGTTGGTGAAGCTCGGCATGACGCAGTCGGCCATGAAAATGGTCCCGGCGCCCTCGAGCAATCGCCCCAAATAGGGCGCGGCACCTGCGGCTACCGCGGCTGTTATGTACTCGGACTGACAGCCGTCGACGCAGACGACGACCAGCGGGCGATCCATCCAGCGGTAGGTTCGGCCGTTCACAGTGAGCTCGGTTGGCAAGTAGTGCTCCTGGTGATGTTGCGCGAGGATGGTTGATCGAGGGCTATTCGTCGCGGCGAGTCGCCGCCTTGTGCATTCGGGCGCGGCTTTCCGCCGCGTGCTGGCGCAGCAACTCCCCCGCGAGGACCGAATCACGCGCGGCGATGGCCTTCACCACCGCCTTGTGCTCGGTGTTGGAAACTGCAAAACCGCCGCCGTCTTGCAGTCCGCGCAGGCGGAATAGCAGCAGCTCTTTTGTCAGCAGCCGGTAGGTTTCGGTCAGACGGGCGTTGCCCGCGAAGTCGACTATCATGTCGTGAAATTTCAAATTCAGCGCATGGTAGCGCTTGATGTCCTTAAGAGAGGTCGCCTCGTCCATCTCCGCGATGGCGGCCTTCAGATCGCGAATCTGCTCCGGCGTGGCGCGTTCGGCGACCCGCTGGCCAATCAGCTGATCGAGCGCCTCGCGGATGTCGTAAATCTCGTCGGCTTCAGCGACGGAAATTTCACGCACAAAAACGCCGCGATGTTTTTCCGAGCGCACCAGGCCGGATTCTTCCAGGGCACGCAGAGCCTCGCGAATGGGACCGCGACTGGTGCCGAATCGCAACGCCAGTTCGCTCTCGTTGACGTGTTGGCCGCTGGCAAGTTCTCCGCGCAGGATGAGCTGCTCAATCTCGGCATGCACCAGCGCGGGCAGCGAGTTCGTTTGCACCAGTTGCAGCGTTGTGGGGGTGGAGGCAAGTGGCATCGGCGTATCCGGTCAGGGGCAGGCTGAACAATATCAGAATTGCAGATTGTTGACAATATTCAGTCTACAATAAGCTCGGCGGGGTGCGCAGGTAGGCAATTATGAAACGGTACCGTTGCGTTTCATTAATAGGAGGGTTATTGTAAAAATCTGGTCGAGGGCAGCGGATAAGGAGCGAGCAGTGACGAAATTCAAACAGGTCATCGTGAGCAGCGCCGCCGTGGCGGCGATAGCGTTTCTTCCGTTTGCACCCGCGATGGCCGGGGGTCATGGTTACGGATACGGGCATCCTTGGGGCTGGGGTTTGGGCCGCGGCATCATCGGCGCGGCTGTGGGACTCGCAACGTTGCCGCTCGTGATTGCGTCCGCGGTGGTATCAAGCGTGGCCGCGCCCGCTGCGCCAGCCGCGGCGCCATATCCCGCGCCGGGATACGCGGGCGGTTACGCACCCGCTCCATATCCGGTACCACCGGCTTACTACGCACCGCGTCCGGCATACTATCCGGCGCCGCGGGCATACTATGCGCCGCGCCCATACTACTCACCGTACGCAGGCTATGCCGGCCGAGGTTATTATCGTACAGGTGGCTCCGGCTATCCGCGTCGGTAGAAGAAGTGGTCGTCCCCCTCGCGCCGATGCGTTGCTGTTGCGCGAGCGGATTCTAAAATCCGCAACGGAATTATTTCTCGACCAAGGCTATGGATCCACGACGATCGAAGCGGTAGCGGCGCGCGCGGGTGTTTCGAAGCGCACTTTCTACGACCGCTTCGATGACAAGTCGGTTTTGTTCGCCGCGGTGGTTCATCGCATCATTGAACAGATCCGGCCCCCCGCCGATGTCCCGCTGCTCGCCGGCGCGGACCTGCGCAGTGTGCTGCGGCGACTGGCCGGCCTGATCTTGCGTGCAACTCTGTCCCCGCAGGCGATAGCGTTGACCCGGCTGGTGGCCGCCGAGTCGGCACGCTTTCCGCAACTTGCTTTGGCCGTCGAAAACGATGGCGGCACGGAAGAAGCAACGAACCTGATCGGCGGCCTGCTGGCGCGCGAGCTTCCCGACGCCAAAGTCGGCCTCAAGAGCGGCGTATTTGCGGCCCAGCAGTTCATCCACATGGTCGCCACGGTGCCGCAGCGACGTGCCATGGGATATGGCACACCCATGAGTGCAGCCGAACTAGAAGCGTGGGCGATCGATGTTGTGACGCTGTTTCTTGATGGTTATCAAGGCCTGAGCAGCAACGATTAGATTGGCTTTCGCGCCGATCGGAATGGCATTGCGCTAGTTGCCGCGCAGCTGTGCGGCGGCTTCCGGCGGCAACGGAAAGGCCGGCGCCTCGCCCTCCCACGATATCGATATGATGCGCCACTGCATGCCGTCGCCGGCCAGTTGAAAGCTGTTAATGCCGCGCTGGAACGGCGCTTCCGCCTGTGCATGCCGGCTCTCGTAGGGGCTCACGACGGTGGCGATATGGGCATAGCGCCAAATCTGACCCACCACACCGTGTTCATAAAACGCCCCGCTCGCCAACGATTTGCTGGACGCGGAGATGTAGTCCTCGACGCTGAGCACGCGCGTCTTCAGTGTGCCGTCTGCGCCCGCGCGCGTGACAGCAAATATTGCTCCGGGCGCCATTAGGGAACGCAGTCGCTGCCAATCGCGCGCGCCAGCGGGACCGGAAATGACGGAATAAACCGCCTGAATGATGGCCTCAGGCGATGCGACGTCAGCCGGCTGCGGACTCACGGCTGGCGGCAGCGGCGCAGTGGGTGATTGTGCGGCCGCTGCGGCAGCCAGCAACACCAGCATGAAATTCACCAAAGCAGTCCGGTTCGACATTTTTACCTTCCTCGGCGCAACCAAGCCAGTGCCTCATCTTTCGAGCGAACGATACGAATTTTGTTGTGCGATTTGTGTTCCCGTGCCAGTTCGGTGAAGCGTTCCCCATGGCGTTCCGGGCTTGGCACGATAATGGCCAAGCACAATTCGTAGTTCTCGAACTTCTGGAAAAGCTCGCCTGCCAGGCCGGTTTTCAGATCGAAGAACTCCGAGGATACATCATCCTCGGCCAGGATGAGTCCGCCGGCACCGAAGGTCGACGCGACGGCGTTTGAGATGTCATTCATTGATCCGATTGAAATGCCGGCTTCCGATGCGATCAGTATTCTGGGTTGTTCGTTCATTGACCGCGACTCACAACATCTTCGCTCCGCGATCCACGAGGAGCTCGCGCAGAACCGAACGGTGACATCGCGATTCTTCGGCGCAGTAACAGCCGACCGAGAAGTTGGCTTGATGCGATAGCACCGCCAGCACCTCGATCATCGCGCGGCAGTGTGGGGCCGCCATTTCGGTCCGGTATTTCTTGACGAATCGCTGCCATTCCCGATCTGAGTGAGAGCTCAGCGCCTGTTTGACG
>Ga0210388_10001391_pt1 | contig 19061 bp, 7 predicted proteins | sample IncBWC19OmetaG_FD_155485 | JGI IMG/M metagenome (GOLD analysis project Ga0210388, IMG submission 155485) | Forest soil microbial communities from Barre Woods Harvard Forest LTER site, Petersham, Massachusetts, United States - Inc-BW-C-19-O ... | reverse complement strand
GTCATTAACAAGGTACGGCTCATGCGCGTGGAAGATAACCTCAAGCACGATCTAAAGGAGTTCGAGACCCGCCAGAACGAAATGAACTTGCGCTGGCGTCCGAATCGCCAACCTAAAGCTGCTGGCAGCCCATTTGGACGGACTGACGAGAAGATGGCTCCCGAGGAAGCGGTCAGCTTCAGCAGCGATGGAGATTAAACTTCTTGACGCCTGCCAAGCGATTCTTCTTGCCGTTGCGGGCATAACCTCTCAAACTGAAGAAGCAGTTGCCCCACGGGACGATCGACCCTTTTTCTTTGCAATCCTTTGCCTGCCTGTTCGACCGACATGACCCAAGATCCAGCACAGAACGCAGAACACTATCCCGGAGCCGACGTCGCCAGGACGCAAACCGTGGCGGGGGCAGGCCGTAGTGCGCAGACTATCCTGACTCTCGAGGCCTCCATTGCCCGGATATGGCAGGAAACTCTGGGACTTCCGTCGGTTGGTCGCGAAGATAACTTCTTCGACCTCGGTGGAACCTCCCTGCTGGCTACCCGTCTCCTGTCCAAGTTGAACCAGGCCTTTGGACGGAAGCTCTCTGCGTCCGTAGTTTTTGAATACACCACAGTACGCTCCATGGCCGAATTCCTGAGCCGCGAAAGCGCTCCTCAGGCAAAAAAAACATCAGCGCAGTCCGCTCCGGAGAATAGCCATAATGCCCCAGCTTCCGGAGTCGCCATCATCGGAATGACCGGGCGCTTTCCAGGAGCCGATTCGGTCGAAGAGTTTTGGGACAATCTCTGCAACGAAGTCGAGTCGATCACGTTTTTTGAGAGGGATCAACTCGAGACCCCGCTACCGCAGAACGGCGATCTGCAACATTATGTTGCCGCGCGGCCCATCCTTAGGGACGTCACCGCCTTCGATGCCGCCTTCTTCGGGATTTACCCCAAGGAAGCCGAACAGATGGACCCCCAGCATCGCATCTTCCTGGAATGCGCCTGGGAGGTGCTGGAGCGCGCCGGATACGATCCTGCTCACACCAAGGACATGGTTGGCGTCTTCGCCGGATGCAGCATGAATACCTATTTCATGCATAATCTGGCCAGCAATCGCGCATTTCTCGAAGACTTCACCGGCGCCTACCAGACCGGCTCCTACGTTACGATGATGGGCAACGACAAGGATTTCCTGCCCACCCGGATCTCCTACAAGTTGAACCTCCGCGGCCCCAGCATCGCCGTGCAGAGTGCCTGCTCCACCTCGCTCGTAGCCGTAAGCCAAGCATGCCAGAGCCTTCTGACCAACGGCTGCGACATGGCCCTAGCCGGCGCCGTCTCTATCACCTTCCCGCAGCAGCGCGGATACCTTACCCAGGAAGGCGGACTGGCGTCGCATGACGGCCACTGCCGCCCCTTCGACCATCGCGCGAGTGGCACCATCTTCGGACACGGCTCCGCCGTCCTGCTCCTCAAGCGTCTCGAAGATGCGGTCTCTGACGGCGACCAGGTGCTTGCCGTCATCCGCGGCTTCGCCGTCAACAATGACGGTTCAGCCAAGGTCGGCTACACCGCCCCCGGCGTCGACGGACAGGCAGAAGTGGTTGCCCGCGCTCAGAAGATGGCTGGCGTCCCAGCCGAATCCATCAGTTACATTGAGGCCCACGGAACCGCAACCCCGCTCGGCGATCCCATCGAAGTCGCGGCTCTGAGCAAAGCTTTTGCAAGATCTACTTCCGCCAAACAGTTCTGCGCCATCGGAACCGCCAAGGCCAACGTCGGTCACCTCGACGTGGCTGCAGGCGCGACCGGACTCATCAAAACCGTCCTCCAGATCGAAAATCGCAGGATTCCGCGCCTGCTCCATTACGAGCAGCCCAATCCGCACCTTGATCTCGGCAACTCGCCCTTTTTCATTCCACGCGAAGCCTGCGACTGGCACCCGAAAGACACGCCCCTCCGCGCAGGAGTCAGCGCCTTTGGCATCGGTGGGACCAACGCCCACGTCATTGTCGAGGAACCACCATCGCGGGCGGCCTCTGAGCCGGGCCGCCGTCACCAGTTGCTGGTATGGTCGGCAAAAACGCCCACCGCGCTCGACGCGGTCCGGAAAGACCTCGCGCAACATCTCGCGACCCATCCGGACGCCGACCTTGCCGATGCAGCCTTTACGCTGCAGTCCGGCCGCAGCCGCCACCAATACCGGTGCGCACTCGTCGTCAACTCCGTCGAAGACGCGCTCCAGGCAATCAACGACGAGAGTAGCAAGAGGGTCCTCCGCGAAGACCGCATCACGGACAGCCCATCGGTGGTCTTCTGCTTTCCCGGTCAAGGCGTTCAGATGCCCAACATGGGCCGCGAACTCTACGAGACCGAACCGGTCTTCCGCAAGGCGATCGAAAGCTGCAGCCAGAAACTCCTTCCTCTGATCGACGAAAGCCTGATCGACCTGATCTATCCGGCGCAGAACACACCCGAAGCCGCTGCGCGATTGAACGAGACTGAGCGCGCGCAGCCGGCCATTTTCGCCTTCGAATACGCTCTCGCCCAGCTTTGGCTCTCCTGGGGTATCGAACCGCAGGCCATGGTTGGACACAGCATCGGCGAATACGTGGCTCTGTGTCTCGCCGGAGCCATGTCGCTCGACAGCGCCCTCCAGATGATCGCCGTCCGCGGACGCCTGATGCAGGTGATGCCCCGCGGTTCGATGCTCTCGGTGCGTGCAGACGAGGCTAAGGTTCTTTCTCTGATCGGCAGTTCGCCGGTCGGCGATTCACTCGATCTCGCTGCCGTGAACGGCCCGCAGCTCTGCGTGGTTTCCGGACCCGACGATGCGATCACCGCCTTTGCCACAAAGCTGGACACGGAAGGCATCGTCCACCGCAAGCTGGTTACCTCGCACGCCTTTCACAGCCGGATGGTGGAAGCAGCGCTCGCACCCTTCGGGCAATTCATTAGCAACATCTCGTTCGCCGAACCACAGATTCCCGTCGTCTCGACCGTGACCGGCCAGTGGCTTACCGCCGCACAGGTCGCCGACCCGGATTACTGGACCCGCCAGCTCCGGCGGACAGTGCGCTTCGCTGATGCGATCACCGAACTGGCCAGGACGCCGGAGCGCATCTTCCTCGAAATAGGCCCCTCGGAAACTCTGGTTCAGCTGATACGCCAGATCACCGGCAAGCAATCCACTGCCAGGCACTCCGGGGCGCACGTCGTTCTCGCTTCACTTGCGTCCACACGCGAAGGCATACCGGCCGATTCCGCAATTCAAACCGCGCTGGGACGGCTCTGGACTTCCGGAGCCAATCCTGACTGGACGAAGTTCCACGCCGGCTCCAGACGCCGGCGCGTGCTTCTGCCCACTTATCCCTTCGAACGCAAAAAATACTGGGTTGTGCCCCCCGCCAGCCAAGAGCAGCCCCAACTGGAAGTGGAGAACGTTCCCGCTCACGCGCTGCAGCAAGAAAGCAGTGCCGCTTCCCCAAAAACTCTCGAGGTTTCTACCATGGCCGCACCCGCTGTTGAATCAAGCTCCACGCTCAACGGGCTGAAGTCTTTAATCGCCGATCTTTCCGGAGTCGAAGTAAACGACACGGATACCGGCGCCTCGTTCTTCGAACTTGGTTTTGACTCCCTCTTCCTTACACAGCTCACCCAGGCAATTCAGTCGAAGTACCGCATCAAACTGACCTTCCGGCAGATCATGGAGAACTACTCGACGGTTGACGCACTGGTTGTACACCTGGATGCCACGGTCGCCCCGGACCTGCGCCCAGCCGCGGCAATCCCTGTAGCCGCGCCGCCAGCTACCGCAGCTGTACCGACCGCGACAGCAACTCCTTCTCCTGCCCCCGCAACATTTGCACCCGCCCCATCGATTTCGGCCCCCATCGCCGCATCCGGATCCATCGAAGCCATCTTCGCCGCGCAAACGCAAGCGCTCTCACACCTCTTCCAGCAGCAACTTGCCGCCCTCTCCGGACACACAACGGCGACAGCGGCACCGCAGGCCGCGCCTGCTCAGCTGCAGACGCCAGTTCAGGTGCAGCCACAAGCGCCGGTTCAGGCAACAGTACCCGCTCCGGTCGCGGTTCCGGCGCCAGCCCCTGTTTCCGAAGCAGCACCGGCCAAACCGGTCTTTGTTCCCTTCAAGCCCATTCAGCGAGGCACTGAAACGGGCCTGAACGCCGCGCAGCAAAAGTATCTCCACGACCTGATCGCGAAGTACAACCAAAAGACACATACCTCGAAGGAGTTCACTCAGGCGCACCGCGCGGTCTTCGCTGACGGACGCGTCGTCTCCGGCTTCAACGCGCAGATCAAGGATCTCATCTACCCGCTGGTGGTCGATCGCGCTTCCGGTGCTTATCTCTGGGACAAGGACGGCAATCGCTACATCGATATTCTGAATGGTTTCGGAGCCATCCTCTACGGCCACTCGCCGGAATGGCTCACCGAAGCATTGCGGAAACAGCTTGAAGTCGGCTTTCCCATCGGACCTCAGACCGAGCTGGCGGGCGAGTGCGCCGAGCTGGTCCGCGATCTGACCGGCATGGAGCGCGTCACCTTCTGCAACACCGGCTCGGAGGCCGTCATGGGCGCCATGCGCCTGGCCCGCACCGTCACCGGACGCAACCTTGTCGTAGTCTTCGCCGGCGACTATCACGGCAGCTTCGACGAAGTTCTGGTTAAGGCAGTCGGCCAGCACCGCACCGTTCCCGTAGCTCCGGGTATCCCGCGGGAGAGCGTCGCTAACATGCTGGTGCTCGATTACGGCACCGACGAGAGCCTCCAGATTATCCGCCAGCGCGTTGGCGAGATTGCAGCCGTGCTCGTCGAGCCGGTGCAGAGCCGGCACCCCGACCTGCGTCCTGTGGAATTCCTGCGAGAGGTTCGCCGCATCACAGAGAATAATGGTGCGGCACTCATCTTCGACGAAGTCGTCACCGGCTTCCGCACTCATCCGGGCGGCATGCAGGCCGTCTTCGGCATCCGCGCAGATCTCGCCACCTACGGCAAAGTGGTCGCGGGTGGTCTGCCTGTCGGCGTCCTTGCCGGACGTCCGGAGTTCATGAACGCGCTCGACGGAGGCATGTGGCAGTACGGCGACACATCCTTCCCCGAGGCGGGCGTCACCTTCTACGCCGGAACCTTTATGCGCCACCCGCTCGCTCTTTCCGCGGTGCGCGCGTGCATGCACCACCTCAAAGAGGCGGGCCCCGCTCTTCAGAATAACGTTGCAACCAAAACGGCTGAACTGGTCCACGATCTGCGCGGCATGTTCAAGGACTTCTCGCATCCGTCGGCTATCGAAACATACTCTTCCTGGTTCTATTTCTCTGTTCCCGGCGAACCGTTCCTCACCCGCCTTCTCCACTTCCACCTGCGCGAGCAAGGCATCCACATTCAGGAAGGCTTTCCATGCTTCCTGACCACCGCACATACCCAGGCTGACTTTGATTACGTCCGCGCGGCTTTCCGCACGAGCCTTGAACAGATGCGAAACGGCCAGGCACTTCCCCTCCCGGCAGGATCATCCCAGGCGAACACCATCAGTCAGACACTTCCCCAACCTGACGCGGCACCAGCAGCGCCCGTCGCCCCCGAAATAGATGCCCCCGCTCCCATTGCAGCGCGAACAAGCAATCCTTCAGTGGCATCCAATCGGTCACTTCCGATCACGGAAGAACAGCGAGAAATTCTCTTGGGCACACAAATGGGAAACGAAGCGAACTCCTCCTTTAACGAATCAACGTCTCTCTTGCTGAGAGGTAGCCTCAACCGGGCTGCGCTCTCCGCCGCGCTGCAGGCTCTCATTGACCGCCACGAGGCGCTCCGCCTCAGTGTGGACATGGAGCACGAGACAGCTAACATTGCACCCAGTCTTTCCCTTCACCTTGAAGAACTCGATCTCAGCGCGCTTTCGCCGGCAGAAAGAGACGCGCAGCTCGCCGCCCTGATCGAGCGTGAAGCGTCGACTCCGTTCGACCTGAGGCAGGCTCCTCTCTTCCGCGCCCGACTGGTTCGCTTGGCGCCGGAGAATCATCATCTGGTCTTTACCGCGCACCACATTATCCTCGACGGCTGGTCGACCAACGTTTTCTACGGCGAGCTGAGTGCGCTTTACAACGCTTTCAACGCAGGTAAAGACGCGACGCTGCCCGAGGCCCTCCGCTTCAGCGAGTTTTCGCAGCGCAGCGCCAGTGAGAATGTCGCCGCCGAACAAAAGGCCGCCGAAGAATACTGGCTCAATCAGTTCAAAACCGTGCCGTCGCCGCTGCAGATTCCCACCGACCGTCCCCGTCCGTCACTGCGCACCAACCGAGGGACCAGCCGCCGCTTCGTTATCCCCGAGGAACTGGCCGCAGCAGTCCGCAAGGCTGGCGCCCGCCAGGGAAGCACTCTTTTCGCAACGCTTTTGGCCTCGAGCGCACTATTACTGCACCGGCTCACTGAGCAGGACGACATCGTCCTCGGCATTCCGATGGCCGGGCAGTCGAAAGTGGAGAACGGGGGCACCCTGATCGGTCACAGCGTGAACTTCCTGCCCATCCGCAGCCGTTTCGAGCCCGGACAGGCCTTCTCGCAGTTCGTGAAGAACACTCGCGGGACCCTGCTCGACGCCTACGACAACCAGGACTACACCTACGGAACCCTGCTCCGGAAGCTCAAGATTCCCCGCGATCCATCGCGCCTGCAGCTGATTGAGTTCCAGGTCAACGTGGAACAGGTTGGCTCGGCACTCGAGTTCGATAATCTCTCCGTCGACCTCTTCGGTAACCCCAAGACATTTGTCAACATGGATGTCTTCTTCAACTTCGTCGATCGCGGCAAGGAAATTTGGCTGGAGTGCGACTTCAATACTGACCTCCTCGATCCATCGACCATCGAGCGCTGGTTCGGGCACCTGAAGGCGATCCTCGATTCCTTCGTTGCCGCACCTGAGCAGCCCTGCGCCGAGATCTCCCTCCTGACCGCACAGCAGCAGCAGCAGATCCTCAGTGACTGGAACCAGACGGCTGCGGATTACCCACGTCACTCCTCGATTCACCGCGTCTTCGAACAGCAGGCCAAATCAACTCCGGAAGCAGTCGCAGTCGTCAGCGATCAGCACAGCTTCACCTACGCCGAATTGAACGAGAAAGCGAATCAACTGGCGCGCTTCCTGCAGAAATCGGGCGTGACCCCTGCGTCACGCGTGGCCCTCTGCCTTAACCGCTCGGCGGAAGTGATTGTCAGCCTCCTGGCTATTCTCAAGGCCGGCGCAGCTTATGTGCCGATCGATCCCAGCTATCCTGGACCCCGCCTCCAGTACCTTATTCAGGACTCGGCCGCGCCGGTGCTGCTCACCAATCGCACCCTCGCCGCTAAGCTCCCGCAACTCGAAACCAACATCCTCTGCCTCGACGCCGACTGGGCCGCGATCGCCATCGAGGATCCAACCAATCTGTCGCACGAGGGCAGCGCCGGCGATCTCGCTTATGTCATGTACACCTCGGGATCGACAGGCAATCCCAAGGGTGTCCTCATTCCGCAGCGTGCAGTCCTGCGGTTGGTGCAGAACAATCACTTCGCCAGCTTCAAGGCGGACGAAGTCTTCCTGCAGCTCGCCCCCCTGTCCTTCGACGCCTCCACATTCGAGATATGGGGTGCGCTGCTGAACGGTGCAAAGCTCGCCATTGCTTCCGGAGAGCGCGTAACCCCAGAGGAGATCGGGCGCCAGATCGCGCAGCACGGCATCACCACCATGTGGCTTACCGCTGCGCTCTTCCACCTCATCGTGACGGAGTACATCGATATCCTGCGTCCGCTGAATCAGCTTCTGGCTGGCGGCGATTCGCTCTCGCTCACCCATGTCCGCCGCGTCTGCCAGGAGCTGCCGCACCTCACGCTTATCAACGGCTATGGCCCGACGGAAAACACCACCTTCACTTGCTGCCATCCGATTACGCTCGAGAGCACGGCTCAAGGCAACGTACCCATCGGCCGTCCCATCGCCAATACGCGCACTTACCTGCTCGACGCACAGCGCGTGCCGGTTCCAGTCGGCGTCGCGGGTGAGCTCTATGTCGCCGGCGATGGATTATCCCTCGGCTATCTCAACACTCCCGAGTTGACCGAACAGAAGTTTGTTACTCACACCTTCACCAACGGTGTGACCGAGCGGCTGTATCGCACCGGAGACCTCGCCCGCTATCGTCCCGATGGAACAGTCGAGTTCCTGGGTCGTATCGATACCCAGGTCAAGATTCGCGGTTATCGCATCGAGTTGGGCGAGATCGAGTACGCCCTCGAGCAGATGCCACAGGTGCGGTCAGCCGTCGTGGCCGTGCGCACCGACTGGGTCTCTCCCAATGACATGCCCGGCGACAAGCGTCTGGTCGCCTACATCATTGCGGCGGAAGCAGGCGATTCCGCATCGCTGATCCAGGAGGTACGCGAATATCTCCAGGCCCAGCTGCCTGAGTACATGCGTCCCGCAGCGATCATGGTCCTCGACAGCTTCCCGCACACACTCAACGGGAAAGTCGACCGACGCGCGCTTCCCGCTCCGGTCGCCGAGCAGATGATTCGCCAGCGCGCCGTCGTTTACCCTCGCACCCCGGACGAAGAAGCTCTCGCCGGCATCTGGGAACAGGCGCTGGCATTGAAAGAAGTCAGTGTCGAAGACAGCATCTTTGAAGTAGGAGGGGATTCTCTGCTGATCTTCCGCATGACTACAATGGCAAATCAAGTCGGCCTGAAGGTTACCGCGCGTGACTTCTTTCAGTACAAGACCATCGCGGCGATCTGCGAGCACCTGGAAAAGGGCCATGAAGATCCGGCAGCGGGCAAGAGAGCTGGCGCAATTCAGGCAATCCCTCGTTCACAGCGACGTCAGAAGCTGACTTCGCTCCAGTAGGCAATAAACACAGAGGCAGCGTGAGACCTACCACTTCGACAAACAAAGAGCCGCTATTGCAGGAAGTCGAAATCAACGACCACCATTCCGGAGATTTTTCTGTCAACCAGACACCAAAGACAGAAGAAGTTTTCGTGTTCCCAGCGAGCCTGGAGCAACACCGGTATTGGATCCTCGACCAGGTTGACACTGAATCGACCGCCTCCAACATGGCGATCGCCTTCCGCCTGGAAGGCGAAGTCAATGATGCGCTTGCCGAGCAGTCGATCTGCGAGCTGACCCTGCGTCATGAGGCGCTTCGCACCACCTTCCGGATGGTGAATGGCGAGCTACTGCAGGTAATCTCCGAAGAGCCCAGCTACCAGTTTTCCGTTTCCGATCTCCGCGGCACGCCGGAAGAGACGAGACAACAACGGGCCGAAGAGTTGATCCGCGCCCACAGCCACGTTCACATCGACCTTGCCATTGGGCCGGTTTTTCTGGCTCGCCTCATCCACGTAAGCGATCGGCAGCACTTCCTCGCGCTCACCATTCATCACAGCGTCTGCGACGGATGGTCGAATGGCATCCTGGTGCGCGACTTCGCTGAATATTACTCCGCCTTTTCCCGGAAAGCCGAGCCTAGTCTCCCCGACCTGCCCTTCCAGTTTGCCGACTTCACCGAATGGCAAAAGGAGTGGCTTAGCAGCGACGATGCTCAAAACGCGCTCGTCTTCTGGAAGGAACAGATCCGCCGCAATGTACCGGCGCTCGACCTGCCCTGCGACCGTCCCCGCACCGCGCGCAAGGATGGCCCCGGAGACATCGAATCGCAGCTCATCTCTCCGGAGTTGAACGCGCGCATCAAGTCCTTCTGTAGGCTCAACGATGCCACCATGCACCAGGTGTTGCTCGCGGCCTTTGAAGCCTTTCTATCCCGCTACACCGGGCAAGCGGAGTTCCTGCTCGGCTCCAGCATCGCCAACCGCACCCAGCCCGGCATGGAGCATGTGGTTGGCCGTTTCGCCAACCCGCAGGTGATTCTGGCCAACGTAGAGCACGATCCGACCTTCCGCGAACTGCTCTACCGAGTAAGTGACTGGAGCAGCAAGGCGTACGCCCATCAGGATCTGCCTTTCTCACGCCTGATGGAGGAATTCCAGCTCGAACTCACCGGCGCGACCTCGCAGTTCCTGCAAGTTTACTTCGTGTATCAACGTGCCTTCATGCAGCCGCAGGCAGCCGGCTATGGTCTGAAGATCGTTCCCCGCCCCTCGGTTAGCGGTGGCGTGAACTTCGATCTCCTGGTCAGCGTCGTGGAGCGGGCCGAAGGTCCGCGCGTCCAGATCGAATACAACACGGACCTCTTCAATCCCGACCGGATTCGCACCTTCATCGACCTGTATATCCGCGCCATCGACACCATCACCCGGGATGCCGGTCTCAAGGTCTCGCAAATCCCCCTGCTCTCGCCGCAGGAAGAGTCCGCGCTCTCTGAAGCCGGGCGAGGCGCAGTATCCCTGCGCCCGCACTGCGTATCGCTGGTCGAGGCCTTCGATCAACAGGCAGCGCAGCTCTGCGACTCAATCGCCATTGTCGACGGCAAGCAACGGGTATCCTGGAAAACACTACAGGCCATGAGCCTGAAGTACGCGGCAGCACTGCAAAGCCGCGGCGTCCAGAGGGCGCAAACGGTGGCTTTGCGCCTGGAGTCGAACTCCGATGCGGCGGCGGCGGCGCTGGCAATTCTCCGTATGGGCGCAATCGTACTGCCCATCCCGGCAACCATCACCGTCGACGAATGGACCCGCATCCTCGCCGAGTTGCAACCCGTGGCGGCACTTGCCTCCGAGAGTTTCGCGCGCACGGTCAGCACGACGCTAAGCTTCGAACAGCTCAAAAAGATCGATGCCGAGGCAACTGGCTTTGCCCATCCTGCCGGCGCCGATCACGCAGTACTTGCGATCAGTATCGATCCCAGCGAACACTACCGGGTAAGCGCTGCTTCGCACGTCGCCATCGTCGAGCAATGCAACGCGACGGCTGACCGTCTGAACCTGCGTAGCGGCAATAAAGTTCTGGTGCTGCCCGCCGAGACTGCCGTGGATTGCTGGACCGATCTTATGCTCCCGCTCATCAGCGGCGCGGGTATCGTATACACGGATGAGGTCGACGGGCTCAGCCTGCAAAAGACCCTGAACAAAGAGCAGGTCGGCTTTGCGTTCGGCGCGCCCAGCGAATGGCTCAGCCTGCTTCGCTCCAACTGGAGCGGCGGCCCTCATTTGCAGATAGTCTCCCGCGGAGAACGTCTGCCGGCCAACGTCGCGCAACAGATTGCAAGCAGTGGCCCGGCCTGGTCTCTCCTCTCTTCCGTTCAGGCTGGCGGCCCGGTAGGCCTTGGCCGCCTCTCCGAGGGCTCTTCCGGACAGTGGCCCATCGCTCCCTTGCCCGGTCAGCAGCTGATCATTCGCGATCGATGGGATAATCTTTCTCCGGCGGGCGTGCTGGGAGAACTTTGCCTCGGCCGCGCCGACCAGCCGGCACTCCTTCGCACAGGGTATCTGGCCCAGTATTCACCATCTTCGGGATTCGAATTACTCGGAAATGTCGAGCGCTCCGTTCGCATCAGTGGATACCAGTTGCGGCTAGGTGAGCTAGAAGACCGTCTGTTGAGCCACCCTGATGTGGTGAAGGCCAAAGCCTCCGTTCAAAATGGCCCTTATGGAGCCCAAGAAGTGGTCGCCTACGTCGCCGGTTACGGCACCAGCGTTCCGCAGCGGGACTCGGTGAGTACATACCTTCGCGCCTCCGCACCGGAACATCTTTCCCGCGCGGAGATTGTAGTGGTAAAGTCCATTCCCTGCCGCCCGGATGGCGCCCCCAACCTGGCCTTGCTACCCCGACCCGACCGGACGCAATCGGCTCGTGCACAGACCACGGAACTGGTTCCGCCCACCGATGAGCTGGAAGCCAGGCTGGTGGCCATCTGGGAAGAGGTCCTGGGTGTACGCGGCATCGGCATCCGCACCAGCTTCTTTACTCTGGGTGGCTACTCGCTGCTCATCGTTCGCCTCTTCGCCAGGATCAATAAGGCGCTGGGAACATCGCTCCCTATTACTACCATCTTCAACGCACCGACCATCGAACAGTTGGCAGAGATCCTTCGTGGACGCAAGACCTACTCCGCGCTGGTTCCGGTGCAGCCAGGCGAAGGCAAACCTCCCTTTTTCCTGGTTCACTCTTATCTCCTCTATGCCGGCTTGCCCTCCGTGCTGGGTAAGGGCTACCCGTTCTACGGCCTGCGCGAGCTGGACAACGAAGGTGAGATGACCATCGAAAAGCGCGTCGCCTCCTATGTAGAGGCGATTCGTTCGGTGCAGCCCCACGGCCCCTATTACATCGGAGGCTGGTGCGCCGCCGGCCCGCTGACCGTCGAAATGGCGCGTCAGCTGACCGCGGCCGGAGAAAAAATCGGCATCGTCATCCTCTTCGATTCCTGGCGGCCGGGTTATGCCGAGGAACTGGCCGCTCAGCAGGCGAGCCAGGGAAAAACCACCTGGATGGCCCGCAACCAGTGGAAATATAACTTCCATACCAAGAAGCTGCGCACGCTTTCATGGGGGGGCAAAGCTCAATATCTATGGACGGCCGCATGGCACAAAGTTAAAAGCGCGCGCGATGCGGTCTATCTGCGGCACTGGGCCACGGCCCGCTGGCTCTCCAAGCGGCTGGGTTTCGCCCTGCCTCACTTTATGCACAACATCAGCCTGGACACGCTGAATGCGACGGCACGCTACGAGTGCGATCCCTTTCCCTGCCGGATCACTCTTATGCGCGCCACCGAGTCCCACCACATTCCCGGGTCTGATGCAGCCTGCGGATGGGGCCTGATCGCCGCCGACGGTGTCGAAGTCCTGTGGGCTCCAGGCAATCACGAATCGATGTTCAAGGAACCTAATCTGAGCGTCGTAGGTAAGATGATCTCAGGACTACTCGAACAGGCGCAGCGTCAGCCCGTCGAAAACTGATTGCAATCCCAGCTCTTCCATGACTTTCATCCCCCGCAGAAAGTCATCTCACGCCCCTGTGTTCATTTCCTCTTACCACGAACGTGCTATCGACTCGACTCTCTATGCCAGTTCTACTTACCAATAACAGCCGATTCTGTGAGCCGGATGGACGGCACTCTCGAAATCCATCGCTCTTAAAGGCTCAGGCCCCCGTGCTTCCTCATCCAGTGCCGAGACTAAACGCAAACGAGGTCCATCTCTGGACATTGACACCAGGCGCTGAAGACGTTGCCGAATATACATCGTTGCTGAGTCCAACCGAGGTGGATCGTGCCCGGCGTTTCCGGTTCCCTGCCCTCTTTGAAAGATTTGTCTCCGACCACGGCCGGCTCCGGCTCCTGCTCGCAGGCTATCTGCAGGCCGATCCCCAAACGCTCGACTTTGTTGAAAACGCTCAGGGCAAACCACGCCTCAGCGGCCCGGACTGTCGCCTGCGCTTCAACATGTCGCACACCCGGGGGCTTACCATGATCGCAGTATGTCTCGATGCGGAACTCGGGATCGACGTAGAGGCTATGCGTCCCGTCGAGGATCGCGACGATATCGCCGCGCGTAACTTCTCACCGATCGAGAATCGCACCCTGCAGGCCGAACCGGAGGCGGAGCGCGACGCAGCCTTCCTCCGCTGCTGGACACGGAAAGAGGCTTACGTCAAAGCCCGCGGCGAGGGGCTTTCCCTGCCCCTGGACGGGTTTGCCGTGACACTCGCTGGGAAGGATCGCCCGGCTCTCGTGCATTGCGCCTGGGATGAACATGAGCCTTACCGCTGGATGGTCGAACATCTCCGGCCCATGGCCGGATACATCGGCGCACTCGCCATTGAACAGGGCTCATGGGCGATACTTAACTTCACATGGCCGTCAAGTAACCACGCGAACCCGGCACACGGAGAGAGAATATGAGTACTACAGCAGTGATGAATGCCAGCGTTGTCTCTGCCCCGTCGAATTTTCGCGCGATCGAGCGGCGCAGTGCTGCCGATCTGCCATACGAGCTCTTCCTCAAGCAATATCTGGAGCCGAACCGTCCGGTTATCGTCTCGGATGCCGCTCCGCAATGGAACGCGATGCGCGCTTGGACGCCGGACTTCTTCAAGCGCCGCTACGGGGCGCAAGTGGTCAATGTCTCTTACGAGACCAAGATGGCCATGTCCGATTTGATCGACGCGGTCATGGCTTCGACTCCGGAGAAGCCCGGACCTTATCTCCACAAAGTCATCATCTATCGCGACATGCCGGAATTGCTTACGGATCTCTCACCGGACAATACCTACGCGTTTCCCCGCCGTTATGCCGGTTCGCTGATGCCTGAGCGTTTTCAGCGCCCCGATGGATTCCTGAAGCTGCTGATCGGTGGCGCAGGAGGCAAGTTTCCGCTCATGCACTACGACACCGATAATTCGCACGCCATGATTACCGAGATCTACGGAGACAAGGAGTTCATCCTCTTCTCTCCCGAAGACACACGCTACGTGTATCCGTACCCCAACTCATCCCACACCTCCCAGATTGAGAATCCGGATAGCGCGGACCTGACCAAGTTTCCATTGTTTGCGAAGGCCACGCTGTACCGGGGAACGGTTCATCCCGGAGACTCGATCCTCATCCCCTCGGCTTGGTGGCATGCTGCCCGCGCCCTGAACCCCTCCATCTCCGTTTGCACGAACATGATGTACCAGTCCAACTGGCCTGGCTTTGTAAACGAGGGCTGCGATCCCACCATCATCAGAAATCCGCTGAACCGCATGGCCAAGCGAGGCTACCTCAACGCCCTGGGTGTCGCCCTCAGTATGTGTGAGAGCGTCCAGCGAGCGCTTCCGGACAGCGGCCTCTCACGAAGGCTCGCCGGCTTTGCGCCGCTCTATCGCCAGCAGCTGCCAACGGAGGTTCGCTATCCGAAAAACCGCCAGCCAACTGCAATCGGGTGATGTTAATCCCTGTTCGCAGGGCCGTTTGAACAAACGAACGATGGTCCAGGAAGGTATTGAGCACAAATTGCATCCAAGATGGCGAGTTGAACCAATGTGAAACTTCACTCCGCATTCTGCACTAACCGGTGTGACAATGCGAAGATTCATAAATTAAACCGGTGAATCGCTTATCGCTGCCCTGTACTGTTCGAAGCTGAGGGTGATCACGGCTCTATCGACCACAATCGCGACTACACTTATGAACATGCAATGCGATCTCCGTTGGCGTTTCGCGTAAAACTCAAACTGTTGCAGGTTCAGTGCTGTATTAATTCAGTTTTCAATGCTTACCAATCTTGAAATTACGTCCAGCACAGTCGATGACCTGCGGGTAGAGCCGCCGCGTCATGCGGAGCCTGCTTCGATTCGCGCGAAACCCATGCGTGTCTGCATCGTCGCCGAACATGCGTCCTATCGATTCGGGGGAGAGGCGGTACTACCTGTCCATTTTTTCGCAGGCTTGCGCGCACGAAAAATCGAAGCGTGGCTGGTCGTGCATTCCCGTACAAGGGAGGAATTGCTGGCTGCATTTCCCGACGATCAGGACCGATTGCGCTTCATCCCCGATGCGTGGTTCCACAGGCTTCTCTGTCGCCTGAGTAATTTTCTTCCCCGGCGCATTTCGCAATCGACTACCGGCCTCATCAGTCTATTGACGACCCAATATCTGGCGCGCAAGATCGTTCGCGATCTCGTCGCCACTGCTTCGATCGACATCGTACATCAGCCCATTCCTGTCTCACCGCGTTTTCCATCGCTCATGAGTGGCGTGGGCGTCCCGGTAGTCATCGGTCCGATGAACGGAGGCATGGAATACCCGGCGGCCTTTCGGAAAAGGGAGTCCTTCCTCATCAGAGCTGCCGTAAAGATCGGCCGGCATTTATCCGACTTCGTGAACTCCCAACTGTCCGGAAAGAAACTAGCTGAGGTTCTTCTTGTTGCCAACCAACGCACCCGTCTCGCCCTGCCATCCGGAGTTCGGGGTGAGGTGATCGAACTGCCGGAGAATGGCGTTCACCTTGGGACATGGTTGTCGTCTTCCACACAAACGCCAACAGACCTGGGCGCGCCGGCGAAATATCGCTTCGTCTTCATGGGCCGCCTTGTGGACTGGAAAGGCGTCGATATGGCGATCGAAGCCATTAGCCGGCTGCCAAATGCGGAACTTGTCATCATCGGTGATGGTCCGATGCGCGAACTTTGGCGCAAGGCGGCAGAAGATCTTCACATATCCGATCGGGTGACCTTTACCGGATGGCTTCAGCAGGACGAATGCGCTCCGTATATCCATTCATCACTGGCGTTGGTATTACCAAGCATCTACGAGTGCGGCGGAGCGGTTGTGCTCGAGGCGATGGCCAGCGGGACCCCGGTCATTGCTACAAATTGGGGCGGACCAGCGGACTACCTTGACAGTTCCTGCGGTTTTCTTGTCGATCCATCCAGCCGGGAAGCAATTGTTGCAGGATTTGCTGCAGCCATGCAGCAACTAATCGATCATCCGGAGCTGCGCGAACAGCTCGGCGCAAACGGAAAGCAGCGTGTCCTGCAATACTTCGACTGGGAAAAGAAAATTGATCGCGTTCTCCAGATATACCGTGACGCACTGGCGACCAAAAATGGCTGAGTCTTCACCAGGGCTCTGCAGTTCGTTGCGATGAGATTACGATTTGAACGAGAGTGTCGCGGGTTTGCAGCGGCGGTTGTCATAAGTCGGGTGGCTGATAAATTCCGGCATTACCGCAGCAAAGATGCGACGAAATCCTCATAGTTCTGTTTTTAGGAGAGCTCAAGTGCCACAGTCAGGTACCCAGAATCAAGACCGAATATGGGATGTCGCCATAATAGGAGCTGGGATGGGAGGTGGCTTCACTGCGTGGGCTCTCGCCGATGCAGGACATGACGTGCTCCTGATCGAACGCGGCATAAAAGAAAAATCTCCAGACTCTGCCAGCGAGGCCTCCGATGCTCCAGAGGCCAGACTCGCCGCCAGCCAATGGCCTGCGTTGAGCGCATTTGAGATCAACGGCACAGTGAAGCGATGCTACGCTCCCTTTGGATCGGGGATTGGCGGCAGCACCAACTGGTATGCCGCGGCTCTGGAGCGATTCTCGGACATCGATATCGACGAACTGCCGAATGTGCCCCATCCCACCGGGGGATGGCCGATCAGCTACCAGGAACTCGTTCCTTACTATGAGCAGGCTGAGCGGATGCTTCATGTCTCCGGCACAAATGACCCGCTGAGTGAGCATCAAGCCAATCATCTTCCCGAACCACCTCCATTGGGCCTTTGCGACAAATATTTTGTAAGCCTGTTCGAGAAGAACGGTTTTCACCCTTACCGGCTGCATGTGGGCATTCGCTACCTTCCGGGATGCGATGAATGCCTTGGCAAGTTGTGTCAGAAAAACTGCCGGGCAGACATCCGCTCTGTACTGGCTGAAGCGCAGAAGAAGCCAACGATCATCGCCCGCGCCGAAGTTGTGCGGCTTGAATCCAATCAAGACCGCGTAACCTGTGCCATCGTCGCTCAAGGCGACAGGCAGATCAGAGTTCAGGCCAAAGTCTTCGTTCTGGCTGCGGGCGCGATCCACACCCCGAAGCTACTTCTCCAATCGAAGAACGATTACTGGCCGAATGGTCTCGCGAATCATTCCGACCTTGTTGGGCGCAACCTGATGTTCCATGTAAGCCAGAATTTTGTGTTGTGGCCGAGTAAGAAGCTACCCAGCTCAGGCCCGCGCAAATCGCTCTCGTTTCGAGATCTCTACTATGTAGACGGTAAGCGTTTTGGATGTGTGCAATCGATGGGATTCGGATACGGATATGGCGAATACTTAATGCACCTGTATCAGCGCTTCGACCGCAGCGCGCCATCGTATCTAAAGCCGCTGAGACCGTTCTTAAGGATTCCCGCGCAGTTGACGATTAAGAGATTTGGCCGAGGGACTGTGTTTGTGAACCTCATCGAGGATCTGCCTTATTGGGAGAATCGAGTTGTTCTGGATGAAGGCGAGGCCGATGGCGTGCGTGTGAAATACACCATCAAAGACGAGCTGCGCGATCGTTTCACTCACGTCCGGAAGCTATTAACCGATCGTCTGAAAGAACTGCATTTAGTTTTTCTCGAGGAAGAGATCGGGCTCAACTTCGGACATCCTTGCGGAACCTGTGTGATGAGCGATGATCCCTCGACCGGAGTGGTCAATCGAGACTGTCGGGCCCATGGTATTTCCAATCTTTTTATTGCCGATGCGTCTTTCATGCCGACAAGTGGAGCGATCAATCCATCGCTCACGATTGCAGCCAACGCTCTCCGAGTATCGACTGAAATCGATCGCAAGCTCGCGGCACTGCGAGAAGTCGCGAAGCCGGTAGGCGTATAGCTGTGACGGTTTCAGCCTGATCCATACTCCAACGATCAACCCTCAGTTTTCCCGGGCTGATTGGACGCGATGAGACCGCGTACCTTCCAAGGTGGGTGACGTTATCCATACCGCCGGAGGTCTCGTTACATAAGCCATCGGCGATGGAATCGGTACACCGTCAGCCGGAAGATTCCGGCGTTTCCGATCTGGTTTGTGAAGCAGCTTCAAGGCCGCCGCCGGTAGCTCAAGTTGCTTCAGTGTTTATGGAGCATCTCGAGAGTCGCCTCGGGAAAGGTTTTGTCTGTGCCATTGAGGAGTGCAGGATTTTCTCCGCGCAGTGTTTTATCGAAGAAGGCCAAAACGTAACTCCTTATGATCAGATACTCCCGCGCCACCGGGATGGTTCCGATACCTGAGTACCGTTTCAGTGGCGAGAAGAGGCTCCGGTCGGTGTAGCTGGAGTGTGTACTGCCATGCAGGGTGATGCGGATGGCGTTCGACTTCTCCATCATCGCCAGGTCGCCCGTATCAAGTAAGGAATCGATCAGCGCCACGTGATCTTGCTGTAATTGCTGCTGGGTTGGATGTTGAATATCTTCCTCGATCATCATGAAGGGTTTGTTGAGCCCTGTTGCCTGGACAGGTCCCCACAGCGATCCGTCCATGTCGAGCGCGGATTTGATCCGGCTGTCTTCCAGGCAGGCCTGGGCGGCGACGGCTCCTCCAACGGAATGTCCGAGGGCTCCGACCCGGTCCATATCGATGCGCCGGTAGAAAGGGCTGGCC
>Ga0210388_10001390_pt1 | contig 19064 bp, 16 predicted proteins | sample IncBWC19OmetaG_FD_155485 | JGI IMG/M metagenome (GOLD analysis project Ga0210388, IMG submission 155485) | Forest soil microbial communities from Barre Woods Harvard Forest LTER site, Petersham, Massachusetts, United States - Inc-BW-C-19-O ... | reverse complement strand
GTGGTAGCTTTTTCCCCCGCGCAGTCGGAATTGGCAGAAAAAGCGGTGCTGGGAGAGATTGACCGGGAATCGCACATCCTGAGTTCTTGGGATCCGAACAGTGAATTCAGCGCCTGGTTCCGCACCATGAACCAGCCCATCCGGGTTTCTCCCGAACTGTTTGAAGTGTTGAATTTGTTCGACGAGTGGCGCGAGCGGACCCACGGAGCGCTCGACGCTTCGGCCGAGGCGATCACGCAAGTCTGGAAGCGCGCCGCCGCGGAAAATCGGCTCCCTTCGCAAACCGAATTGGACGCGGCTGTTGCGAGCGTTCATCGAATCCACTGGCGCCTGGATTCGGTAAATCAAACGGCCACGCACACGAGCGACGCGCCGCTCGCGCTGAATTCTTTCGTTAAAAGCTACATCGTGGGCCGCGCGGCGGATGCGGCGCTCGGCGCGTCGAATGCGCGGGGCATCGTGGTCAACGTTGGTGGAGACCTCGTCGTCCGCGGCGATTGGCGGGAGCCTGTAGCCGTAGCCGATCCGCAATCGGATGCGGAAAATGGCGCGCCGATTGCGCGGCTGGCGATTCGGGACCGCTCAGTAGCAACCAGCGGAGACTACCGGCGCGGCGTTGAGATTGGCGGGCGTCACTATTCACATATCGTCGATCCCCGAACCGGCATGCCGGCCGATCAGATCATCAGCTCGACGGTGATCGCGGAGAATCCGGCCGTGGCGGGAGCGCTGGCCACCGCGCTTTCGGTGATGGCGCCCGAGGAAAGCGCGCAATTGGTCGCCTCGATGCCGGGTGTGGAATATCTGCTAGTTAAGGAAAATGGCGAGAGGATCGTGAGCGGCGGCTGGAAATCATTCGAAGCGGCGCCTGCTTCGCAAGAACGAGCTTTCCGGCCCGCGGCGGTGCGCCAAGCAGTTCCCGCGCAATCCGGCGGCGCGCGGTGGGACCAGAAGTATGAGCTGACCGTTACGATCGAGCTGAGCCTCATCGAAGGATTTCGAGTACACCGGCCCTATGTAGTCGTGTGGATCGAGGATGAGGCCCATGCTCCGGTGCGCACGATCGCTCTTTGGTTCGCGAAATACAAATACCTGAACGAATTGCGCGCCTGGAGCCGCGACGAGAGCACGCGCTCCGTAAGCCAGGATACGCACATCATGAATTCAGTTTCGAGCGCCACTCGCCCTCCCGGAAAATATTCTTTCCGGTGGGACGGGAAGGATGACTTCGGCAACTTCGTCAAACCGGGGAAGTACACCGTGATGATCGAAGCGGCGCGAGAGCACGGCACGTATCAGCTTATGCATCAGGAGATGGATTTCAACGGCTCGCCCAAACAGTTCCAGCTTCCGGGCGATGTAGAGATTGCGTCGGCCACCCTTGATTACCACAAAATTGGACAATAATCCGAGCGAGGGTCCTGCCGGGTCTTCGCGCGGCCCATCAAACGACCCACGGTATCTGCATTGGAAGCGGCAATTCGCGCATCTGGCGCGCTGGCTGCACACTTACCTCTCGATGCTGAGCTTCGCGCTTCTTCTCTTTTTCGCGGTGACTGGTCTCACCTTGAATCATGCCGAGTGGTTCGACAGCGAGCAGCGGCCAACCGTGTTCCATGGCACTTTGGACAAAACGTGGGTGAATACTGCCGATCCATCGGCCGTCGCAAAAGATAATCTTGTAAACTTTTTCCGTTCTACGCACCGGACGAAGGGCGCTCTCTCTGATTTCCACGTGGACGGCGCCCAATGTGAAATCTTATTTAAGGGCCCCGGCTACGAAGCGGATGCGGTGATCGATCGCGAGACCGGAAAGTACGACCTGACGGTCAGCCCCTTCAGCCTCGTTGCGGTCTTGAACGATCTGCATAAGGGCAGGGATACTGGGAAAAAGTGGTCCGCGGTGATCGATTTTTCGGCGATCCTGATGACTCTTGTTTCACTGACCGGCCTCACCCTCATATTTTTCCTCAACAAGCGGCGCTTTTCGGGGCTTGTGTTGGTCGCTGTCGGCGCGCTGCTCTGCTACCTCGTCTTTTCTTTGTGGGTGTCCTGACCAGGAAATAATTCGCGCATTCGCGCGGAAGAAATCAATTCCATTGTGTCAAGAACCCGGGAAGCGTACGATGCGTTCATCGAAGTTCCAAATTTGAAAATATGGTTGATGAATCCTCGAAGGAGGCGTTCCGAGATGCGGAACCGGCTCGCGGTTGCGATAACAGCGCTTGCAGCGGCGTCAGTTTTTTGTCCCCGTTTATCCGGCCAGAATAACAAGAATCAGGCACAGGCGCAGGCCCAGCCGTCGGCGGCAACTCCGCAAGGCACGCCAGCAGCCACGCCCACCGAGATTACCGGACTCTGGGACGTCACGCGCAGCGGTTATGACTTCGCCTCATTCAGCAAAGGCGATCCGCCGATGACGCCATGGGGAAAGGCGCAATTTGACGCGGCGAAACCTTCTCAAGGCCCGCGAGGCGTCACCCTCGCGGAAACGACCGACAAGGTTTACAAGTGCTCGCCTCCGGGCATGCCGTACATCTATTTGCAAATTTTCCCCATGCAAATTGTTCAAACGCCCAAGGAAGTGATTGAGATCTTTGAATACGACCATAACGTACGCTACATCTATACGGACGGGCGCAAGCACCCTGCTGATCTGACGCCGACCTACAACGGCCATTCCATTGGCCATTGGGAGGGCGACACTCTGGTCGTCGATACGATCGGTCTGAACGGAAAGAACTGGCTTGATCGCTTGGGCCATCCGGAAAGCGAGGAAATGCACATCACCGAGCGCATCCATCGCGTGGATGCCAAGTTCCTGCAAGTCGACTTCACCTTTGACGATCCCAAGAGCTACCCGAAACCATGGACGGCGACCTTGCGCTATCAGGCACGGCCCACTTGGGACCTCATGGAACTGATCTGCGAAGACAATCTCGCCTTTGAGAGTTTCGAGAAATAATCTAACGTCGGTAGCACAGACTTCAGTCTGTGGATCTCCATTGGAACTTGGCTGGAACGATTGATCTTGTTCCTTGGGCGAGATCGGCGGCCAATCAGTGGCGCAATCAAACACATGAAGCTGCAATTGGGGGAAAATGATGAAATTCCTCAGTTTGAAGTCTGTGCTATTTCACTGCTTGTTCCCCGCACGATTCTTCTGTTTCAATTCTTCCGCAGTCCGCTTGCCCTTGCCGCCCTGCTGAAGCTGCAATGGACAGCCAAGAGTGGCTGTCTCACAACGGCGTGACGCCGCGAGCCTCGCTGTGGCAAGATCGCAGGGTTTGCAACTCACGGAGGGAACAGGATGAACCTCAAGAATGCAGTCGCACTTATCACGGGCGGAAGCAGTGGCATCGGGAAGGCGATTGCGAAATCGCTCGCCGCGAGCGGGGCGCGCGTGGCGATCACGGGACGCGACGAGAGCCGGCTTATGGCGACGGCGCGCGAATTGGGAGTTTGTGGAATTCGCGCTGACGTGTCCGTGGAGGCGGATGTCGAGCAGACCTATGTTGAACTCAAGCGGGAATTCGGCGATCTCGACATTCTGGTGAACAATGCAGGGAGCGGCGTGTTCAAGAATTTAGTGGATTTCGGCAAGAAGGAATTCGAGGCGGTGTTTGCGACGAATGTGACCGGAGCGATGCTGATGGCCCGTGAGGCAGCAAAAATTTTCGTGAAAAACCGGCGCGGAAACATTGTGAATATTTCTTCCACAGCATCTTTGCGCGGCGCGCCGAATGGGACGGCGTACTACGGCAGTAAGTTCGCCCTGCGCGGGATGACGGAGTGCTGGCGCGCCGAGCTTCGGAAAGACAATATTCGCGTGTTTCTGGTAAATCCGAGCGAGGTGCTGACGAATTTTTATCAGTTGGCGGGACTGCCGCAAAAAGCGAATGAGACCAAACTTCGCTCGGAGGACATCGCTTACGTTGTGAAAACCATGCTCGAAATGGATGATCGCGCCTTCGCGCCGGAAATATCCATCTTCGCCACGAATCCGAAGGATTGATGATTCGTTGTGGCGCTGGCGTCCCGCCGCCGGTTCTTGCGACGTGTGGAGCGCGCGGAACCCGCCGGCGAGACGCCTGCGCCACAATAAGATCGCCCGCTACTTGATGTTGTTTTCTTTTCCTTCTTTCACGTAGGCGACTGAATTGGCGATGTGGTTTCTGCTGTGAATCGATTTTTTCTTGGCCAGGTGCGCGAACATCTGGATGCCGAAGCCGCCATCGAGGTCGTCCGTAATTCTTTTTTTCCAGGGGCGCCGAACAATCTGCGTCGTCAGGCGTCGCGTGATGCGCGGCTGGGTCATAATGTGGTCGGCCAGCTTCCACGCGCGCTCCAGAAGTTTTTCCCGCGGCACGACTTCGTTCACCAGGCCGTACTCCAGCGCCTTCTTCGCATCAATCGCCTGGCCCGTGAGCAGCGCATACGCTCCGCGCTTCACTCCCAGCAACTCCATGAAGCAGCTGTGAATGCCGTCACCGGGGACGGACCCGATGTCGTAGTGTAGATCGAAAATGACGGCGTCTTCGCTGCAAATCGTGATGTCGCACATGAGGCAAATTTCGGTGTGAAAGCCCGGACCATTCAACACGCCGATCGTCGGAATTTCCAGATCGTTTACGAGTGAGCTGACATTGATTCGTCCGTCTTTGTAGGCGTACTCGTAGGCCCAATGCTGCAGGTCCTCCTGCTCCAGTTTGAAACCTTCAGGATCCGCGTCCATCATGAAATCTTCGCCGCTGCCTGTGAAAATCATAACTTCGTTTTGAGGATCCGCGCCGACGGTCTTGAAGAGCTGCCCGACAGAGCGATGATTTTCGACGCTCAGCTGGATGGGTCCGCCGGCGCTGTGCGCTTGAATGAGGATGACTCCGTCTTCGCGGCGTTCCAGTTTGTAATGATGCTTGAATCGCTCTTTGTATTCTTCAAATTTAGGCGTAGCGACAAAATCCACTAGAGACATTTGTCCTTCTCCTTTTTATTTTCTTCCAGGGTTTCAAGAATATGATGTGGCGCCGGCGTCCCGCCGGCGGTTTTGCGCCGCGTTGAGCTCAGTGAAACCGCCGCGAGACGCCCGCGCTACGAAGATCCTTTCGTGTGCAGCCCTGCATTTCGCGCCGCGACTTGCGTCATGCTGGACCAGTCCAACTCTCCCTGGCCTTGCGCCAGCGCGGAAAGAAGTTGGTCATGCAACAGGCTGGCCAGCGGCATGGGCGCGGCGCATTCCTCGGCCGCCGCGAGCACCAGGCGGACATCCTTCAAACCAAGTTTCAGCGCGAAACCCGCCGGTTCAAATTTCTCTTCCGCGATGATCCGCCCATAATTGGCCATCACAGGCGAGCCCATCAATGCATTCATGATTTCCAGGAACGAAAGCGGAGCGACGCCTGCTTTCCGCAGAGTCGCATAAGCTTCTCCCAGCGCCTCGATCAAGCTGATGACCAGGAAATTGCCGCACACTTTAGCGACGTTCGCCTGCCACGGCTCGAGGCCGACCACAAAAGTCTCGCGGCCGGTCGCTTCAAAAACCGGGCGGCATCGCTCGATGTATCGATCCGGCCCGGCAACTGCGAGAATCAGATTCTTGCTTTCCGCCGCTTCCGGCCGGCCAAAAACAGGCGCGCTGAGATAACCCTGGCCGCGTTGCGCATGTTCGGCCGTCAATCTGCGAGCCAAGGCCGCGCTGATCGTGCTGTGCGAAAGGTGAATCGAATCCTTTTTCATCTCCGAAGCGATGCCGTCGCTTCCGAAAACAATCTGTTCCAGCGCGGCGTCGTCCGCGACCATGGTCATGACCACGTCGGCGTCTCGCACAGCGTCCGCGGGGCAAGTGGCCACGCGCGCTCCGTGAACGCCGAGCGCCTCCGTTCTTTCTTTGGTGCGATTGTGAGCGGCAACGCTATGTCCGGCTCGGAGGAGATTGCGCGCCATGCCCATCCCCATTCTTCCGAGTCCTATGAATGCAACTTTCATAGCCGCCAGCATAGCGACTACCCAGGCCGGAACCAAGCGGTTTTCAAAGTAGGACAGGCATTCAGCCTGTCGGTTTAGGTATGTGGATGCCCAGTGGAAAAATGTAACTAGACGCGGCAAAACAAGGCAGAAATCGCTAAATCAGGAAAAGCCAATCCTCAAGCAAGCGTTCCAACCAGCTCTCGCGATTTGTCATACACGGCGATGTTGAGAAACACAGCGCCCTTCGGCAATTCAAATCGCAGCAAAACCATTTCCGAGTTCAGCATTCCTCCCGGCCCCACATCGATCATGAAAAGCTCCGGTGGATGCACTTTGAATTTATACCCGCGGTCATTTAATTGCGTCACGGAATTGCCGATCACCATGTTGGTCAACTCGCATACGATCTCGCGCGCAGTTTCCTCGGTGGCCGCGCCGGAAATTCCGGAAAGATCGGAAGCGGCCTGGCTCGCGGCCGCCGTATCCATATCGAGAATGATGCGCCCCTGGATATCGCCGCTCAGAGTGACAAGGGCCGCGACACCCGTCCGCTGGTAGCTCCCCTGCTCCATGGTCACGTCGGCAATGCGCGCCGAGCAGCCCATGATCTCGGAGATCACGGCATCCAACGAATTGATGAAGGGCTGGATCAGCTCCATGTTCATGATTGTGCCTCAACCGCCGAAGTTTGCGAGTGCTCGGAATTTTCCTTCAGCACGTAGCGAATGATTTCGTAGAACGCTTCGGGCTTCACCGGCTTCTGCACGAAATGCCGCGCGCCCTTCTGAAGAGCGGAAAGAATATTGTCCTGATATCCCACGGAGGAAACCATCACGATGCATGCCTCCGGGTGCTCGCGGACGATGTGCTCGACCGCCTCGATGCCTTCCATCTTCGGCATGGTAATGTCCATCAGCACGATATCCGGATGAGTGTCGTTGTAGCTGGCGATGGCCGCGATGCCGTCGCCCGCTTCGCCGGCGATTTCTCCGCCGAAGGCTTCCACCATTTTGCAAATGTTCTTGCGCGCGAAGACCGAATCGTCGACCACTAGAAAGCGGATCTTCGGCTGGTCTCCGGAAGTCAGAGGCTTAAACTCCATGATGACTTTCTCCTCTCACAAACTCTCTCATCGGCGTTCCCCGCGGAGCGTTTCAAGCTCCGTCGCAAGCTCACTGGGCTTGGAACCGCCGCCTTGGCACAAAATTTGTAAGACGCCGGGTAACGCTTCGAGCGGCACGATTCGGCCTGCATAGCCGGCTTCGATGGCCGCGCGCGGCATGCTGTCCACAACGCAGGATTCCAAACTCTGCGCGATCGTCACGCCGCCCGCCGCCTGCACGGCGCGCATGGCTTGCGCGCCGTCATCGCCCATTCCCGTCATGATGACGGCTGCGCTCTCCCTGCCGAGTTCCTGCGCGACAGAGCGAAACAGAACATCCACGGATGGCCGGTGGCCATTCACCGGCGCCTGATCGACCAGCACGATCATGTTGCCCTGCGGGCCGCGCCGTATTTTCATGTGCCGGTTGCCAGGACAAACAAACGCGCGGCCGGGCCGCAGAAGATCGCCGGACAGCGCCTCCGTGACCTGAATCGGCGAACAATCGTTCAGTCGCCTCGCAAACATTCCCGTGAATCCCTCGGGCATGTGCTGAACAATGAGCAGGCACCCCGAAAAATCCGCGGGAAGTTGCGAACAAAGATAGTGAAGGGCGTTCGGTCCGCCCGTCGAAATGCCGATTGCAACCGTACGCGTCGGCCGTTCCTCAGCTGGATGCTGAATGTGAGCTGCCGGAGAAGCCAGCTGGGGACGATAGGTTTGTTTGGGCGGCCCCGAGATGGCCGCCACTTTGATTTTTACGGCAAGTTCTTTTGCGATTTGCTCGAGGCCGCCTCTTGGAGAGTCTGTTGGCTTGGCGACGAAATCAAAAGCGCCCTGGCTGAGCGCATTCAAGACGGAATACGCGCCCTTGGAGGTGTGACTGCTGACGACGATGACGGGGATCTCGTATTTCTTGACGATCTCGCGAAGCATGTCGAGACCGTCCATCCTCGGCATTTCCAGATCGAGCGTTACGACATCAGGGCGCAGTTCAGCTATTTTCTTGAGACCGAGCAGGCCGTCCATGGCCGTCCCCACCACCTCGATAGCGGGATCGCCCTGCAATAATTGCGGGATGAGTTTCCGCATCAGCGCGGAATCGTCCACTACGAGCACACGGACAGGGCTCCTCTTCATAGAGCCACCTCCGACACTCGCTTATGCGCCAGGTGCGAGAACACGGCGGGAACATTCAGAATCAGCACCACGGTTCCGTCGCCCAGGATTGACGCCCCGCTAACCAGTTCGGAAGCGACAAGGCGGTCTTCAAACGCCTTGATGACGAGCTCTTCCTCGCCGACAAGCCCGTCAACAATTAGACCGAAACGATGGTTGCCAGAGCCGATCGTAACTACAAAGTGCCGCGATTTTTGCGAAACGTGCTCGCATGCAATCAGCTGGTCTAGGCGCACAACGCTCAGAACCTGATCCCGCAATCGGATCACTTCGTGTCCATCAATCTCATGAATCTCGCTATCGGTGGTCCGTGAAATCTCGATGACGGCGTCGAGCGGCACGGCGTAGTGCTGCTTCTCGACGCGGAACAAGAGCGCCTGAATGCTGGCTAGCGTCAGTGGCGCGATCAGTTGAAACGTTGTGCCCCGACCGGGCTCGCTTTCCACCGCGACTCTTCCTTTGAGGCGTTCCATTACATTCTTGACGACATCCATGCCCACGCCGCGTCCCGAAATTTCCGTCACTTCTTCGGCGGTAGTCAATCCCGGATGGAAAATCAACTTGAGGATTTCGTCGTGTGACAAGGATTTCACTTCTTCGGAAGTGACGACTCCCGCTTTCACGGCCTTCGTCATCACTTTTTCGTGGTTGATACCGCGGCCGTCGTCGGAAACCTCGATCACCACTTGATTTCCCTGATGATAGGCGTCGAGGCGAATCGTTCCGCGCGCGGACTTTCCGTGTACCAGGCGCTCTTCCGGCGTTTCGATGCCGTGATCGGCGGCGTTTCGGACCAGGTGAGCCATCGGTTCGGCGAGCGCGTCAAGAACGCTCTTATCCAGATCGGTGTTCTGACCGGCCATTTCGACTGCGATTTCTTTTTTCCGTGCCTTGGCAACATCCCGGACGATGCGCGGCAGGCGGCGGAAGAGCTGCTCGACGGGCACCATGCGAATCTTCATCACGGATTTTTGAAGCTCGCCGAGGACGCGCGACTGAAATGCGAGCACATCTCCCAGGCGATTGCGCAGGGAGTCCTTGGGAAATCTCTGGTCGAATTCGGCGATGGCCCGGTGCAGCATCGATTTTCCGATGATCAGCTCGCCGATCAAATTCATTACGGTATCGATTCGCCCAGTCTCGACGCGAAGCCACGCTTCCGTCGAACCGAGCGTCCCGTTCGTTGCGCCGCCTGCGACTTGCGTTCCTTCGGCGGGCGGCTCGGTCTGGCCGTTTTCGGGAGAGTGCGCCGTGAGCGATTCCGCGGCTGTTTCAGCTTCAAGCAGAACCTGCAGGGCGTCGCGCGGTTCGGCTTCATTGAGCTTCAACGGTTCGATGGAAATTTCCGACACGATGCTGGGGACATGGCACCGTGAGCGAATCGTTTCGATAGGCTGCGAACTCGAAAGAGCGGCATGAACCGCCGGCAAATTTTGCAGCGGGGCGCCGATTGCAGGGAACTGCGCAACGACCAATCCGCATTTATCGAGCGCTGACCGAACGAGCTGTAAAGCCGCCGCGGGCATCTGCAGCGCGGGGTCAATTCCAAGCGCAATTTGGTAGATCGGCGTCTTGTCGCGCAGGGCTTCGACGATCCGTTGCCTGTCTTTGCCCGCCCATTCGTGCGCTGGGCGCGACGCTTCGGGGCCTAACACGGATTTTGGAGATTCGGCGAGCGAGCGAATATGCGCGCGAAGCTCGCTGATGTCGGGAGGCTGCAGGTTGCCGCGATGGGCGCCGAGCATGGCATGAAAGCTGTCCGCTGCGGAAAGAACGATTTCGGCGACAACCTCGCCTCGCTCATTGACGAGCTCGTCTGTCAGCAAGTCCTCAATGTCGTGGGCGAGTTCGCTGAGCTGCCGGTATCCGCAGGCGGCGGAATCGCCCTTCAGCGTGTGCATTGCGCGCCGGACGCGGGCCAGCGCCTCCGCGTCCGCCGGGTCCGTTTCCAGGAGGATGCCGGCCTCATTCAACTCTTGCAGGATGTCCTGCGCGCTCTCAAAAAAGAGCTCGCGAAGTTCTGCGGCGCGTTCATCGGAAAAAAAGTTCACTCGCCTGCCTCGATCCGCTGGTACGCGGTTGCGTTATTCAAATGAATCATTTTGAATTTCGTGCTCAAGCCAAAGAGGCTTTCCGCGTGGCCCACGAAAAGAAAACCCTCCGGATTCATGCAGTGATAGAACTTTTCAATCAGGCGCTTCTGTTCGGGCTCGTCGAAGTAGATCATTACATTCCTGCAGAAAATAATGTCGTTGCGGCGCGGGAGAAAATCCGTTTTCAAATTATGAAAGTCAAATTGAATGAGGCTCTTTAATGCCTGCTTGACGGAATACTTGTCCGCCAGTTTGTCGAAGTAACGCAGGCGCGAAGTGTAGTCCACGGTTTCGAGCTGCGCTTCGTTGTAGATGCCCTGCTGCGCCGTCAGCAGGCCGGAATAGCTCATGTCGCTGGCGAGAACTTCGACTTTCCAGGGCGGCGGAACAATCGGTTTCGGCGAAGGCATCTCGATCGCCACCGGATTCCGCAGATAGTAGTAAGCCAGGGCGTCGCAGATCAGCATGGCGAGCGAGTAAGGCTCCTGCCCGGTCGAGCAGCCGGCGCTCCACACGCGCAATGTCCAGTCGCGATTCGCTTGCTTGCGGTTCAGCATCTGCTCGAGGATCGTTTTTTGAAAAAGCTCCAACTGAGGCTTGGCGCGGAAAAAACTTGTCTCGTTCACCGTAAGATTTTCGAGGAGCGCGGTGAGTTCCTTTTTGCCTTCGCGGCTGGTCAGCAGGCGGTAGTAGCTATAAAAGGAATCGGCCTGGCAGGCCTTCAGCCGCCTTTCCACGCGGTCGCGTAGAAAATGGATGCGGCGTTCATCGAAAAACATTCCGCATTCCTGATAGACCAGGGTTTGAAGGAGTTTGATCTCCGCGTCCGTCGGGGAAATAGGCGCGAGCAATGTTGGTGTGGACATGGTTCTCCGGCGCTCGAAATTCCAACTGCTGACTAACGGAGCCGGGAAGGTCCAGCGCTCTTCGAAGTGCTGGCCAATTCGGCGACTTCGTTCAGTCGCTGCAATTCAACGCGCTGCAGAATCCGGCTCAGGTCGAGCAAGATAATCAGCCGGTCCTGCAGTTTGCCGACCCCCGTTACATAATTCATATCTTCATTGGGAAATACGCTCTGCGGAGCTTCAATTTCCGAAGGCGAAAGACGCAACACTTCGGAAGCTGAATTCACGAGCAGCCCCACCAGCCGCTCTTCCATCTCGACCACGACGATCCGGCTCTTCGAGTTGCGTTCGATGGCCGTCTGGCCGAAGCGCTTGCCCAAGTCCACGACCGCGATAATTTTCCCGCGCAAATTGATGACGCCCTCGATGTGATCGGGAGCGTTCGGAACCGGCGTAATCTCCGGGACGCGAACAATTTCGCGTACGAGAGAAATCGGCAACCCAAGCGTCTCGCGGCCGATCCGCAGACCGACGATCTGTAACTGCTTGTCTATGGGTCGGCTCAAGGTTCAGACTCGCGCCAGTTCGGTGTCCGCTTCCGCCGAATTGGTTTCTTCCTCGAGGAAGGACCGCTTGGATGTTTTTCCGTTCGGCCGGGAGTGAGCGTGATCTTCGAGGACGAAAAGGTCGGCCACTTCGATGAGCCTGTGGGATAGCTTGGACGAGTGTTTCGCCATGGCGGCGAGTTGAGAGGAGCTGGAAGTGGCCTGCTGCACGACCTCGCGCATTTTTTCCATCGCCCGAACCACCGATTGCACGCCGGAAGCCTGTTCCTCGATGGTGGAGTTGATTTCCTGCGTGATTTCGGTGAGGCGCGAAGTGGCTTTGCCGATCTGCGTTGAGCCCGCGGACTGTTCGTTCGTAGCGCCGCCGATTTGCTGCGCGTACTTGTAAACCTCGGAGACGACATCGGAAATTTTGGTCAACGCAACGTTCAGCTCGCTGCCCAACTCCAATCCCTGCTGTACCATCGTGGTGCTCTTTTCCATGTTCTCGACAGCTTCGCGCGCTTCTTTTTGAATGCCTTGAATTAGGTCGGAAATTTCTTTCGTGGATTGCGTGGATTTCTCGGCGAGCTTGCGCACTTCTTCGGCGACCACCGCGAAGCCGAGGCCGTGTTCGCCCGCCCTCGCGGCTTCGATCGCGGCATTTAGCGCCAGGAGGTTCGTTTGTTCGGCGAGATCGTCGATGACCTCGATTATTTTTCCGATTTCATCCGCGCGCCGGCCCAGCACATCGATGATTTCAGCCGAGGAACGAATCGCGGAACTCGTGCGAGTGAGGCCGTTCGTGGCCTTGTCCATCGTCTCGATGCCGCGGTGCACTTCCTCACGCGAACGCTGGCAAATCTCGAGCAGCGTGCGGGCCGTGTCCGCCACTCTCTGGATGGAGGCGACCATCTGATCGATCGAAGCCGAGGTTTCGGCGACGCTCGAGGATTGCAATTGCGTGCTCTTCACAACATTCTGCACGTTGATGCTCATTTCGTGCATCGTGCTGGTCACTTCATCGATGGCCCTGGCCGCCTCAACGCTGACTTTCGCGGATTCGTTCGAGGCGCCTGCCATCTGGCTCGATCCTGTGGCCACGCCTGTCGCGCTGTCGCGGATTTTCGTGGCCAGGTCGCGCAATCCCTCAATCATGCGCAGAAAGGCGTTGGCCATCGTGTCGCGCGAGGAGCGCGGTTTCACCGAGACGTTCAGCTGGCCTTCAGCGATTGCTGAAGATGCGCTGGCCATTTCCTTCAAATGAAGCATCATGTTGCGATAGTGGTTCGCCAGCAAACCGATTTCATCTTCCCGGTGAACGTCGATGCTCTGATCGAGGTCTCCGGTCTCCGCGATTTGCCGCGTCACATCAATCAGCTCCCCGAGAGGTTGCGTGATGGACAGGGACACCCGGTAGGCGACGAAGATTCCAATGATTGCCCCAAGAAGTGTGCCGAGCGACAGCACGACGTTGCTGATCGTCGCCGATGCGTTGGCCGAAGCTTCTGATTTCTCGAGTGCTTTCTGAATGCCTCGTTCGGCTTCATCCATGTCCGTCACGCTCTTGTCCACGGAGTTGTTCGTCAGGCGTTGCAGGTAAACAATCTGAAGATCCGAGACGGTGGTCTGGCCGGAGTCCACTTGATGGCGTTTGGAGATCAGGGGTTTGGCGAATTCATCTTCCCAGGTCTGCTGATTCGATTCGATCGAGGAATACACTTCGCGAAGCTGATCGTCGGTTGATTTCTCGCGGGCTTCGCGCAGGGTATTTTGCAACGCCTTGTTGTCGTTTGATTCCGCTGTTTCCATTCGAGGGTCGCCGCTGAGCAAATAGTTGCGCAGGTCCAGGCCGCCCTGCATTACCTGGAAGCGGACCTTTTCAATCGTCTGAATGCTCTGGAGAGCATCGGAAGCGGTGTTTCTGGCGGTGTGCTCGATGTGGCTGGCGATGAAACTGACCACAAACAGGAGTACGAGAATTCCCAGGATCGAACCGAAGCCGGTATAGAGCTTCCTGCTGATGGTCATGTGCAATCGCCTCTCAATTTTCCCAAACGTTATTCACTGACTGCCCGCCGGCGCGGTGACTTACTGGTAGACAACTTCGACAGTCTCAACTGTCTCTTTGGGGGCTTCCTCGTACTTCCACTTTTTCACGGCGTTGGAAGCTTCTTGCGCCAGCATCGGGCTGCCGCCGACCACTCGCGTATCGCGCACTTTCCCATCCGGGGCTACCGTGGCTTCGAGTCGCACTGTGCCTGTGATGTGCATCTGGCGGGCAACATCTGGATAGGCCGGCTTCACCGAAGTTTTTACCTTCCGACCGTTGCCCTCCTTGATCTCCCCTGTTTTCACGTCCTGCGCAGCGGCTTTCAACGGCGCGATTGAGATAGCTGCAAGCGGGAGGGCAATCATCGCAAATAAGATCTGAATTCGACGTAGGCGTGACATAGGCCACCTCAGAGAGATTTCCACCACCTCTTGGTATGCACGAACCTTACCAGTTGCAGGGGGTTCTAACGGTGGCCACCAGTGGAGCATGAGGGCAGCGTAAAACATTGAAATTTATTGGCTTATGGAACTCATAGGGGCGGGGTCAGGCTCTCTACCGGGTTGTCAAATGTCTCAATCGCTACCCCCGAACCCGCGATTCGTCTCAAGTTGCGATTCCTGTTGATTCCCAGGAAACCATCTCAAAATAAAACCCGGTAGTTATATTGACGCTGTTATCAATCCTCTCAAAACTGATAAACGCATACGACGCAAAGAAGTTATGGGGGCATCCATCCGCTGTGTGTGCCACGAAGGCTGTTAACGAGCTGGTTAGCCCGTCCCTCTCGTCCTTTGAGACTCTGCTGGCGCAACTGCCATCGGAGGCTTGTGGATTGAGCCAGGCCGAGCTGTTCCGCTTGTTTTGCCGGACCGCCCAGGAATTTTTCACTGCCAGCGGTGTCTGTTGCCTCAGCCCTTCGCGGCATGGGGCCTGGCGCATCGTGGAATCCGCGGGTTTAAAGGCTTGGGGAGTGGACGGCGAATTCGTCTGTGCAGCGACGGCAGAATCGCTGGCCCAGGCGCAAAGCGCGCGGGGGGCAGTTGTTTGCGGTCACTCGCCCGAGGAAGTCCACTTACCGCAGATAGACCGTTCGGGCGAAGCCGCGCAGGTGGCGGTGCCCTTCATCAGTCATGGGGAGCTTCTCGGCGCCGCCTTGATGATCTGGCAGGATGTGTCGCACATCTCGGGATTTGTCCTGGAGCGTCTCACGCTGCTGGGCGTCAATTTTGGCGGCTTGCTCGAACACGCCCGCCTGTTTGAACAAGTCCATGGTTCCCGCGAGCGTTGGGTGCGCGTGATTGACGCGATTCCGGACTCCATTGTCGTACACAACCCCGAAGGAAATATCGTTCGAATCAATCGACCCCTCGCCGCGCGGCTTGGAGTTCATCCGTCAAAGCTGATCGGACGACCGATCCACGAAGTGCTTGGAACCCCACCCGAAGGAAACGCCGGCTCCTGTCCCCTTTGCTCGGATAAACCGGAGGGTGTCGAAGGGCCCGTTGAGCTTCTGGCGGACGGCAGCTTCCTGGTGTCCACAACGAAAATATCGCCGGACGATGGGGCGGACGCCCACACGATCCACGTGCTCGTCAACATTCGCGAAAAAATGGAAGCTGAGCGGCGCTACCGCGACCTCTTCGACAGTATTCAGGAGGGAGCATTTTTCTGCGAACCGGGCGGGCGGATGGTCGACACCAACAACGCGCTGGTGCAGATGCTGGGCTGTTCGAGCCGCGAGGAGCTCCTGACGAAAAATTTGTTTGAAGACCTTCTGCCGGCGGAGGGTCGTGGGCTCCTGCTCGAAGAATTGCGTGCCGCGGATATTTTGCGCAATCGCGAAACCGAATTGCGGAGAAAAAATGGCAGGCCGCTGGAGACCCTTCTCCACGTGAGTGCGGTGCGTGGAGCCGCGGGCGCGCTGGTGCTGTATCGCGGGCTGATCCTGGACATCACGGATCAGAAAAATTCGCGCGCGGCTCTTCGGCGCGAGCGCGATTTCAACTGGAGCATTCTGAACCACACGCAGAATATCATCCTGGTTCTCGACGCCACCGGGCGAATTGCTTTCGTGAATCATCGCGCGGCGGAGATCGGATATTCGGTGGAAGCGCTCGAAGGACTGCCGCTTGCGCGGCTCATTCACACGTCGCACAGGCCGATTTTCCAGGAGGCGCTGCACAACGTCCTCGAAGGCGGCGCGGTTCAGAGGCTCGAGCTGCCTTTCCTGCGAAGGGAAGGGAGTATGACGCGATTTGTCGTGCATCTCAGTTCGATGCGGGAGAAAAGCGGGGACACGTCGAGCGCCGTGGTTGTGATGACCGACGTCACGGAAGCCTCGCTCCTGCAAGCGAAACTCGCGCATGCCGAAAAGATGGCCGCGCTTGGCCAGCTCGTCTCAGGCGTCGCTCATGAAGTAAATAATCCTCTGTCAGGCATCGTCGGCTTCACCGATCTTCTCCTTGAGAATCCGGAAACTCCCGAATTTGCGAAGGAAAATCTCGGCATCATCCTGCAAGAAGCGGAGCGAACCCGTCTGATCGTTCAAAACATGCTGCGCTTTGCCCGGGAGATGCCCCCGCAGCGCGAGCTCGTGGAAATTAATGTGGTTCTCCGCCAGACGATCAAGCTGCGCTCGTATGGCGCGTCGAGCCGGAACGTCGAAATTGTCGAGCGGCTGGCCGAGAATCTTCCCGTGGTTGTTGCCGACCCTCACCAGCTCGAGCAAGTGTTTCTGAATATTCTAAATAATGCGTTCGACGCCACCGAACAGGCTGGGCGGCCCGGCCGGATTGAGGTCGAGAGCATCGCTTGCGCCGAAAATGTGGAGATTCGTTTTCGCGACAACGGGCCGGGAATTTCCAATCCGGACCGCGTTTTTGAGCCGTTTTTTACCACCAAGCCTGTAGGCAAGGGAACGGGACTGGGACTGAGCATCTGCTACGGGATCATTCAGGCCCATGATGGCGAGATATTTTGCCGCAACAATGCGGGAGCCGAAGGTTGCACGTTCCTCATTCGCCTTCCAGCCGCATCCATCGGTTCGCCAGGCGCGCCGGCATGGAGGGGAATTTGATTTCCGATTCATTCGGGGAAAATTTCCGGTGGCGATTTGATTCTTCCAAGGAGCGCATCGGTGACTAGGGACGACTCGCGGATCCGGATGCTTGTCGTTGACGATGAGCAGAGCATTCGCCGCCTGTGCATGACCGTGGGCAGCTCGCTGGAATACGTCTGTTCGGAAGCGGAGAGCGCCGAAGCAGCCCTGGCGCAGTCTCCCGCCGCTCCCCCGGATATCGTCATCGCCGACCTGCGCCTGCCGCATCTGTCCGGCGCCGATCTTCTTCGCCGGATCAAGTCGCGCCTGCCCGCGACCGAAGTCGTCATCATGACGGGGCACGGCTCCATCGAGTCCGCTGTCGAAGCCATGAAGCTCGGCGCGTATGACTACATCCAGAAGCCTTTCCGCGTTGAGGAATTGCGGATGCTGCTTCGCAGGATGGAAGAAAAAATCCGGCTGGTCCAGGAAAATCGCGTCCTGCGCGAACGCGTCGAAACGGACCAGGAACTCGACGGGATCATCGGCGAATCCGCCAAGATTCGCGAGATTTTGCGCATGATCAGCCGCCTGAAAGACTCGTGGACCCCGGTGCTGATCTGCGGCGAGAGTGGCACGGGGAAAGAACTCGTCGCGCGCGCGATCCATTATCGCGGGACGTTTGCAAAAAGGCCCTTCGTGGCCGTGGATTGCGGCGCGCTCGTGCCCACGCTGATGGAGAGCGACCTGTTCGGCTACACGAAAGGCGCTTTCACCGGCGCGGCAAAATCAAAAGTGGGATTATTTCAGGCCGCCGACGGAGGCACGATTTTTCTGGACGAGATCGGCGAGCTCCCTCCGGAATTGCAGGCCAAGCTGCTGCGCGTCCTGCAGGAAAAAGAAGTGCGGCCTGTGGGGAGCAATGAAAGCATTCACGTGCAGGTGCGTGTGGTCGCCGCAACGAATCGCGATTTGGAGGCCGCTATTCGCGAGGGCACGTTCCGCAAGGATCTCTTCTTCCGCCTGAACGTCGTCTCCATCACTCTTCCTCCCTTGCGCGAGCGCCGCTCGGACATTCCCATGCTCGCGCAATGTTTTCTGGACCGCCTGGCCGAAGGCGAAAATATGAAATTCACAGCAGCCGCGATGAAGCTGCTCATGCGCTATGACTGGCCGGGCAACGTGCGCGAATTGGAGAACTCCATCAGCCGCGCCGTCACGCTCGGCGACGGGAAGATCATTGACGAAAGTGATTTGTCACCCGCGATGCTGCGTGGCAAGGTTCGGGACCAAGTCGAATCGGCTCCGCCTGAAGAAGAGGACGCGTCTTCGACGGTTGCCCTCGATGAACTCGAACGGCTCACTATCCAACGCGTATACGACAAAGTGGGCGGCGACAAGGCCAAAGCCGGAGAGCTATTGGGCATCAGCCGTGCCACCCTTTACCGCAAACTGAAACGGTATAAAATCGCTGAAAACCAGCGCACAGAAAAAATTTTAGTTTGAGGTTTCAGGCGGCACAGCGACTCTTCGCTGTGCGGGTTTTGCGATCGCCATTCTGTCTCAGCCTGAGTTCCGCCTACAAAAACCGCACGGCGAAGAGTCGCTGTGCCACGTGAGTGAGACAACCGGTCGCAATCTGAGATTCGAGTTTGTGCTTCCCGATACCCTCGCGTCAAACTCCAACAAAACGAAGTGCTTAGTAATACCGCCGATTCTCCCCGCCTTTGGTCGCCTTCTTGCATTACTCGTTATGGACGTTTGCGCTCAACAGGCCGGGAAAAATTTGTCCGTGGATTTTCTCATTCGCCTGGAGCCTGTATCCGAAACCATGCGACAAACCGCGAATCTCGCAGTCCTGCCTCAGAACGAATCGACGCTGCGCAATCTGGCGGAGCTTTTCCCGAACGTCGCGCCGGTACGCGTTTCGATTTCGGTGAGCGTGACGAAAGAGAACGGCCAGGTCCTCAAAGAAAATACTGCAATCGAATTTGCGACTTGCATGATGGCTTTCTTCGAATCGCGCCTTCCACTTGAATTGTCGGACAAGCTTCACCTTGAGAATTCCGACCTTTCTTCCGGAACGGACGCGGTCGTTGTGGCGATTCGAGACACCGCGGACAGCAGGGCGGTTGCGGCCCGGATCGTTTCCGGAATTCATAACTGGGCCATGCAAAGTCAATCGTGAATACGCTGACTACAGACCGCAGCCGTCAAAGGAAAACGCGCTCGGTTTCCCG
>Ga0210388_10001389_pt1 | contig 19082 bp, 11 predicted proteins | sample IncBWC19OmetaG_FD_155485 | JGI IMG/M metagenome (GOLD analysis project Ga0210388, IMG submission 155485) | Forest soil microbial communities from Barre Woods Harvard Forest LTER site, Petersham, Massachusetts, United States - Inc-BW-C-19-O ... | reverse complement strand
CGACGAGAGAACGTTGGCAGAGGCAGGTCTTTCGCGTTCCCGGGGAAGCTGTTAGGATGTTGGAGGCGGTTCGGACAGGAATCGCGCTGTTTTTCCGCGGCCTGGGCGATTCGATACACCGTATGCGAATCACGAAAGGCCGCATAAACACTGGCGGTTGCGGATTTTCGATTTGGCAAGTGGGGACGTAGTTCAGTTGGTTAGAACGCTGCCCTGTCACGGCAGAGGCCGCGGGTTCGAGTCCCGTCGTCCCCGCCATTCTTTTGAATGGTTTACAAAGGACCCCGAAAACCGATCTGGGTCCGTTTGGGTCCAATAAGCGTTTCCCATCCGCGGATTCGCTGTTTCGCCCCATCCAAATAACGCGAAGAAACGAACTCCTCGGGCTAGTGGATCAAGGTTGATTTGCTTCCCGACAGCACGCCCCCTGGCAGAATGGCATCCACGAGCTTCCCCTGCGCGAGGCGCTTGCTTTTTGTCGTTGCCTGGAGATACTTGTTGGTCACGTGCAGATCGCTGTGACGCAGGTAATCGCGGATCATCAATTGGTGTTCGCCCATCTCTGCCAGCATGGTTCCCACCGTGTGCCGAAAGGTGTGCCAGCCTACGCCGGTGATGCCGATCCTCTTGAAGGCCGGCTGGATCTTTTTCTTCAACACCGAAGCCAAGTCGAGCGGTTTCTTTCCCTTCAGTCTTTCTGAAGGAAAGACGAAATCGCCCGGCTGGTTGTAGAGACTTTGCGCTCTCCACTCCAGCAAGGCCAGCTTCAGACTCGGATGCATCGGCAATAACTTTGCCGACGCTTCCGTCTTTGTGCTCTTCAGGTGCCCACCCCGACGCCAGTAGTAGGAATGCTGCACACTGAAGTTCATATTGTTGAAATCGCAGTCCAGCCAATGCAGTGCCCCGAGTTCCCCTTGCCGAATTCCTAAGGCACCGTCCAGAAACACGAGAATCTGATCGCGAAACTCCAGTTGTGCCAGACCGAGTATGACCTCTTCCGGTGAAAGGACGAGCGGACATTTCTGACGCTTCGCACTGACGCGCACGCCGGTGCTTGGCCCTCTTTGCCCACCCGTTCCAACTGGTATTCCCGATGAAATTGGATTGTGGCCACAAAACTCCCAGCGAACGGCATGCGAGAACACAGCCGACATAACGCACTTGATCTTGGCTTTGGTCCCGTCTGCAACTTCTGCTGCTCGTAGCCAGCGTTCTACCTCGATGGTCTTGACGTCCTCCAAAAGGAGATTTCCCCATCGTGGGAGAATCCAATTTTTCCCATACACCAGATACGCATCTTGCGTGGATATCTCTTTGAGAGGCATCTCCTCTCGACAGTAGTGCTCCCAAAGAGTATTGACGGTTGTTTTCTGCAGGTTCTTTCGCTTGGATTGATTGTTGATGGTTAACCGAAGAGCGTCGGCTGCCGCACATGCCGCTGATTCGTTTGGATATCGTTCCAAAGATCCCAGCTGTACTTTGCGACGTATTGATTTTCCCGTGATGTCGTTCTCCCACCACCGGTACACCCATACTGCGGAACCTCTCTTCCGCTCTTCGAGCCTTAGACTTCCTTGTTGGTAGCGTGTCCGTCTAAACAAAATGCCTCCTTTGTTTAAACGGCACTGACAGCCCAGTCCAGAATAGCCCAGGACTGTTGAACGGTCGAGAAACATTTGCCAGCACGTCCGCCCCTCAACTCGCGATCTCATCCAGCCATTCGTTGAGTGCTGAAGCCCGGAATCTCCAAAGTCTGCCCACCTGAACGCCCGGAATGATTCCTCGGCGGGCTTTGTTACGCAGCGTCTTAGGGTGAATTCTCAAAAGCTTGGCTGCTTCCGCCACATCCAACAGTGACTCAAAATTGGATTCACCTTGGGCTCGCCCCGCTTGCTTCTTGTTCGTTGACGTGATTTCGAGGGTTGGCGGATCGGTTTGCGGTTGCATTGAATTCACTCCTCACCTGGAGAAACTGCTTCGGGGAAGCTTTCCCCAATCAACCACGCTGCCTGCTGCCCACATCCAGATGTGCCAAGCAGCGCCCTTGACAATACCCTAGAAGTGTACATATAGTCAAGTCGTAACGTTACAGATCTATTGATTGTAGTCATTCAAGAAAGGACTTCATGGCAGAGAAGGAAGCGATACCACAGCAACCAGTGATCTCCATTCGCATCTCCGATGCTCTGCGCTTAAGGCTTGAGACCTTAAGGAAAATCATATCTCTCAAGAGCGGCCAAAATGTCTCGACGTCGGAAGCCGCAAAGCAGCTTCTTGAGTCTGCCCGAGACGACCGTCTTGAGTTGGTAGATCTGCTCACTGAGCCGACAAATTCCCTGCTGAGCATTCGCCGGAAGGCAGACTCAGGACTCCCGCTTTCGCTCGCGGAATGGACCCTGGTGGCCCATTACTGTGCGGTGGGAGCAGAGTCATTTATGAATACCGCACAAGGCCAGATTTCGTACGAGTCCCTGGCCGAAATACTGGAGGCATTTCTTGCGGCATACACCATCGCGCGCAGACCGAAGAAGTCGATGCGAGATTTTGTGTATCTGCGGACTCTTCCATGGGACAAACAGGTCGAGGCCAAGGAAGTTGACGACATTGGAAGCGATGACGTGCGCCGGGTGGTGAATCGCACCATTCAAATGCTGAGGAACCCGGCTCAAAAGCGACGAAAACCGCTACTCGCGGTTCGCAATCTCTACACACTTCTCGATGAGGAAAAGTTCTCAAATATTGAGAAGCTTAACGAGGTGCTTTGGCCGCACTGGTCAGCCCTGTGGCGTGTATGTGCGCGCGGTCATTATTCCGCTCACCGAAAGCCCCTGCGTGAGAAGGTGCCTTCGGAGACGGATGACGAGGACTTTGAGCTTGCGGTTCAACCCGCATTGCCCTCGTTGGAAGAGGGCGAATACCACCTTGATCTGGTGAGGGAAGAGGGGAATGAATTCTCCCCTCGTTTGCAGTTTCCTGGAACCCTTGCTCCACGGTATCCGGTGGTTGGATACCCGAGGATTGCGGAGTTCCGACGAATGCTGGAGGAGCTCGATTTGGAGCGGGATCTTTGCCAATGGCAAGGCTACTACTTCTACGCACATACAGCCATCGTGGAAAACGAACAGAGGGGCGTGTTTTTCTTTGCGCGGGAGAACGGAATCGCCTTCCGGTTCCCGATGGAGCACTGGCAGTCGATTCGGAATCTGTTTCGCCGCGCATGGCAGGCCCCCGAAGTGATCCATACGTGGGAGGCTCAGATGCTGGAATACGGCGAGCTGTAAAAAACGCGGTGCTTCGCACCGGAAGAAGGATGGGACACGTCACCCCCAATTTGGGAACTGCGGAGCGCTCGCGAGCGCCGAAATGTTTACGAGCGTGAACTTGTTTTGGATGAGCGTTTTGCTTCGCGACGGAGTTCTCGCGCGTCACTGGCGTTTACGTTTGTAAACGGAAAAACACCGCTAAGTGCACTTGGCGTAAACACGTTGACTCGCAAACGCTTTCATAAATTGACTAACACCGCCACTGGCGGGCATTTGCTAAGAACTATGAATAGGATTTCCCATGAGTACTCCCGAACTTCCTTTTCCGATTCGGAGCGAAGCACCTCGTAGAGATGAGAGTAGGCCCGGCTTTCGCACCAAGATTGTGGCCACGCGGCTGACTCCCGGTGAGCTGGCTGAGGTCGAAGCCACGGCTGAAAGCGCCGGCCAATCTCTCGCCGAATGGCTCCGCGGGACTGCGCTCCACGCAGCGCGGCAACGGCCTGCCGATCCGATTGAATTGCTGCTTGCCGAGGTCTGGGCGCTGCGTTACACGCTGCTGAATTTGTTTCATTCAAAGGCGAAAGCGGCATCAGAAGGAACGCAATTGCTGCCCGATTCCATCGTGAAGATCCGTGATCAGGCCGACGCAACGAAGCTCCAGAAGGCACACAAAATCCTCGCGGACTTCCTCGCATTGACCCGTGCCAACCGACTCGACAAATGAGGCATCCGCGTCATGCTTACGATCTCGAAACCGCTCTCGGCCAGCCAAGCGCGAACTTATCATGAGCGTGAGTTTGTCTCTGAGAAACAGAACTATTGGAGCCGCGACCAGCAAGGCCACAGCGAATGGCAGGGTAACCTTGCCGAGCAGTGGAAGCTTGCCGGGACCGTGGAATCGGAGCATTTCGCGCGGCTGAGTGAAGGTCAGCATCCGCATACTGCCGAGCAGCTTGTTCGCCACCAGGTCTCGAGAACCTACGAGGGCAAATTTGGTAAGGAAGTCACCAGTACTGAGCATCGCGCAGGGTGGGACGCTACCTTTTCTGCCCCCAAGTCAGTGTCGCTCACGGCACTTGTGGGAGGGGATGAACGAGTCCGGGAAGCCCATCGGGAGAGCGTTCGGACGGCGCTTCGTGAGCTTGAGCAGTACACGCAAGCCAGGATCGGCAATGTTCACGCGCCGGAGACCACTGGCAAGTTTGTTGCTGCTACTTTTGAACACGATACCGCTCGTCCCGTTGATGGCTACGCCGCGCCACAGCTGCATACCCATGCCGTCATCTTCAACGTAACCGAGCAGGCCAACGAAACAACGCGCAGCCTCCAGCCTCACGAATTGTTCGTTTCGCAGCGATATGTGACTGCGGTGTATCGATCCGAACTCGCAATGCGGTTGCAAATGTTGGGCTATGACTTGGAACGCGGGAAGCACGGGCAGCCAGAGATCCGCGGCTACACCAAAGAGTATTTGGAGGCGTCCAGTCCACGACGGGAACAGATTAAGGACCATCTCCGGGAACAAGGAATCGACGGCGCAGCGGCAGCGCAGATCGCTGCCCACCACACCCGGGATCGGAAGGAGTTGCTGTCACAAGAAGATGTTTTGCGGCGGCATCGTGAACTGGCGGCAGAGCACCGACATCAGGCCGATAGGGTCGTGGCCCATGCTCGCCAACACGGTCACCAGCGAATGCAGGACGTTGCGACTCAGGCGCAGAGTGCTGTGACTTGGGCGCGCGATCACGTGTTCGAACGCTCGGCGGTGCAGGATCGCCGCGCAATCTTCGAAACAGCGCTGGCACGCGGCATGGGCGAAACCACATACACCGGCATCCGGCAAGAGTTTCAGCGCCGGGTTGACACCGGGGAGTTTCAAGAAATCTCGAATGTCAGAGCAGGCAAACAGTACACCACGAGAACGATGGTCGGCATGGAACGGAAGATCATCGATCGAATGTTGGAAGGCAACCAACGCTACTACAGCGATCCAATGCTTGTTTCGCCCCCGATCCGTATCGCGACCGAAGATCGTCATCCAGAATTGAATCCTTCGCAGCTCCAGGCGGTCGATGAGATCCTTCTCTCGCGAGAGAAGATCGTGGGTCTGGACGGTATTGCCGGCGTCGGCAAGACCACGACTTTGGCCGTGATCCGCGAAGGTGCAGAGCTTGACGGCTATAGGGTCGAAGGTTTCGCTCCAACATCCCGAGCAGCACAGAAGCTTGGCGAAGCTGGCATCGAGAGTTCAACTCTACAGAAACATTTGGCACGCGGGCAGGAGCCCGACACGGGTGAGAAACGGCTCTACGTGATCGACGAGTCTTCTCTCGCTTCCACTCGGCAACTGCATGAGTTCATCGAGCGGCTGCGTCCGAATGATCGAGTCTTGTTCGTCGGGGATCGGCGACAGCACGAACCAGTTGAAGCCGGACGCCCGTTTGCCCAGCTTCAAGATGCCGGTATGAAGACGGTCAAACTAGAAGAGATCGTGCGGCAGAAGGACCCCAAGCTGAAGGAAGTGGTTCAACAGCTCGCACGCGGCTATGTACGGGAAGCTATCAAAAATCTCGATCAGCAAGGCCGGGTCCATGAAATTCGCGGACATGACGAGCTCATTTCGGCCATCGCGAAAGAGTACGCAAGGTCGCCGGAGAACACGCTCGTTGTGTCCCCGGATAATCGCTCCCGCATGGAGATTAATGAACGCATTCACGCCGAATTGCAAAGCAAAGGCCGAGTTAGTGGCGAAGAACACCCAATCCGAACTCTAGTTCCGCGCCAGGAGCTCACCGGGGCTGACCGCACGTGGGCAGCGAAGTATGAAGTAGGCGATATCCTGCGCTATTCCCGCGCATCGAAGGAGACCGGGATTGGAAAAGGCCAGTATGCCCAAGTGCGGAGCATTGATGCTGCCAGCAACCGGCTCACTTTGCGGCTGCAGGACGGAACCGACCGCACATACGATCCCCGCCGACAGCGCGGCGTCTCTGTATATCGAGAGGAGATGCGAAGATTCTCCGCTGGTGACCGCATTCAATTCACGGCGCCTGCAAACAACCTGAAAATTGCAAATCGTGAATTAGGAGCGATCGCTGGCATTGACGACGCTGGACGATTGAGTCTGCAGATGGATTCCGGCCGCTCGCTCCAAATCGATCCCAATAAGCACCTGCACCTGGACTACGGCTACACAATGACCAGCCATTCCAGCCAGGGACAAACCGCGAGTCGTGTCTTGATTCACGTTGACACCGAATTGCTGGCCAAGGACTTACTCAACAGCCGGATGGCTTACGTCTCCATTTCGCGCGGTGCTCATGATGCGCAACTGTTTACGAATGACCGAGAGAAACTGCCCACCGCTCTCGGTCGCGACATCTCAAAGCAGACCGCCAACTCGCCTCAGATCAGCACGGAGCCGACCATTGCGCCGCAGCAGGACATCTCTAAGGCACCGCAACAAGAGCATGGCATGGGTCTTGGAATCGGCTTTTAGAAACCTGCCTGCCCCGGATAATGGCAGCGTAGCGCGGGCGCAAACTCTGTCAAGGCCGACCGAAGGTCGCCGCTATCGCGGGCGCGCGCGCCTTGACAGAGTTTGCTCGACCCGCGCCAAAATCTCTCCGCCATTCCGGGCAAGCAATTGACGGGACGCCAAACACACAACGGCTCCCAAAGCACACCGGACGCACCTCCACAGCCAACTGCTCTCTGAGCTAACCACCAACTACAAAACCGGAGAAAAGTTGGTCGGGTACGGAAGTCACGTGGACCGAGAAGTAGCAGGAGGCTACGATTCAGATTGGGTTGTCCATCGGGAGCGAGAGAATGGAGCCGAGTACCTGGACTGGTCGAATCGCAGCCACTCTTCTTTTACTAGTCGCCGTCGCAGGTGCGGCGTTTGCGACGCTTTACCATGTGAAGAGCCACAAGGTTGCAGCTGCCACAGTCTTCGCGAAACAGTCCATAGCTGAAACAGAAAACCAGAGTCCGCAGCCTTCTTCCCAAGTTCAAGTGCCGTCAGCTAGCTCCGCTCCCGATGACGGAAAGTTGTTTGCTTCGTTGGTGGAAATGGAGGTTTCACAGCTTAATGAAGGCATCACGCTTGCTAAATGGATGGACGGCCGCGGCAAGAGTGAGCGGTGGGAAACTACAAAGCCAGAAATGCTGGTTGGTGGACCAGATGAAGAATGTTTGAGCTTGCGGAGAACGGATGCCCTGCCCTCGGACGCAACAGTGGTGCGCGCTCTCTATTTCTATCCGCCTCCTGTCCCATCCCCGGCTGTGCTTTCGAACTTGACTGGCCCAGCACTGTTCTCAACCTGCACTCTCGCTTGGGTTCGAGTGGAAGTGGAGGCTTCCTCATCGGCATTTGGCCAAGCGATGCTTCAGGCAGTCTCGAAACAACTCACAAAGAAATATGGACAGAGTGTCGCTGAAAAGGGAGTGTCCCTTCGTCGTACTGGTCTGTGGGGACAAGATGTATTACGTTGGGTCCCCCGCGCCGAGATAGTCGCAAACTATGACTCAAAACCCGGACTGGACCCCGACGCTCCAGGTCAACTCCTTAGCGGTCCCGTCGTTCGTGTGTTCGCTCAGTTGCCCGACATCAGTACCCTGGGCAATCGCAGCCCAATGTTTCGTCAAGACCGACTTCTGCAAGAGGCTCAGTTTCACCGTGCTGTGGCGACGGCTGGACTTGACGACAGGCTGTCCCAACGAATGGAAAGCTTATATGAACTGGACACACGCCTTGCCGAACGACTGCAAGCCGAGGTTGAGGAGATGTGCAAAACGCACTGTGAGCCAGAGGCGATGCCAAAGGCGACTGGACGTGAATGGAGAGATCCGCTAGTTCCGCTGCTTCAGGACTGGTTTACGGCCCTCAGGTCCGTGAAGCCGGGTCAGCGCGCGGCAGGTCTGGTGGCCGCAGATACTTTACTAACCGCATTTTCGAGTGTCCGATCGGACGATCTGTTTGGAAGTGAGCAGTCGAGCACTGCAGAACAATCAAAATTACGTTCAACGTTGCAGGAGCTCGGCGCGACTTTTGAGCCCGGCTATGCCGATGGCTTGTACGGGTATTCTGGCAGCTGGCTCAATGAGGCAAAGGATTTGGACCTTGACAGCGAAGGCGGACAACTTACTCTCGTGGCTTGGATGTCGAGCGGTGATGGCTGCGTGCGAGGTGGGTCGGTTACTTTCCGGGACGTAATCTCCAAAGGCGAAATGCTTCTTACTGAGAAGATCGCGACCTCTACCGCGGCGAAGGTGCACTTCATGGTGGGTGATGCGTATTCCGACACGGTTGCGATACACGATGGAGTGGACCCGAACGGCGCGTTAGTCCTCGGTTGATCTTGGAGACGAAGCTGACTCGCGGACCAAAGCTTTGCAGCATTATCGCGCTGGCCTGGCCTTGGATAATACCTCGGAAGACGCCAAGGATGCCTGGCGTCAAGCGTGGCACCTCGCCGGGGGTCTCGTGCCTGGAACTAGGTATGCCTGTTTTGGAGACTAGACTGTGAAGCTACGGGTTATACATCGGAGACCACTGGTCTGGGCGTTTGTCGTCATCGCCATTGTTGGTGCGGCGGTGGTGACGGTTCGATACGCTGGCGGCGGTCACAATGTCACTGCAGTCACTGTTGCGCCGGCGGTTGTTGCGAAGCAACCCATTCCTGGGCCTACCGTAAGTCTCGCACAATCGGAATCCGAACCAGTCAGAATCTCAGTCGGTCAACAATCGCCAAATGTTTCACCGGAGGACGAAGACACATTTTCATCTCTGGTCGAGTCCGAAATCTCTCAACTGCACGAGGGTACAACTCTAGCTCAATGGATCAATCTGCACGCCGCAAACGAAGGCTGGACCGCATCTACCGACGAGAACTTCTTTGACTGCAGAACCTTCGTGAGGACTGAGATTTTTCCTTCGGGCAGGCAGGTCATGCGAATCATTTACTTCTATCCCCCGGAGGCACCGACGCCAGTTGTTTTTCCGACGGCAGCCGGGCAGGCGTTGATGGACCGAACCTGCACTTTAGCCATGATCCGCGTTCAGACACGCACGTCCGCCGAGCAGGATGGTCGCGCATTGGCGCAGGCTCTGCAGCAACACCTCGCCAAGAAATATGGAGACAGCGTCGGCATGAAGGGAGCGGCCTTCAGCGGATCTGCGGCATGGCTAGACGCTGCGCGATGGAGAAACGATTCCGAAATCATATCTGCTTATAATCCGACGCAAGCTGCTGATGCTCCGGACGACACGAGCGCTGGCACCGTTTTTGCTTTTGCTCGGCTTCCTGTGGTCTACGAGATCGAGCAGAACGCCTGTTGCAGAATGAAGGAGTTCCGCTATCGATCCATTGAAAATGCGCAGTTTCACCGTGCACTTGGAATTGCTGCGATAGAGACTTCGCTTACCGAACGCGTCGCAAAGCTCTTCGAGGCTCTTTTCCGCGACACTGCCTCTGTGGAAGCGGCAGAAAGTCCCGAACTGCAGAAGTCGCGCGCTGCCGTGTTGCCCACATTACGCGACTGGCTCAATACCGTGTCAACTTTGCCGCCAGCCCGCCGTGCCGCGGGTTTGTATGCAGCCGATCGGCTTCTGACCGTCGCTAGCGATACTGGTTGGCAGAACTTAAGTGGCAAAGAGACGCCGGAATTGCGTACTGCATTCGGAGCCATCGGCGCGAGCTTTGGGTACGATGAACTTGGCGCATCCTATTGCTATGCGGGCGATTGGCTCACCCAAGCCCGCGAACTCGATCCTGATGGCGCCGTTGGGCAAATGGCTGTGCTAATTGCATTGGCGCGCGGCGGCGCACCAATTCTGGACAAGAACAAGAGCAGCGATAGCAATGAAACCTTTCGTACGGTTATCGTTGACGGAGAATGGCTGCTGGCAAAGAATCCAGACCCTGCAACAGCTGCTCAAATTCATTTCATCTTGGGAGATGCCTTCTCCGACATCGTAGCGTTGGCCGGCGGGGCGGAGCCGGACTATGGTGATCCGGCAAAGTATCAGCCTGAAGCCGATTCCGCGCGCAAAAAGGCTCTGGAGCACTATCGCGCCGGCCTCGCGGAGGACGGCACCTCCGAGAACGCCAAAGACGCCTGGCTTCAGGCATGGCACCTTTCCGCTGGGCTACTTCCGACTACTCGCTACGTTTACATCTACGACTAAACCAGTCGTTCGACACCAAGACATTACCTGAAGAACTTGACATGAAAATTAGCTTTGAGTTGACGTGAGGGTAACTTTCGTACTGTTGCTGAGACGTTTCGGGAACATGAGCATTTTCAGAGGAGTCTAATCCTGTATGGCGATACCACCCAGAAGATGGGTCGGATACGCGCTTTTGGCTGCTGGCCTGTCACTACTGTTTGATACCCTCGTCTTTCTCCGAACAAATTGGTCACCGCTAAAAATCCCTATATACGCCGAGAACGAATTGGCGATTGGGTATGTGGTAACTGTTGTGGGAGTGCTGCTGCTCGTAGCTCCCGCTGTGCGCCGTATGCTCGACAGATATGCGCCCGATGCCGCGGCGAAATCGGAACCTCAGCTGCCCCAGCAGCCGATTGGCGTTCACAGGGAGGGGTCATCGCGCTTCAGCCTGAAATCAACGTTCGCCAAAAAGGCTGCCAGCTGGATCATCGTCACGCTTGGAGTTCTAGTTGGACTGTTGGCTCTTTCGATATCTGGCCGGCGATGGATTCCTGATCACACCAGCGACCCGTACTGGTACAAGTCTTTCATCCAGACAGCAGGAATTTGTCTTCTGGGCCTTACCTTCATTGCTGGGTCGCTTTTCGCAGCAAGAAACCGTCGCCGCGGAGGATTGGTGTTTCTGACCTGTGCCCCGCTCGTGGCGTTCTTCGTAGGTTATCCAGACGCCGGTTATCTTGCTTGGGACAAACAGGGCAATGGAATCTTTTATTCGCCCTTTCTTAGGATCGCACTTGGTTTGACACTTCTCTTTTTTGCTCCGTTTGTCGTGCCGCTATTCGCAATGCGAAACAAGAAACGCGCAATATATCTCTTCCTGATTTCTGCAGCTCTTGTGAGTCCGGTACTCGTCAGCTCCCAATGGAGTGCCTCACTGCTGCCGAGGCTCGCAGGATGGTCAGCGCTATTGGTTGCCTTTGGACTTTTTTGGTTGGGCACCAACAAATGGGGATGGTCTCCACTGGTCGCACCGCGACCCACGTCACGAAGAGAACGCCTTTGGATTCTTTGTGCAACGTGCGCGGCAATCGTACTCCTGGACATTGCCGCCACCTTAGCATTCACAGCGTTCGGATCATCACTCTGGGGACCTGACTGCGGCGGAAGGGCGTTGTTTAGTAAACCAGCATTCGCTGGTCACGCCGTTTTTACTGCACGCTTGGTTTACGTAGGCCACAAAAATACTGATCGTCTTGGGTGGCAAGCAGGCGATTGGGCGATCGGCATAGTTCAGGATAGATTTTGGGGATTACCCTGGTGGAATTCGCATTTGGTTTTGTTAACACATGCCATTTTTTGGCAAGGCGAAACCTATTTCATTGACGGTCGTCGCCCAGAGGGTTTGCTGACGCGTTTTCTTCCAATCGTGGAAGCAGGACCATGTGCTCGCACTCGTCCAATTGTTGACGCAACCGTCGATTTACGGGTGCTACATGAATTGCCGCCCGCTACCGGCGCACGCATCATAGGCTTCGTACGAAAACCCGAACCCTGGATTCAAGGGCTGACACCGCCTAAGCCGCACACACCTTTCGTCGGCGCCAAGATAACGGTGACAGGTGCCTCGGGCAAGGCCAGCGTTGTTGCCGATCAAGAGGGAATCTACGAAATCGATAACTTGCGACCAGAGGATTACACGTTGACTGTCGATTTGCCCGCGACCCAAACCGCACCGGTTGGGAAACTGAAGAAAGAGTACTTCGGATACAGCAAGCTCATCGAGCAAGACTTCCAGGTCAGCTGGAACGGAAGCATTGAAGGTACGATCAGAGATGCTGCGGGAGGGCCGGCAGCGGCTTCCTTGCTCTTGCTTAATCCAGACGGAACGGACACAATGCCCCGGGTTGCCGGCTTTCAACAGACTGACGCAAATGGCCACTTCCGTATCTCTGAGATACCTCATGGCCGCTACAAATTGATGGTCAATCCCTGGGGACCGCAAAAAGGCTCTGAATATCCACCTGTTTACTACCCCTCGGCAAGAATTTTCAGCGATGCCCAAGTTATTGAACTCAGTGATGGTCAACACGTCCGCAGTGCAGATTTTGTTGTTCCCCGACTCCAAGAGCGAAAGATGCAAGTTCGGGTGACATGGCCCAACGGTAAGGCCATTGAAGGTGCGTGGGTTTATGTTGCATACGAAAACACGCGAGCTTTTTCGTCTCCCAACAACGCCTCCCATGTCGCCATCACTGACCCCAATGGGCAAGCTACTTTTTCTGTGTTCGGTAAATCACGCATACGCATTTATGCGGAAGAGCCCGTGAATGATTTGAAGGGTCCTCCTTTCTTCTCGTCTCGCTATAACGTTCCGGTTGATTTCGAGGCCGACAAGGTACCGGACAAGCTGGACCTTGTCTTAACCGAGAAGAAGCTACCGGGCCAGCACTAAGCGTTTAGGGGAAGCATTTCTTCATGCGGTCGGCACACACATGCTCCATTCACAAACGACCTTCACACAGCGCTAGAAAAAGAACGTTCGGCAAACCGGCACGCCAGTCGCGGTGACCACTCGATTCTCGTACAATTCCTCTTCAGCCGAATGACGATTTTCAAGAGCCGATAACCCTCGATATCAAGTACCTGTGCAGCCAATCGGCTGATCTTGCCACTCCACATTCGTTTCATGGCGAAGTTTGGAGCTACGTTCGGCTCCTTCTGTCAATCCCGCTTGTGCAGCTCCGCGCGGCGGATACCCCAAACCCGCGCCGTGCTCGCTTCCGCGCCCCTTCGGGCTGCGCTGCGCTCCGGGGATTGACAGCGCTTCACTCCGCTCAACCCTCGCCAAATATGAAACGAATTTATTGCTCTTGACCTAAAGGCCAAGAACTACAAGTAAGAGGTGAAATCATGAGCAGCCCCGCACCTATGTCTGTACGAGAAGTAATGGACGAACTTCAAACAACGCGAACCATTCCTGCCCTTGACGGCAATCAAATGGCAATGTTGTCCGAATATCTATATAAGCTTGCAGACACAGCGGTACGCTTTGAGATTGCGGAAATCGGATACCTCAACCACCACGACCCGCAGGCGTTAGACGTATTCCTGTCTTGCACAATCCCGATAGCCAGAACGATGTCAGAACGCAAGGCATACAGAATCTTTGTGCATCCGTCTGATTGGCAGTTTGAGGCCATGTTACGATGGAGCGGTAACGGCTCTGCTGACCATGTTCGAGCATCATTCTCCGCTTGGTCAACTCCCCAACGCATTCCGGCGCTATTTGCTGAGCACCATCTCGCGCGGCGCACTGCGGGATTATTTCAAGCGTTCTGAGAACAGCGGGATTCGGACGGTCGGAGTCTCGACTGTCAACCGGTGCCGTGCCGACCCCGAGCGCCAGAGCCAGATGGCGCGAAGCCGAACAACGACAAGGCAGTGATCTGCTCTCATTAGGGGGGTGCCGTGTCTCCCCTACTCCCGACGCCGTAGGCGGCGCAGCTTTTGACCCTCCCCCGGCAGGGCATTTTCGGCAGGCAGGACAACCCCGAATCCAGCTCCATCGATCTGAGGGGAATCGGCCAGCCAAACGGCCCCCGGCCCCCTTATCGAGGGCGGCCCGCCCACAGGCGTCGGATCAGCCAAGCTTCGAAGCAAAGAGCCGCAGCGCAGATAACGACGCCACCCCAAAATCTCGCCCAGAGAGCAGTAGACAGAGCTGACGTGCCGAAGGCTAAGGCCATAAAGAACCAGAAAGTCGCGCCGATACGGGTGCGCGACCCCATATCTTGGTGACCGCATAACAAGAGCACACCCGAAGCCAGCAACTGCCCCCCTACAGATCGCCAACTGCCGCCAACGGCTGTCGTGAACATGATTGCTACGATATGCATATTTAGGTCGTCACTTCTCGGTATATGGCTCAACGGGGCCAATTTGGCAGTCTATGTCTGCCATCGTTGCTCCAACCATTGCGACGGAACCAGCAAGCGCAAGACCTTCGCCAGCGACCCCTATGGCGGCAGCACCCGCGCTTTCTGCCCCTCCTGCCGATGTCGCCCCCGCCTGGAGTGCCTTAAAGTACGTGTATTTCGCGCCACCTCCGAGGACCCATTCTTTCCAAGTCTCCGGGAGCCTCCATAAACTAAAGAACCTAATTGTTTTGTCTGTGAAGGAATTACTAGCGTGGCATGGCGGTCGCGGGTTGTTTGGACACAGGCCCGTCGGATCAATGAACAGAAGCGGATCGTTGCCGACGTATGCGTAAAAATTCGGACCGCCGCCGCTAAAACCCAGGGGATCCTCACTGATGAACCTTCCGGTGGTCGGGTTGTAGTATCGGGCACGGTTGTAATTCAGGCCAGTCTCGGCATCGAACTCGCGCCCTGTGTACTGGACATAGTTGCGCCGCGTGCCGGTCGAGGCCGTGAGGTTGCCGAAGGAATCGTAGATGTAGGTGTTCGCGAGCGCTCCGGCGGAACTACTCAAGGATGTGATCGAGCCAAGTCCGTCCGCGTCATAGTAATCTGCCGTTCCGCCGCGCTGCATGGCTAGCATTTCATCGACCCCCAGCCCTTGCGCGTAGCTGGCGACTTCGCTCCCGGACCCGCTCACCGTCTCTAGCAGATCCGCTCCGTCGTACAGGAAAACGCTCGTAAAGCTGGGCGATTGCTTGTAGATTCTTCTGCCGAAGGGATCGTACTTAAAGGTTGTGGTGCCGCCGTTGGTGCCGGGAACTACCGCTTGTGTCAGGCGGTTCTCAAAGTCCCAAGTGAAGCTGCGGCCCTGGGGGTCGGAGAGGGTATTGCCGTTTGCGTCAAATGACTGAAGCCAAAACCAGGCTTGAGTGGGCATTCGCCTATCTGGCCCTTCTCCAAAAAGAAACGACAACTACCGAGACTACGATTACGACTGTCATAAAGATTGACAACCCAATGTAGTTTGCGCTGACCGCATCGGGGCTCACAAAGCCTAGTTTCCCCGCATACCTGAAACAGCCGACACCCTCAGCCATAACAAATAGTCCGGTTACTACTGTCCCTATTCTGAGATCATGTGACCGTTTAAACTGCCTGCGAGCCCAAAACATCAGAAGGTACCACGCCAAGAGAATCAGACTCATCACAACAACCGGTTCTGTCGTTGTTCTCCAAGGAGCCTTTGAATAGGTGTGAAGAACGATTGCCCCAAGAAGACCTAGTGCTGAACACCATACGATCCCAGCCATTAGCCACCTGGCGAAGCTCTCTCTGCTGATCATGGGCAATCCTGATCTCGGGCAAGAATCTCGTCTAGCTCTTCTACGGCGGATCTTGTTATGTAATATCCGCCGGAAAGACCTGCTCCTGCAACTGCGGCGCCAGCAAAACATCCAGCCCCAAAAGACTCTGCGCCGGTCGTAACGCAAATTGCCGCTCCTCCTATGACCCCACTTGCCGCGACACCAACACCAAGAGGCACTTCTCCGAACACCAACTCGGTAAAATGGTAAAGGTTTGCCAAAGTCTCCAAGTCTCGGTAGGTTGTCGATACCCCTGACGTCCCCTTGCAATGGCAATCGCCATTCGAGTTGGCTGGAGGCGATGGGGGACCGGGTGGCGGCGGCGGAAAAATCCGCTCCATTGTAGCTTCGTGCTCACGTTCGATGTTTTGGATTTCCTCCTGCGTGTGCACGCAATCTGGGTAGCAGCTGGGCATTTGGCTCTGCCAACCCAACGGATCACGATACTTTAAGGGGTTGTTCAAAACATAGGCATAGAAATTTTTCCCGCCAAAGAACTTGATAGGGTCGTTGCTGAGCCACTGCCCGGTAGCCGGATCGCGGTATCGTGCGCGGTTGAAGTACAGCTGAGTTTCCGGGTCGAACTCTCGCGCGGTGTACTGTAACGGGTTGGTGATGGTCCCCGTAGAAGCGATCAGCTTGCCAAACGAGTCGTAAGTGTATGTGTTCGCTAACGCGCCATTGGGGTTGGTGAGAGAACTAATCGAGCCTTGTCCGTCCTGCTCATAGTAGCTGGAAGTTCCTGATCGAAATTCGGCCAGCGGCTCGTCAATTTCATTCTCTCCGACATACTTGGCGAGCGAATTCCCGCTCTGGTCAACCTCTTGGAGAGAGTTGTTTTCGTCGTAGAGGTAATTTGTGGTTCCGAGCGGCCCAGACTTCTGAATCCTTCTCCCGAACGGATCGTACTTGAATGTCGTCGTGCCGCCGTTCGTGCCGGGAACGACGGCTTGGGTCAGCCGGTTTTCGAAGTCCCAGGTGAAGCTGCGGCCCTGGGCGTCCGTGATTGTATTGCCGTTTGCGTCGTAGGTGTAGCTCCCGTTCGAGTTCGCCGTCAGCTCGTTCGACGAATTGTAAGAATATGAAGGCACCGTCAACGAGCTCAGTCTATTCCCCACCGCGTCGTAGCTGAAGCTCTCCTTGGTACTACCACCGTGGGTTACCTGCAGCAGTTCGTAGATGGCATCATACGTGTAGTTCCACGTGGTCCCGTTCAGGTAATTCGTCTTCGCTGTGCGGTTTCCCGCCGGGTCGTAAGTGTAGCTTGCGCCATCCAGAATGTTCACTCCCGTCTGGTGCAACACGCTCAGCAGATGCGATACCGAATCGTAGTTGTAATTCGTGCTCACGCCGTTCGGTCGCGTCAACTGCGTTCTCCGACTCAGCGCGTCGTAGCTGAAGCCGAATGATCCTGCCCATGAGTTCGCCAGCCCATTCAGCCGGTTCAGCGAGTCGTAGCCGTAGGTCGTGATGCTGCCGTCGGGCGCTGTCAGCGACGTACGGTTCGAGGCTGCATCATAGGTGTAACTGTTCGTATACGTGCCGGCCACGAACGCGTACTGTGTGGTGGTACTGATCAGCCGCCCCATGTTGTCGTAGGCCAAGCCGTAGTTGCCGGTCGGGTCGCTCACTTGCAGCACCTTTCCCGCCAAGTCGTAGAAGTACTCCACGTTCGTCTGGTCCGGATACGTCTTCTGCGTCAGCCGGTACAGCGAGTCATAAAGATACTGAATCGTGTTGCCTTTGCGGTCGGTCTTCGAGAGCAGGTTGCCCACCAGGTCATAAGCATAGTACTCCGCCAGCGACGACGGGAAAGTGGTCTGCGTGACCCATCTGCGCGCGTTGTAGGCGAACGACGTGGTATGCCCGTTGGCGTCGGTGATCGAGAGCAGGTTGTCTTCCGTGTCGTAGGCGTACTGCGTGGTGTTGTTGGCCGGATCGGTGACCGCAGTCAAACGGTCGGCACCATCGTAAGTGTAGGTTGTGGTCTTGTTGTTCTGATCGGTCGAGGTGACGCGGCGGCCGCGCACATCGTAGGTGAAGCTCACCGTACTGCCGTCGGGATACGTGATGCCAAGCAACCGGCTCATGGAGTCATAGGAGAAGCTGGTTGGATGGGCCGAGCCGTTGATGGGATCGATGACGGCGGTGCGATCGCCCACGGAGTCGTATTGGTAAGTTGTGGTGTGGTTCTGCGCGTCGGTGATTGAGGCAATCAGGCCCACGGACGTGTAGGTGAGGGTGGTGGGATTGCCCTTGGGATCGGTGATTTGGGTCAGTTCGCCCAGGCCGTTGTACTGGAACTGCGTCACGCTGGCTGCCGTGTTTCCGTTGGGGACGGGAGTGGTGACGGTGAGCAGGTTCCCGTGTGCATCGTAACTGTTAATCGTAGTATTGCCCAACGGATCGGTGGCGGTGAGCACTTCGCCGAAGCTGTTGTAAGTGTAGGTAGTGGTGGCCGTGGTGGTGGAATTCAGCGGCTTCGAAACCGAGGCCAGGTTGTTGTTGCCATCGTAGGTGAAGTTGGTGACGTTGTTGAGAGCGTCGTAGGTGGTGAGAACGTTGCCGTTGGCATCCCCGATGTTTGTAATGTTACCTCGCACGGTGCAGGTGACACATCCCGGCCCGGTCGAGGACGAGGCAAACCACTGGCCACCCTGAGCGTTCAACGTGTACTGCGTCTGATTTCCCAAAGAATCGGCGAGTTGCGTAAAGGTGTTGGCGTAGAACCAAGTCGGCGCAAATGCTGTGACGCCCCCCACCTGTACCGAGACTGGCCCCGAGGCGGCGTCGGTCGGCACCCACATCTCGATGGACGTATCGCTCCAGCTAACGATGGTAGTCCCGAGGACGTCGCCGAAGAAATTGACCGTGCTGTTGCTTTGCGTTGCTCCGAAACCCGTGCCGGTAATGGTTACGGTCACGGCCTCTCCGACGTTGTTGAACGGCCCTATGTTGGGCGAAATTGACGTGACGGTGAGCGGCGGCTCGACATTGAAGTCTAGGCTGTTGCTGCTAACACCGCCCACCACGACGGTTACGGTTCCGCTGGTGGCATTGTTAGGAACCTCGGCGATGATGCTGGTGGCGCTCCACTGGTTGGGAGTGAACGAGACGCCGTTGAACAGAACTTGAATCGTCTGACCGGCGTTAAGCTGAAAACCGGAGCCGTTGATGGTAACGATCGCTCCCGGAGCGGCAGCGGGCGGTACGATACTTCCGATGGCCGGATTCGTCACTGTGAACGCATTGTTTGAATTGCTTGGGATCGAGTTAACGACAACCGCCACAGGCCCCGTGGTTACGTTACTTGGCGGAACGGCATAGATAGCAGTGTTGCTCCATGACGTGA
>Ga0210388_10001388_pt1 | contig 19085 bp, 16 predicted proteins | sample IncBWC19OmetaG_FD_155485 | JGI IMG/M metagenome (GOLD analysis project Ga0210388, IMG submission 155485) | Forest soil microbial communities from Barre Woods Harvard Forest LTER site, Petersham, Massachusetts, United States - Inc-BW-C-19-O ... | reverse complement strand
AAGTTCCTTGGGGTTCCTGGGCGGCTTGTGCTTCTTCAGATACGCGGGGCTAGCAACGAGCTGGTGTCGGTACTTGAGTATCCGGCGTGCGACGAGGCAGGAGTCATCAAGATCTCCCACGCGGAAGGTAAGATCCACCCCTTCCGAGACATGATCCACGATTCTGTCCGTAATCAATATTTGAACCCGAACCTCCGGGTACAAGGTTTGGAACGCGCCAACGATAGGGGCAAGCAGAGTGTTGGAGATGCTGGGTGGCGATGCGAGGCGTAACGTCCCCGACACGTGCGACACGTGGTTCGACGCGATATTGTCGACCGCTTCGCTTAACTCGGCAGTTCTCCGCGCGTGTTCGAGAACTTCGGAACCTGCGTCCGTTATCCGAAGTTTGCGTGTGGAACGCTCAATCAGACTCACCCCGAGCTGACTTTCGAGCTCTGCGATTCGCCGGCTCACAGTCGATGTCGGCATTTTGAGGCGACGGGCAGCCTCCGAAAAGCTGTTGGCATCGACGACGTGAGCAAAGATTACGAGTGAATTGAGATCCGTCATGATCTTCCCAAATATGGAACTGTAATTCCCGATTTTACCGGCTAGTGGACGGAACGGCTATCGCATATTGTCTCAGCAGCGGCCCTGGGCTAGGGCCAGTTGGCTGAATCTGAGACGAAATGCGGACCGAGCGATGAAGCGACCAAAGCGAGGGATTAATCAAAGCTCGAAGCCAAGTGGAGACGGGTGTAAAGAGTGCCTAGCCAATGGTGGATGGTGGCTTCATCTGCGCCGGTGCGCAGAGTGTGGCCAGGTTGGATGCTGTGACAGTTCGCCCGAGCAACATGCAGCCAAGCATGCCGCTGAGACCGGCCACCCGATCGTAGCCAGCTATGAACCGCTCCAAACCTGGTTCTACAACTACGAAAAACAGAAGATTGTGAGGGGAATGAAGTTGCAGCCGCCCCGATGGCATCCTGATACGCAAGCTGTTCCTGGCCCAGAGGGACGCGTGCCTGATAACTGGGAGTCCTTGCTGCATGAGCTTGTGTGACGCCGTAGGAGGCCGGTCACGAAGTCATGGATACACCGACACAACTTCCCGGAGGGAGGAGGCGCCTAGAGAGCGCTCATGTCTGTCCTGGTTGTGGGCATGTCTTGAATCTCGCCGACATCGATCTTAAGACCATCACAACCGGAATTGTGGAGTGCATGAACTGTGACTGGTCTGGTCCGATTGAAATTCAAATCGTAGAGGACGCGAGGCATGACTGAGCCATCACAAACTACGCAGCGCCGCTCATGGGGAGCGTAAGCTGGCGCTCCTTAGTCAACGTTGAAATCTTCCGCATGAACGATCTGACGAGTTCGCTGACAATCTTGCTCTTATTGTCGGCTCGGGTTGCCAAGTATGTCTTCATGCAAAGCTCGCCCTCAGCGAGCGGTCGCACGGTCACACCGTTTCGAGCCATGAGCAATGCGCCGGCTTTTACAAGAAACGCCACGCCAGAGCCATCGGCGACGAACGGGAAAGCCTCTTCAGGCGCCGTGACACGTTGGATTTTTGATGGAGCAATATTGCGGCGTTCAGCCACGCTCAGGATGGCGTCATATAGAGGTGGATGCAAACGCCTCTCGAACAATATCCAACACAGGCCGTCTATCGCGTCGAGTGTGACAGAAGGATGGTCAGCCAGTTGGCTGCGTTTCGACATGGCGATATAGAACGGAGCCTGAGCGACTCGGACCGTGGTCAGTAGAGGAGAATCAGGGGGCTCAGTAACGATTGCCAAGTCGAGTGCACCAGCCAGCAGTTCATGGACTAAATCAAACGAAAACTGGCTGGCAAGTTCCACTCGTAAGTGCGGAAAGAGCGCGAGGCGGATCGAAAGCAAAGTTGAGATCAGAAAAGGGTCGGTATACGGCGACCTTCCGATGTTCAATATGGCCTCGGTATTCTGCATTACTGCGCGGGCAGCCTGAAAAGCCCGCTCGCTATATAACAGCGAAAGTCTGGCCTGTTCGACGTAGGCCCGCCCTGCGTCATTAAGGTTTACGTTTTTACGAGTTCTCTCAAAGAGCGGGCCGCCCAAAGTCGTTTCCAGATCTTGAATGTTCTTCGTAAGCATCGGTTGGCTGATGCGCATCTTGCGAGCCGCGCGGGTGAAGTGCAATTCCTCGGAGAGCGCGATTGCAGACTCCATAAACTTCGTTTCATTACGTGCCATGGTCCGGCTCCCCATCTGCTCGACGGTATGGGATGGGACGAAATGTGAACGATCATTAGGAGCGATGCCCCACTCTGCTCGCAGAAAGTGGGTGTCCCACCGCATGTTTTCTGAATTGTTAGACGCGCCTTCTTTGACTCTGATTGCCTGACGAAACTTGATCCGTGGTTTCTTATCAATCTGGAGAATAAGCGGGCCTGCGCTAGGAATTGGACTTCCCATTGATGTCTGCGCCATCGTGAAGGGCACGGTTGATAGCTCCCATTGTCAGGACGGGAGAGCCATCCCCGGCTGCGAGGTCAAGATGTTGTCAGTCGTCAAAACCACTCGAAAATCGTCCCCTTCAACCTTCGAGCCCCTATTGGACCTCCAAGAGGCGGCGACAATTCTCGGAATGCATTGGAAGACCTTGGAGGGAAAGGCACGCCACAAAGAGGTTCCCGCCTTCAAGGTGGGAAAACGCTGGAGATTTCGTCTGAGTCTGCTGAACAACTGGCTGGAAACGGGCTTAAAATCGAATACAACCGATCAGGCCGTCGTGACTGGACAGGAGCAACATCCTTGAAGTTCACCCGGCAGCGTTTTCAACGCGGCACCCTGCGCAAGGTCGCGCGGGCAAACAATCAATGGGCTTGGGAGTACCGATACCAAGACCCCGTAACCATGAAGAGAAAATCTTTGTTCCTGGGCCTCGACAAGTTTCCCACGCAGACCGCAGCAGAACGGCATCTGGAAGCTTTCGTGCTCAAACTCAACGCAGAAAACCCAACCCTGGCTGTGATGGAGCCGACCTTCGACGCCATTCTTGACCGGTTCATCGAGGACGAACGCATGATGGAAATCAAGCAGCGCCGCCCCGGTGAGCAGTGTCAGGATGACGAACTTAGCTATTCGACGGTTATCTCCTACCTGAGCGTCATCAAGCGAGTTCGTGCGAAGTGGGGAACAACCCGCATCGCCCGGATGAAGCCGATGCTCATCCAGGCCTGGCTCAAAGAGTTGGAAGCCGCCCCCAAGACCAAAGGTCACATCAAGGCAGTCATGTATCGCCTATACGAGAAGGCCATGCTGTGGGAGATGGTCGAGTGGCAGCGGAATCCAATGGAGTTCGTCGAGATCAAAGGCGTCAGCAAGCGGCAGAAAAGGCCGATCATCCTCACCGTCGAGCAGTATTACCAGATCCTTGCATTGCTACCGGAACCCTACCTCACGATGGTGGTGGTAGCGCAATGCACCGGCCTCAGGGCCGAAGAGGTTCTGGCGCTCGAATGGGAGGATATCGACTTCGAGAACCTGAGTATGAAGGTCGTCCGGGCGGTCGTTCACGGCCGCGTCAAGACCGTAAAGACCGACTATTCGGAGGATGAGCTACCGCTTGACCCCGGTTTCGCGGAAGTCCTCCTGACTTGGAAACGCAGGTTGGGAGCTGAGCGCGAGGCACAAAACGGGATTTCAACCCCATTGGTGGGGTTGGACCTTGTCTTCCCGAGCACCTCCACCGGCAGGCACTTCCACAGCGCGCCGGCCCAGCAGGACTATATCCGTCCGGCTGGCTGCTGCCTTGTGGCGTGTCCGAAGTGCGGTGCTGGTGCGGGAGTCTGGTGCTTTCAGGACGGCAAGACGCCGAACGGGAAGCGCCTACCGCTGCACGATGAGCGGTGGGATGCTGCCGGGAAGTACGGTAGCGTAGGGTGGCATACCTTTCGCCATACCTATCGTTCCTGGCTCGATAGCACCTCGGCGCCTATCGGCGTGCAGCAGAAACTGATGCGGCACGCGCAAGTATCGACGACGATGAACGTGTACGGAAACGCCTTAATGACGGCCAAGCGTGAGGCCAACAGCAAGGTGGTAAAGATGGTATTGAGGAGCGCTTAGGCCCATGCAAAAAACGCCAACCACACTCGATATTCCCAAAGCGATGTCTGAACCGCTGTTATATGGGGTTATCTGGGGTTGACGTTTTCGCTAAGTGGTTGCGGGGGTAGGATTTGAACCTACGACCTTTGGGTTATGAGCCCAACGAGCTACCGGGCTGCTCCACCCCGCAGTATCAGTGTACCAACACCCGCAGCGAGGGGTCAACGCGGCGTGCTGCATAGGCTGCCGTTGAGTCGCGCAGCGGGAGCTGCCTACCCTGGATGAATCCTGATCCGGTACACTCTTGGGAACCCAAAGCACGCCGGAAAGCGGCGCATCGCCGAGCGGATGCAGACGCAAAACACGAGTGTCCGCGCCATAAAAACTCAGGAGACCCTTTGACCTTCTCCAAACGTTTCCACGAAATTCGTACCGGGTTCGAGCGGCCGTTCTGGGTTGCGAACGTCAGCGAGCTCTTCGAGCGGCTGTCGTACTACGCGGCGTTTGCCTCGCTGCCCCGCTATCTGCATGAGAGCCTGAACTTCGGCGTCGAGCGGGCCAGCAGTCTGGCGGGATTGTTTGGCGGGTTGGTGTGGTTTCTGGCGGCGTTCGGCGGAGCTCTGGCAGACCGGATGGGCTTTCGCCGGGCACTGTCGCTGGCCTACCTGATTCTGACCCTCTCCTACTTCCTGCTGGGCTCAATCGGTTCGCCGTGGCTGGCTCCGGTTCGCAATGCCATGCCCCTAGTGGTGCTGGTGACGCTGATTCTGATGCTTCCGGCTCTTGGAATCGCGCTGGTGAAGCCCTCCGTGGTCGGGACCACGGCCCGCGCTTCCAAGGAGAACGTGCGATCTATTGGGTATTCGATCTACTACACTCTGGTCAATATTGGCGGGGCTCTGGGGCCTTTGCTGGCGGGGTGGGTGCACCAGCATCTCAGCGTGGAGAAGGTCTTTTACATGGCTGCCTTGGCCGTCTTTGCCATGTTCTTCGCCGTGTTGATCTTCTTCAAAGAGCCGCGCCGCTCAGGCGAGGCGCAGACCGAAAGCCTCGGCCAGGTTGCGAAGAACTTTCTCACCGTCGCGACGAACTGGCGTTTCATGCTGTTTCTGATTATTTTCTCGGGCTATTACATCGCCTTCTGGCAGGAATTCATCATTCTTCCCATCTACATCCACGACTACGTGAACGCAAACAGCAATACTGAAGCGCTGCTCTCGTGGGACGCGCTGACGGTGATCGCACTGCAGATGGTGGTGAGTATTCTCACGCAGAAAATGCCGTCGTTTCGCGGCATCACGCTGGGCACCCTGATCTCGGGTCTGGCCTGGCTGCTGTTGATTTTGCATCCCAGCGTGACCATGGCAGTGGCAACGCTGATCGTAGTGGCGATTGGCGAGATTACGCAGCAGCCGCGCTATTACGAGTACATTTCGCGCCTCGCACCCTCAGGGCAGCAGGGAACCTATATGGGTTTTGCCTTCCTGCCCATTGGGATTGGATCGCTGGTGGGCGGGTGGTTTGGCGGATTCCTGATTCATCGCTTCGGTGAAGTGATGAATCAGCCGGCTCTCATCTGGTGGGCGGTGTCTGGAGTGGGCGTGGCGACGGCCGGGCTGCTTTGGGTTTATGACCGTCTGGTGCTGCGGGACGCGGTGGAAACGAAGTGAATCATTGCCGTCCATTATCTTTGAAAATGCGCTGACGTTGTGCCGTCAGACCCAGAGGATCGGTTGGCGAATGGGGAAGTTGCGAATGATCTCCTTGTCGGTTGGGTCGGGGTTCAGGGTCTTCCAGAGGTCGATGTACTTCTGCTGGTGAAACGCGACGCCGGAGAAAAGCAGGCCGGGTGAGCGAACGGGCAGCACATCGAAGTGCTCAACGTCTTTGGGCCACTTCCATGTGCTCTTGTCCTTGATGTATGGATAGATGAACTCGGTTGCCTTTGAGAGGCCACGTCCGTCGGGAAGCTGGAAGGCTGGCGGATCGGGTTTGAGGCCCTTGAGCGACTGGCAGAGAGCGGCCATCACATCGAAGTTGAAGATGGAATAACTGTATGGCTTGGTGCGCGCCAGTTCTCTCGGAAATGAGCCATCCGCAGCCATCTGATCGGGGAGCATGATTTCGCGATAGCGGCGATAGACTTCTTTCCTCGCCGCTCCATCGCCCGCGAGGTGCGCGTACTCCCCGGCTTGCAGCGCCCAGCAGATGGCGTGGTTGTTTTTCGCGTCGCGCTCGGTCTTTCCGGGGTCGCTCGAGTTGAGCCAGTCCAGATAATTGTGGAACCATGCTTTTGTCGCGGCGGTGTCTGCGGCGCTCAACTGGCCGTTGGTCAGGAAGCTTGCGGCGCGGGCAACCTCGACCAGATGCAGCGTGTCGATAATTCCATAAGAACGGCCGGTCGAAACTCCCTGAACTGCCTGGGCGAAGTTGAGGCTTGGATTCATGCGGGTTTCCGCAGTGACAAACCAGGCACGCAGGTGATCGCAGGCGCGCTTGGCGTAGCGGCTATCGTTGGTGAGGAGCCAGGCCGCAGTGAGCGCGGGCATCTGGACGGAGAGCCGGACCATCACTCTGCGATGGTCGTCGAAGTTGTCTGGATTGCTCTGGCCGTCGCGGTTGATGTAGGGGCCATTCGGGTCTTTAGGGTTGGGCCAGAAGTAGTCGGCTTGCGAATAGAAGTCGTGCAGGCCGCCGGCGCTGCGAGAGGCGGGGAAGGCGGTTATGGTCAGCGGCGTTTGCGTCACATAGGCCGCCGCCGCCTTGAGAGTGCGATCGCGATCCGTCGTTTCAACCAGCCGCCAGGCATCCGATTCGCCCGCGTGACGCGGCTGGCCCCAGCCTAGCCCAGCCGCCGTTGCGCATGCTGCCGCTGCCTTCAGAAACTTTCTTCTGTCAATTCGAGTCAACTCATTCATATTTTTCTTCATTGGCCCGGCGGGAAAATCGCCCGCGCAACACCCGCAACTGGATTCTCTGTCAAAATCAAGAAATAATCCATTCAATCCCTCGAACCCGGCTTACACTGTCCCTGCAAAGTCCTTTACGCCATGCCAGTTGCCCAACTCACCTTCGAAATCCGCATTGAGCACGCACAGTCTCTCAAGGACCGGCGGCAGGTGGTGCGCTCACTGAAGGACCAGTTGCGGCAGGGGTTCAACATTTCGGTGGCTGAGATGGATGAGGCGGTGACTTGGCAGTCGGCGACCATCGGAGTGGTAGCGATTTCTCGCTCGCGTGACTACCTGCACGGGCTGGTAGAAGAGGTGGAGCGGGCGGCACGGCGGATTCTCAACGATCACGGAGCGGAGTTGGCGGACTCGTTCTGGGAGTACGTGGAGAGCTGATTTGGGTTCGTGGTCTCCCACACTTTCCAAGAAGCGCGAAAGGATGGGGCACCCGGCCAGAGTATTCACATCCAAATATTCAGCGTCTTTGCTCACTGATCTGTCTATGGATGAAGGCTGCCTGAATAAACCAGGCCGCGCCGAAGAGGGCGATGAACATATGGACAAATGGATTCCAGGGCGCGATATTAGCTCGTAAGAAATTTGGATTGAAGGATCCCGCCAAGAAAAGCATTCCCATCCCGCAGGCAACAAAGAGACGTAGAAGCGGTAGACGATTCATTTCAAATATCTTCTCACGAGTCGAGGGAACCCTATAAGGGGAATGTTTTTCAAACCTTACCATTTCCAGCAAGAGCGGTTGCTTCAACTCCACACCCATTTTCGTGATCCGGGAGGCGAAGGATTCCAGCGGCTCTTCTGCTTGTTTAATCGTAATGCAAGGTCTTTGCCAGGTCGAGGCGGAGGGCGCGGCGGGCAGGGAGCAGCGCGGCTAGCGCAAGAATTGCCGCAAGGATGCAGAGCGCGGTGACGTAGCTTAAAGGGTCAAGGTTGTTGACACCGAAGAGAGCTTTGCGGAGCACTTTGGAACCCGCCGCCGCGATCCCGGTGCCGGCCACCAGGCCCAGCGCGACCGGCCACGCGAACTGGCGCAGCACGGCGGCTAGTACTTGCGCTTTGCGGGCGCCCAAGGCGATGCGGATGGCGAGCTCCTTGGTACGCTGCGAAACTGTGAAGGCTACCAGGCCGATGATTCCGACGCCTGCCAGCAGCACGGCAACCATCCCGATGAGACTGACGATCGTCGCCACCTTTCCCACGGGTGAGATGTTGTCCTGGTAGAGCGCTTTGAGCTGCCTGATTTCGGGAAAGATTCTGGGATCGAGGCTTTCGCTGATGGATTTGACGATGGGGGGAAGGCTGTCGGGGGCGCCGGCGGTTCTGGCAATCACTGCCATTCCGGGCATGTCGTCTGGCTGGGCCGGCCAATACTGCTCGGTTGCGTCGTCGTCACTGAGCGCGTTGATGCGCGCGTTGCCCACCACCCCGATGACGATGTCATGCTTGTCGTCGTCTCCCAGTTGCTTACCGAGCGGGCTCTGTCCAGGCCATTGCCAATTGGCAAACGACTGGCTCACGATTACGGCGTTCTTCTCGCCGGGGTAAAAGGTTCGGCCCGTGAGCAGGGGAATGCCCATGGTTTGAAAGAAGCCCGGCTCGACCCAGTTGGGGTAGACGAGAATGGCGTGACCGTCGACTTCTCTTCTCAATTGAATAACGGCATGCCCGAGCGGCGGCAGTTTGACCAGAGACACCGATTGAACTCCCGGCAATGCGCGAAGCCGGGACTGCATCTGGGCAAGGTATGCTTTCGCGGCAGCGGGTGTGTAGCCATGCTGGGCGAGCTGGGCATCGACGGTAACCAACTGCTGATATCCGAAGCCGGGATCGGTGTAGAGGGCGTGCTGCGATGCGCGTACCAGGAGGCCGGCGACGATGAGGAGCACGCAACTGGCGGCGACCTGCGCGCCCACAAGCACCTGTCTAGCCATGGTTTTATGTTGACGCTGGCGGGCGATCTGCAAAGCCGGCGCGAGACCAAAGAAGACGGCTGCCGGCAAGGTGAGGCCAAGGGTGAAGAGAACGACGCGCCAGTCGGGCGAGGGGTTTAGCCACTTGGGCGCGTCCATTCTGCTGAGGGCGACGCGCACCACGATGTTGCCCAGCGCCAGGCCGGCAAGCGAGCCAAGCGCGGCGAGAAGAAGGCTCTCAGTGCATAGCTGCCTGAAGATGCGGCCGCGGTTGGCGCCGATGGCCACGCGGATGCCGATCTCGCGCTCACGGGTGACGGCGCGGGCCAGCATCAGGCCGCCCAGGTTAGCGCACGCCACGGCGAGAATGAGCAGCGTGAGCACGGCGACCATAGCGGCAACCTGGTACATCATCTGCTGCATGACCTGCATGCGGCCACCGGGATGAATGTCGATATACTCTTTGTCCCAAATGTCGTTGGGATGCTGGCGGCGCAACTCATTGGTGAGCGCCAGCAATTCCTGCGCGGCGGTTTTTTGGGTTACGCCGGGAGCGAGGCGGCCCCACATGCGTACGGCGGAATCGCCGGAGTCGGTGAGAATATGGCTGCCTTCAACAAAGTAGGGCTGGAGGGGCATGGGCAGCCAGATGTCGGGGGCCTGGCCGGCGAGACTTGCAAATGCGTAGGGAGTGATGCCGATGACGGTGGCCGGCTTGCCGTTGAGGTGGATGATGCGTCCGACCACGGACGGGTCTCCACCAAAGCGGCGCTGCCAGAAACCATAGCTCAGCACAACCGTTGGGGCAGCGCCTGGCGAATCTTCGCGCGCGGGCTCAAACAGGCGGCCCAGGCCCGCCGGCGTTCCCAGCTCAGTGAAGTAATTCGATGTGGCGAAGAAAGCTGACGCCTGTTGAACATCGTTATCCACCTGCATGGGAGGAATGCCCAGCACTGCCATCACCGCGGAAAGAGTCTTGGCGTGCGCCCCATAGAAGAGCACTGAGGGATAGGGCATCTCGCTGGTGTAAGCCGTGGGGGCGCGGCGTTCCAGGCGCACGAGTGAGCCGGGGTCGCGCACCGGGAGGGGCTCAAGGGCGATCATGTCAAACAGGCTGAAGGCCGCTACGTTTATGCCGATTCCAATGGCCAGCACCGACACGGCCATGAGCGTGAAGCCGGGCGAGCGGACGAGGATGCGGACGCCGTAGCGGAGGTCCTGGACGAGGCGGTCGAGCCAGGTCCATCCCCAGGCTTCGCGGGCCTGCTCGCGCATGCGCAGGGTGTTGCCGAAGTTGCTGCGGCCGGCGCGGGCGGCCATCTCGCGGTGGAATTCCATGTCGCTGGTGAGCTCAGCATCGAGGCGGCGGCGGTTGATCAGATACTTGATGCGGCGGAAAAGCTCGCCCATGATGGACCTCCTGTTGCTTCGCTTGGCTTTCAATTCCGTCGGGGGTAAAGCCCGGTCGGTCTCGCTTGGTTCATGTACGGGTTTCACAGGCTGCGAAAAAACTCCCATCAGCCTCAAATCTTGAGCGCCTAGTAACGGGGCATGATTTTAGTCGTGCCGCAAATGCCCCAAAATCAGCGTGGGCTTTAGCCCCTGCGGGATGTTCTTCTCGCATATGAACTCAACCGGGCCGTTGTTCCGCATCCTCCAAAGCCCGTTTACTTCTCCTGCGTTCATATCTGGACTGAGGCCCGTACCCTTCAAGACTTCAAAATACGTAAAGGCGTTCTAAGCGGTTCGCAAAATGTCCTGGATGGCCTGCGTTACGCGGTCGTAGCCGGAGAGTTCGGCCTTCAAATGCTTGCGGCCTTCGGGGGTGAGGCGGTAGCAGCGCACCTTGCGATTGGTCTCGGAGATGCCCCATTCGGCGGTGACCCAGCCCTTGACGAGCATTTTTTGCAGCGTGGGATAGAGCAGGCCTTCTTCGACGCCCAGCACTTCGCTCGAGAGCAGGTGGATTCGCTGGGCGATGGCGTATCCGTGCAGAGAGCCAGACTGCAAGACGCGCAGGATAAGCATGGGAAGCGCGCCGGAAGGGGTAATGGGCTTAGGCGTTTCCTGACTAGGCGTATTGGGCATAGGCATAAGATAATTATGTCTATCTGGTTTGTCAAACGGAGTTGCTTCCGGATAGCTGGTGAAAGGACCGGAACGCTATAGCAGCCCCCGGTTCGCGTTCTCTGAGCCGATCAACGGAAGCTAGTCTGAGTGAGACTGTGACGCCGTCAGGTCTGAATTTCTCGATGTGCCCGTTCAAGTAAAGCGCGATTGGTGAAGATCTGAGTGAATGCAATGCACAAGCAGATGACGCAGAGTGCCATGGTAAACGGCGAACCATCCCTCCCCTTAGCGATGAGCCAGGATGCAGGCATGTATCGTGTCATTTGGAGCCCGATCGTTTCAATGGCGATAATCCCGAGTAGAAAATATCCGTGTCGCCGGACGAGCCGGGGCATTGTTCGACGGACGATTGGGCACTCGAAGAAGTAGGGTTTTTGGCCGCGCTGGGCACTGAATGTGCCTAGAAGAACAAGGGCTGTGTAAGGCACGAGTGAGCCGATCTGGACTCCAAATGGGAGGCCAGCCAAAACGAGGAGAATGCCGAAACTGACAAACATAACGAAGATGACCGGCAAGAAAAGCTCTGGACGATCAAAGGTAGAAGGCTCGTGGTCTCGGCATATACACGCGGCAGTGGCTTGATCAAGCATTTTCGCCACGAGCGTATCACTGTGGGAGGCTCGACGCGAAGTGAATTATTTGCTCGAAAGTCGGCGCTGCGGAGAAGCGAGTGGGTTGAGGCCGATCCGGGCATTACTGGAGGCATGAGACCGCCTGCCGGTCTCTGGTATCCTTAACCGTTTACCTCACGCGGTGGGGATTGAGTTGGCGGGAGCGGGGATTATGCCGGAGAACAGGGCGCGGAAGCATCATCAGGACCGGGTGGCGGAGACGCTGCGGCTGGAGATTGGAACCATGATCGAGGGCGAGCTCTCTGACCCGCGCATCGGCAACTGCTATGTGAGCGAAGTGGCGCTGAATCCGGGCGGGAAGTCGGCGCGTGTTTATGTGGCCGTTGACAGCCATGTGAAAGACATTGTGCAGGCGGAGAAGGATACGGTTGCCGGTCTGGAAGCGGCAAAGGGATACATTCGCTACGAGTTGAAGGAGCGGATGGGGGTGCGGCATGTGCCGGACCTGGCTTTTCTGGCGGATCGGTCGGGGCGGTTTCAGGCGCGGATTGAGGAGTTGATGGACCGGTCGCGGAAGCGGAACAAATATGTGGCCGAGGTTAAGCCTGTCGAAGCGGAACCGCCGGCAAACGAAGCCGGAGAGGGGATTTGATTCAGGCTTGGCGATCATTGCCGTGGGTTTTCTCGCGCCGCGATTCGGAGCGAATCTGTTAGCCTTGTCCCTGTCGAAACCGACCACTATCTCCGCGTTTCTGTGCGGCGCGGACCGCAACCCGGCTCTGTGGGCTTCCCCAAGCCCGACGGAAGCCGGAAACGCTGGAAATGGAGAAACCACTCGAAGTGGATACGGGACTAGAGACCTCGGACGCTGAGCCGCCGGAAGAACGGCGCAAGCGGCTTGCGCGCTGGCCCGGGTTCTGGGAGGCATCCGTATTCCTTTGCTTCACCGTCTTCTTTCTTGCCTATGGACTAACTCCCCTGCTGGGCGGCGACGGGTTGGGCCTGGTGGGTGCGGATGAGCCGCGCTATGCACAGATTGCCCATGAAATGCTGGTCCGGTTTGATTCCGCGCATTCGCTAAGCGACCGCCTCAGCGCCTGCGTAACTCCGTACCTCTACGGCCATCCGTGGCTGGAGAAGCCGGCCCTCTATTACTGGCGGGCGATGTTCACATTTCAGGACTTCGGGGTGCACGACTGGAGCGCGCGGCTGCCTTCCACCAGCTTTGCGTTCGTGATGGCTGCGCTCATCTATTTGCACATGCGGCGATTCCGGCGGGGCGGACACCTGGATGCGGCGCTGATTACTGTGGCCTGCGCCGGCATTATTGGATTTGCGCGCGGGGCATCTACCGACATGCAGATGGCCGCGCCGCTGGCGATCGGCCTGCTCGGCTGGTATGCCTGGTATGAGACCGGCTCAAAGTTCTGGCTCTTCGACATCTACTTTTTCACTGGCGTGGCGACACTGGCCAAAGGGCCGGTTGCGCCGCTGCTGGCCTTTCTGATTATTGCTGCATTTGCTTTTCTGCGTCGCGAGTGGGGAATCATTCTACGTTCGTTCTGGTGGCCGGGGGTGGTTCTTTACTTTGCCATGGTGTTGCCCTGGTTCATCGCCGTGCAGATTCAAAACCCTACTTTCTTCCGCGAATTTTTCCTGGAACACAACCTGGAGCGATTCGCCACCGATCGTTACCAGCATGTGCAGCCTTTCTGGTACTACCTGGTGGTGGTAGTGCTGGCCATGATGCCGTGGACGGTGATCGCTGTCCGCGCGCTGATCGATGGAATCCAGACTTCGGTGGCCGAGTGGCGGCTGCGCCGCCTCAACCCTCGGCGTCGCGTTCCCAACCGCCCCGGCGACGCTTTTCCTGAGTTTCTGGTTCTTTGGGCGCTGATCCCCATCGTTTTTTTCTCGCTTTCCAGGTCAAAATTGCCCGGTTACATTCTGCCTTCGATTCCGCCGCTCGCCATCCTCACCGGAGACTATCTTTTCCGCCGTCGAAAGCCGGGGTTGAACCGCTGGGTGCTGTTCGGCCACGCGGTTGTTTGCGGCATCATGACCATGTTTGCTCTGCTGCTTCCTTGGTTTGTGGGTCACGGCGCCAAGATGCCGCCACCGCGCGCTCTTGGAATTGCCGCCCTGACGGCGGTGGGCGGCGTGCTGCTGATCCTGATTGTGGTTAAGGCCTATGGAGTGGGCAGGCTGCGCCTGGTTACAACCGGCATCCTGGTGGTTCTGGTGCTGTTTCTCTACGGCGTGGGTCCGTTTTTCGGAATTCCGGCGGTGGGAGCGACCCAGAGCGCGATTCACTTGCTTGACCGGTCTTACTCCGCGCGGCCGCTGGCAGAACGGCTGGCCACCCTGGCTCCGGCGGACGAAACGGTGGCCGTGTTCCGGGTGCGCAGGGACGTAGAGTATGGGCTTTCGTTCTATCGCAACCGCGAGGTAATCAACTACGAGCAGGACGGCGTGCCGGAAGGGCAGCACCTGCTGGTGGTGCGAGTTACCGGACGCAACGGCATTGACCTGCATACGCTTCCTGACTTGGACGAATACCTCGAAGGCCGCCACTATGAGCAGCTGTTCACCTGGCCGGAGCAGGGGCTGGTGATCTACATGGTGGGCGGCAGATAAAAAGCTGATAAGCTTTCTCTCAAGTCGCTTGCGGCCATTGGCGATGGCGAAGCGGCCTGGAGGAAAGAATCGTCTTCGCTAGTTCCGGAGCCTCTCTGGTCTGCGTGTTGTCAGCTTTCTGACCCGGGTTCCCAGCAGTCAAACACTCAGGGAGATGCATGGCAACTGGTGTTTCCATCGAGATTCTCGACCTGCGGCACTTCGCGGCGCCGGTGCTCCGGCCCGTGCTGGACGCGGAGGGCGATGTATGGAAGCAGCGCCTGCACTGGGATTATCGAACATCTTCCAAGCTGCTGATGCAATATCTCGACAGCCACATGCTCCCGGGCTATGCGGCTCTGGAGGCCGGACAGGTAACCGGCTATGCCTTCTGTGTGTACGAGGAGACCAAGGCCGTGATCGGCGATGTGTTCGCCCTCAACAGCCACGCGGCGGGTCTGGAAGGCGTGGCCGGTGCGGGACCGCCCGGCGCCTCGCAGATTCCGGCTTCGGCACACGAGATTGAGCAGACGCTGCTCAAGCATCTGTTTGAGACTCTTATCAACTCGCCGCATGTTGACCGCATCGAGTCGCAGCTTCTGTTGCATCCATCGGGCGTGCATACCGGGATCTTTTCCGAAGCAGGATTTCAGGTCTTTCGCCGCCTCTTCATGGTGCAGCAACTTGAGAACCACTGGGCCCAGCCGCGCCTCGATTTGCCGCATGAGCTTGAATTGCGCACATGGCGCGATGAGGATCTAACGCCCGCCGGGCAACTGATCTCCGAGGCCTACCGCGACCATCCGGACAGCATCATAAACGACCAGTATCGGTCGGTGCACGGCTCACAGCGCTTTCTGCACAACATTGTCCGCTACTCCGGTTGCGGAACTTTTTCGCCGCAGGTATCGCACGTGGTGGTGAACCGGCAGAACCGCGAGTTGGTGGCGCTGGTGCTGGGGTCGCGTGTAAGCCCGCAAAGCGGACATATCACCCAGCTTTGCGTGCATCCCCGCTACCGCCGCAGCGGACTGGCGCGTATGCTGCTTGCGCTGGCTGCCTACCATTTCATCCGTCATGGGGCGACCGAGATCTCGCTTACGGTGACCGAGACCAATACGACGGCGATCGACCTCTATTTGTCGGAGGGGTATACGACGGCGCACAAGTTCGACGCGGCGGTTTGGCAGCGGGGGCGGTTTGTGTGAGATGTGTTGGGGATCGCGGCTTCCCACCTTTGCGCCAGGGAGCGGCTGCTCTAGCGCGCGATCAAGTACATGATCCAACTGAGCGCAACCGCCGAGCCAACGAAGAGCACAAAACAGTAGAGGCCGTAGCGGAACATCTGCCGCGGGGTCTCGCGCTGGGTGATGCCGAAGACTACGGATGCGAAGAGCGCGAAAAGTACGACTGCGGCAAAATGAGAGGGCCTGAACACTAGGCTTTCCTCCCGGTGCGGAGGTTGTGCGCATCGACGGCTGCAATGATGTTGAGCAGACCGGCGACGACGATGAACCGGGTTCCGTAGTCACCGGTGGTTTGCGTCACCTGGTCGGCGCCCCATCCCGCTGCGCGGCTCACAAAATAGAGCAATCCACCGCACAGATCGCCGGCCAGGCAGAGCATTTCCAGAATGTCGTGCGCCCCGGCGTAGAGCTTGCCCTGCATGGCGATGCCGATGGCGAACATCGCCAGAATCGACACTGCCAGGAGCGCTCCGCGGCCCCATTTGCGCAGCAGAAAATGTCCCCCGCCGGGCACCAGCCAGCCTGCGATCAGCGGCAGATAAACAAATCCGCTTCCCGTCTGATTCTTCTTGTCTTGGGTAGTTGCCATGCCTTCTTGACTATATCGCACTCCGTCGGCCCCATCACCAGCCAAACCTTGCGCGAACTCGGCTGGCCGCCGCTGCTGAAGCCGGCCAGTCGGATTTTCGCGGTCCCGTCGCCCGTGTGCGAGAGTTCTTCGCAAATTCCAGCCGGTGACCGTTTCCTAGTCTGTTGGACCCTCCCATTGTTTCGCCTCGCCCCGCGCAAAACACCTCAGTGCTTTCACACGCGACATCGGACGCCGGAACCTTAGGGTACTCGAGGATAGGATTCCACAAAGTTCAGTATGCCCTGCCGAATCAGGATAAAATTCCTGAGTTCCCCATCCCGGGCTTGCGGGTTCCCCGAGCCGGTTCCTTGGAGTATGCGCTAATACCTGAATTCCCTAATGGAGGAGTGTCCCGATGAGCAAAACCATGCGTTTCGCAGTCTCCATGTCCCGCTCTGCCGCGGAACGGGTGTCAACGAAGATGCGGAGTAGGCTCAAGAGGTGCGCTAAGGTTGTCAAAGCCGTTGCCGCGCTGGTGCTGATTTGCGGATGCATTCAAGCGTCGGAAGTGACATCTGCCGCGGCGCAGTCCACACCCCCGGGCTCCAACAAGCAGACGCCCCAGCCGACGAAGGCCAAGCTTGTGCGGGCCCTGGACCAACTGAATCTAAGCCCAGACCAAAAGGCGAAGGTGCAAAGCATTCTCGACAATCAAAGCCTGTCGCCACAGATGTGGATGCAGCAGATCAAGGCAGTCCTGACGCCCGAGCAAAGGGAGCAACTCGAGAGCAAGCTGCAGCAAGACCGCCAAGGGTCGGGTGGGCCTGGCGGGTCGGGCGGCTCTGGGGGACAGCCTCCGCCACATCCGCAGCAATAACCGATTGGGGCGGCGACGCAGGAACGAGGGACATTGGGGATAAGGGATTGAGGGACGAGAGCACTGTTGACGGTGGCGCCGTTCCGCCTGACCCAACGAATAGTCCCTCAGCCCCAGTCCCTCAGTCCCTGCTTTCAAATTCTCACCAGCTCGCGCTGAATCTCTCCTGTGACCCAGGCGCGGCCGGGAGCGGTGAGCATATCGATTTCGCTGCGAACGCCGAACTCGGGGAGATAGATTCCCGGCTCGACGGAGAAGCAGGTATTCGGCAGAATGCGGCGCTCGTCATGGGTTTCCAGGTTGTCGAGATGCGCGCCGGGGCCGTGTATCTCCTCAGCGATATTGTGGCCGGTGCGGTGGGTGAAGAATTCGCCGAAGCCGGCCAGATTGATCACGGCGCGGGCTGCGTCGTCGGCTTCATATCCCGAGATCGGCTGGCCGGCGGCAAAGGCCTGCTCCACCTTGGCAATGGCTGCGTCGCGCGCGTTGCGAACGGCTTCGAAAACCAGCTGCTCTCGATCGGTTGGCTCGCGGCCCACTACGCCGGTCCAGGTGATGTCGTAAAAAATGCTACCGGGTTTTTCCAGGCGTCCCCAGATGTCGATGAGGATGAAGTCACCTTCTCGGATGGGCGAGGATTTGTCGGCGGTGGGTTCGTAGTGGGAGTCGGAACTGTTGGCGTTAGCGCTGACGTTAGGACCATTCTCCCAGACCAGCTTTTCGCGGCGCATAGCCTCGCTCAACCATTGCACCATCTCAAATTCCGTAAGCGCGGGTGCACCGAGTGCGGGGTAACGGAGCCGCCGCCCAATCTCGTGCCAGGCCTCGCCGAGAATGCGGTCGATGGCCACCTGCGCCACGCTGTGCGAGAAGATCTGCTCCGCGGTGAGTACCGCTTGAAAGTAGCTGACCAGGTTGGCGGAGCTTACGATCTCTTTTCCAATGCCGCGCAGGAACTCGACCGTGCCGGCGTCAACCATGGAGACGTACATGATGGCGTTGTTGGGCGAGTATTGCATGGCGATGCGCTTGGCATCGAAGAGCAGGGCTTCGAGGCCCGCGCCCAGTTCCTGCCAGCTTGAGTATTGGCCCTTGCCGCCGGGGAGCGAGTCGAGGCGGAATTGCTCAATGCGATGAACCAGCTTGCGCGGGTCGCCCTGGGCGGGAATGTAGTAATACCAGCGGCGGGTGATGTGAGCTTTTTCGTCGAGACCGAGGATGTGGGCGGCGATAGGGTCGCGGTGGTGATGGTCGTAGAAGAGCCAGCCGTCGAAGCCGGCCTCGCGAATGGCGGCCTGAATTGCGTCGAGATTCATAGGGGAAATGATATCGTGCTGGGAGCAAAGAGCGGTCAGAGTGTTCTTTCCCAGGTCTCAAACGCGAGATCTGGGGTACCCGGAGGTCAGGGAGATTTTGAAAACGAGGAAACAAGAGCAGAAATGATTAGCCAGACAAGGCTCACGCAGGCACCGACTGCTCCGGCAAAGGCAGCGAGGGCGAATGGAATTCCAAATCTGTCCGGGTCAGGAAGGCCCAGCCATGAGACGCATCCGCAGATTCCTGGCAGACAGACGGAGGAACCGATGGTGACTGCGCCAATGGAAATACCGAGGGCAATAAGAGGAGGCTTTCCACTCTTAAAGCTAAACGGCAAAGCTCGCTCCTTACAGCGCGGCCAGCGCTTCGGCCTGGCTGGGGAAGAGGCCGGCGTACTTGGTGATGCCTACCATGGTGAAGACTTTGACAAAGTGTGCGGAGAGGCCGAACGCGTAGACCTTCTGGCCGGAGTTGGAGGCTTCGATCAGCAGTTGGATCACCAGGGCGATGCCGCTCGAGTTGATGTAATCCACCTTGGTGAAGTCCAGCAGGATCAGCTTATTGGTGGCCTTGGGCAGTGCTTGATAAACACCCAGAACCGCGTCCTTTGAGGTGCTGGCAATATCCCCCTCGAAACGGATGACGGTGACCGGATGGCCGGCAGGGGATGTTATCTGGTCAACATGGGATTTGGTTTCGGTCTGCACGATCGATGATCTCCATCTCTTCTCTTGTTATTATGCGTCTTTATCCAGCCGGATCACCAGCCGGACGTAACTGCTTTTGCCGTCGGACCC
>Ga0210388_10001385_pt1 | contig 19097 bp, 11 predicted proteins | sample IncBWC19OmetaG_FD_155485 | JGI IMG/M metagenome (GOLD analysis project Ga0210388, IMG submission 155485) | Forest soil microbial communities from Barre Woods Harvard Forest LTER site, Petersham, Massachusetts, United States - Inc-BW-C-19-O ... | reverse complement strand
TCCGACCAGGAACCACAGCAGTGCCACTGAGTGCTCGCGCTTCGCGAAGAGATTGGCCACTCCCGCAAGACACACCACCATGCCCACCGAGCCGGTAAGAAGCAGTGTCTTGCGGCCCCACTTGTCGATCAGCGACATCGCAACCAGGGTGGCAACAAGATTGGTGGCCCCAATCACGACGGCCTGCGCGTCGCTTGAGATCCGGCTGAACCCGGCCGCGAAGAAGATGTCGTTAAGGTAGTAGAGGATCGCATTAATCCCCGAGAGCTGATTGAACATGCCCAGCGTGACCGCCAGGAAGATTGGAAAAACATACTTCCACGAGAAGATGGATTCGCGTTTTGCCGAGCGGTCGAGATGAATTGAGGCGACGATTTCCTTGAGCTCTGCCTCCGAGTCTGGAGAGCCGATAAGCTGCAGAACCTCGCGAGCCTCTGCGATTCGATTTTGCGTCACCAGCCACCGTGAACTGCGTGGAATAGCAAAGAGCAGGACGAAGAAGAGAAGAGCCGGGATCGCCGCAATTCCCAGTTGCCAATGCCAGAGCATCGCTCCCAGCGAAAGGCGGGCGAGAACGAAGTTGGAAAAGTAGGCCAGCAGAATTCCCACCACCACATTCACCTGGAACATGCCCACCAGACGGCCTCGCCATTTCGCTGGCGCAATCTCCGCAATGTAGACCGGACCAAGAACGGATGACCCTCCGATGCCAAGTCCGCCAATGAAACGGAAAACGATCAGCACGGGCCAACTCCAGGCGAAAGCGCACCCGAGAGATGAGATCACGTAGAGCGCTGCCATTACGCGCAGCGCGGCGCGGCCTCCGAATCGTTCCCCGAGCAGCCCCGCCGTCATTGCGCCTATCACCGTTCCCCACAGCGCAATCGAGACGGTAAACCCAAGCTTTGCCGGGCTCAGGCCGAAGACACTGGTGAGCGCATGCGTCGTTCCGGCGATGACTGCAGTGTCGAATCCGAACAGCAGCCCTCCGAGAGCGCCGACAAGCGCGCTCTTAAAAAGATAGAAATTTACCTTCAAGAATTCCTTTCCCAGAGCGCTTCCTCTCCGGATGTCCTGTGTGACGCGCTGCTTGTCCATTCCTTCGAGCACCCGGATCAGGTTGTGAGTCTGTCAGGGGAAATGGGAGAAAGCTGCCAGACGGTCAGGCTGGAGAGATTCATCACGCCTTCTTCAACTCGGACCTGGACGTCGGGTGCGACGCTTCCCGGGTAATAGAAGCGCTTAGTCCAGGCAACTGTTCGATTCACGAAGGCCTCAATCACCGAGCCGTCGATATAGAAGTGAAACTCGAACTCATCGCTGCTCCCAGATTGAATGGCAACGCCCTTACCTTCAATTTCGAGCAGTCCCGGGTGAGCCGGATCGTATCGAAGCGACAGCCATTGTCCTGCGCCCTGTCCTGTCGCAGCGGGGCTCACAAGAGTGAGTTCAAAGGGAGTTTTTGTCCTTCGCATCGTGCACAAAATTTCTCCGCTGCAGCCTTTCACGACCATCCCGCCCATGTCTCGTCGCCGTGCCGCTTCATCCACCGTTGGGGTTAGCGTCTGCTCACGCTTTCGGAGCTGCGAGGCCTCCCGCGATACCGACATGGCGACCTGTCCATCGGCGTTCAACGTGAGAACACGGGGCAGAGAGATCATGCCGGCCCATCCGGATGCGCGGTATTCCTCGAGCGGCCGTGTCTCCGAGATCCAACCCCAGAGAAGCCGATTGCCATCCTTGTCCGTCTGAGTTTTCGCCGCATAGAAGGTTCCGTAGTCAAGAACCCCACCATGCTCGCGGTGGAAGACCAGCTCCTTCGTGTCAAACTCTCCGCTCTCCCAGAAGACCTTCCCCTCCGACGAATAGATCAGGACGTGTTTGTTGCCGAGGGGGAAGAACTCGGGGCACTCCCACATGTCGCCCGAGTCCACGGGGTTCGCTGCACTGATTGGACCCATCTCTCCCTGCGCTAGCAGGTGAAGGTAATCCCAATGCATAAGATCGCGCGAACGGTAGAGAAGAACTGCGCCCCCCTGCCTGGGTATGCCGGAACCTATCGTCATGTAGCATTCGTCGCCATGACGCCACGGGGACGGATCGCGAAATCCGGAAACCTTCATACCTGCAGGAGGCGCGGCGATTACGGGTGCAGGCTGCTTGATAAAGGTTCTCAGCTCGGGATGATTCGATGTTGCGATGCACTGGCTCTCGCGCATGCTGTGCGCACCATCACGGATGGTGGCCTCGCTTTCGGGGGCAGAGACAACGCCGGTATAAAGCATGCACACGACGCCATCGCGTACAACTGCGGTTCCCGAAAAGACGCCATCCGCATCCGGACCGCCCGGTGTCGGAGCCAGTGCCACAGGAAGATGCTTCCAGTGAATCATGTCCCGGCTGATCGCATGTCCCCAGTGCATATCTCCCCAGAAGGCGCCGTTGGGGTTGTACTGATAGAACATGTGATAGTTGCCATTCCAGAAGATAGGTCCGTTCGGATCATTCATCCAATTGGCCGCGGGCAGTAAGTGAAACTGCGGACGCCGGGGATCGGTCGCAAGATCTCCGGGTGACACCGAGGCAAAAACGGGTGCAAGCAAACGGGCATGACCTAGGGCCGCAATGCCGGCGGCTCCAGTCAGGCCTTGCAGAAATGCACGACGATTACAGTTCATCTTTATGTCTTCTCTATAGGGGCAAGGCGCCGGCTTCAATCAGTAAATGAATAGCCGGTGGTTGCATGAGATAGCAGGAAGTTACGCGTGCAGGAACGGCAGGGTAGATGGTTTCGATAGGCCGAAGACATCTACCCTTCATGTTGCTGGTTATTGAACTCGCCCTTCCGGCTGTTTGGCCTAGAAGACTATCTTGGTGCTCAGCTGCAGAGTTCTCGCCTGGGCCACTCCGGTTGCTTTGCCGAAGTTGCCGAAGGGGCTGCCGTTGGCGTCTACGCCGCCATCGGCGAGGTTAGTATCCCAGCCCTGCAGGTTGACGCGGTTGAAGAGGTTGTAGACGTCGAGCCGGAACTGCAGATTGCCGGGCTCGCCGAAGAACCAGGGGACATGCGTGTCCTTGGCGATGGCTCCGTCGGTCTGGGCGAAGCCCGGTCCGCGGAAGGTGTTGCGTCCCAGGTTCCCTTCATGTCCGAGCGGCACGCCGTTGGTGTCCACCGGAAGCGGAAAATCAGTCGTCTTGAAAGTCCCGGTCAAGAACTTCGAGCGGCTGAGGCCCTTCAGCGTGGGGCCGAAGGTGGGCACGTTGGGCAGGTCATAGTCCTGTCCATCTTTGTTGAAGTCATCCTGGGGCAGAGTGGTGTATACGGTGGCCGGGAAGCCTGACATCAGGGTTCCCAGGGCACTGATCTGCCATCCTCCGGCAAGATTCTTCATCTTGCCGGTGACACCGGGCGTCGGGATCAGCCAGAGGCCGTTGTACGAAAGCTGTTTCGGAGTGTCCTGGCTCGACAACCCGCGCTGCGCAGGGATGTTGTAGGCGTCGATGACTTCGGAGTATTCAGCACCCTTATCGACTCCCGGCGCCGTGCTCATCAGATCGATGGTCTTCTGCGCGGTGAAGGTGACCTGCATGCTGTAGCCGTGATTGAAGGATTTACGTACGTAGGTCGTGAATCCGTTGTAGTTGGAGCCGTTCCGGTTATCCGCGTAGTTGATGGCCTGGAAATACGGGTTGGGAAGCGGCCCGAGGGTTTCCGAGTAGCTGCCGTTGCCGAGGTAGACGATGTCGTTCACGCCGTCGATACGGTTGACGTTGGTGATCGAATATTCGTGGATGGTATTGGAGTGGATGTAATCAGCTTCCGCGATCCAGTTCGAGGCGAAGGCGTGCTGGATGCCGAAGAAGTAGTTTTCGGCATAAGCCATCTTCAGGTGCGGATCCGGCCCGCCGATGCTGTTGTAGTCTCCGTATCCGCCGCGCGGATTGAGCGGGGGCAGCGTGGTCTCAAGACCGGCAGGCAGCGGGCAGTTATAGGGGAACGTGGCCGCTTGGCAGAGCGCAAATGCCGGGGGCTGGGGCGAGCCAGGCGTATGCACGCTGGCCGTGAAATTGGCGTCGATAGGCGGGTTGGCCGTTTCTGTGTCGCTCCAGTTGGTGTTGCCGCCGCGGTCGAAGAAGACGCCGGCGCCGCCGCGAACGGACCAGGTCTTGAGTCCGAAAGGCTGCCAGGCGAATCCGAAGCGGGGCGCGAAGTAGGTCTTCTTGTGGTCGATGAAGGGACGGCGCTTGTCGGGATCTGGATTGAGACCGACCGAGATGCCTTCGATCTGCTCCAGAAGCGTGGACCCGCTACCTAGAGTCAGAGTTGAGAGAGTGCCGTGAGCCTCCGACGGGTTAGAAGTTGCGTCCCAGCGCAGGCCCAGGTTCAAAGTGAGGTCGGGCCGGACCTTCCAGTCATCCTGGACGTATGCGCCGTAGGTGCTGTTGAGGTAGTAGCGATTGTTATTGGCCACACCGCCGTTAACAGGGTTAAAAGAGATGGTGCCGTACGTATCCGGCTGGTCTGCGGCGAAATCAAAGATGGTGTCGAAGCCGTAGGCCTGCTGGCGATTGTCAGGCACGGTAAATGGGGCGTAGTCCTGATTGTGGAACCACTCGAAACCGGTCTTCAGTGCGTGCTTTCCGTGAGTGAGGGAAAGCATATCCCTCCAGTGAAAATCATTCTGCGCAAAGCCTACAGGCGAGAATCCATCGCCGAAGCCGGTGATGCCGTTTACGTTCGTCGGCAGCAAGTCACAGTATTTGCAGGGAATGTCAACGGAGGTTCGCGTGTAACCGAAGGCCGATTCATTCAGCATGGAAGGCGAAAAGACATGCGTGTAATTGACTGCGCCAAACCAAGCGTCCTGCGGGAAGTTGATGTCGAAGTCCTTGCGAACGCCGGTGTCCCACGGGCCGAGGAGGTGGGTCTTATACATATTGGCGTAAACGCGATCGCGGGACTGCGCAAAGCTTTGATCCACGCGGCCATTGAACTGGTAGCCATTGTGGATGGAGACGCTGGTGCCATTGACAGTGTCGATCATGGCCAGTCCGCAGGGCATGCCCAAGGGGCCGATTCCGTTGGGATCATTGACCGTATCTGCGCAATTGTCGGCCGGGCTGGTGGCGCCGCCCTGCACGGATTCCGTGTTCGCGACGGTGGCGACCGTGGTAGGCGTCCCGGCAACAGTGGCCTTGTACTGCGAAAGCAGCGAAGTGGATAGATTATTGGGCAGGTTGGTGCTCATCCAGGACACGAAGGCAGGATCTTCTACCTGCACGGGGCCCGTGGAGGTGGTCGATGAGATCACCTGATCGTAGCTGGCGAAGAAGAAAGTCTTGTCTTTGCGGATGGGACCGCCGAAAGAGCCGCCGAACTCATTGCGGTGATAGGGCGTGATGTATCCATTGATCGGATCATCGTAGTTCTGGAACTCATTCCGCGCGGTGAGACCGCTGCTCTGATACTGCTCGAAGCCGGTCCCGTGGAATTTGTTGGTTCCTGCCTTGCTTGTAATTTGCGTGACCAGGCTGGCGGCTTTGCCAAATTCCGCCGAGTAGTTGCTGGTAGAGACGACAACTTCGTCCACCGAGTCGGGATTCGGAACCAGCTTCGCATCGCCTCCTGACGGTGAGTCATCCAGCGATACGCCGTCTAAAAGGTAGGTATTGCTATGGTTGGGCGCGCCGTTGGCGACGACAGCTGGAGTGGTCGTCGCGTAAAAGATGTCGGTATTTGCCGCGGAGGAGCCCATCAGGCCTGTTCCAGTTACGCCAGGCGTCTGGTTGGTGACGTCATAAACGTTGCGGCCCTCGAGGGGCAGTTCCGCAACCTGTTGCGCGGTGATCACCGAGGACACCTTGGCCTCATCGGTATCGACCGCCGTAGGCATGGCGTTGACCTCCACATTGGTCGTCACGCTGGATGGCTGCAGTTTGATCGAGGCGTCCCGGACGCTCATCGCCGTCAGGACTATGTTGTCTTCGGTGACGGTGGCGAACCCCGGCACTGTGACGCTGACCTGATATTTGCCGGGACCCAGCGCCGGAAATCGGAAGTATCCATCGCTGTTCGTTTCCGTCGTACTTGCAACGCCGGTATCCATATTTGTCAAGACAACCTTGGCGCCGGGAATGATGGCGTCAGCGCTGTCTTTCACGCTGCCCTCAATCGCGCTGCTGAACTGCGCTAACGCCACTCCCGATCCGAGGATTAAAGCGATGAGGAAAATCAAATGCCTCACTATGCGGTGTCTCATAGATGAACCTCCTGAAAAAATTCCAATGGTAGTGCCAGCTAGTGATGGGTAGACGCTGCGACCAATGCAGCGTAGACAGGTTGTGCCATAGCTGTCAATAAAAATATTTGAGATATGTTTACATTTACGATTAACATGTATTTACAACATGCACCAAATCAGCTAGTCTGCATTGCATATTCGGCTGGCGGTAAGGTGGTATGGTGAGGGGTCGCCACTCCCTGTTTCTAAAAAGCGGCCTCCTGCAGGGCTTTCGGCAAACGTCTCGACTCATGAACGGAAAGGGAACACCTGTATGCCAAGAAAGATGAAGGACGTGAGTCCGGACCAATTGCCAGCGGAGCAGAATGGCGGCCCGAAATATGTGCAGATTTATATGCAACTGCGTCAGGCAATTACTGAGAGCACCTACAAACAAGGCGACAGACTTCCCAGTGAAAACGAGCTCGTTGACCAGTTCAGTGCCAGTCGGCCCACCATTGGGCGGGCGCTCGCCCAACTCGAGTCCGAGGGCTTCATTCAGCGCCGTGCCGGATCCGGAACCTATGTTACGGAGCGTAGCGATACGAAAAGTCTCGTCTTCGGACTACTCATTACTGAGCTTGGAATTACCGAAATCTTCGAGCCCATCTGCAAGGGCATCTCTCAAGCCCGCCTGGGCGGCCTTCATGATCTGCTTTGGGGTCCGCTCTTTCAGCCGGATGCGCCAAAGGAAGTTCAGGCGGAACGCCTCTGCGAGTACTACCTTCAGCGCAGCCTGTCCGGCATCTTTTTTGCGCCGCTTGAACTCTCCGAGGGAAAGGATGAGGTGAACCTGAGGATCGCCTGCGCCTTCGATCAGGCCCACATACCCATCGTTCTGCTCGATCGCGACATATGCGACTATCCCCGCCGGAGCAAATACGACCTAGTTGGAATCGACAACCGCCGAGCCGGCTTTGAAATCACGCAACATCTTCTGGATTGTGGGGCTCGCCGTATCCTCTTTTTCTCCCGCCCTAATTCCGCGCCAACGGTCAATCTAAGAGTTCTAGGCTATCGCGAGGCGCTCCGTGCCCACGACAACCGGGAGTCAGAAGCGCCTGTGGCTTTTGGCGATCCCGCTGACATTGTGGCTATCCGCGAATTACTGGCCATCCGAAAACCGGATGCAATCGTGTGTGCCAACGACTATACGGCAGCACGTTTGATGACCACCCTGAGTTCAATTGGTGTTCACGTACCCGCGGATGTCCGGATCACAGGCATGGACGATATCAAGTACGCCAGCCTGCTCCAGCCGGCGCTGACCACGATCCATCAACCGTGTTCCGATATTGGCGTCACTGCGCTCATGGCGATGCTGGACCGGGTTTCGCATCCGCATGCGCCTCCCCGTGACTTCCTGGTGGACTTTCAGCTCATCGTCCGCAATTCGTCTGGAAGCGCCTCTCCCGACGCGAACCATAAAAGGAAGCACGACAGGCACAAATAAGATGCGATGGGTATTGCGGTGTGCGAGCGCAAGTAGTGCGTGTCTCTTGTTTTTGATCATTGCCGCCCTGGGTACCCTCAGTCGCGCAGACGATTCGGGCGCAGCGTACACCCATGCCGAATCTCTCATCCGCGAGCACCGATGGGATCAGGGACTGGCAATTCTGAAACAGCTATTGAAAAGCCATCCTAACGACACAAAGACTCTCAACCTCGCCGGTCTGGCCCTTACCGGGAAAGGCGATCCCGGTCAGGCTGACCCGTACTTCAAAGCCGCGCTGAAAGTGGATCCTCACTTTGTGCCTGCGCTGAAGAACCTGGCGATCAATGAGTTTGAATTGAAAGACTTCAAAGAGGCCGAGCACGACCTTCAGCTTGCATCTGAGCAAAAACCTGATGATCCGGTCATCAATCTCTACCTCGGAGAAATCTTTTACCGAAGGCAGGAATATCAACGCTCGGCAGAGGCGCTCTCACACGCCGGCGACCTTGTGCAACGCGATTCGAATGTTGTCACTCATCTTGTAATTAGCGATCTGAAAGCCGGCCGCAATGACACCGCTCTCCATTCTCTCGAGTCGATTCAAACGACGAACCTGACCCCCCAATCTCAATTTCTTATCGGTATCACGCTTGCACAGTCCGATCTGATGGTCCGTGCCATTCCCTACCTGGAAGCAGTCCAGCGCAGCTATCCAACCTCGTACGATATCGGCTATGACCTGGTGCTCTGCTATCTGGCGGCAAAACAGTATTCGCAAGCCATCACCACTGCTCACAGCCTGATAGAGAGCGGACATGAGACTGCGGGACTCTATAACGTGCTGGCCGAAGCATACGTCGACAACAAAGAGACGCAGCCCGCGGTTGACGCGCTGCGCAGGGCGATCGCTCTCGATCCCGGGGACGAGGACAATTACCTCGACTTCGCCTCACTCTGCATGAACAACCACGCTTTCGAGGATGCGTCGCGCGTGCTTGGCGTTGGATTGCGGATGCATCCGAGGTCTGCTCGGCTAATCTTTGAACGCGCCATCCTGAACGCCATGCAGGACCATTACGATCTCGCGGAAAAGGACTTTGAGACAGCTGCGGCCCTGGATCCTGCGAAGAACTCCGGCTATATCGGCCTGGGTGTCACTTATATCGAAACAGGGAAAGCATCGCAGGCCATTCCGCTGCTGCGAAAGCGGCTTCTCGAACAACCGGATGATCCGAATCTCCTTTACCTGCTCGGTGAAGCCTTGGTGCGAGACGGTGCCGGCCCCGGGGATACGACATTCACGGAAGCACAGTCAGCTCTTGAAAAGTCATTGCGCCTCAATCCAAACCTGTGCCTCCCACACGTTGCGCTGGGAAGCATTTATCTGCAGGAGAACCGCAACGAAGATGCCATCAAACTTTTCGAGCAGGCACGCCTGATCGATCCCAAAGAGAAGTCGGCATACTCGCACCTCGCCATCGCTTACCGCCGCGTAGGGCAACCCGATAAAGCGAAGGAAATGGTGAGTTTTCTGAGGGACATCAATGACCAGGAAAGAACCGATCCTGGTCAAAAGGTGAAGGCGGCCGATAACGTTGCCGGCACACCGCCTCAAAAATCGAATTGACCGTCGCAGTTCTGGCCTAAGCCGAATGAGTCGGATGTTTCTAGCCCTCATCCAGCTTTTGTAATCTCTGAAAAGGAAACTTAAGTTGCGAATCGTTAGCGTAGGCGAAGTCCTGTGGGATGTGTTCGATCATGGCGAATTCTTCGGGGGGGCCCCGCTTAACTTTTCCGCGACATCTCGACGGCTTGGAAATTCTGTCGCGCTGGTGACCGGTCTTGGATCAGATGAACGCGGACGTCGCGCATTGTCGATGATGAACTCGCTCAGCCTTCCCACTGATTTTGTGCAGATCATACCCAGTCAGGACACGGGCGTGGCCCGGGTATCCGTGGACTCATCCGGAAACGCCAGATTCGTGATTCCGCGTCCGGCGGCTTTCGACTCTCTTTCCGTTGATGATGCAGTGCTCTCTCGCATCGAGTTATGGAGCCCGGAGTGGATCTACTACGGAACTCTCGCACAGACGGAAGCGACGAATGCAGCACTCCTTGAGCAGATCTTCTCCCGCTCGCCAGATGCCAAAGGATTTTACGATATGAATCTGCGTGACGGGCACTGGGATCTTCCGTTAGTCCGGCGTCTCTCCAAACTCGCCACGGTGATCAAGGTTAATGAAACCGAAGCAGAGACACTGTTTGCTTTAGCAGCTCCGTCAGAAGTCTTTTCCCTGGAAAAATTCTGCCGTGCCTGGTCTTCGGAGTACGGAGCAGAGATCATCTGTGTAACGCTGGGCGGAGAGGGCTGTGCTGTCTTCTCTGGGAATAGCATCGATGTCTTTGCGGGATTTTCAGTGGAAGTAGTGGATACGGTCGGCGCTGGAGACGCGTTTGCTGCCGCATTCCTTCACGGGCTGCATCAGGATTGGTCGATGGCTCGCAAAGCAAGGTTCGCAAATGCCTTGGGCGGCATCGTTGCCAGCCGTGCCGGGGCCGTACCGAAATGGACCATCGAGGAATGCCTAGAAATGGATTTTCGAAGCTGAATTTTCTTGTGTACAACACCCACGGCAGGCCGATCCTGTCGCATCAGATCGCCATTAGATGGCTATCTCTTGATCTCCGCAGAATATTCGCTTTTTTATTCGCCAATACTCAATTCATGGCTGGTGAGATGCTTCCACTTCCAGAATGCGGCAGGCATGCAGAATCTGCTGCAGCTGCAGTTATTTGGAAATATCAATCCGATAGTCGGAGCGGTGGGAATGTGGGAATCCCGAAGGGATTTCCAAGAAGAGTGGGAAGCCAGCTCTTTGGCTTTCCATGCTTTCCACTCTTCGCCATTTCCACCGCTCAACTCATTGCAGGGTCGGCATTTTGAGGGAAATGCTGCAGCGAAGCGCTTTTGCGGCATCGTTCTGAACATTGGTTGCAGGCGTCATCAATGAGTGCATTGACTTGATACCGACAGTTGAACTAAAGGCACCTGTCTGGAAAGCCAACATTTCGTCCGGGTGACAAGAACGGCGTTTATCAGGAGTAATCCGGGCAGCTCTCAATGCTGCGACTTTCTAGAAGAGCTTTATGCATCCCGTGAGACCATGCTGACATGATCGCCCGATGGAATCAGGAGAATAACAGGCAAGGCAAAACGGCGAACGCCCGAACTTCACTTACGGGCATTTGGTCTCTTCAGGTAACTTCAGGTTCCAGGCTAATCTGATCCGGGCTTTCCGGAGCACTGGATTACCGCTAAGCCAAGGAGATTCACATGACAGTGCAGAAACAAATCAAGGAGTACATCGCTGGTCAACCGGAGCCAAAACGTAGCGAAATGCGAGAGCTACATGGCATGATTTTGGCGTCGATGCCAGCTTGTACGTTGTGGTTCTTGGATGGCAAAGACGAGAAAGGAAAGATCGTTTCCAACCCCAACATTGGGTATGGATCCCAGACTATTGAATATGCCAATGGAAAAACCAGGGAGTTCTACCAAATCGGAGTTAGTGCCAATACAACAGGCATTTCCGTCTACATTATGGGAATAGAGGACAAGAAGTATCTGGCCCAGACGTTCGGACGGGACCTCGGCAAAGCAAGCGTGACAGGGTATTGCATCAAATTCAAAACATTGGCAGACATAAACATCGACGTTCTCAAAGCAGCAATGCAGTATGGGATTGGGCAGACAAGCATTCAACATTGATGAAACTCGGGTCAATGCACAATCCGGGATCGCCATCGCAGACGCGTCAGCGTCGCGGTTCTGATTAGTATCCAGAAGTCAGCTTATGGGAAGTGATCGGCCTCGAATGTTTCAATTCAGAAGCACATCTTGATTCGGACGATCCAGTGAAAACGTCGGTATCTCAATATCAAAACGCTCTCCGATTTCAGTCTCCATCTGGTAAGCCCCGCCCATCATCCCAGATGGCGTGTTGAGGGGCGCGCCACTCGTATATTCAAACCGCTGTCCTGGCTTGAGGATCGGTTGCTCCCCGACAACCCCTGGGCCTTTGACTTCAGTCAATTCGCCCCGCGCATTCGTAATCATCCAGTGACGGCTCAGCAGTTGCACTGTTTCCTGTCCCTGATTCTCGATGATCACTCGATATGCCCAAAGATACTGCGCGGTTTCAGGTGATGATCTTGTCTCAAGGTAAGTTGGTTCAACGCTCACCGCTATTCCTCGAGTGTTTGCAACATACGATGTCGAATTTCTCATGAAGGGAGTTTAGATCAGATTCGAGGCGCGAACCGAGCATGACCATAGACTGCTCTCAGGGCAATGCGTTCCTTCACCTTTTGAGCAAGTTGGCGTATAACCGGCTTTCCGGCCAGCCATGCTGGTTCGGTAGCCAACTGGACGAGATGTCGACTATACGCAACTTGCGCTCATTTCATTTGTCGATGAGTGAGTTGACAATTTATCACTCGTTTGGGAAATTTGCCGGGTTCGCTTCCAATATCGGCACTCTCGTAGCGAAAGCCGACCGGGGAGATTGGGTTTACGTTCGATCTTCGCGGAATTAACTGTTTGGCAGTGAGGCCCTCGTCTATGTCTCGGTATTTCTTCCCATGCGAGACATGGCCGCAGCGGCTTGAGCTCGGATTTGCCAGTCTTCTGAACGCAAGAATTCGATGAGGTCAGGCACCGCCCTCTCACCTTCGCTGCGCGCAAGCTGCGGAATGCAGGCGCGGCGCACAGAAGCTTCTGGTTCTCGCTCCAGAAAGGTCCGCCAGTCTTGTCTGGCTGGCGCAGCGTGTACCGCCCACTCCCTGACCTCCGGATCAAGGTTCTTCAGCATCTCAGCGGCAATTGATTCGATGGCCTCTGGAACACCATTGCCGCGCAGCGTTGCCAAAGCTCTCAGTCCCTCTATCAGCACATCCTTCGATCCATTGCTTAAAGCACCAAGAAGAAGTGAAGTCGTCATTTGTGGCACCTCTTCCGATCCCCATCGCAGCAGCCAGATCTGGTTCTGTTCGCTTAGCCTCTGCCACTCGCGCGCTATTGTCATCCACGCTGGTTCGCCCTGACGTCTTAGATGGAGCTGTGCCTCCCGCCAGAAGGGACCATCCAACTCTGCCAGCCACATCTCCCGATTTTTCGCCACATCCAATTTTGGCGGCTGGACATCATCAGGCTCGGAAAGCAGCGAAACGCGCAAGTCTGCTGCTTGGCCGAGATTTGTACAGCCCTTAAGCAGAGTAGCGATCGCGCGGCACCGGACGGGAGCATCGTTTTTCAGCAGGAGCGGGGTCAGCTGGTCACAGAGCGATTGCCGTTCTGTTGTTGCCAGGTATCTCGCGGCAGAAAACATCATATGCGGCGAACCGGTCGTCTCCAATACCCGCAGGACAAACTGAGTAACTCGAGGGTCTTTGAAGATTCCCAGCGTCCCCACCCAGTTCGACCACTCACTGGTCGTTTCTCTGCTCGCCGATTGAGCAATCAGAATGTCAATCACATCTTGCCCGTCGAGCAGCCCGAAGGCGAGCGCCGCCTGGGGCTGCGCCTGGATGGCATTGAGGGCGGAGATTCGGCTGCGCAGGTCGGGTGCAGTCAGGGCTTCGACCAGGCTTCGGATACCGCGAATTGGACGCGGTTCCTGCTTCGGACGGTTTTCTGCGGCGACGCTACTAGTCACTCGGGGGGCGCTCCCCAGTTCCAGACGTTGAGCCAGAACTCGCCTTGCCCGTAGGCGCAGCCGCCGTCCATGACTAGATAAAACAGCGTGGAATAGTTCACTTGGGGACCTTTGGAGAGCCACTCGATGGTGAAGTCTACAGCTTCGGCCTGTGCGCGAATCGGAAGGGTAAGCTTCGCCGAGGGCGAGAGCATGGCGCTTTGTCCGGTAGCGAACGTGATCTTTACATCGCTGCCGGAGTGCAGCTGCCTCTCGTCGTTGTAGAGCGAGATGGTGATCTCGGCCTCGGTGTCGGTATCGTTGGGCGCAGAATTGTAGCGGTACTCCCCCTGCAGGGAGTTAACGATGCCCTCCGGAGGATACTCAGTGTTGGCGTTCAGTTGTCCTCCGCCGTTTACATTCCAAGGCGGACTCAGCCCTGGAGTGCCCTCCAGCAGCTTGAGAGACAGGCACCGGTTGTAGACCTTGAGCGGGACCGTGACCTCCCATTCGGTGCACGGCTGCACACTGTTCGGGGGCAGACTGGCGGTCACCAGAAACGTTCGGTTGGGGTACGTTGCGCTTGCGGCTGCGCTAGCAGCCGGATCGTTGAAATCGCCTAAGAGAACACACTGGTTCGGGACGGTGAAGGTGAAAGACACTTGAGACTGTCCATGTGCGATCGGCAGCGATTCTGGGAACCCGGCGAGAGATGGATCGATCGCAAGCGTTACGTGAGCGGGTCCTCCATCCCAAGCTGGGTCGAGGAAGACAATTCCCTGGAAGGGAATGCCGCTGATCACATTATTGTCTGGCAGAAGGTCTGAGTTCGCGCTGAACCCCATGCCCATCCTGGGAATCAGGATGCAGCCGGTGGCGACGTCGGTGGCGACGTAATTCTCGCCGGAATTCTCGGCGACATTCGACGACTGATTCAGCCCGAGCAGACTGAGCAGGGAGAGAGATGGGCCGGAGAACCCAATACTGAACAACTTGAACAGACCGATTCCGAAGAAGAAGGAGAGGCCGAGATCGAACCCGGTCTCATACTTCACATTGGTCTGAAAGCGTGTCACAGGGGAGGTAAAGCCTGAGCTGCCGGTCGCAATCGCCGTGGTCCCTTCGTACCGGTCGAGCGTGTATTGCTGTGGGCCGTCGGAGCCATTCACGGTAAACCCGGTCACTCCGAAAGTCACCGGCATCTGGACAAGAAGTGTAGGCCCAAAGCTCACGTCGCCGCCAATTTTCGAAAGCGCCTCTACAAAACCTTTGGCAGCCGGAAAGCTGTTCATCAGGTCCCAGGGAATGACCAGTTCTGGAGTGACTTCAATCGTCTCTTCCGGTCCGAGTGGCTCATCGCCGTACGCGAAGAACTTAAAGGACTGTGCCGTATTCTGCTCTCCATAACCACAAAAATTGGCCAGCTTATTAGTGGAGTCCGCAGTCAGATGTCCCTTATAGCCCAGCAGAACCTGTATGATCAGCACCAGCAGCGCCATAAAATCGATCTCGACGTCGAGGGTGAGGTTGAAAACCTGGTGCCAACTGATTTCCCAGGGCGCATACCATTTTTTGGGAAAAGCGATCTCCTGGGTGAGCTGAATCCCCGCGCCGACTACGAAAGCGACGGCCATGCCGGCGACCACATCCTGGTCCGGGCCAAAATCGCACTTTACCTCGCCGCCCTCAGGCACGTCGTGCAACTCAACCTTGCAGTTGGCAAACTTGAACGATATCGCCGGGCCGAGCACACCCATCAACGTGGTGTAGTAAGAGGCAACCTTATAGCGAACTAACACCGCGGAGAACGACTTGTTGATGAGGGAATGCTCTACTGTGGTCGTCTGGATTCCAGCCCGGAGGGTGCCGAACTTTGGAAATAAGGCCAACCCGTCAGCGAGGCTCAGTGCGTCCTGCGAGGTACCGATACCGATATCGAAGGTCTGCGGCATGATCATTCCTTTCTTTTCTCAGGCGGGAATGCCGACGACGAGTGCTGTGAAGATGTGGAAGGGATTGGTAGGATCGGCGTTTGGATCTCCCAAAAGCTCGACGACGAAGGCGAGCCGCCCATTTACGTCCACCTGGGCCGAATGGTAGCCATGATGGATATCGGTGACGATGCCTCCGCCAAGAGAATCGCCGCTGCGCAGAATGATCTGGCTGTTGTTGCCTTCGCTGACCAGCAACTGCGACGAGCCATCGTCCAGAACCTCGGCTTCATACGTCAGGTCGGTTTCACTGCTAACCACTGGAGCGCTTAATGCGCCAACCACTCGTGGTCCGACAGAGTCGCCAGCGCGGACTATGAGCGATCGCTGGCCTCCGGGCTGGATGGTGGTCAGCCGATGCCTCTCCAGCTCGCCAACGCCGATTGAGAATCGGGGATCGTGCGTGACCACCGCAGCCCGGCCCGCCCGGCCAATACGCGGGCCGAGAATGCTTTCGCCCACCAGCAGGCTATCGTCATTCAACATCGAATTGGGCAGCAGATGGGGAGAAGCCGAAAGCAGCTCTACGCCGTCCATGCGGTTGTTGCCGGTAAACTTCACCCGGCCTCGCACCACGGCGGTTCCGGGTAGGGGATTCAGAATATCGACTCTTCTGGCATTCACCTGGGCGATGAAATTGCGCCCTTTCGCCACATCGATCAGGCCAAAACTTTCGATCATGGCATGGGTGCGAGGAAGCATGTCTCCGGTTTGCAGCAGGACATCTCCTTGGCCCCGCCGGTCGACATGCGCCAGAATCTGCGATCCGATAAAGCTCGAAATGCCACGACCGGCAGTTTTTTGCTCCCCCGATGGGCTCTTGGTCGTCGCAGCGACCAGGGTGACGCTGTTGTCATCATTGAGGACAACGTCTCTCATGATGCCGCCGTATTGCGCGCCGTCCGGCGAGGGATCGCCGCAGCGCGCAACATTCTCCCATTTCTTGGTTTCGGAGTGAAACAGGTAAACTCCGGGAAGGTTTTTGAGCGACAGGCTGCCGTCGGGATTTAACCCTCCGGGATCTTCCGCGATGATCGAGGTCGCGTAATTGCCATGCACGTTCCCCGAGCCAACCCCGATATGGCTCACCTTTAGGGGTAATTGGTCAGCCGGCACGCCTTCGATGTCGCGAATCTCACCACCGACCGATAGGAAGCCTTCTACCGTCTCGATGGTGGGTTGGGCGTGGCCATTAAACCTCAGCACCATCCGAAAGACCGACGGAAGGTTACCATTCTTCGAAGTCGCATGAAAGAAAATGACGGACTGGCCTGGATCGCTTCCGGGAGAGTTGAAGCTGCCGAGAAACACTCCAGGCGTGAGGTTAGCAATTCCGTAAGGCGAGGGGACAAAGGGATGATGCTGTGGGGGAATCAGGAGCACCCGGTGAAAGGTGTAACCGCTTGGAATCGCCCCCTGGCCGAAAGCGGACCCAATCCCGCCGCCGCCGATCGCCGCACCGCCGACTGTGACTCCCACACCGCGCAGGAAATCTCGCCTCGATTCGCTAAAATTGTCTGAAGGATTTTCTTCGCTCATACCCATCTCTCCTCAGATTTGAGGCATCGCTTGAGGATCCGTTCTGGAAAGTGTCACGGCCCTTGCTCCGCAAGTTAATCAACAGACCAGCAATTATCTTCAGGACTCTCATGGGTGTCGACCTATAATTTTGAATATCCCGGTAATTTGTTACTGCGCTTACTTCCTTAGCTTTGTTCTCCTTCTTAGGAGATCTGAGCGCGTAAGTGGCGATTGGCAAAAAGTAAATCATCGTCTGCATTGCGCATCACGAGGTTTGAGATCGATCGACTCTCGTCTTTAAGTACAGACTTCCAAAGCGATCGTTCACAGGCTCCGCCAGGTTCTGCTTGCAGCCCAGATATCGCTCGGATATCAACACGGGAACATGGCCGAGAAGGAACTGAATCCGCGCAAGTTCTGCGAAGATCGTGGGGAGCAAGATGGTCTAATTGAATTCGCTCGGCACATCTTCGAATCACCGACCAGATGACATTCTCAGAGATTCCTTTACCCCACGACATCTCATGTCTGCTCACCGCTCGAAAAACCCGGCCCGTGGTCACCAGCCGATGGGGTACAAGCCAATGCACTTCTTGATAGGCTCAGCCCACTCGTCGTGCCGCTCGAAAACGAAGCTCTTCCACGTTGAGTTCTCCGATCTCCATGTCTCGAAAGAAGGCTCGATATAATCCTGGGTTGATCAACTCGAATGCCAACTCTTCGAACCGGAATACCTCGCTGATGAAGATTCTGTTTTTGTGCCAGCTGATGTCGCCGCTGTTGTTCACCCGTCGCAGAAGGAGACCCTTCGGGTAGGCGAACTCTGGCAACTTGCGTGGCACCCGGACGGAGCTGGGATGGTAGAGAGTTGCTGGGAGTCGGTTGTTCAAGCCCTCATGTGGTCGCTCGTGATTGAACACATAGCGAAAGTTATCGAAGCGGCTCTGCTGTGCGCGAAGTGTTGCAGCAGGCGGCTTCGTTGTGTCCTCCTTCAGCGTGCGGTGCATCCGCTCATGGCGACCGTTTTGTTGCGGCCGGCCAGCTTGAATGCGCTCGTGCACGATTCCAAGCTTCATCCAGCCAAGTGAGAGTTTCGACAGACCCAATAGTCCTGTGCCCGCAAACGGCGCGCCGTTGTCTGTCCTGATCCGTGCTGGCACCCCGTACTCCCGCATGGCTCCTTCGCATATTGCTCGGACTTGGCTGAGGTCCATACGCGAGACAATCTGGCAACGAGTCAAATATCGGCTATACGCGTCGGTAATGGTGAACGGATCGCAGCGCTTTCCGTCGCCGGTGGCGAAGTAGCCTTTGAAGTCCATACACCACAACTGATTCGGACCCGTAACCAGAGAGAACGGCTCTGAGCATGGCGTGGTGCGTTTTCTCTTCTTCTGCGGACTCGTTAAGCCAGCTCGACTCAAGATGTTACCAAACGTACTGGCCGCAGGCCGCATCACGTCGGGCTGCAGCGTCTCCAGCCTTGCCTTAAGCTTCCGCGCGCCCCAGGACGGATGCTTGGCCCGGAGCGCAAAGATCGCGTTCTCGATTGGTTCTAGTGTGGCGTGGGAGCAGCTATGTGGTCGGCGGCTGCGATCTACGAGGCCTTCAGGCCCCGTCTCGTTGTAACGATTAATCCACCGATAGGCCGTGGGCCGCGAGATTCCATACGCGCGACACAGGTCCGCTACTGACATCTCTTCTTTTTGATAACTCGCTAAAAACTGTAGACGTTGATCCATGATCCGGCTCTCTTTCCAGGGCATTCAATGTCGTCCTGAGTTGCTCAGAACTGAGGAACTATAGCCGTCGCGCTTCGCTGTAAACCATGTCTTTGGTCTGTTTTGTAACGCAAGTGCTAAGTACGCTCAGCGCTGCCCCCCGCACGCGCAAGGAGTCTCCCCAGGCTTCCGCGCTCCGCTTGTGCAGCCCTTCGCCCTTTCCCCTGCGCTCCAAGGGTGGGTGATCCCCATCTCCTTGCACTTGCTACCCCCGCCTTCGCCAGGAGGCGTTCGGCATGTAGGTACATGCCACGCATGGCATGAAAAGCAAAAGCAACCGCAAAGGAGAAAACACCATGAGCAGCACAGCCAACGCCACCACCATCGACAGCAAGAAGCCCAACACCAAACAGGAACTCATCGCCGCCAACATCAAGGTGTGTGCCGCCGCGCGC
>Ga0210388_10001384_pt1 | contig 19102 bp, 11 predicted proteins | sample IncBWC19OmetaG_FD_155485 | JGI IMG/M metagenome (GOLD analysis project Ga0210388, IMG submission 155485) | Forest soil microbial communities from Barre Woods Harvard Forest LTER site, Petersham, Massachusetts, United States - Inc-BW-C-19-O ... | reverse complement strand
GCGGATGATGTTTTGTTGTTGCCTCATGCCATTCTTCTGTAGCTGATCTCCTCCTCAAAATTTTCACAGCGTTCAAGTTCAGACCTAAGCGTCGGTCCAGACTGAATCCATTTACGAATCACGAAAATAGAAAGTCAAACTCTGTATGGAGTTCGGCTCTTTAAGGAGCTTATGAAGAAGGTTATTACCTTAGTTTCCGTTCTATTTGCAGCTTTCATTGCAACGGCGCAGCAGAAGATCACTTCGCCCGAATCGGCCTTTGGATTCAAGCCCGGAACAGACCGAAAGCTGGCAGACTGGAACGAACTGACTGCCTACTTCAAGAAATTGGATGCCGAATCCGACCGCATTCGGTACGAAGAGGTGGGCAAGACGACTGAGGGAAGACCTTTTGTTGCGGTGACGATCTCGTCCGCTGACAACCTTGCGCACCTTGAGCGCTACAAAGAGATTCAAAGGAAGCTAGCTGATCCCAGGCTAACGTCTTCGGACGAAGCCAAACGACTCATCGCGGAGGGAAAGACCGTTCTAGTTGTCACTTGCAACGTTCACTCCACCGAGATTGCAAGTTCACAGAGTGCAACGGAGTTTGCTTATCAGCTCGCTACCGGCGACACGCCTAAAATCCGCTCCATTCTAAACAATGTCATCATCGTTCTAGTTCCGTCCCTGAATCCCGATGGTCAGCAGCTGGTTGTGGACTGGTACAAGAAGTATCTGGGGACACCATATGAAGGGACCAGCCCTGTTGTTGTCTGGCATCACTATGTGGGTCACGATGACAATCGCGATTGGAGCTCGTTTACGCAAGTGGAAACTCGTCTTGCAGTGGAGAAGGTGATCAATCCCTGGCATCCGCAGATTCTTTATGACATTCATCAGATGGGGTCGAATGGGCCGCGAATCTATCTCCCTCCATGGGTTGATCCAATCGACCCCAATGTGGATCCGATTCTTGTCGAGTCGATGAACGCGCTTGGAACTGAGACGGCGCTTGAAATAGGGCAGACTGGCAAGCAGGGTGTGCTCATCCACGGGGTCTATGACTTTTGGTCTCCCCTACGCGATTACATCTCACTTCATAATGGTCTGCGCGTGCTGACAGAGTCCGCCAGCGTCAACATTGCGACACCGATCAATATTCCCTTCGAAAAGCTGGATCGAGGAATTGGCTACGATGCAAAGGTGTCGACGTGGAACTTCCCGGACCCATGGAAGGGAGGCGAGTGGCATTTGCACGATATCGTCGATTATCAACTGGACGCATTTTTCTCTATCGCGAATAATGCGGCGCAATATCGCGAGCGATACCTGAACAACTTCTACCAGATTGGTCTGCGCGCGGTGAATCGCAGTTCTGGACTGTACGCCTACGTGATCCCCGCAGAGCAGACCGACCCTGCGGTGACAGCGAGGCTGATCAACATTCTGCGAACAGGCGGAGTCGAAGTGGAAAAGGCAACCGCCGACTTTGAGGCTGACGGAAAGCACTATGGACGAGGAAGCTATATCGTAGTGCTCGGCCAACCTTATGGCAACTTCGCGAAGACGTTGCTCGAAGTACAGGACTACCCCAACATTCCCGAGTATCCAGGCGGTCCGTTGCAACGCCCCTACGATGTGACGGCTCAAACGCTGCCACTACTGTTCGGCGTGACTGCCGACGCGATCAAGACCAGGTTTACGGTGGCCAGCAGCAATGTCGACGTGGCGAAGGCGGCTCCAGGGCGTTTCAGCAAGTCTTCGACTCGCAATGGCTATTTGATCTCGGACAAAACTAACAGCAGTCTTTACGCATTGTTTGCCCTGCTCGCAGAGGATGTGAGAGCGTATCGGCTAACTGGCAACGATTATGAGGCGGGGACGATCTATATTCCGCAGCAAGACGGAATCGATGGCAAGCTTTCGGCGATTGTAGGAAAATTCCCCATTGAGATTCGTGCCGCTGTTTCTGAGCCAAAAGGCAGTGCTCTGCTTATTCATCTGCCGCGTATAGGCCTCTATCAGAGTTGGGTTGCTTCCATGGATGAAGGGTGGACGCGCTGGATATTCGACCAAAATGCTATCCCCTACACGCGGCTGACTGACTCTGAAATCCGCAAAGGCGATCTGAATCAGCGCTTCGATGTGATTCTTATTCCCGACAACTCAGCGGGAGCAATCACTAGTGGCCGGAGAGGTTTTGGCGAAGACAGTGGCGGCGGGTCCACGGCAGCACGAGGCTCTGGAAATGCCGCCAATCGAAGCGACGCTCAGAAAGCGACAGGCGAAGGGGCTGCGCCCAGGCCTCGCGCGGAGAGTGACGGCTCTCGTGAACCGCAGGTCCCCCCTGAATTCCGCGGCGGTTTGGGAAGCGACGGTGTTGCAAGTTTGCATGCGTTTACGGAGGCAGGCGGCACTATCGTGACGTTGAACAAGGCGTCGGAGGTCTATGCGAAAAAAGACTTCGGGCAGGTGCAAAATGCTCTCGATGGAGTCGACCGGAAGTCGTTTTTCATTCCTGGGTCGATCCTACAGGTATCGGTCGATCCGTCCAGCCCGATCGCCTTCGGGTCGTCCCCGACGGTGCCGATATTTTATGAGAATGGCCCATCGTTCAAAGTGAGCGGAGACGCGAAATCGATCGCATCCTTTGCGACCGACAAACCGCTGCTTAGTGGATGGATTCTGGGAGGGCAGTTTCTGAAAAATACCTCGGTGATTGCGGAAGAGCCTGTGGGAAAAGGCAGGATCGTACTCTTCGGCTTCCGTCCTCAATACCGCGCGCAATCAGAAGTAACGTATAAGTTTCTCTTCAACGCTCTACTTTATTCAAGCTCCAAGACCGTATCTCTTGGAGAATCCTCGGCGCAGCTTCCGCCTTCGGGAGCCGCAGCCGTCAGACGCAAAGGAGGCGAATGATGCGAGCTCGCCTGGCCCATCTGCTTCGTTGTTGTCTCTGTCGATAGAGCCTGCACAAAAGACCTAAGAGTTTTTCCCCTGCGGCCATCCACGCGAGCGCACGCATCTCCGCGCCCTGGCAATCGACCTTCCTGCACCATTCGCTCTCAAGCTTCTCAGGAGTCCTCTATGTATCTACAGAATGATTCGCTCTCTCCAGCAGCTCCCAAAGACTCTCTTCGATCTTCACTCTTTCGAATTTTCGGGATAGCGCTATTCGCTGCTGCTCTTCTCGCATTGCAATCGTCCAGACCGGGATTCGCGCAGACGTCCGCCGATGGGACAATTCATGGGCGCGTCGCCGACAGTTCTGGAGCCGCCCTGGGTGGAGCCAATATTGTCGCCCACAGTTCAGCTGTCGGAGGAACCTTCAAGGCAATCAGCGATGCCGAAGGTAACTACCGGCTGATCGAACTGCCGGCGGGGACGGACTATGTCGTCGAAGCGGAGGCCCAAGGCTTCGAGAAGTCTGTGCGGGTGGGTCTTGTCGTCCGTGCCGGGCTGAATGTAACGGTCGATATCACTCTCAATGTCGGGTCGCAGTCACAGGTTGTTGAGGTCTCCGGAGACGCGCCTGTGATCGACACGCAAAGCGCCGAACAGGCTATCAATTTAAGTGGCGAGCTACTCCGGAGCGTTCCAATTACTGGCCGTCATGACTGGTCCGATTCTCTGCAGATCACGCCGGGCATCATCAGTGCTTCGAGCGACGCGGAGGGAGGACAGACATACTTTCTGCGCGGCTCTGAGAACGAGAACCACGCTACTTTACTGGATGGGATGGATATCGGCAGCTTCGAGCAGAATTGGCCTTCCAACACCATCAGTATTGCGAACGAATCTCTCGGCGACATTCAGATCAAAACTGGCGCCAACGACGCTTCATCGCCGGCCGCGATGGGAATGGTCATCAATCTCGCGAGTCCTGTGGGGAGCGATCAGTACCACGGCTCCTTCCTATATCTGATCGGCCCGGCGTCGTTCAATGCGAACAACGTACCCGGCGGCAATGCCGCGGCATCCGCTTCCCAGCAGCCTGACTTTTCCTTCGGCGGTCCCATTAAGAAACAGCGCGCCTGGTTTTTCATCTCGGGCCGCTACATTCATCGCAATGACGGAATCAGCCAGACCAGCCAGCAGGATTCGTACCTACAGCAGATCGATCCTGGTTTCAAACCATTTCCGAATGAGTCCCGCGGATTTGTCTATCTGGGCAACAGCTCAGTGCAACTGACAGAGCGCCACAGGCTAATGGGTATTGTGCAATATGATAGCCGCAAACAGGACGCTAATTACCAGTGGTACACGACGAACATAGCGACGAGTCAGTATGGCGGGGGGGCGTACGGGTTACGCCTGATTTCGTCATGGAGTCCGAAGCTAACGACGCGTTTTCTTGTCGCTTATAACAACAAGGGCGTCAACGGTAGCCTAGCTGCGATCGGAGGCGTCGGAAGCAAGCCAGAAGAGGATGTGTACACGACGTACTCTCCGTCGGCCGGAACATTGGTTGGTCAGGGTTCTTCGCTTGCGACGCTGAACGATCTGTCCTCCGTCTCGCTGAATCCCGCCAGAAAGCCGACGATTTCAGGTGATGCCACTTACTACATTCCCCGGGCATGGGGAACGCATGAGATCGGATTTGGTTTTTACCTGCAACCACATGAGATGGACAAGACCACAACCTACTATGCCAACAACGGCGGCGTCATTCAGGAGGACGCTGCCCTCAACAACCCGAACAACCCGTCTCAGGGCTACACGATCTTCCACACCCAGTCAGTCAATGGAACGAGCAGTTTCCTGAGCAGTTACATTGGTGCTAACGACTACGCCTGGTATGTTCAGGACCGTTGGCATCCCATAGCGCGCCTGTCGATTACCGCAGGCCTTCGTCCGGATTGGATCTCGGGAAGAGACCTGCAGTTCAAAGTTACGACTCAGCACTCGTGGAACTACGCACCGCGTGTAGGCGGAGCCTATGTACTTACGAAGAATCAGAAAAACGTCGTCCGCGCAAGCTGGACCAAAATCACCGACATCACCAATGCCAGTTATTTAGGTACGGCCGCCACGAGCACCGTCACAAAGACGGACACTTACTACAACCCAGACGGAAGCGTATACGGCCAGGTAATTACGCCCGGAAGCACGACAAGCCTCCTCGGCAAGACCTTCGATCCTAACCGCCACCAGGGATATGTAAGAGAGTGGCTTGTGGGCTATCGCACACAGCTGCCCGGAGAACTTGTCGTCGACGTTAGCTATATCGATCGTGAGTATAGAGACCGGCCCGCGGAGTATGACACGAACCAGATTTACACCACGACAGCGGGCGGAGGAACTGTGTGGAGCGGGCTCGTCAACCCTGCGCTGAATAATACCTATTACGTAACAAACAACAGGTGGAACTGGTTTGTGTATCGGGGCGTTGAGGCCACGGTCAGTAAGCAGACTAAGAAACTCCAACTCTTCAGCACATATACCTACTCTCCGGATCATCTAGCGGGAACCTTCCAGCCCTACGATCCGACGGCGATCATCGAACCTACGAAGTTCGCCAATAATGCAGGCCTCGGTTCGGTACGCGGCTATGTCACCAACGACTGGACAGGAGACACACGCAACCGGATGTGGCAGCGCAATCAATCGCGAACGGGTGTTACCTGGCGAGCGCCTTGGAAGATTCGCCTTTCGAGCACAATCACTGCGCAGTCCGGCACGCCGGGAGGACCAGTAATCACAACACTGACCGCCCTAGGGACGCCATATAGCGGACAATATGGACCGGCCACGCTCTCCATCAGCGGCCGCACGGTCTCCAATCCATTGGCGACAACTTATCGTTTCAAGTATGCAAACCGAGGCATCGGTCAGATCTGGTGCCCTTGGCTTATCCAATGGAACACGCTGGCGGGCCGGGAATTCAAAATTACCGATCGACAGTCCGTGGAAGCAGATCTGAACATCTATAACATCACCAACAACGGAGCTGCCCAACAGTTTGTGAATGGCAATAACGCGGCGTCCTCGACATTCGGCTCATTGCAGAACGTCCAACTTCCACGTTCGGCGCAAATCACCCTGCGCTATCACTTCTAATGCGAGTATTGGAATCCTTTACTCTGCGGGCAGGACCATCCAGGCCCGTGCCCGCATCCATAACAACTTTGAAGACAAGGAAAAGGAAAAAATGCACGTTCTTCGTCGACTCTTCCGCAGTTCCTCGGTCGCCGCCTTCATCTTCCTGTTCGCGTTTGCTCTTCACGCGCAACCGAGCGCTCGTCTCACACTTCAGGATCTGCTCTCCTTCGAGCCTGTCGGCGACTATGTACTCTCTCCTGACGGCAAGACCATCGCCCTGACTCGTGCGGGCCAGATTGTCCTCCTTCCTTCTGGTGGCGGATGGCCTGTCCTGCTCACCAGCACTCAGGGCGGAAAATCCGGCTTGGATTGGTCTCCCGACAGCAAGCAGATTGCCTATGCGAGCCAGGGAAGCATCTGGGTTGTGTCGGCAGCGGGCGGAACCCCACATCGCCTAACGAATGCACCACCGGGCGGTGGCGATCCGCGTCAGGCAACTGACCGCACGCCACACTGGTCGCCCAAAGGGCGTTGGATCCTCTTTCAAAGTGGAAGGCGCGGCATCAACAGTCTTCTTGTCGTTAGTGCCGACGGAGCCGTGACTAGTTTTCTCACTTCGGCAAAAGAAGAGGCAGCAGATGGGAACTGGTCACCCAGCGGCGATGAAATTGTCTACGTCACTCGTGACAAGGAATATTTTAGTGGCCGGTTGAATCTGCTCAAATTCGACGCACACTCCGGCCAGCCCGTCGGAGAACCCAGTACGCTTTACACTGCGCCCGTTGATCGCGGTGGCGGATGGTCGATTCGTGGCGCGTCCTGGTCGCCGGATGGCAAGACGTTGGCGACCGTTCTGCAGAACTCTGGCTGGAGCCATATCTATCTTCTCCCCGCAAAAGGCGGCGAGCCAAAACAGATTACGGATGGAGCGTTCGAAGATGAGGACCCCGTCTTCTCTCCGGACGGGAAGAGCATTTCGTTCGTCTCCAACCGTGGGCTCCTCGAAGCGACGAATCTCTGGGTCGTTCCGGCGAACGGGGGCGAGGCGCGTCAAATTGCGCATTTCGATGTTCCTGGCATCGTGTCGCAGGCACAATGGGCTCCAGACAGCAGGAGCATCTACTTCAATCGTCAGTCGCCGGTGGAAACGTCCGATCTTCTTGTACAGGAGGTTGCGCCGCAGTCGCAGCCAAAGTATTTGACCCACACTACTCCGCAGAACTACTCGGCATCGGCGCAGATTCCGGAACGTGTGGTATGGAAGAGTAAGGATGGCAAGGAGATCTCCGGGTTGCTGTACACACCGCGCATCACAAAGTCTGCCGCAAAGCTGCCTGCGGTGCTCTGGATTCACGGCGGCCCGGAGGGTCAGGATGTATTTCGCCCGGATGGATGGGCACAATATCTTGCTCAAGCCGGATATGCTGTTCTCGAACCCAACTATCGCGGCAGTACGGGTTACGGAGAAGCCTTTCGCAATCTCAATGTCGAGGACTCCAATGGCGGCGAGGTCGATGACGTTGCCACCGGAGCACAATATCTGATCACCCGCGGGCTGGCCGACCCCGCACGGCTTGCAATCGGCGGCGGAAGCCATGGCGGAACGATGACGGCTTACATGGTGGTCCACTATCCGGATCTCTTCGCCGCAGCAATTGAACTGTACGGTGTCGTCGACCGCAAGCTGTTTGTCGAACGGACAAACCCGCCGTCCTCGGTTCGCTGGATCATGAAGATGGGTGGAACACCAACGGAGAAGCCAGAGGTTTATCAGCGCGCCAACGTTCTCCTACAGGTTGATAAGGTCAAGACGCCGCTACTGGTTATGCACGGGGAAAATGATCCTCAGGTTCCGCCGGCAGACTCTGCGTTCTTTGTGAAGGCCCTCCGAGAGCATCACAAAACGGTCTTCTACTTCACTTATCCTGGAGAACTTCACGGCTTTGCCCAGCCGGCTCATCGTCTCGACGCGTGGGAGAAGCAGCTCGCTTTCCTGGAGAACTACATCAATCCGAGATTTGGAACGACAACAACGTCGACAGATGAAGTTGCTTTTCCAAAATCGGATAAGGAAGCCAATGCTCACAATTAGATCGAAATGAGCTCTGAAATAGACGGCGACTTTTCTCGACACCTCTGCGGGCCACTCATTAGCGCTGCCAGCAGGGAAGCTGTGTAAGGAAGCTACGCCGCGTCATCCGTAGCCCGAGCGGTGGTCGATTTCTAATGCGCCGCAATCGGAAAGAGGTCGACGCTGTAATAACGATGGAGAAATACCTTCTCAATGACAATCCGCAGGCCGTTAGTTCTTGCCCAAAAAAACCAGTGCAACACCGATCGCAATTAGTAAGACTCCGAGCCAGCGTTGAAAGCTTACATGTTCGCGCAAAAAGACAACCCCTCCAAAAGCACCCGCGACGTAGCTCAGCGCCGTTACAGGAACGACGAAACTCACGTTGTAGATCGACAAGGCTCCCAGTAAGGAAAAAAATGCTAACGCCATCATTCCAACCCCGAGCCACATCCAAGGAACACGTAGTGCTCTCAGGATCACTTTTGTGACGTCCATCGGTCGCAAACTCGGGGTCTCCCCAACGACCTTCATTGCGCGGGAGACGCATAACTCACCTCCGGTTCCAGCAACAACAATCAGGGTGAACAGAATGAAGTGCGGCAATCTAAACATGCTCCGTCGTTCGAGGATTGGTGCGGCCGACCACGAAAACTCCTAAACAAATAATAGCTATACCGGCCCAGCGCAAGGGAGAGACTGTTTCACCTAATAGCAGAAATCCGAGTAGCGCAACGATGCCGTAAGCAAGGGAGGATGCGGGCTGTACGAAGCTGTAATCTGCCCACGACAGCACCAACATATAAGCTACGAAAAATATAATCAGCGAGCCAATTCCTAACCAGATCGACACGGTTGCAAAGATATTCGACGCAGTGTGGAGCAGTTGCACGGGAGGCCAGATAACGGGTTCACCAACATGCTTCATTCCCTTGCTGAGCAAGACGTTGCCCAGCGGACCGGCGATCACCATCACTGCGATTAACAGATAGGTTTTGAGATGCAGAGTCTTTTTTGATGTCATTGGCGTGATTCGTGACCTGCTGCGTCGACTGGCATCTATTCATTTTATAGGCTATGTCCGATCACACCGCTGCTCCTCGTCTGAAAGCTCTTGCTTCTCTCGTTTGATCCGTGACGAATTTGCTTCGGTGATCTTGAAGTAATTCCTCAGTGCGGGACGTGCGGCGGGTGAAATTCGCGAGGTTGAAGATGGTGGTAGCATGAATGTGGTCAGGGTTTCTTGAAACAAATTTTGCGGTTTCGCGTCCAATCATCGAACCATTCAGCATGTCGTGACTTCGACAGCGACGTGTCTGGAAGAGGCATAGACACTTGTGCGGCATTGTTGGATTCACAACGAAGGACTGGCACCCTGATCAAGAACGCATAAGGGATGCAACCGATACCCTTATTCATCGCGGACCTGATCAACAGGGAGTGTTTCGATCGAGAGCCTGTTGTCTCGGTGCGACACGCCTCAAGATCATGGACCTGGCGTCCGGCGATCAGCCTATCTTTTCCGAAGATCGCGACTCCGTGATCGTTTTCAACGGCGAAATTTATAATCATCTTGAAGTCCGCCGCGAGCTCGAATCGCTTGGAAGGCGTTTTCAGACCCACTGTGATACGGAAACAGTTCTTCAGGCATTTCTCGAGTGGGATACCAACTGTTTCGAGCGGCTCCGAGGCATGTTTGCGGTTGCGATCTGGAGCAATTCCAAGCAGCGTTTAATTCTGGCACGCGACCGCATCGGCATTAAGCCGCTTTATATCGCCGAAAGAGGCGAGGATATCTTCTTTGCTTCGGAACTCAAGGGGATTCTCGTCCATCCTGAAATCGAACGCCGTCTCAGTCTCCAAGGACTGGATTGTTATCTTTCCATGAATTACGTTCCATGTCCGTGGACCTTGGTAGATGGTATTCAGAAACTGCCGCCCGGCCACTGGCTCGAATGGCAGGACGGCTGCATAAGCAAGCACGCATACTGGCGGATTCCCGACATCGCACCGATCCCGCAGTCGTTCGAAGATGCAAAAGCCGAGCTCGACTATCTCCTAGGGAACGCGGTTCGCGAGCATCTTATGTCCGATGTCCCGCTCGGAGTTTGGCTCAGCGGGGGGGTGGATTCTTCGACCGTCCTCCACTATGCCGCTCAGGCATCCAACTCACGGCTTCGGACCTTTTCTATTGGTTTCAATGGCCGAAGTTTCGATGAGTCGCCATACATACGCCAAGTGGTCGAGCATTATGGGACAGATCATGAACAGCTAAATCTGAGTCCCGACGAGGACTTAGAGGGAGCTATCGAAGATATCGCCTATTATTCCGATGAACCCAGCGCGGACTCCGGAGCATTGCCGGTCTGGTTTCTTTCCAAACTCTGCAAGAAGCGATGTACAGTAGCGTTTAGCGGAGAAGGGGCCGATGAGATCTTCGGTGGTTACCTTACCTATCGCGCCAACCGTATCGCCGCTCAACTTAGAAATCTGCCTCCTGCAGCGATCAAGCTCTCTCTTCGTGCGTTGCGCCTTTGGCCAGCTTCCGACGAAAAAATCAGCCTTGAATACAAGCTTAAGCGCCTCCTCCAAGGTGGCCTGATGCCACCGGAACGGGCGCATGTGTATTGGAATGGAACGTTTTCGGAGGTCGAAAAAGCCGCTTTGCTTCGGCTTCCGCTGCCCGGGACTCTTTCTAATGTCCTTGCTCGCTTGAGAGGAAACCTTCCAGGAGACTGGGTAGCGCCCTTCCTTGAGTTCGATCAGCAGTACTACCTCCCGGATGACATCCTCGTGAAATCGGACCGCGTGAGCATGGCCCATGCCGTCGAGGTCCGTCCTCCGTTCGTCGATCACCGCATCGTAGAGTTTGCCGCCAGATTACCGATAGACTTTAAAATCCGCGGTACGCGGCAGAAATATATCCTCAAGGAAGTGATGAGATCTAAGCTGCCCACCGCTATCGTCCAACGTGAGAAGATAGGCTTCGATATCCCGGCACACGATTGGTTTCGTGGACCGCTTCGAGCGATCTTGATCGAGACGCTGGCGTTAGCGGAAGCAGAGCACTCTGAGCTTTTCGATTTCGAAAAAATTCGTACTTACATCCAATTGCACTTGAACAGGCGGATAAACATCGGCTATCACTTGTGGGGGCTGATGATGTTATTTATTTGGATGAAACGATGGAATATTCAGTCAGCACCGTCGCTGAACTCTGAGAGACAAGTACTCGCGGCTGAGTTGTAAAGGCTATTTTGGATCGTTGTATTTTTCGCAGCGGCAGTCTACCTGGGGGCAACGATCGATTTCGACCCTTATCTGTCGTCTCTGGGCGACAATCTACAGGAATTTTCCCCTGAAAATTTAATTGTCGACCACCACTACTATTGGTTTTCTTCCGTGTTTTTCTATGCGGACAGGTCTGCCCTGCTCCTAGACAGGAGGTTTAACAACTTTGTTTAGCGGTAGTACGCGCCAAATCCACCAAACGGTTTTCTCGATGACGGCCCCTTTCCTGGAGATATGGCGAAGACCCGAAAGGCTTTACCTCTTTGCCAGGAACACAGCGGTCGAATAACTGGAGTCGGTGATAGGTAAGGATCAATTGCATAAGCTCGCCGAAGCGTCGGCAAGGGTTCGCTCACCAACCATCCAAAATCATCTTCAACGCGTCCAAACGCCTCATAGGGCAAGTCTTGGGCGCTGGGGGCAAGTTCTCGTTTCGCGCGAGATTTTTGAATCCAAATTGTTCGCTTATGCGTCGATATATGTTTATGGGCCGCTAACTTAATCGGAGGAAATATGCGGATTGCTGTTCTCGGTGGTGACGGCTATTGTGGCTGGGCGACCGCTTTACATCTTGCAAGCAAGGGGCATTGCGTTGCGATCGTCGACAACTTTGTCCGCCGTCAATGGGACTACGAACTTGGTGTTCAGACGCTAACGCCGATCCGTCCACTCTCCGAACGCTTGGCAGTCTGGTATCAGTTGACTGGAATACCAATCGAGCTCTTCGTTGGCGATGTATCAGATTACGAATTTCTCTCTTCGACAATTAAAACCTTCGAGCCCGAGGTCGTCGTCCATTTCGCAGAACAGAGGTCTGCGCCTTACTCGATGATTGATCGGAAGCACGCGGTTTTTACCCAGACAAATAATGTTGTCGGGACACTCAACCTGCTCTTCGCCATCCGTGAACTGCAACCGGACTGTCATATCGTCAAGTTGGGCACCATGGGTGAATACGGCACGCCAAATATCGATATCGAGGAAGGGTTCCTCACCATCGAACACAACGGCCGTAAGGATACGCTCCCCTTTCCCAAACAGCCTGGTTCCTTCTATCACCTCTCAAAAGTACACGACAGTCATAACATTATGTTCACCTGCAAAGTCTGGGGTTTGCGCGCGACCGATCTTAATCAGGGCGTTGTGTATGGTACCGTCACCGATGAAGTATCGATGGATGAGGCTTTGATCAACCGGTTTGATTACGATGAGGTGTTCGGAACGGTTCTCAACCGATTCTGCGCCCAGGCGGCAATTGGCTATCCACTCACGGTGTATGGAAAAGGCGGTCAAACCCGTGGATTCCTCGACATTCGCGATACGGTCCGCTGCATAGAGCTGGCTTGCCTGAACCCCGCCAAGTCGGGTGAATTCCGCGTCTACAATCAATTCACTGAGCAATTCTCGGTTCTCGACCTGGCGCGGAACGTCCAGACGGTGGCTGGGCAGATGGGTCTCAAAGTGGAAATCGATCATCTCCCCGATCCTCGCGTGGAAGCGGAGTCGCATTATTACAATGCAAAGCATTCCAAGCTGCTTGATCTCGGGCTCGAGCCTCATGTACTGTCCAATTCGCTTGTCGATTCGCTGATTAATATAGCGCTGCGTTATCGAGATCGTATTGATCCGTCATTGTTTGAGCCGCGAGTCAATTGGCGGAGCACGCAAAACGAGCGGCGGATTGGAAGTGAATCCGGCAAACAAGCGGTCTTGGCGAAAAGTACCGTCTAAAGCACTCTCTCGGCTCCACGTTCTGTGCCGACAGCTCAGAGAAGCGGGACGAGGTTGCCATCGCGCATTAGATAGTCCCGTCCTCGCCACCGAATCGTCTTGCGTGTAAAACTCGTCAACCAGATCACGCTAGCCATTCCGTCCCAAAGCGGTACAAGGGCCAGTTTCTTCCAGATGCCGGGCTGCTTGAGCCCCCAGGAGCCAACCAATAGGGTTAGCACGGCGCGGACCATGAGATAGCCGCCAAGATAACCCGCGACGATGGCGGGCGTCGGAAGAAGTGCGACCGCCAGGAATGCCCAAGGCAACCCCAATGTAAAGATTAAGCCGAGATGTCCCCACGGGCGCATGTGCCGCATCACAGTAATCCAGCGCAGGCGTTTATGAAACAGCTCATTGAGAGACTGATAATCCGCAACTGTAGAGATTGTGTAGGGAAGAAGGTCAACTTCGTAACCTTGTTCTGCGATCAATCGTCCCACCAACAGATCATCTGCCGGACGGTTCTCAATCGACTCGTAGCCTCCAAAGGCCTGGAGCCGGGCGCGAGTCGTCGCAATCGTCGGGCCCAGCGCAAATTTCACTCCGTCCAGTTGCTTTGCCACAAAAATTCCGGGATAGAAGTCTGAGGCCATCCCGACATCCTGGAGGCGCTGCACCCAAGTCGATTCTTCGATGGGCACATACAAACAGGTAGTTGCTCCTATCTTGGGATTCGCCAAAGGCGCTATCACGTTCCTTAGGTAATCCGGCCCAACACGCACATCGCTATCGCTGATGACAAGGTATTCATGTGACGCTTCCTCTACAAGTCGCGCAAGTTTGGCCACCTTGTCGTTGGTCGCAATTCGACCGGACCCAATCACAATGCGAATCTGGCGTTCCGGAAAATCCCGGACGAGCTGCTGCAACACCGGAAAGACTGGATCACTCGTGTCGCCGACACAGAACAAAACCTCATAGTCAGGGTAGTCCTGTCGACAGAAGCTTGCGAAGTTTTCATAAGCCTCGGGATCAAGTCCGCGCACTGGCTTGAGGTTGCTCACCGGCGGTAGAAAGCCGCCCGTCTCATTCGCTTTGGCTGGAGTGGCAAGAAAGAATCGCAAAGAACTAAAAATCGCGAGACCATAGTAGATAAAGGGGATCGCGGCGATCCCGAGGAACACATCTCGCAAAAGGCGGATTGTCATAAGCACCAGACAGATTCTTATTTAGTGTAGCTTAGCGTCAATAGATTCCCTCCCTTATGTGACCGTCACATTCAGGGTGCAGCCACATCACGCAGCTGATCCCCAATTTTGATGGTGCGAAAATCATATGCACCTTGCCGAACTAGGCCTAGTCTAATTGAGAGGTTCTGTGGCGCCGATTCTCTGCATCTGCTCGGCGTCTTCTTATTCCAGCGAGCTGCCTACGGAAACGTACGATGACTCGTTTCAGAGTTGCAAACTCGCAAGCACCTGGTTCGACCCGATCCGTTCGCCGGGTTTTTGGATGGAGTTTGCGATTTCCGCTGGTGGTCTGCGCTATGGTTGGATGGCTTGCTGCTGTTCAACGAACATCGGCGCAGTCGGCGGCTCCTGCTGTGCTTCTCATCTCCGTAATGGATGGCGATCGGCATCCATTGGCAGGGGTAACGATCGAAGGTAGGTCGGGTTCGGATTTGCTCTGCAAGGCCGTCACAGATGCAAAAGGCCTCGCCACGCTCAGTGATTGCGGTCCGCCTGCAGGGCTTCGTCTTATTGCGAGCCTTGCAGGCTACATCCCTGCGACTACTGATGTTCCACTGCAGGATCGAGCGGCCATTGAGATTACGCTCTCCAAGACAATACTTGTGAAAGAGACGACCGTCGTGCAAGGCGATTCGCAGGGCGTGCTGTCAGAGAGCGCAAGCAGCGAGGCGAAACTTCCAATGGAGAGTGCCACGTCCAGTCCCCTACGCCCCAGTACATTGGTTGACGCGCTTCCCTTGGTACCTGGCGTTATACGAACGCCCGATGGCCGCGTTCAGATCGCTGGCCAGGACGAAGAACACAGCTCTCTGCTCGTCAATTCGGTCAATGTGAATGACCCCGCCACAGGCAGCTTCGGCCTGAGTATTCCCATCGATAGCGTGGATATTCTTAAGGTAATGCAGTCGCCTTACCTGGCCCAATATGGAAACTTTTCTGCCGGGGTTGTGAGCGCGGAGACTCGTCGTGGCGGCGACAAGTTTAACCAGAGCCTCAATGATCCTCTGCCGGACTCTCGAATCCGCAGTGGACATCTCGTAGGATTCGCGGACGCGTCGCCCCGTTTGAACCTAAGTGGTCCATTGATAGAGAACCGCCTCTACTTCCTTGAAGGCTTTGAGTATTTGATGAGCAAAACCGAGGTTCGCACCTTGCCTTTCCCTGAGAACGTGGTCCGTTCAGATGCACTTAATTCGTTCACGCAGGTCGATGCGCTCCTGGACGCAAACAACAGCATCACCGCGACCTTCCACTTCGCCCCTCACTCAGTGCAATACGCTAATTTAAATTACTTCGACCCGCAGCCGGTGACGCCCAACGCCGACTATCGGGAAGATGCCGGAACCATCAGCGAACACTTTGGCATTGGCGGTGGAGTATTGACCTCAACGTTCGCGGCTACTCGGTTTGCCACGAATGTCACGGCTCAAGCTGAGGGACTAATGGTACTCTCGCCAGTAGGAAACTCTGGCAACTACTTCGGCCATGAGAATCGCGAGGCTCGGCGATTTCAATGGATGGAAACGTGGAAGCCTACAAGCCTCAATTTGTTCGGCCAACATATCCTGCAATTCGGGACCTTACTTGCCCATGCCGACGATGAAGGGCAAGTTATCGATCACAATGTAAGCATTGAAGGTGCGTCGGGACAGTTGCTGCGTACGATCACCTACGATGGCAACGGCGTCTTCAAGCTTTCAGATCTCGAATCGGCCGTCTATGCTCAGGACCATTGGATTCTCAATTCTCGTGTTGCTTTGGACACAGGGTTGCGGTGGGAGACCCAGTCTCTCACTCACACGAATCGGTTCGCGCCACGCGCCGGGTTTACCTGGACGCCCCGCGCGAATAACGCTACTGTCATTCGTGGTGGTATCGGTGTTTTCTATGACACCCTGCCGCTCAATACCTATGCGTTCAGCAGTTACCCAGAGCAGGTTGTCACGACATACGATGGCAGTGGAAATGTTATTGACGGGCCCCGGCGCTATTTGAACATCACCAGCATTATGCCTAGGTCGGGGTTTCCATTGGTCCATCAGCAAATCACAAACGGAAACTTTGCGCCCTACAGCGTCGCCTGGAATGTGGAGGCTGAGCATGAGGTGAATGAATCTCTCATGCTTAGAATTCGCTACGTCTATTCGAATGGACAAAATCAACTCATCCTTGCTCCGGAGGTAACGCCAGCCTTAAGCGCTCTGGTGCTCGGCGGCTCAGGCACTCTGCAAAGCAGGCAGGCAGAAGTCACTGCGCGAGTCGGAGCCAGCAAGCAGCGTCAGTTCTTCTTTTCCTATGTCCGCCAATCCGCTCATGGTAATCAAACCGATGTATCAAGTTACCTTGGCGATTTTCCATTTCCAGTGGTAAGCTCGCCGATCACCGCCAGCACCATCGGGGAGGTCCCCAACCGCTTCCTGCTGTGGGGAACCTCAACCTTGCCGTGGCGAATGCGAATCACACCGCACGTTGAGTATCGCGACGGATTTACCTGGCAGCCGATGGACGTCTTCCAGAACTACATTCAGTTTTCCGGTTACCAGCCACGCTACCCCCGTTATTTCTCGGCAGATTTACGAAGCTCCAAAGATTTCAATGTAGGCCCACATCATGCGGTGCGGTTTTCTTTCACGGTGCGCAACATTACGAACCATACCAACCCACTTCAAATTCACAATAATGTTGCCGACCCTCAATACGGCATGTTCTTCGGCAATTATGGGCGACATTATTTGCTGGATTTTGATTTCCTCTACTGAACCGAGAATCGGCGCCGTGCGCTATGGCAATTCGCGGTAGTTCAAAAGAACAATGCCGACCAGCGTCAAGCATAACGGCCAGATATAGCTCCCGAAATTGGCTATGCGGCTCCTGGGTAAACGCAGTTCCAGCCAACGGCTACAACCGGCCGTGATACCAAGCAGCGCAATAGGGGTATGGCTCATCTCCGCAAGCATCGCTTCTTTCACGTCCCTGGCGGAGTGCTCGTGGGTGAGCAACAGCGCGGCCCCGAGCGCGCACATCGCAGGAAAAACGTAACTTGCCCACCGCGTTTTCAACTTGCCTGCCTGCACCGCACATTCGAATGCCGCGAACACCACGATTAAAAGCGCCCCGACACGGTGTTGCAGGACGTCCGGCGAAGCAAAACTCTGCCAGAACGGACGCGGCCCCAGAGGCCAGTTCTCCGGATCAGCGCGCAGCAGGATGAAGACGGCTAAACCCGCAAAGCTTAACGGCCAAAAGCGAGCCCAGCGCATCGTGCGGTGTCGGCTGAGCAGCGCCAGCAGGCCCGCGATGAGCACGATCAGCCCAGCCCAGTGGTGGTTGTACTCTGACCATGCCTTGTCGGTATCATCGCTCCCAACGGTAGGAACGAATTGGCTGTCCTTGACCGCCTCTGCGAGCGAACTCGGTGGTGCCAGCGCCGCCAATGGAGGGCTGCTCATGCGCGGTGGCTCTGGGTGCAGGCGCACGTAGATCTCGTGGGACGTCAGCCTATCCTGAGCGATAACATCGACCGCGGGTGCCTGTGCGGTCAGCGAAGCCGCGGTCAGCACTGCGAGAAATCCGAAACAAATCTCTACCTCGACGACCCGGCGCAGTCGCGCCAGCAAGGGTCCAGGATCGCTGGCCAGACGCCGGACCAGGAACCAATTGCCGGCGCCAAGTGTAATCATCGCCAGCAGAAGATAGATCTTGGCAACCAGCATGATGCCGTATGCAGTGGTGTACAACTCGCTCCACGATCCCACGTAGAACCAAGCCATTCCTACGCCTGCCAACACGAGCGTTGCTGCGCCGGTCAGCGCCATCCTGGAATAGTGCTGAGCCAATCTACGAGCCTCGTACTGATCTTCCACGCGACCTAACGAGATCAAAAGATAGGCCATTGCGCCAATCCAGACCGCCATTCCCAGGTGATGCGCGGCGGTCAAAACTACCAACAGCACACGATGCTCGATGCGTGCCGCCGAATGGCTGGTGAAGACAGTGGCCGCCAGCAGCAGCAGGCTCAAGGGAACCATCGCTACCATCGCTTGATTGCTTTTGAGCCGTGCGCAGATCCAGAGTCCAATCGCGAATAGAATCGCGAAAGAGTCCGCGCGGAAGAAGCTGGTGGTCGCCACATCCTTGAGTGTCAAATCAGAGCCGCTCATCAGCAGTGCGCCCGACAGGCAAAGCAGGACAAACTCGCCGGCAATCAACGCGAGCGCCGCCATTCTGATTCCCCGGCGGCAAAAATCCCCGACCGCCGCGCTCGCCTTCGCGGGGCGCACCGCAAGCAGAAGAAAGGCAACACCTCCTAGCAGCAATGCTTCGAAAGCAAGCGTTGCCGCGCGTGTTAGCACACTCAAAAGCTCGAAATCGCGCAGGAACCAGATCAAGAGATTAGGTCTCTACTCTACTTGAAATGGAACCTTGCCGCGTGTAATGTGTCCATCCGTAGCCAGAACCTGCCAGCGCAACACATACGCTCCTTTGATGAGTCCGGACAACTTGGCAGACAGCACCCCGGGCTCGGGTCCGCTCTCGATGGTGACCTTCTTCACACTTCCGTCGGGGGTGAGCAGCGTTAGGGTCGAGTGCTCCATATCCACCCGTGAATTGTACTTAAGCAGGACGGCGACCTTTGGTCCTGAGACGGTACTGTTCACCGCTGGCTGAGAGCTCACCAATACCGCGTGCGCCAACGCCACTCTGGGAGCAAAGAACGCAACACCGAAAGCAACCACGATAGCTGCCACAAACC
>Ga0210388_10001383_pt1 | contig 19104 bp, 16 predicted proteins | sample IncBWC19OmetaG_FD_155485 | JGI IMG/M metagenome (GOLD analysis project Ga0210388, IMG submission 155485) | Forest soil microbial communities from Barre Woods Harvard Forest LTER site, Petersham, Massachusetts, United States - Inc-BW-C-19-O ... | reverse complement strand
GTCGTCCTCCTGCGCAACCGCGCGGTACCGTCGCATTGGCGCCGGACTATACCGCCTCCCCGAGGCTGAATTCTCGTGGCGGCGCGAGCAACGTGGCACAATCGACGCATGCTCGAGGCGCTGGCGAGGAATCTGGGGCTGGGGGCGCTGCTCGAGGCATTGCGGAGTGACTTCGGCGGCTACGACGTGCTCGATCATTGGCAGCAGGGCGAGTTTCACCACGACCTGGTGATCCGGATCGGCGCCGGCAGCAAGCTGCCCGGGCCGGTGCTGGTCGTGGCGACCAATTGCAACGGCGGCGTCAAAGAGGTCCTCTGCTTCGCCACGCTGCCGGAGCACGATGCGCTCTGGCATCACCGCTGTCCCGACAACCCCGATTTCCGCGGCGAGCTGGCGCCGGTGCTCGCGGCCGCGCGGACCGTCCACTGGTTCGACCCCTGCGAGCTGCTCACGCCGGACGCCCGCAGCGAATACCTGCCCGAGCACCGCGAGCGCCAGCCGGGCGGCGGGTGGCGCCTCAAGAGCTGTGGTCTCAAAACCGACAGCGCGCGCGGCTGATCGAGGTCAGGCGTGACCGCCATCGTTTGACGGGCGGCTGTTCGCCGACGAACATGACCTTCCATGAAACCGACCACGACACGGAGCTCGGTCAGAACGTGAGGTCGTCCGGAACCTGGACGTTGTGCGCGACGTGGTTGGCCCTCGCCGCGAACGGGTGCGGCAGCAGCAGCTCGGGGGTGAGCATCGCGACCGCCTGCGCCGAGGTGGCCCAGGCCCGTTGCACCGAGGCGTCCATCTGCAGCCTTGCCGCCGAAAGCACGGGGACGGGGTTCAACATCCTGGCGAATTACGGTGACCTCGCGACCTGCGTGGTGCGCCAGAAGCTCAACTGCACGAACGCGCTCGCGGCGCCCCAAAACGGCAACACCCCGGCGCAGCTCCAGCAGTGCACCGCGGCGCTCTTTGGGCTTTCCTGCATGGACTTCTTCGACAACCAGCCGCCGGCCGTCTGCACGCCGACCGGCCCGCGGGCGAGCAGCTCCCCCTGCACGTTCAACGGACAGTGCATGAGCGGCTCCTGCAACGGAACCAAGTCGACCGTCTGCGGCACCTGCGGCGACCCGCCCGTCGCGGGCGCCGACTGTTCGGACTCGACCTGCGCCGACGGCTACCGCTGCGTCGCCGCGACCAACGAGTGCCAACTGGCCCTCTCCTCGAACGGTGCCTGCGACAGCGGCCACCCGTGCGAGCGGGGCCTCTCCTGCATGGGCGAGAACACCAAGACGATGACCGCCGGGACCTGTGAGACGGCCGGCGCGAGTGTCGGCGTCGCCTGCGGCGGGACGTTGCCCGGCTGCGACCCCACGCGCGGGCTCTACTGCGGCGGACCCGCCGGCGCCAAGACCTGCATGCAGATCATCTACCCTGGCTACAACGGCAGCGTCACCGTCGACGGCGGGGCGACCCCCACCGCGACGGACGGCGGCGACGGATCGACCGCGGGCGCTGCGCCGACGCCGGCCGGCACCGCCTGCGGCCAGCTCGCCGACGGCTCGCGCGTCGGCTGCGTCGCCGGCGACTGCTACACGTCGACCGGTCTCGCGACCGGGAGCGACCTCGGCGCCTGCCAGCCGTTCGCCGCCGACAAGGGCGCCTGCGACACATCGGTCGGCCCTGGCTGCATGTTCCCCGCGCGCTGCGTGGTCTTCACGACCGGCAACGGCACGGCCGGCACCTGTGTGGTTCCCGACGCCAACGCCTGCCCCTCGTCGCAGTAAGGCCGTCGCCGGGCCCGGCCGAGCTCGCCCGCCTGTTCGACCGTGGCCACCTTCAAGGTGAAAGGGGGGCGTCATGGTCCGGAAGAGCTGTTTCATCCTGGGGATCGCCCTCGGTATTTTCTGGTGGATCGGCCTCAGCGAGAACCAGGGGGCGACGCTGCTCTGGTTCGACGCGGTTGCGGCGGTGACGGCGTTCGGTACGGCCGCGCTGCTCTCCGACCCCGAGCGGAGTCCGAGCCGGGCGTTCGCCCCGGCGCTGATCGGGGTGGGGTTGGCGGTCGTCTGGATCGGCGGGATGGCCGGCGGCCAACCCGGTTGGGCCAGCTGGCTGAACTTCGCCTTCGCGGTCGCCTTCTTGGGAGTGGCGGTTTCGTCGCTGCTGCAGCCGCGGCTGGTCCACGTCAGGCACTGAGGTAAGATCGAGCGATGGCGCGCGCGTCGCTCGGGATTCAGCGGATCGAGGCGCTGCACTACTACGTGCACGACCTGGAAAGGACGCGTCGGTTCTTCGTCGACAAGCTCGACTTCGTGGAGATCGGATCGAGCGGACCCGAGCTCGAACGCGAGGGGCGCCAGCGCTCGGCCGCCTTCCAGGCCGGCGAGGCTCTCTATGTCATCCATCAGCCGCTCGGCGACGGGGGGCGGGCCTGGCGCTATCTGCGCAAGCACCCCGAAGGCGTCGGCACCGTCGTGCTCGACGTGGAGGAGATCGACCGGACCTTCCGGCTGCTCGAGGAGAGGGGCGGCACGCTCATCACCGACGTGCAGCGCTTCTCGGACCAGGGCGGCACGCTGGCGATGTTCTCCATCACCACGCCGTTCGGCGACACCACCTTCCGCTTCGTCGAACGGCGCGGGTACTCGATCCTCTTCCCGGGGTTCGTGCCGAGCGTGGCTGGCGACGCTGCCCCGACCGCAACCGGCAACCGGTTCGGCTTCGAGCGGATCGATCATTTGACCGCCAACTTCCAGACCATGAAACCGGCGCTGCTCTGGATGGAGCACGTGCTCGGGTTCGAGCAGATGTGGGAGATCGCGTTCCACACCCAGGACGTCGCCAGCGCCCAGAAACGCGAGCACGGGTCCGGTTTGAAGTCGATCGTCATGTGGGATCCCGCCTCGGGCGTGAAGTTCGCCAACAACGAGCCGTTCCGTCCGTTCTTCAAGGAATCTCAGATCAACCTCTTCGCCGAGGACAACCGCGGCGACGGGATTCAGCACTCCGCCCTCTCGGTGCGCGACATCGTCGGCGCCGTGCGCGGCCTGCGCGCCGCCGGCGTGGAGTTCATGCCGACGCCGGGCAGCTACTTCGACGTCCTGCCGGAGCGGCTCGGCCAGATCGGCGTCGGCACCATCGACGAGAGCATCGATCTCCTGCGTGAGCTGGAGATCCTGGTCGACGGCGGCAAGCCGCACCAGTACCTGCTGCAGATCTTCTTGAAGGAGGCGGCTGGCCGCTACCACGATCCCGAGGCCGGGCCCTTCTTCTTCGAGATCATCCAGCGCAAGGGGGACCAGGGTTTCGGCGCCGGAAACTTCCGCGCGCTGTTCGAGGCGATCGAACGGGAACAGGCGCGCGGCAGGTAAAGCGAAAGCGAAAAAGGAGACCGATGCTGGATCGCATGGTGGCGGGCCTGGTTCCCGACAAGGCGCACACGGCGCTGCGCGACGAGGGCGGCCGCCTGCGCCACGAGGAGTGCCTCACGCGCGGCGGGTTCGAGGGGCCGTTCACCATCATGTACCACCTCGAGCGCCCGCACCCGAGCCTGCCCGTCACCGCCGCGCACGGCTGGGAGATCCCCGCCGACACCGATGACGAGGCCCACCCGCTGTCACGCCGGCACTACCGCTCGCAGGAGCTGGCGCGGCGGGGAGGCGCCGCCATCGACGCCCGCGTGCCGCTGCTGTTCAACGACGACGTGGTCCTCTCCATCGTCCACCCCGACGAGCCCGACCCGGTCTATTTCTCGAACGGCGACGGCGACGATCTCTATTTCATCCTCTCGGGGGGCGGCCTCCTGCGCTCGGCGCTCGGCGATCTGGCCTTCGGGGCGCGCGACTACCTCCTCGTCCCGAAGGGGCTCCCCCACCGCTTCATCCCCGACGAACAGCCGCAGTACTGGCTGTCGATCGAATGCGCCGCCGGCTTCGGCCTGCTCAAGCAATGGCGCAACGAGGTGGGTCAGCTGCGGATGGACGCGCCGTACAGCCACCGCGACTTCCGCCGCCCGCTCTTCACCGGTCCGCGCGACGAGGGGCTGCGCGACCTGGTGGTCAAGCGGTCAGGCGCCTTCCACGGCTTCCGGCTGCCGCACGCGCCGCTCGACGTCGTCGGCTGGGACGGCGCGGTCTACCCCTGGGTGTTCCCGATCCTCGACTTCCGGCCGCGGGTCGGCCTCACCCACCTGCCGCCGACCGTGCACGGCACCTTCGCCACGCGCGGCGCCCTCATTTGCAGCTTCGTCCCGCGCCCGCTCGACTTCCATCCGCAGGCGATTCCCTGCCCCTACCCGCATTCCTCGGTCGACTGCGACGAGATCATCTTCTACGCGGGCGGCAACTTCACTTCGCGCAAAGGGGTGGGCGCCGGCAGCTTCTCGCACCACCCCGCCGGCGTCGTCCACGGCCCACACCCCGGCGCCTACGAAGAGAGCATCGGCGCCCGGGTCACCGACGAGCTGGCGGTCATGCTCGACACCTTCGCGCCCCTGCGCGCCACCAAGGCCGCCCGCTCCGTCGAGGACCCCGCCTACCACGCCAGCTTCGGCTGAGATCTAAATGACCAGGCCCGGGATACGAATCCCGGTGGTCTCGTCGGGCGACTTGAGCGGGAGGTGGACGGAGAAGGTCGACCCGCGACCGAGCTCGCTCTCGACCTCGACCCGCCCGCCGTGCAGCTCGACGAGGCGCCGCGAGAGCGCCAGGCCGAGGCCGGTCCCTTCCGGGCGGGTTCCGTTGGGCTGGGCCAGCTGCTCGAACTCGCGAAACAGCCGCGGCAGGTCGGCGCGCGCGATGCCGATCCCCGTGTCGGAGACGGAGACCACCAGGCTGCGCGCGTCGGCCCGCGCGGCGAGGCGCACCGTCCCGCCGCGCGGCGTGAACTTGATGGCGTTGGAGATCAGGTTGTAGAGCACCTGCTTGATCCGGCCCGGGTCGACGAAGACGTCGGGCAGGCCGGGCGGCGTGGCCACCTCCAGGTGAATCCCGCGCTTGGTGGCGACCGCGCCGATCACGCCGCGCACCACGTCGACGATGCTGCCGATCGGCGTCCGCTCGTAGACCAGGTCCATCCGCCCCGCCTCGACCTTCGAGATGTCGAGGATGTCGTTCACCAGCTGCAAGAGGTGGCGTCCCGAGACCAGCACGTTGCCGACGTAGCTGCGCTGCTTGTCGTTGAGTGCGCCGAAGATCTGCTGCTCCAGGAGCTCGGAGAACCCGATCACCGCGTTGAGCGGCGTGCGCAGCTCGTGGCTCATGTTGGCCAGAAAGGCGCTCTTGGCCTTGTTGGCGGTGTCGGCCGCCTCCTTGGCCTCGCGCATCTCCCGCTGCGCCCGCTCGCGCTCGCCGACCTCGTCCTTGAGCCGCCCGTTGGCCTCCACCAGCTGGATGGTGCGCTTCTCGACCCGCACCTCCAGCTCCGACATGATCGCGCGCAGCGAAGCCTCGGCCGCCTTGCGCGCCGTGATGTCGGTGAACGAGGCCATCGCCGCGTAGGGGGCGGCGTCGCCGAACCGCACCAGCGGCTGCGAGTTCATCGAGATCCAGACCTTGCCGCCGTCGCCGCGGGTCATGCCCAGCACCACGTTCTGCCGCGCCTCCCCGGTCTGCAGCGTGATCAGAAAAGGGAGCTCGCCGCCGGCGACCGGCTGCTCGGACTCGTCGACCGCCGAGGCGAAGGTCTCCGCCGAGGGTCGCCAGGCCATCTCGGCCGACGGGCGCGCCAGGATCCGTTCGCAGCTGGCGTTGGTGGCCATCACGTTCCCGGCGGCGTCGACCAGGATGATCCCTTCGTCGAGCGCCGCGATCACCGAGCGATAACGCTCCTCGCTGTCGCGCAGCCCCTGCTCGACCCGCTTGCGCTCCATGAACTGCCCGATCTGGCCGCCGAGCGCGCTCAGCATCGAGAGGTGATCGTCGTTGGCCTGTCGAATGTTCACGCTGTAGAAGGCCAGCACGCCGATCACCTCCGGACCGTTGCGCAGCGGAATGGCGAAGGCCCCGTGCAGGCCCGATTCGGCGGAGAAACCAGCCATCGGCAGCGTCGGCTCCTCGGCGAGGTCGGGGATCCAGAGCGGGAGGTGCCGCTGCCAGACCCGCCCCGGCAGCCCTTCGTCGGTCTTCACCCGCACCGCGCGCCGCCGCTCCACGAACTCCGTCCGTTCGAAGCTGTCGGCGTGCCACACATCGACCGACCGCAGGAACTGCCGCGCCTCTTCCACCTCCCACAGCTCGCCGACCTGCCAGCCCTGATTCTCCCCCATGATGCGCAGGATGAAGGGCGCCGCCTCGATGAGGCTCCCCGAGCCGGCCAGCACCCGGGTGATGAGGTACTGCAGGGAGAGCAGCCGCTCGGTGCGCTGGCGCTCGGCCACCTCGCGCTCGAGCGCCGCGCGGCTCGAGTCGATGGTCTCCTGCTTGCGCGCCGCGCCCAGAAGATCGGCCTGGCTCTTCCCGATCGCCAGGATCAAGAGCAGGTCCTCGATCGCCACGAACAGCGTCTCGGTGAACCAGACCCCGCGACCCAGGTGCGCGATGCCGTAGGTCGAAAAGCCGATCGCCGTGACCAAACTGGCCAGCAGCAGCACGGTCGGATCGCGGTACATGGCCAGAAAAGCCAGCGAGACGAACGGAACCGCCCGCATCTCGATCTGGCTGCCCGACAGGTAGATGAGCAGCGCGGTGAGCAGCCCCTGACCGACGGCGATCTCCCGCCGCGTGATCGCCGAGCCCGGGTGGCGGACCGCCATGTAGAGCGGCAGCGCCGCGAACGTCCCCCCCAGGAAGAAGGCCTTCCAGGCGAGCGGCAGGTGCGGGAGCGCAGCGGCGCCGGGCGGGGGCGAGGTCCAGATCGCGGTGGCGATCCCCCCCAGCCACTGGGCGACCAGCAGCCAGAGGAACATCCGATCGGTGTGCTCCCAGATCTCCTGCTGGTACTCGGCGTAGAGCCGCCGCGTCCCCGGAGTCTCGCCCTCCAGCTTCACGCTCACCTGGAGGCGAGCCCGTTTCGCTCGGAGGCGAGCACCCGCGCGGCGGCCGACGCACCGAGCGGCAGCCGCGCGACCGGAAGGCGAACGCAGAAGCAGTTGCCGCCGCTGGCCTGGGCGTCGATCCAGATGGCGCCGCCGTGCACCGTCACCGCCCGCCGGCAGAACACCAGCCCGAGGCCATGGCTGGTGCGCGCCTCGCGCATCCCGGAGCCGCCGGCCCGCCCGTACTTCTCGAACACGATCTGGCGGTAGGCCTCGGGGATCCCTGCCCCCTCGTCGCGCACCCTGATCTCGACGGCCGGCTCGGCCCCGGCGTCCATCGTCGCCGGCAGCACCTCGACGGAGATCGTCGCCCGCTTGGGACCGTACTTGTAGGCGTTGTCGATCAGGTTCTCGACGATCCGCCGCACCAGATCGCGATCCCCGCGCAAGAGGCCCACCCCGGGCCCGAGCGAGAGCTCCAGCCGTTGCCCCTTGTCCTCGATCCGGCGCCCCATCTCGGAGCAGATCTCACCCAGCAACTCGGGCAGCTCGAACGCGGAGACGTGCGGGATCAGCGCCCCGTCGTCGCTCCGGCTCACGTCGAGCAGGTTCATCACCAGGCGCGCCATCGACTGCGACGCGCGCAGCACGTCGTCCAGCGACTCGCGCTCGTCGACCGGCAGCGTCGCCCGGCTCTGCACGTACTGAACGTTGGAGAGAATGCTCGAAAGCGGGTTCTTGAGATCGTGAACGATCAGCGCCGTCAGCTCGTCCTTCTGCCGCTGCGCCGCCAGGAGCGCGTCCCGCTGCGTCTGGATCACCTGGACGTTGGCACGCAATTCGTCGGAGAGCCGTTTGATCCGCAGCAGCGACCGTACGCGAATCAGGAGCTCGGTCCGGTTGAGCGGCTTGGTCAGAAAGTCGTCGGCCCCCGATTCGAGCGCCGCCTTGTGGGTCTCCAGATCCCCGAGCGCCGTCAGGAAGAGGACCGGGATGTCGCCCCCCTCGGGCAGCTCTCTGATCCGCCGGCAGGTCTCGTAGCCGTCCATCCCGGGCATGAGGACGTCGAGCAACACCAGATCGGGCCGCCGCGCGGCGAGCAGCGCCAGTGCCTCGGCCCCCCCTTCGGCCTGAATGACCGAATACCCGGCGCCGATCAGATTCCCCTCCGCCACCTCGCGGTTCTGGAGGTTGTCGTCGACCACCAGGACGACGGGCGGCTTGTCGAACTGGCTAACGGATCTGCCGGGCACGCGCCACCTCCGGCCGACCAGGGTTGAAAAGGAAGGTCTCGACGATGGTACCGAAGGTGCGCGTGTCGATCGGCTTCGAGAGGTAGCCCTGAAAGCCGCTGCCGAGCAGCCGCTCCCGGTCGCCCGGCATGGCCAGAGAGGTCACGGCGACGATGGGGATCTCGGCAAACTCGGCGCGCGCCCGCGCGTGTCGAATCACCGCTTCAGCGCCCCCCCCGGGGATCTGGACGTCGAGCAACAGCAGATCGAGCCGGCCGGCGTCGAGGGCGCGCCGGGCCTCGTCGACCGTCGCCGCCTCCACCACCTCGTGACCGCGCAGCTCCAGAAGATCGTGCAGCAACATGCGGTTGAGCGCGTTGTCCTCGACGATCAAGATGCGCGCCCGGGCGGACGCGCGTGCGCCAGTGGGATTTGCGTCGGTCGGCATGATCCTCAGGGAGCCCAGGCGGACGCCCGCGGATCCCCTTCACGATCTCGGCGGTTCCCCTCGCGGCCTTGATGCCTGGAAGACCGGATGCGCGGCATGGTTCAAGGATCCGGGCTCGCTTTTCATGCCGCGAGAAGACGGGGGTTTACGGTCGAGCTTCGTGTTTCCCCACATCACTGATAGGCAATTCCTCGATGTCAAAGTTGTGTTACTTTCCGCGCCGCCCCCAGGACGGGCTGGTGGCGTCAATTATTTGGGAGAACAGAAAATGAAAATCTTTGGATCTCGGTTCCTGATGGCGGCGGGCCTCGCCGGTGTAACGGGCTTGATGTTGAACGTGAACTGCGGCGGTAGCAGCGGCGGCGGCGGCACCGGGGGCAACGGCACCGGCGGGACGACGACGGGCACCGGCGGCACCCACACGGGCGGCACCACCGGCACCGGCGGCACCCACACGGGCGGCACCACAGGGACCGGCGGCACGGCGGGCAGCAGCGCCACCGGCGGCACGGCGGGCAGCAGCGCCACCGGCGGCACGGCGGGCAGCAGCGCCACCGGCGGTACGGCCGGCAGCAGCGCGACCGGCGGAGCGGGCGGCGTCAGGGCCACCGGCGGCGTGGGCGGCGCTACGGCCAACGGCGGCGCGGGCGGCGCCTCGAACACCGACGGCGGTACCCAGCAGTACGCCGCGTTCTCCTACACCTTCGACAAGGACACGCAGGGCTTTGGGTTCAACAAGTTCGTCCCGACCGACGGCTCGACCAACCTCGCAATCGGTGACGCTGGGACGCCACCGTCATTGAGCTGGGACAGCGCCGTTGGGGACCCGAACCCGGGCTCCCTGGAGCTCCAGGCGACCTTCAGCGGCTATCGCCAATTCGTGCAGGCCGCGGTCACCGTCACACCGACCGCCGATGCGACCGGAAGGACCGCGCAAGCGTGGGTCATGCTGGACAAGCAGGACGGTGGGTCGGCCTTGCCGGTCGGCGCGCAGCTGGAGTTCAACAGCGGCGCCTCCTACAACGGTTTCGCCGGAACGGCGTACACGTCGCTCACGCCGGGAACCTGGACCAAGCTGACCCTCCCGATGACCGCCAGCTCTTCGTTCGATCCGACTCAGATCATCCAGATCTCCGTTCAGTTCACCACCGAATCGCAGCCGGACGGTGGGGCTGCGTTCGGCACGCCGGTCCACGCGACCTTCCACGTCGACACGATTACCGACGGTTCTGGCCTTCCGCCGGCGCCGCCGCTCAACCTCACCTTCAACTCCTCGTTGCAGGGCTTCAGCCTCGCCGCCTCGGGCTTCAAGTTCCCCGACGGTGGCACCGGCCCGGCTCTGACCTTCGATTCGACGACTGGCAATCCGGCCGGTTCGGCGAAGCTGGTCATCCCGTTCAACGCCTACAACCAGCAACTGGACACCCAGATCAACCTGTCGCCGACCGTGGATCTCACCGGCAAGACGATTCACGCGATGGTCATGCTCGACTCGGGAACGTGGCCCTCGGGCTACGTCCAACTCCACGCCAGCGGGCCTGACTACAGCCACTTCGCGGGCGCCACGGGCGCGGGGGCGATCAACGCCGCGACTCTGGGCACCGCAAAATGGGTCGACCTCACGATGGATCTGTCGACCGTCACCGTCACCGGCTTCGACGTCACCAAGATTCTTCAGGTGGGTATCCAGTTCGGCACCGGCGCCGGACCGGACGGTGGGGTGTTCCCGACCACCGGCGAGCCGCTGACGTTCCACATCGACTCGATCGTCGCCGAGTAATCACCAGCCCAACTATCAACCGGCGTTCCGCCTCGCGCGGAACGCCGGTTTTTTTATGCCCGCGCGGGGACGTAGACTGGCCAACCCATGCGCCTCCGCACCATCGGCACTGCTGTTGCGGGGTTCGTGAGTCTGCTCGGCGCTGCTGTTTCCGCCGCCCCGGCGCAAGCCGCGGAGCTCAAGTGGACGCAGCTCGAACCTGGGATCGAGTACGCGACAACCGAGGCGCCAGGTCCCCGCCCGCTGCCGCCGTCGCAGTCGATCGACGGCCACGTTCACCTGGTCCGCGTCGATCCCAAGCTCCGATCGCTGGAAGCCGTCATGACCGGCGCGGGAGATGGCCGTCCGCGCACCGCTGCGCAATGGTGCCGCGAGCGTCGCCTGGCCGTCGCCATCAACATGGGGATGTTCGAGACGGACGGGCGAACGAACACCGGCTATGCGCGCAGCCCCGGGTACGTGAACAACGGGCACTGGGCGGGCAAGTACAAGGCGGCGCTCGGCTTCGGCGCGCTCAAGAGCGGTGCACCGCCGCTGGTGATCGCCGATCTCGACGATCCGTCCGCCAAGGCACGCCTCGCCGAGTATGGAACCGTCGTCCAGAACCTCCGCCTCATCAAAGCCGGGCGCAGCGTCTGGGAGAAGCAGGAGCGTCGCTGGAGCGAGGCCGCCGTGGCCGTCGACCGGCAGGGACGCCTCCTCTTCATCTTCAGTCGCTACCCGTACACGATGAAGGAGCTCAACGACATTCTGCTCGCCCTGCCGCTGGAGATCGACGCCGCGATGCACATGGATGGCGGTCCGCCGGCCAGCCTGTCGATTCACGCGGGCGGCGTGAACCTCGATCTCAACGGCAGCTTCGAGACAGGCGCCCTGGAGAGCGACGGGGTACCGGCCCAGACGCCCATCCCCAACGTCCTCGGCGTCCGGCGCCGCTGACTACTTGAGGCCGACGGAGCCGGCCCACTCGAGGAAGCTGCTGGGGAAGACACCCAGCAGGACGACCGCCAGTGCGGTCAGCAAGAGCCCGACGCGCATCGAAGGGGCGTCGATTGGAGAGAACGGGCGGGCGGCGTCGCGGAAGTACATCGCCACGACGATGCGAAGATAGTAGTAGACGCTCACCAGGCTGTTGAGGACGCCCACCACGACCAGCCAGTAGAGCTGGGGTGCCTGCATCGCCGCGCGGAAGAGATAGAACTTGGCGAAGAAGCCGCCTGCCGGCGGGATGCCGCCGAACGACAGCAGGAAGAGCGTCATCGCCAGCGCCACCGCCGGGCGCGCGGCGCCGATCCCCGCCCAGTCGTCGATGTAGAGGCGCTCGTCGCTGCGGCTGCCGATCCAGGCCACCACCCCGAACGCGCCGAGCGTCGTGAAGGTGTAGGCGAGGAGATAGAAGAGCACGGCGGGCTTGGCGTCGGCGACGCCCAACCCCGAGGCCACCACCCCGATGAGCAGGTAGCCGGCGTGCGCGATCGACGAGTAGGCCAGCATTCGCTTGATGTTGTCCTGGCGGATCGCCGCCAGGTTCCCCAGCGTCATGGTCAGCGCGGCCAGCACCGACAGCGCCGAGGCCCAGCCCGTGAAGTCGAAGACCATCAGCGGGCTCGAGAAGGCCGTGCCCAAGAGCCGGACCAGGGCGCCGAAGGCGGCCGCCTTCACGCCGGCGGCCATGAAGCCGGTGACCGGCGTCGGCGCCCCTTCGTAAGCATCCGGCGCCCACATGTGGAAGGGGACGGCGGCGACCTTGAACACCAGGGCGATCAGGATGAAGTACTCGCCGAGGTAGAAGATCGGAACCTTGCTGGCCTCGGCCGTCTTGGCGGCGATCGCCGAGTAGGTGAACTCGCCGCCGGTGGAGCCGTAGACGAGCGCGATACCGTAGACGAGGAAGCCGGTGGCGAAGGCGCCCATGAGGAAGTACTTCATCGCCCCCTCGGCGCTGCGCAGGCTGCGGCGCGCGCAGCCGGTGAGGATGTAGGCGGCCAGCGACATCGTCTCGATGCCGATCAGCAGCGACACCAGGCTGGTCGCGTGGACGACCATCACCATGCCTGCGGTGGCGAAGATCACCAGCGCGTAGAACTCGCCGAACTCGAACCCCTGCTCGCGCAGGTAAGGGGGCGCGAACAGCAGCGTCAGCAGCGCCGCGAAGACGAAAGCGGCGTCGAGGTAAAGCGCCATCCGGTCGACGGTGAGCATCCCGTCGAAGTGGGAGGCCGGGGTCGCGGCGTCGCCCCAGGCGGCGACGATCGCCACCAGTGCGGCCACGCAGCCGGCGACGCCCAGCCAGGCCAGCCCGGAGCGGGCCTTGCCTTGAATGAAGGTCTCGGCCAGCAGGATCACGCACCCCATGCCGATCAGGATCAGCATCGGCGAGTAGGCGAACAGCTGGCTGACGTCGAAGGTCATGGCGCGACTCCCTCGGGAGCGGGAGCGGGTGCGGGAGCGGCTGCGGCGGCCAGCGCCGGGTAGACGTGCGCGGGCGCGTCCGGACTGCGCTTGGCGTCCGCCAGCCGATCGCGGAAGTTGGCCACGAACGCGTCGACCGACTTTTCCGAGCGGGCCAGGATCGGCTGCGGCGCCAGACCCATCACCAGCGCCGCGGCGACCACGATCCCGAACACCCAGGTCTCGCGGCCGTGGACGTCGCGAACCGCTTTGTTCTCCGGCTTGTCGAGCGGGCCGAACATCAGCTTCTGGTACATCGTGAGCAAGTACATCGCCGAGAGGATCACCGCGCTGGTGGAGATGGCGCCCAGCAGCTTGGGCGCCGGGAAGAACCCGAACATCCCCGACGCCGCCCAGGTCTTGTTGGCGGTGAAGGCGCCGATCAGCACCAGGAACTCACCGACAAAGCCGCAGAGGCCCGGGAGCCCGACCGAGGCCAGAACGATCACCAGGAACAGCGCCGCGAACACCGGCGTCTTGGCCCACAGCCCCCCGAAGTCGGACAGGCGGCGCGTGTGCCGGCGGTCGTAGAGCAGGCCGACCGCGAAGAAGAGGCCGCCCGTCGAGATCCCGTGCGCCAGCATCTGGTAGATGGCGCCCTGGATGCCGGTCGGGTTCAGCGTGAGGATTCCGAGCACCACGAACCCGAGGTGCGACACCGAGGAGTAGGCCACCAACTTCTTGGCGTCGTCCTGCACATAAGCCATCAGCGCGCCGTAGACGATCCCGACGACCGCCAGCACGGCGAGCAGCGGCGCCGCCTCGGCCGCCGCCAGCGGGAACAGCGGCAGGGCGTAGCGCAGAAAGCCGTAGGTCCCGAACTTCAGGAGTACGCCCGCCAGAATGACCGAGCCGCCCGTCGGCGCCTCGACGTGCGCGTCCGGCAACCAGGTGTGAAATGGGAAGATCGGCACCTTGATCGCGAAGGCCAGCGCAAAGGCGGCGAAGCAGAGCAGCTGTGGCCCCTCCGGCAGCGTCAGGTGCGACAGCTGCGTGTAGTCGAAGCTGTAACCACCGGTCGCCGCATGCCACTGCGCGTAGAGGTAGAGGATCGCTACCAGCATCAGGAGTGACCCGACCAGCGTGTAGATGACGAACTTGATGGAGGCGTAGAGCCGCCGCTCGCCGCCCCAGATCCCGATGATGAAGTACATCGGGATCAGCATCACCTCCCAGAAGACGTAGAAGACGAACAGATCGAGGGCGACGAAGGCCCCGATCATGCCGGTCTCGAGGAGCAGCATGAGAGCGGTGAACTCACGGACGCGGATGTTGCGGATGCCGATCGCCTGCGGGGAGAGCAGCGTCAGCGGCATCAGGAAGGTGGTCAGCAGCACCAGCCAGAGCGAGATCCCGTCGACGCCGAGGTGAAAGCGGATCCCCAGCGGCGCGATCCAGCTCTTGTCGACCTCCATCTGGAAGCCGGCCTGGCCGGCGTCGAAGCCGGTGAGGATCAGCAACGAGATCGCGAAGGTGACGATCGAGGTCAGCAGGCCGAGCCCGCGATGGATCGATTCTTCCTCGCGCGGCACCAGCATCACCAGGATGGCGCCGAAGAGCGGGAGCAGCGTGACCCAACCGAGGACGCCCATCAGCGCACCGTGACTTTCTGTTTGACCGACGAGCTGGTCTTCCAGTGCGTGTCCTTGACGTCGACGCGGATGGTGTAGCTCCCCGGGCGGGCGTAGGTGTGGTGCGCGGTCGGCCCGGCGCCGCTCAGCTCGGGCTTGCCGCCGTCGTCGAAGTCGTAGCTGTATTCGAGCGCCTCGGGCGTCGGCTTGTTGCCGCGGCGGGCGTCGACGTCGACCCCCATTCCGCTCACCGTCACCTTGAGGGCGTCGGGCGCCATCGGGCGGATGGCGAAGTAGAGCACCCCGGCGGCGCCCAGCGCGAACACCGCCATGTAGCGCTGCCCGTCGCCGCTCCCTTGCACGCTGCGCGCGAGGCGTCCGAAGAAGTCGACCGCCGCGACCGGAACGCCGACCAGGATCTTGTCGATCAAAATTCGATCGACGACGAAATAGATCGCCTGCGCGAACCTCTTGAGCGGCCGGACGAACAGGAACTGGTAGAGCTCGTCGATGCGGAACTTGTCCTGCACCAGCTTGACCAGCTTGGGGACGGCGGACGCGAACTTGCGCGAGGGCTCGCGGTAGCCGCCGCCGTAGAAGATCCAGGCGACGCCGATCCCCAGCAGCGCGAAAACAGTGGCGCCGACCATGACGCCGATCTCCGTCAGGCGGGAGACCTCCATCTCCGGACCGAGCACCGGCGAGAGCTCGTCGTTGAGGAGGTTCCAGCTGGGGTGATCGAAGAGGCCGCCCGGAAGCCCGGTGAAGCCGGCCAGCGCGGCGCCGATCGCCAGCACCACCAGCGGACCGACCATGCTGGCCGGCGACTCGTGGATGTGGTGCTTGATCTCGTCGGAGGCGCGCGTCTCCCCGGTGAAGACCAGGAAGTAGAGCCGCGACATGTAGAACGCGGTCCCCAGCGCCGCCAGGCTGAGCGCGTAGCCGGCCAGGCGCCCGACCCAGGCGAAGTCCTTCATGGTCTCGTCGGCCGACATCGCGCCCGCGATGATCGAGTCCTTGGAGAGGAACCCGGAGAAGACGACGCCGCAGATCGCCAGCCAGCAGACCACGAACACGGCATGCGTCCAGGGGAGCTTCTTGCGGAGGCCCCCCATGATGGTGATGTCACCCGAGCCGCTCATGGCGTGCATGACCGAGCCGGCGCAGAGGAAGAGGCCCGCCTTGAAGAAGGCGTGCGTGTAGAGGTGGAAGATGCCGCCTTCGAAGTTGCCGGTGCCGACGCCGACGAACATGAAGCCGAGCTGGCTGACCGTCGAATAGGCCAGCACCTTCTTGAAGTCGTTCTGCGCGAAGCCGATCACCGCCGCGAACAGCGCGGTGGCCGCGCCGACCGCCGTCACGATCGCCAGCGCGCCGGGCGCCAGCAGGTAGACGAGGTGCATACGGGCGACCATGTAGACGCCCGCGGTCACCATGGTGGCGGCGTGGATCAGCGCCGAGACCGGCGTGGGGCCAGCCATCGCGTCCGGCAGCCAGACGTAGAGGGGAATCTGCGCCGACTTGCCGGTGGCGCCGACGAAGAGGAACAGCGCCGCCCAGAAAGCCGCGGTCGTCCCCCAAAGCGGCTGGGTCAGCACGCCACCCTCGGTCGCCGTCGCGTTGATCTCCTGGAAGTTGAGCGTCCCTGCGTACTGGTAGAGCAGGAACATCCCGATCAGGAACCCGAAGTCGCCGATCCGGTTGACGATGAAGGCCTTCTTGCCGGCGTTGGCGTTGGCCGTTTCCTTGTACCAGAAGCCGATCAAGAGGTAGCTGCAGAGGCCGACCCCCTCCCAGCCGATGAACATCACCGGGAGGCTGTCGCCGAGGACCAGCACCAGCATCGAGCCGCAGAAGAGGTTCAGGTAGGCGAAGAAGCGCGGATAGTCGGGGTCATGCTCCATGTACCCCGCCGAGTAGATGTGAATCAGGAACCCGATGAAGGTGATGATCAGGCAGAGCAGGCCCGAGAGGCCGTCCAGCCGGAACGCCAGATCGATCTTGAGCGGACCGGCGGAGATCCAGGTCCCCACGGTGTCGCGCAGGCCGTTCGGCTCCGCCAGCGGCAGCGCGGTGAAGAAGGCGTCGAACGCCACCAGGCAGGAGCCGGCGATGGCGCCCGCGGCGACCGCCACCACCGTGTCGCGCGACCACTTGCGGCCGAACAACATCAGGATCGCGGCGCCGAGGAACGGCAGCAGCGGAATGAGGCGAAGGTTGAAAGTCACGGCCGCGTCTCCCTCAGCGTTTCATCAAGGTGATTTCGTCGAGGTTGACCGTCTGGCGGCCGCGGAAGAGACCGACCAGGATCGCCAACCCCACCGCGGCCTCGGCGGCCGCCAGCGCGATGATCAGGAAGGCGAACACGTGCCCCTTGAGGTCGCCGAGCTGGCGCGAAAAGGCGATCAACGCCAGGTTGCCGCCATTGAGCTGCAGCTCGATCGCCATGAGGACGATGAGAGCGTTGCGGCGCAAGAGCACGCCCGTCGTCCCGATCAGAAACAGCGCGAACGACAGGATCAGGTAGTAAATCGTGGGCATGGCGGAGACCTAGTGGTGCCCTTCCGGCGCCGGTTCCTCGGGCGCGCCCGGGTAGTCGTGGCTGGAGAGCTCATGGACCTGCTTGCGGTACGCGGCGGCGACGTTGGCGGCGACCTCTTTCTGGTGCGAACGCGAGATCACCACGCCGCCGACGATGGCGACCAGCAGGAGGATCGAGATCGCCTCGAACGGGTAGAGGAAGTCACGGAACAGAAGATCGCCCACTGCCGCGACCGTCCCGAAGCTGTCCGAGGGAATCAACGGAACCCCGGTCGGCATCCCGACCGCCACCACGTCGACGAACTTCACGAAGAGATAGACGCCCGCCAGCACGCCGAGGACGCGCATCGGCCGGAACGACAGCGGTGTCACCTCTTCGCGGTTCAGGATCATGACCACGAAGATGAAGAGCACCGTGATGGCACCCGCGTAGACCAGCACCTGCAAGACCGCCAGGAAGTGCGCCGACAGCGTGGCGTACATCGCGGCCAGCCCGAAGAACGTGGCCACCAGCGACATGACCGCCGTGACCGGGTTCTTGCGGGTGATGGTGAAGATCGCAAAGAACCCGATCATCGCGGTCAGGATACAGAAGACGACAAAGTCGCCGGTGGAAACGCCGTCCGGGATCACGCCGCCGCCCCCTTCACCGCGCCGGCCGGAATCCCGATGGTTTTGGGCTTGATGCGCGCCTCGAAGTCGGCGCGGAACTTGGTCAGGAAGCCCAGCATCGGCCAGGCGGCCGCGTCGCCGAGCGCGCAGATGGTGTTGCCACCGATGCCGTTGGCGATGTTGGCCAGAAGCTCGACGTCACCCGCCTCCCCCTCGCCGCGCGCCAGCCGCTTGCAGAGGCGCGACAGCCACCCGGAGCCCTCGCGGCAGGGGGTGCACTGGCCGCACGACTCGTGCGCGTAGAACTGCATGATGCGCGCGCAGAACGCCACCACGTCGGTGCTGTCGTCGAACACCACGATGCCGCCCGAGCCGGCCATCGACTTCAGCTTGCGGCCGCCGCCCAGATCGAAGGGGACGCCCGGGCGCACCTCGACGTCCTTGATGCGCGCATCGTTCATGAGCGCGTCGAACTCGCAGGGGACGTCCAGCTCGGAGGCGTCGAGTGGCGGCATCGAGCTGCCGCCCGGAATGACCCCCTTCAGCTGCCGCCCGTTGGGGATGCCGCCGCAGACGTTGTAGATGAGGTCGCGGAAGGAGATCCCCATCGGGAGCTCGAACACGCCCGGCTTCTGCACGTGGCCCGAGACGCAGACGACGCGCGTGCCGCCCGACTTGCCCATCCCCAGGCCGGCGAACCACTCGCCCCCCTTGGTGACGATCTCCGGGATGTTCATGAGCGTCTCGACGTTGTTGACCACCGTCGGCGCGTTGAAGAGCCCCTTGATGGCCGGGAACGGCGGCTTCAGCCGGGGCCAGCCGCGCTTGCCTTCCAGCGAATTCAGAAGGCCGGTCTCTTCACCGCAGATGTAGGCGCCGGCGCCGCGGTGGAGCGTGACGTCCAGCTTGAAGGCGCCGCCGCCGCCGACCGCCGGGTGATCCTTCCCCAGCCAGCCCGCCGCGTAGGCCTCGTCGATCGCCCCCTGGACGATCTTCGCCTCGCGCATCATCTCGCCGCGAATGTAGATGTAGGCGTGCTTGCAGCCGAGCGCGTAGGAGGCGATCAGCATCCCCTCCAGCAGCAAGTGCGGGTCGAAGGCCAGCAGCTCCCGATCCTTGCAGGTCCCCGGCTCGGACTCGTCGGCGTTGACGACCAGGTAGACGACCTTGGCGTCCTTGGGGATGAACGACCACTTCATTCCGGTCGGGAAGCCCGCGCCGCCGCGGCCGCGCAGGTTCGACTTCTTCACCTCGTCGACCAGGGCCGCCGGCTGCAGCGTCAGCGCGCGGCGCAGCGCCTCGTAGCCGCCGCGCTGCTGGTAGACGGCCAGCTTGTGGCTGTCGGCCACGCCGAAGTTCTTGGTGACGATCTTGACGTTCGCCCCCTTCAGTTCTTGCCAGGTCGCCGCCATGTCAGACCTTTTCTCCGCCCGGGCCCATGCCGAACATCGTCCGATTGAGCGCAGCCGACTTCTCGGTCTTCTGGTCGTTCTTCGGGTCTT
>Ga0210388_10001382_pt1 | contig 19108 bp, 9 predicted proteins | sample IncBWC19OmetaG_FD_155485 | JGI IMG/M metagenome (GOLD analysis project Ga0210388, IMG submission 155485) | Forest soil microbial communities from Barre Woods Harvard Forest LTER site, Petersham, Massachusetts, United States - Inc-BW-C-19-O ... | reverse complement strand
CGGCCGAGGGAGCGGGTTACGAATGGGTGGTGCCGTGGACACCGCCTGAGACCGAAGTGGGCCGGCTGCATATATACGTTTCGGCGGTAGCGGGGAACGGAGATGGGACGCCACAGGGAGATTCTGTTTATACCTACGAAGGAACTCTGCCGAACGTGGGCGCATGCGCCCTCTCCGTGGCGCCTAACTTGCGAACGGTAATGAACGGAGCGTCCTTCCAGCCGCCGTTTTCCTCGAATTCAATGATTACGGTCTTTGGCACAAATTTTCAGGTATCAGGATTGCAGCGCACTGTGGGATTGGGGGATTTAGAAAACAACAACACCACTTTTCCTACCACGTTGGCTTGCGTCGCGGTACAAGTGACGGGTCCGGGAATTACCCAACCTGTCCAGCTTCCCATCGCCTTCGTGGAGGACTCGCAGATCAACGCGCAAATGCCGGAGTTCACAGGTACGGGGCCGGTAATGCTATCGGTAATTTTGAATCCGGGTTCTCCCAATCAATTAGTCAGTGACGTGGCGACGTTGAATTCGCAACAGCTATATGCCCCGGCGTTCTTTTTTATTCCAAACTCCACTACCATTGCAGCGCAGATCGGCGGCACCAGCATTCCGGTTGCTGATCCGTCGCTGGTCCCAGGTGGCCAAGCGGCCCAGCCTGGGCAGATCGTCACTTTATGGGGAACGGGCTTCGGCGATTTTATGCAGCCGGTTCCGACCGGCCAATTGGCGACGGTAGCGGATTCGCTGGCCACTGCCATCACGGTAACGATCGGCACCACTACATTGTCTTCGGCGGATGTTTTATACGCCGGAGCGTCGCCCGGATTGCTGGGGGGTGTGTATCAGTTCAATGTGCGAATTCCGGCTTCCACGCCCAATGGGGACACGGCGGTGACGATCACGATCGGTGGATCTTCGACGCAGGCGGGGCTTACGATCCCGGTGCAGCAGTAATCGCTGAGCTGGCCGACGTGGGCGTCGGCCGCGGACCTGGGGTCCGCCCCACGAATCGTCGCAGGCAGCAAAGAAGCTGATGGATAGTAGTACAGTTCTCAACTGGAGCGCTTTTTATAGTTTTTTCCCACTACGGCGCGGATGCGCGCCTCCAGCTTGGAGGCTTCGCCTTTGCGCTTCATCTTCTTCAGTAGCTCCACGTAGTCGATGGCCGTGTCGGCCAGCAGTTCCAGGCTGGGATCGGACGCGGCGACCACCGGCTTCTTGGCTGTGAGGATGCCGCGCTTGTCCAGGATGGCGATGGAGAGCCGATAAAGTGGCTCCGCTTCGGCGAGGTTTTCTCTGGCGATATAGATGGACGCCAACGTGTTCAAGCTGGCCACTGTTTCACTTTCACGAGTGGTGAGCACCTGGCGCACCAAGGGTTCGGCATCCACGGGGCGATTCAGGGCCGCGTAGACTTCCGCGAGTTTCTGGTATTTGCCGGCCAGCTCGGGGCTCTCCGATCCCAACGCCTTGGTCCAGATGAAGACCGAGCGTTCCAAGCATCGCACTGCCGCGCCGTAATTCTTCTGTTCGGTGTACAGCGATCCCAACTGGTCCAGATTTTTGGCAACCTCGGCATGCATGGGTCCGAAGCTGGTTTCTCGAATCGCCAGTGTCTTGCGAAGCAGGGGCTCCGCTTCGGTGTACTGCTTCTGCTGCAGGGACAAATTGGAGAGCCCATCGAGAGTGGGCAGTAGCTCAGGACTCGAGGGCGAAAACGCAGCCTGCTGGATTTTCAGCACGCGTTGATAATAAGTCTGGGCCGAGGCGAAGTTGGATTTCAAGACGTAAAGGCGAGCCAGTTGGCTCAAGTCGGATACCAGCTCGGGGCTCTCAGCGCCGGCCGCTCGCTCGCGAATGGCCAGCGCGCGACGCAAGTATTTCTCCGCTTCTGGATATTTAGAGTCCGCCTGCAGCACTTTTGCCACTTCCTCGATGGCGGGCAGAAGCTTGGCATCCTGCTCTCCGTATTCGCGCTCCAGAATGCGCAGCGCGCGCTCTAACAGTTCAGCCGTGCGCGCGTACTTCATCTGCGCGAAGTTTACCCTGGCTAGATCCTCGACCGCGCCAATCAACTGCGGATTCGCGCGGCCCAGTGCGTCTTCTTCCAGTTCCAGCCGCTTCTCGAAAATCTTCTCCGCTTCCGGGTACCGGCCTTCCGCGGAATAGAAGTCGGCCAGCTCCCGGTAAGCTTTCGCGACGCGTGCATCTGTTTGTTTCCACTGAGCTGCCTCAGTAACGGCGGCCAGGAGTGCAGCCTCTTTCTTCGAGACCGCAGCTTGTGGCTTGTCGAGATTCTGGCCCATCGCGCAACAGGTAAGTACTAGAACAGAACATACAGCGGTAGCAGCGCGTCGATTGGAAGTGTGCATGTCGCCAGAACCATCGACAGAACAGCGCCGACAGTGTAGAACTGGATGCAAGAATGAAACTTTGCCGTGGGAAGTTTGCACGCCGTGTACGGCAAAGGCGGTAGGAATGGGTCGGGTGGCGGCCTTACGCGGGATGTCCCCTTGCTGACGCGCGGGGCTACAAATCATCTGTAAAAATCCACCGGCGTCGGGTTGGCGACGATACATCGCGTGCGACAATCCGTCCCGTCGCGACAATCCATCGTGTGCGACAATCCATCGGGTTGGCGACAATCCGTCGCATCGGCCACAATCCGTTGGGTTGGCGACAACCGTGCAAAGTAGCCCCGCGCGTGAGCGAGGGGACGTCCGGCTACCAGGCGCCTTGGCCGATGAGTAGCGCGCGGAACGTGCGTAGAAGAATGGTGAGATACATTTTTGGAGACAATTCTCGGATAAGCTTCAGATCCAGCGCCGCCCGCTCGGGAAATTGAATGGTGCTGCGTCCCGAAACCTGCCACAGTCCGGTGAGACCCGGTTTCACCGATACCAGCTCGGAGGCGTGCGGGCCATAGTGGCGAACCAGTTCAATGCTGGTGAGCGGGCGCGGGCCAATGAGCGACATCTCGCCGCGAAAGACGTGCCAGAACTGTGGAATTTCGTCTATCGAGTGGCGGCGGCAGAAGGCCGCAAACCGGCTGGTCACTCTGGGGTCGCGTGATAGCTTGCCGTCTTCGGGCGGCTCTGCAATCACGTACTCGATCCAGCCAGAGCCGCGCGACGTTGGCGTTTCCCACATTGATCTGAGTTTCAACATCCAGAGCGGACGATTGTGCCTGCCGATTCTAAGATGGGCCACTAAAGGCGACCGCCCGGACAGAGCCGATACCACGAGAGCCGAACCAATTAGTAAAGGGCTGGTCACGAGCAGCAGCAAAAATCCCGCCGCGCGTTCAGCCATTTCAGCGGCCCTGATTTGCCGCAGTGCGGGAACTCGTTCCAGTTGGATGCTCGGAAGCACGTGCTACCTGGATTATACGGGCCAAATCGCGGCGACGGAAGGGCTGTACAATTTGTTTGCATTCTTTTTACAGCGTCCGAGTCAACGGCCGCGAATGGCTTGATCGATGGCCACCTGGTGATCGTCGAGAATAGTTCCGATGGCACGCTGCAAAGCCGCTAGTGCTTTGAGATAGGCGCCTTTGGCAACCACCACGGTGGATCTGGCTTGTGAGAGGTAGCTCTCATACTGAATAATGAAAAAACTCGTAGATGCGCCCACTTCAAATTTGGATTGCTCGGCTTCGAGTGATTCCTGTTGCAGCGCTTGGGTTTGCAACGCCGCCTCATACGACGATCTGGCCTTGCGCATGGCCACTAGCGCGTCTTCTACCTCAAGCTGGGCTTGATTTCGCAGCTGCTGGAGACGAATTTCGGTTTGCCGGATTTGGATTTCGTCGCGCGCGACGTCAGCTTGCGCAATTCGATTACGCAACGGAAGGGTCAACTGGACACCGACCTGATAAGTGGGGTATTTGACCGTTGCCAACTGCTCCAGCGCGTTGCCGTATCCGCCGAGGAAGGTCGGATCGGCCACTGGCCCCGCCAGGCTCTGTTGGCCCGCCAGGCCGCTATTCTGCGCCGAGCCCACCAAATCCAGCTCCGGCAATAGCGCATTGCGCGATCCCTCTAAGCTGATTTGGGAATTTTCAACCTGCACCCCGGCCTGCTTGAGATCCGGCCTGGACTGGAAGGCTTCGGCCAGAAGATCCTGCAGCGGGGGTAAATTGTCTTTCTCGGGCATGTTGAGCGAATCGGTGGGAACAATCCGCGCGTTCAGCACCTCGGGCCGGTTTGCGCTGCGGCGGGTAATGACATTCTTTACGACGGCTTCCTGCTCCTCCAGCAACCCGCGCGAGTTGATGAGATCCTGGCGGATGGAAAAAACCTGAGCGTTGGCGCGAGTCAGCTCGATCTGGGCTTGCGTTCCCTCGTCCACTTGCGCTTTTGTATCTGAATACAATTTCTCGGCCGCGGCCAGTGTGTCTTCTTTCACTTTGACGTCTTCAAATAAAGCGACCAGGTCAGTATACAGCCGGACCACGCCGTAGACCGTAGCGATCAATTGCTGGCGCAGCAGAAGATCCCCAATTTTGCGCTCATTCTTTGCGATGCGGATAAAACGCCGGTTCACTGCCAGTCCGAATCCGCGTAACAAGGGTTGCGTCACGGTGACTCCGAAGCTGGAGAGTGTGTAAGGGCTGTAAGCGCTCTCGGTGGAGTTCAGCGTCTGGCGCATGTTGTCGAATCCGGCGGTGAACTGCGTGCCGGGCCCGAAGCCCTGGGAGTAGCCGACGTTGGCCACAGTGCTGTTTGCATCTAAAACGTTGACACCGGTGCTGCCGGGGCTGGATTGCGGCGTGCTTTGGTGCATCCAGTTCACTTGGCCAGTGATGGCGGGATCAAACTGAGGAATGGGGGAACCATTGGATAGCGGAGTGGTTCCGAGAATCGACAGATTGGTCTGCTGTTCAGCAAGAGCGCCCAGCTCGGATGGATTGGTGGGCACCGAACCTACGGCGATGGTGGATGACGCGGCGCTGGTCACCAGCGGGCTGGCTGGTCCGCCCACGCCGACGGGCGCTTCGGCCAGGGTGTAGGAGAATCCGCGCAACAACCCGCCGCCTTTGGCGCGCAGCACTTCCGAGTCCGCGGTGGGCATATTGTAGCGCTGCAGTTCCACATCGAGATTGTTCTCGATAGCTAGCGCGATGGCGTCGGAAAGCGAGAGATAGATGTTGCCGGCGCGCAACACCTGGTCCAGACGCGGCGAGTTCGACATATCCGCCGGCGGCACCGGTCGGGGCGCGTAGGGGCGGGCCAGGCGCTGCCACGCGGAGTCGTCCGCGCCGAGAGAGAGCACGCTAAGCAAGGTTAAAGAAGTAGAGATAGTGAGTCGTTTCATGTTTGGCTCAGCCGGAAATTCAAGGCCGGAAATTTAAGTATGTTACCGAACCGCGACCGTGAAAAGCTGTGAAAAAATCGGTTCGCAGGCGAAAGCGCCTGCGCCACTTGTTTCGTAAATCCTGGTGCGTCCACGTGGGGCAGACGCTTCCGTCTGCCAACTCCTGCGCATGCCGATTTTTTCCAGTGAATCTTAATGGGAACCTGATTTGGCTGGACGCTTGGCGCCACCTTCCGCCCCCGCTACTGGTTCCACCCGCACCCCGTCCTGCACTGAATCGTTCGGGTTCACGATGGCTCTCTCGCCCTCGTTCATGCCGGAGAGAACTTCAATCCGGTCGCCGAAGTCGCGGCCAACCAGAATGCGCTTGTAGTGCACCACGTTATCGGCGCCCACCAGCGCCACCAGCGTACCCTCCGAACGCACTACCAGTGTGTCGCTCGGGATCAGCAAGGGAGGATCCTTGCGAGGCAGGTTCAGGTCCACCTGGACGTACATGCCGGGCATCAGTTTCCCGGCCGGATTTTCGGCCTGGATTTCCACCAACAAAGTGCGGCTGGAGGGATCGAGCGCGTTGGCCGTGCGCGCCACCTGGCCGGGGAATTTTGTGTCGGGCGATTCGGAAGTGCTTAGAAAAGCTTTTTGCCCGACGTGTATGTCCGCGGCGCTGGATTGCGGCACGTTGACGTAGGTCCTTAGCAGATTCGTTCGCGCGATCCGGAACAGCATAGTGTTCCCGGTGTTGACCAGCGCCCCCACATCCACGTTGCGCAATGTGATTACGCCCGCGAAGGGCGCCCGTACTTTGAGATAATTTTGCAACTCAGAAAGGCGCGCGACGTTGGCTTCGGAGGCCGCGATATTGCTTTTGGCGGCTGCGACGGCGTGCTCGAGTGCGCGAACGTTGGCCGATTGCGCCTGGTACTGCGCCTGATACTGATCGTTCTCCTGGCGCGATACGACACCGCGTTTCACCAGATTATCCCAGCGCTGGGCCGTCACCTTGGCCAGCGATTCATTGGCCTTGCCTTGCTCCAGAGCCGCGGTGGCGCGTTCCAGATCGGCCTTTACCTGTTCAACGGCGGCGCGAGCCTGGGTAACCTGTTGATCCAGTTCGGGAGCCTCGATTTCCGCCAGTAACTGCCCTGCTGTCACTCGATCGCCGATATCCGCGTAGCGCTTTTTGAGGAAGCCTTCGGCACGCGCCAGGATGGGCGCTTCGGTTACCGCTTGGATATTTCCAGGCAGCACCAAGTTGCCGCGGCCCTCCGCTCGCCGCGCCGTCATCACGCTCACTTGGGGCAGCGCCGCATTGTGGGTGTCGGCTTCGGCCACCAGTTGCAGTTCGCGACGGTGGCGCGGGATATAACCGGCCACGAATGCCCCTATCAGAATTACAAGCAACAGCAGCACCAGATTGCGAATGGTGTGGCGGGATGGTTGGACGATGTGCTCGGCCGCGCTTGTGGCCGCGTGCTTCTGCTCCAGCTGGCGCTTGAGCTCTTCAATCTCGGCGCGAAGCTCAGCTTCGTTATTGGTTATCTCTGGTCGCATTCAGATTCTTCACTTCAGCGGCTGTGCCGGTCCCAGATGTCGGCTTCTGGCACAATCTCCCTCTCTTCCTCCTCGATTCGCTGGTCATGATCCACCGGCGGCGCCTTCCGAAGGTACGTATATACGATCGGCACAATGAACAAAGTAGTTACGGTGGCCATCAGCAGGCCACCGATCACGGCGCGGCCCAGGGGTGCGTTTTGCTCGCCGCCTTCGCCCAATCCGAGCGACATGGGCAGCATGCCCAGAATCATCGCCGCGGCGGTCATCAACACCGGGCGCAATCTGGTGAAACCAGCCGAGAGCGCCGCGGCCCGTACGCCCTTGCCGTCTATACGTTCGTCGTTTGCAAAGACCAACATCAGGATACTATTCGCCGTAGCCACTCCAATACACATAATGGCGCCCATCAGCGACGGAACGCTGAAGGTGGTTTGCGTGATGAACAGCATCCACAGGATTCCGGCCAGGGCGCCCGGCAGAGCGCTCACAATAATAAATGGGTCCACCCAGGATTGGAAATTGACCGCCATCAACAGATATACCAGAACCACCGCCGCGATAACACCCAGGCCCAGGCGGTAAAACGAGGTCTGCATGGTCTTGGACTGGCCGCGTAGCATCAATGTGGTAGCCTTGGGGACTTTCGTCTGGCTCATTATTTTTTCTACCGCCGAGGTGACGCTGCCCAAGTCGCGCCGGTCGACATTGGCATAGACATCGAAGACCGGCTGCACGTTATAGTGGTTCACAATTTCGGTGGCAACGCCGTGATCGACGGTGGCGAGGTTGGAAAGCAACTGCGTCGGAGAGGGCATGGATCCGGGATTTCCGTATGCCGCCGAGGCCTGGCTGGGCGAAGCCCCCATGGAAGCATCGCCGGCATTTGAGGCGCCGGCCATCGATCCGGGCGTGTTCGAAACCATGGCCGCGGTACCGGAGGAGATGGGCGTACGCATCAAAGCGTCCACTGAATCGATCTTGTATTGCGGCGTCTGGGCCATCACCTGGTAGTTGACGCCGTTGTCCCAGTTGAGCCATTGGTTGGGCGCAATCTGGCCGCTGCCGCTGAGCGAGATCAGCAGGCTGTTGGCGACGCTCTGCTGGGTGAGGCCCAGCTCGGCCGCCTTGATGCGATCGACGTTGATCCGCAATTCCGGAGCATCCACCACCTGGTGAATATGCACGTCCACCGCTCCTGGAATGCGCGCCATTTTTTCCGCCAGTTGCTGCGCGATTTTATAATTGGGACCCGCGAGGCGCCCGGTCACCTGAACGTCTATCGGCGACGGCAGGCCGAAATTCAGAATCTGGTTGGTGATGTTGGCGGCCTCGAAAAATATCACTAAATCGGGAAATCTCTCATGCAGGCGCTGGCGGAGCCGCTGGGTATAGAGCTCGGTGGGAGTGTGGTCCGGCTTCAACGAAATCAAAATTTCACCGTCGCTCACGCCTATGGACGGACAATCGCCGAAAGCCAGGTTGAAGCTCGAGTTCGGAAGGCCTATGTTGTCCAGAATGGTATCCAGTTCGCCGGGTGCGATGACGCTGCGTATCTCATTTTCGATGTTGGCGAAGATCATCTCCGTGGCTTCGATGCGCGTACCTGCCGCAGCGCGCGCGTGCAACCGGATTTGACCCGAATCGACCGCTGGAAAGAAATCGCTGCCCACCAGAAATACCAAGCCAAGCGATCCGAGCGCAAACACCAGGAATCCCGTAAGGACGGGGGCACGGTGATCCAGAGCCCAATCCAGCAATCCGGTGTAAGCGGACCGAAATTTTACGAAACTTCGATTGAACGCGAAGTGAACGCGCCAAATGAGGGAATGACCTTCTGCCGATCCTCCCTCGCCGTGCTCGCCTTTTCGATACATGTCCACTTCCTGTTTTAAAAGGAAGTGAACCATGGTAGGAATCAAGGTACGGGATAGCATGTACGACGCCAGCATGGCGAAAACGACAGCCATGGCCAAGGGCGTGAACAGATATTTAGCGGCGCCGGTGAGCAGCAGCACGGGAACGAACACGATGCAGATTGACAGCGTGGAAACAAAAGCGGGGATGGCGATCTGCATCGCGCCGTCCAGCACCGCCCGGACCAGCGGCTTGCGCATGGCCAGGTTGCGATGCGTATTTTCGATTTCCACCGTGGCGTCATCCACCAGAATGCCGACAGCCAGCGCCATTCCTCCGAGCGTCATGACGTTGATGGTCTGACCCAGCAGGTCGAGAATAATGATGGAGGTGAGAATCGAAAGAGGAATCGAAATGCAGACGATTACCGTGCTGCGCCAGCTTCCCAGAAACAGCAGAATCATCAGCCCGGTCAAGAGCGCGGCTGTGGTGGCTTCTTTGAGGACGCCGGCGATGGATGCTCGTACGAAGATGGATTGATCGAAAAGTTGCCGGACCTGCACTTCCGGCGGCAGGCCAGCCAGAATTTTCGGCAATGCGGCTTTCACCTGATTCACGATGGCCAAAGTGGAAGCTTGTCCGTTCCGCATTATGGTGAGCAGCGCCCCGCGGGTTCCGTTGGTCCGGACGATGTTGGTTTGCACTGCGTAACCGTCGCGCACATTGGCGACATCTTTCAGATAGACAGTGGCGCCGTTTACCGTCTTGATCGGCAGGTTGTTCATCTCGCTGAGCACCACCGGGCTGCTGTTCACCTGCACCTGGTACTCGCGCTCCCCTATCTTCACGCTGCCGGCGGGCAGAATCAGATTCTGGAGATTCAAAGCGTTCGAAACATCCGTGGCTGAGAGCTGTTTGGCATATAGGGCCGCCGGATCGAGGTCCACCTGGATCTCGCGCCACTTGCCTCCATAGGGTGAAGGGACCGCCGCGCCTTGCACCATGGCCAGCGGCGTCCGGATGAAGTTCTGGCCCATATCGAAAAGCTCTTGCTCGCTAAGCGTCTTGCTCTCCAGGCCCAACTGCAGGATGGGGACGCTGGACGCGTCGTATTTTAAAATGCTGGGCGGAAAGATTCCGGGAGGCATCCCGCGCAAAATGGAGTTGGACATGGCTTCGATCTGGGTCATCGCCAGATCGACTCTGGCGTTGGGATGCAGGTAGACCCGGATCACGGAAACGCCGTAGTAGGATTGCGATTCGATGTGCTCGATATCGTTTACCGAGGTGGTCATGGCGCGCTCGAAGATGGTCACAATGCGCTTTTCCATCTCCTCCGGCGGAACGCCGGAGTAGGTCCAGACAATGCTCACCACGGGGATATCGATATAGGGGAAAATGTCCACCGGCATGGTGGCGATAGCGGTTGCGCCAAGCAGCAGAATGGCCAGCGACATCACCACGAAGGTGTAGGGGCGGCGGAGGGCTAATCGGACTATCCACATTCGAGTTGAAGGATCCCGTTATTCGAGCTAGCAGGCCGATGAATGGACCCCGAGGGCCTCAACCCCCGGCAGGGCAAAGCCCCGCCATCCCTGGGACTCTGCGGGAGAGACATCCAACAGCCTAACTAGCTTGATTATAAGGATGATAGCAACGCGTTTCAGGTTATTAGCCCTTTGGAGCCATGAGACGAACGGGAAGCGGCCGGATCACTTCGATCCGGGTTGAACCCTATTCGCCGGTTGGGTGGCGCCGGCGGCCGTTTGAGATCCTCAATTTCTTCCGCCAGAATGGTGATCACAGACGCGTGACGCTTTTGATTGGTCTCCAGCTTTTCCAGGCGTGCAGCCCAGGCTTTGTGTGTCGAAAACATTTCCCGAAGCTTCACAAAGGCTCGGACAATGAGAATGTTCATCTGCACCGCATTTTTGCTCTTCAAGACTGAGGAAAGCATAGCCACGCCGTGTTCGGTGAAGACAAAGGGCAGATAGCGGCTGCCGCCATGTTCGGATCTTGAGGTCACAGGTTGTGACCTCAAGTTTCTCGCCTCATCTGGAACAAGCCGAAACATGAAGTCTAAGGGAAAGCGATCCACGTTACGTTTGACGGCCTGGTTAAGGGCTTTGGTTGAGACTTGGTAGAGACGGGCCAGATCGGCATCCAGCATCACTTTCTGACTTCGTACCAAGTAGATGTTGCGCTCAATCACCTCAACCGGCACTGGGAGGTTCCTCGGGCGGGTTCTTCTTTGTTTCTTACGCATAGTAGAGTAGTGCCTTCTGGGACGCAGTTGTAGCAGTTTTATTTTGCAGGGGGCTACAGGTGAATGATGCCCCGCTGGATGGCGGCGGTTGCTGCTTGCGTGCGATCCGCGACCCCCAGCTTGCTTAGAATGCTCTTTACGTGGTTTTTAACGGTGTGTTCGGCGATGCCGAGGTCGTAGGCGATTTGTTTATTGCCGTGCCCTTTGACGATCAGCGCCAGAACGTCCAGCTCGCGCGCGCTCAGACCGGCGGGCAGGGAACTGGCTTCGAGCGCCGCCCGGATGGATGGCGGAAGGTAAGTCTCGCCGGCATGGACCGCGTGGATGGCGCGGATCAGCTCGTCGTGCAGAACATCTTTGGTGAGGTAAGCGCGCACGCCTGAATTCAGCGCCCGGCGGATCTCTTCATCGCCGCCGTAAGTGCTTAGCGCAATAATGCGAGCTAGCGGCTGCTCCGCCAGGATGGCGATGATGGCTTCCTGGCCGCTGATGCCCGGCATGCGCATGTCCATCAGCGTGATGTCCGGGCGATGCTGGCGGTGGAGTTCCACGGCCTGGGCGCCGTTAGCGGCTTCGGCCACCACGTTCATGTCCGGTTGGGTGTTCACAATGGTTTTGACGCCCACCCGCGCGATCAGGTGATCTTCCGCGATCAGGATGCGAATCACCGTATTGGAACCTTCACTTCCACCTGCGTCCCGCGCCCGGGCGTGCTGTGAAGTTCCAGCTCGCCACCCAACCGTTCGGCCCGTTCGCGCATGCCCAGCAGTCCGAAGTGGCCGCCGATTTCGGAGAACGCGTCGGTTTGTTCAAAGCCCTGGCCGTCGTCGGTCACCGACAAACTGAGCCTGCCATTTTCCATCTCCAGGCGAATTCGCACTTCTCTGGCCCGTGCGTGCTTGACGGTGTTGGCGACGGCCTCCTGCGCGATGCGCAATAAATGCTGTTCCGTCTCTTCGGGCAGCGTCCGCGCTCCCCCTGCCACATCGAGATGCACAATATCGACATGAACCTGGACCTCGGAGCCGGCCGTCCATTGGCGCGCGGCCTGCGAAAGCGCGGCAGGAAGATCGTGGCCTTCGAGTGCCGAGGCGCGCAGATCCATCACCGAGCGGCGCGCTTCGGTGAGACTGTGGCGGGCCATTTTGCGTGCCAGGTCCAGATGGCGGCGGGCGACATCCAGGTGGCCGTTGAGCGTTAATGCCACAGCGTCCAACTGCGACGAAATGCCGACGAAGCCCTGCGCTAAGGTATCGTGGATCTCTCGCGCCAGGCGCACTCGCTCTTCCAACACGAATGCAAAGCGCCGGCGGATCTGCCGCACGCGCAGCCGGAACAATCCCCAGATGCCCGCGGCCGCTACGAGAACGCATAGATAGAGGAACCAGGCAGTTTCATAGTAATGAGGAAACAGCTGGAATGCGAAGGATGTCTCGCTCCAAGGGCCGCCTGGGATGCCGGCGCGGACCACGAAACGATAGTGGCCATGCCGCAAACTGTTGTAGTTGGTGACGCGGCGGGAGACGGCGCTCACCCAGTCCCGATCGAGCCCCTCCAGCTGATACGAATAGCGCACGCGCTCCGGCGCGCTCAGATTGACACCGGTATACCGGAATTGCACGCGCCCATTGCCGGGCGCGAGATCAGCCGGTTCCGTTAGCGGTACGGAACGGTCTTCCACCATGACGTCCAGCAAATGGACCACCGGCGCGGATATGCTGGGAGGCTTCTCGTCAGGATCCAACACGGCCAACCCACGGCTGGTTGGGAACCAAAGCCGCCCGTCCGCCGTGCGAGTGCCGCCGCGGCTGGTGGGATAACCTGGCGCGCACTGGGCGCTGCGCAGGCCGTCGGCCACGCCGTAATTCACGACGTGGAGAGATTGAATTTTACCAGCTGTTAAATCGTTCAGCTCCTGCTTCCGCACGCGGCAAATCCCTCGCGTGGTGCTGAGCCACAGCCAGCCATGCCCATCATCTTCGACATGAGAGATGTTATCGCTCAGCAGCCCATCCCTGGTGGTGAAGTGGAAGAATCTTCCATCGCGCAGCCCGTTTAAGCCGCCGCCAAATGTGCCGATCCAAAGCGTCCCGTCTGAATCTTCCTGAAGCGCCCGGATTTGATCGTTCGAAAGACCGTCGGCCACGGTGAACCGCAGTGCTTTTCCGTCCTTCCACCGCCACAGACCTTGGCCATAGGAGCCGGCCCACAAGCTTCCGTCGCGAGTCTGGCAGAGAGTGACCAGGGAATCATTCAACAGCGGTCCTCCCGGAATCGCGCTGCGGGCTCCGCCGTTCGACAGTTCGCGCAACCCGCCAGGCATGGCCACCCATAATTTTCCCGCGCGGTCTTCCAGGAAATCGAAGGAAAGACGGCGATGCATTGGATCTTCCAGCACTTCATTGTAGAAGCGGCCGGCATGCATCCGGCTGGGGCCTTCGCGTGTGGCGATTAAAAGGTCGCCGCGGTGGTCCTCCCGAATGGAAAAGATTTCGTTGCTGGGCAAGCCGTCGCGGGTAGTGTAGACGCGTGGTTTTTCTCCGCCCAGCTGGACCAAGCCGCGGTCGTGAAAGCCAATCCAGATTCGGCCGCCATGATCCTGATAGACCGTGGTGGGCTCATCACTTGGCAGGCCTTCCGACTCACCGTAGATGGCGAACATGTCGTCGCGGAGGCGATTCAAGCCGCTATTCATGCCCACCCACAGATTTCCCTGCGCGTCCTCGTAGATGCAGCGTACCCAATCGCGCTGTGCCGAATTCGCCAACGGATTACTCACGAAGCGGCCGTTTTCGAGACGCGCCAAACCGCCATTTGTTCCCGCCCACAGGTTCCCGTCGCGATCCTCCCAAACAGACCGGACGAAATTGTCGGGAAGGCCGTCTTTGGTTTGATAGAGCCGCAGTTGGCCATCACGGCTGCGCATCCAGAGGCCGAAATTTCCAGCAATCCAAAGATTCCCGTGGCGGTCTTCGGTGAGAGTGCCGACGATGTCGCGGCCCATTTCACCGGGGCCGATCACCGAAACGAATTTGTTCCCATCGAGACGCGCCACGCCCGGATAGCCGGCCACATAAAGGGTTCCGTCGCGCCCCAAATAGACCGCACGCATAGCCTCGATGGGAAGGCCTTCCCTGGTACTGAAATTGGTGAACTTCCCATTCTGCAAGCGGCTCAAGTAGATTCCAGCCGCAATCCAAATCACTCCCGAACGGTCCTCGGTAACGGAATTGACGAACGTATCCGCGAGTCCGTCCTTCTTGGTATACGTGGTGAATTTGCGATTCTGACAGACCGTCAACCCGCCAGGCGTCCCAATCCATAAACTGTCGTCATGGGCCGCCCACAGCGCGGTGACGCTGTTGCTGGGGAGCGAGCCATTTTCTTTGTTGAAGACCACGAAATCGTAGCCGTCGAAACGGGCCAGGCCCTCATCTGTTCCGAGCCACAGATAGCCATCCTTGGTCTGAGCGATGGCGCGGATGGTATCTTGCGGAAGACCGTGTTCCTGGGTCCAAACAGTGCGCGTATATTGCGTGAGCGCGCGCCGTGGATTGAGTGCAAACCCCGGTGCGACGCTGAGGAACAAAGCAAGAAAGCCTCTCAGGCCAAGCACTAGAACGTATCCTTTCTTTCAGAGTACCAGTCACGCCCGGTTCCGAGCCGCGACCGTGAGGGAGCGATGCCAGTATTGTGGGGCTTTGAAAGCTCGTTACGCTCCCTTGCGGTCGCGGCTCGGTTTCTAGCGACCGGTTTTTTTTGGCGAGGGGTTGTTTAGCGCCAGTTTTCATTCGCCCGTGCGAAAAGTTTCGCCGGTGCGACAATTAAGATAGGTGCCTCCCCAGCCACAATTTGAAGAAAGCCCGCTTTCCACCTTCGACCCGCTAGTGGCGGAGTGGTTTACTACACGCTTCTCGAGCGCCACTGAGCCTCAAATTCAAGGCTGGCCGGAGATCCGCGCAGGCCGCGATGCACTGATTTCGGCGCCCACCGGATCTGGTAAAACCCTGGCCGCATTCCTGCTGTGTCTGGATCGCCTGGTTCGCCAGGCCCGTACCGGTGAACTTCCGAACGAAACGGAAGTAGTCTACGTCTCGCCACTCAAAGCGCTGAGCAACGATATTCGCAAGAACCTGGAAATCCCTCTGACCGAAATCTCGGAGCTTGCGGCGCGGCAAGGCATCCAGCTCGCGCCAATTCGCACTGCCGTTCGCACCGGAGACACGCCGGCCTGGGAACGCCAGCAGATGGGCAAGCAACGGCCGCACATTCTGGTTACCACGCCGGAGTCGCTTTATATTCTGCTGACGGCTGAAAAATCGCGCGAGATGTTGCGCACCACCCGCACCGTGATCGTGGATGAAATCCACGCCGTGGCCGACGACAAGCGCGGCTCGCATCTGGCATTATCGCTGGCTCGCCTGGATGCTCTTACCGCCGAAGTCGGCCGTCGCCCGCAGCGTATCGGGCTCTCGGCCACGGTAAAGCCGATCGACGAAGTCGCGCAATTCCTGAGCCCGCATGCGCGCATTGTCAATATCGGCCACCGGCGCGAAATGGAGCTGGCGGTTGAAGTTCCGCGCGATGAGCTTGGACCAGTGGCGTCCAACGAGATGTGGGCTGAAATCTACGACCGCGTGGCCCAATTGATTCTCGCGCATCGCACGACATTGGTTTTCGTGAACACGCGCCGGCTTTCGGAACGCGTGGCGCATGCGCTGTCTGAACGCCTGGGCGCGAACGTGGTCTTGCCGCATCATGGCAGCCTCTCGCGCGCTCTTCGTCTGGAAGCTGAGGCGCGTCTGAAGAATGGCGAGCTGCGCGCCGTGGTGGCCACCGCTTCACTCGAACTGGGTATTGATATCGGAACTGTTGATCTGGTCTGCCAAATTGGTTCACCGCGATCCATCGCCGTCGCGCTGCAGCGTGTGGGGCGTTCGGGACACTGGGTGGGTGCCAAGCCCAAGGGACGCTTCTTTGTAACCACGCGCGATGAGTTGATTGAATGTGCTGCGCTGGTGCGCGCCATTCGCTCAGGTTCGCTCGACAAACTGGAAATCCCCACGGCGCCACTGGACATCCTGGCGCAACAAATTGTGGCGGAAACAGCAGCGCGCGATTGGCGGGAAGACGAGCTCTTCGAATTGGTGCGCGCCACTTATCCTTATCGCAATCTGAAACGCACCGAGTTCGACGCCATTGTCACCATGTTGTCCGATGGAATCGCGACGCAGCGTGGCCGCAACGGAGCCTATCTGCATCACGATCAGGTGAACGGCCGTATTCGCGGGCGGCGTGGAGCGCGGCTGGCGGCCATCACATCCGGCGGCGCGATTCCGGAAACCGCCAACTACGCCGTCGTTGCGGAGCCCGAAGGCAAAGTGGTTGGGACGCTGGATGAAGATTTCGCCGTAGAAAGCCTGGCGGGCGATGTTTTTCTACTGGGCACTACTTCCTGGCGCATTAAACGCGTGGAGCCGGGGCGCGTTCGCGTGGAGGATGCTCGCGGTGCGCCTCCGTCCGTCCCGTTCTGGAATGGCGAGGCACCCGGCCGAACCTTCGAATTGTCGGATGCTGTCGGCGAAGTTCGCCAGGAGATCGCACGAGACTCTGAACATGCGCTATCTTTTCTCACCGAGGAGTGCGGGCTCGATGCGGCGGGCGCCAAGCAAGCCATCGCTTATATCCAAGCAGGCATCGCCTCTCTGAACGCATTGCCGACCCAACAAACGGTGGTTGCAGAGCGATTTTTCGATGAGGCCGGCGGAATGCAGCTGGTCATCCACGCGCCGTTCGGCTCGCGCATTAACCGGGCCTGGGGACTGGCGCTGCGCAAGCGCTTCTGCCGCTCCTTCAACTTTGAGCTGCAAGCCGCCGCTACAGACAACGGCATCAATATCTCGCTCACGGAACAGCACGCCTTCCCGCTCGAACTGGTGTTCGAGTTTCTGAAGCCGCAGACGGTGGAACACGTTTTGACCACGGCTTTGCTGGATGCTCCGATGTTCGCCGCGCGCTGGCGCTGGAACGCCTCCCGCGCGCTGGCTATTCCGCGCTTCCGGGGCGGCCGCAAAGTTCCACCGCCCATCCAGCGCATGCGTTCCGACGATCTTCTGGCATCTGTGTTTCCCGATCAGGTGGCTTGCGCGGAGAACCTGACCGGCGAGATTCGAATTCCGGATCACCCGCTGGTGAATGAGACCATCGATAACTGCCTGCATGAGGCGATGGATGTGGAAGGGTTGAAACGCGTTCTGGAGGGCTTTGAATCCGGCCGCATCCGCAAAGTTGCCATTGATACTGCTGAGCCATCGCTATTTTCCCACGAGATCCTGAACGCCAATCCGTATGCTTATCTGGATGATGCTCCGCTGGAAGAGCGGCGTGCGCGGGCCGTTCAGTTGCGGCGCACACTGCGCAGCGACTTTGCCAATGGCGCCGGCATTTTGGATCCCGCCGCCATCCGGACAGTGGCCGAGGAATCCTGGCCGGATGTACGCGACGCCGATGAACTGCACGACGCGCTGCTGACCTTGATCGCGATGCCTCCGAGCGAGGAATGGCAGCCGTACTTTGAAGAGCTGGCTGCTACAGGGCGTGCGCATATTCTGGTGCGCGCCGGGAAAATTTTCTGGGTGGCCACCGAGCGGCGCCATCTGGGCGGGGATCCAGTTGCAACGGTGCGCGGCTGGATGGAATCGATTGGTCCCGTAACGGCAGCGTCACTCGCCGGGACGCTGGCATTGCCAGGCGATGAAATCGAGTCTGCCTTCTTGCAGCTTGAAGCGGAAGGTCAAGTGATGCGCGGCCGCTATTCCTCGCTGCTCGCGGCGGAGGAAGTGGAATGGTGCAACCGCCGCATTCTGGCGCGGATCCACCGGCTGACGCTGGGCCAGTTGCGACGTGAAATTGAGCCGGTCACCGCGAGTCAGTTTCAGCGCTTTCTGCACCGCTGGCAGCATCTGGTGGCGGGCAGCCGCCTGCATGGCGCGGACGGAACGCTGCAGATCATCAAACAACTGCAAGGCTACGAAATCTCGGCGGCGGCGTGGGAACCGGAAGTTCTGGGGCGCCGCATTGCGCGCTATGAACCCGAGTTTCTCGATCAACTCTGCCTGGCCGGTGAAGTGATGTGGGCACGGTTATCGCCCCACCCTGCGTTCGAAGATCCGGAACCGCGGCGCGTGCGCCCCACCCGCACCGCTCCTATAGCCATCTTCCTACGTGAGAGCGCGGAGTGGCTGGAAGGCGCGCCGCACCATCCCACGTTGTCGCACGCCGCGGGGGAAGTACTGGCGCAATTGCAGAGCCGCGGCGCGTGCTTCTTCAACGACCTGGTGCGCGCCACAGGGCGCCTCGCCAGCGAGGTGGAGGACGGACTTTGGGAGCTGGTTGCGGCGGGGTTGGTGACCGCCGATGGTTTCGAGAATCTGCGATCGCTGGTGGATCCCAAACGCCGTCGCGGGGAAGGGCGGGGCAAGTTCGCGCGGCCGAGACACGCCGCTGGCCGCTGGGCTCTAGTACGCCACGCACCCACCGCCCTGACCGATGATGCGCGCGCAGCCGCTTTTGCCGATCAGCTGCTGGAGCGCTGGGGTGTCATCTTCCGCGATTTGTTGGCGCGCGAGACGCTGGCGCCGCCTTGGCGCGACCTGCTGCTGGTATTGCGCAAGAAAGAAGCGCAGGGCGAGATCCGCGGCGGCCGCTTTGTCTCCGGCTTCAGCGGCGAACAATTTGCGCGGCCAGAAGCGCTGGATCTGCTGCGCGCGGTGCGCCGATCCGAGCCAAGCCTGGAGGATAGCCTGGATATTTCAAACGCCGATCCATTGAACCTGGCCGGAATCATTCTCCCTGGTCCGCGGGTTAGCACGCTGATTCGGGGCACGCAGCAATATCAGGCGTCGACCGGATAAATCGGCGTCTTTCCGACCGCCAAACCGAGCCGCGACCGCGAGGAAGCGCTACCAGCATCGTGGTTTTCTGTGGGCTCGTTTCGCTCCGTTGAAGACGCATGTTCAGATTATTGATTCCACGCGACCGGGCGTTCCTCGCAGTCCCCTCGCTGACGCGCGGGGCTACGGTTCGGCGTCTTCATCACCTTTGGTGGGCC
>Ga0210388_10001379_pt1 | contig 19129 bp, 14 predicted proteins | sample IncBWC19OmetaG_FD_155485 | JGI IMG/M metagenome (GOLD analysis project Ga0210388, IMG submission 155485) | Forest soil microbial communities from Barre Woods Harvard Forest LTER site, Petersham, Massachusetts, United States - Inc-BW-C-19-O ... | reverse complement strand
GGCCATCGAAGCGCTCAAAATTGGCGCCACCGATTATATTCTGAAGACGCGGCTGTCCAGGCTGGTACCGTCGGTGCATCGCGCGCTACGGGAAGCCCGGGAAAGATCGGAACATAAGCTAGCGGAAGAGAAGCTGCGGCGGAGTGAAGCTTATTTGGCCGAGGCGCAGAGATTGAGCCGCACCGGCAGTTTCGGTTGGGATGTTTCCAGCGGGAAGATCTACTGGTCTCAAGAAACATTTCGGATATTTGGATACGAGCCGGTAGCCCAGGGTTCGATTGAACTGGTAACGCGACGGATTCACCCGGAAGACACATCGGTGGTGCAGGAAATCATCGACCGAGTTACTCGCGAGCGGACGGAGTTCGATTTCGAACATCGGCTGTTGATGCCGGATGGGTCCGTCAAATTCGTACACGTGGTGGGCCGGCCCTCCACCGGCGAGCGGGGCGGCTTCGAGTTCGTGGGAGCGGTTACGGACATTACCGACCGTAAGCGTGCGGAGGAAGCACTGCGGCGGAGCGAGGGTTATTTATCGGAAGCGCAGAGGTTGACACGGAGCGGAAGTTGGGCCTGGAACGTGCGCACCGGCGATACCTTTTGGTCTCAGGAGATGTTTCGGATTCTTGGTTACGACCCCGAGAAAATGAAACCCTCTTTGTTGGCTTTTATTGAGCGGGTTCACCCCGAAGACCGGCCTTGGATTGAGCAGCGGGCGAAACTGGAGTCGACAGAGTCCCTGGGAACGGATGCCGGGGTTGATTATCGAATCGTCCGTGAAGACGGAACTATAAAGCACCTCCACTCCGTCGCTCACTCGGTGATGAATGAGGCGGGCGAAGTTGTGGAAGTCGTCGGCACCAGCATGGATGTGACTGAGCAACACCAAGCCAGAGCGGCTCTGGAGACTGCATTCGAACAAATACGAACCCTGAAGGACCAGCTGTACAACGAGAACATCGCGCTGCGCGAAGAGATCGACCGTTCTTCAATGTTTGAGGAAATCGTGGGGGAGTCGCCCGCTCTCGAAGCTGTCCTGGCCCGTGTGGCGAAAGTCGGACCGACGGATTCTACCGTCCTCGTGACCGGCGAGACCGGAACGGGGAAGGAACTGATTGCGCGGGCTATTCACAAACGGTCCCAGCGTGCTCCGCGTGCCTTCGTGAGCGTCAATTGCGCCGCTATCCCGCCTTCCTTAATTGCCTCGGAACTGTTCGGCCACGAGAAGGGGGCCTTCACCGGCGCGGTGCAGCGCCACCTCGGCCGTTTCGAACTGGCCGAAGGCGGCACCATTTTCCTCGACGAAATCGGGGAACTTCCTCCGGAGACCCAAATCGCTCTGCTCCGTGTTCTGCAGGAGCGTGAATTCGAGCGCGTCGGAGGAAGTAAACCGATTCGCACGAACGTGCGAGTGATCACCGCTACCAATCGCGACTTGCAGGCTTCCATTGCCGCCGGAACGTTTCGCAGTGATCTTTACTACCGGCTCAACGTCTTTCCCATTGAAATGCCGCCGCTGCGGGAGAGAAAAGAGGACATCCCGCTGCTGGTGGAATACTTCATCGATCGCTATGCCACCAACGCGGGAAAAAAGATTCGCGGCATTAACCGGGCGACCCTCGAGAGGCTGAAAACCTACACGTGGCCTGGCAACATTCGGGAATTACAGAATGTGATTGAACGGTCCATCATCGTCTGTGAAACTGAGAACTTCACCGTCGACGAGAGTTGGCTCTCTCGGGAGCCAGGCCATACAGACCCAGCCGTCCGGCCGCTCTTCAAAATGCCGGACTCCGAGGAGAAGAAAGCCATCGAAGCGGCGCTAGCCGATGCGGCTGGCCGGGTGTCGGGGCCGACTGGCGCCGCAGCCAAACTAGGCATACCTCCTTCTACGCTCGACTCAAAAATCAGAGCCCTCAAGATTAACAAGCACCGTTACAAGACCGTGTAGCGTTTTCACGGTTTCACGATCCTAAAATCACGAAGTTCGTGAATTTACGAACATCGGGAATCGCGCTTCGCCATTAAACAGCTTTATATCAGTAACTTGCATTCGGCAATCGTCTTGCACCGAGGAGCCCAAGTTGCTGAGGATTCGAAGATTGCAGGATCGTGGCTCAGTGGTCTTCGCTCTCAGCGGACGGATAGAGGAAAAAGATGTGTCGGAGATGCAGAAGCTTCTGGAGGCCGAAGCGGAAGGTCTGGACATAGCGCTTGATTTGGAAGAAGTAAGACTCGTGGATCGGGAAGTTGTCAGGTTTTTTGCAGCCTGCGAAGTTCAGGGAAGGAAGCTGAAGAATTGCCCATCTTACATCCGTAAGTGGATAGAAACAGGGAGCGATACAAGCTATGAACCTTGAAATTGCTGGACCCCGGAATGAGCTGGATGGCGAAACCGATGATAGCCCTGCTGAGGTCGATCCAATGGCTGATCGACTTCAGAGATGGTTCCGTCGCCCCAATCAGGAACAATTAATGCGAGAACTGAATCTTCGTGTGGAGGAACGGGGTCGAGAGCGGGCGCGCATTGCGCGTGAACTGCACGACACCGTGTTCCAAGGCTTTCTCGGCGCCATGTTGCAGCTGCACGACGCCGTGGATCGCGTGCCTGCCGATTCGCCGACTAAACCTTCGCTCAGCCGCGCGCTGTGCCTGATCCAGCGTGTCCTTGAAGAGGGCCGCGTCGCTCTACAAGGGCTACGGTGCTCCGGCATCGCGTCTATGAGCCTCGAACAGGCGCTTTGCGGTATTCAGGACGAATTCGTTTCCACCGGCGCCCGATTCCGAATCCTCGTCAATGGAGAGCCGAAGCCACTGAAGCCCGCGGTGCAAGAGCAAATTTCTCTGATCGGGCGGGAAGCGCTGGTCAACGCGATGCGCCATTCCAAAGCGACCAGCATTGAAGCTGAGGTTGAGTATTTACCTCGCCGCCTGCGCGTGGTGGTGCGTGACAACGGCTGTGGGATCGATCCACAAGTGGTGCAATTTGGCCGCGATGCGCACTGGGGCCTCATCGGAATGCGCGAGCGGGCCGAAAGCATCGGCGCGCAATTCCGGATATGGAGCAGGCCAGGGGCAGGCACGGAGGTGGAGATCTCTATTCCGATTCACATGGTGGCTGAAGCCTGCGCCTGATTGCGCGGCACTTGCCCGCAAAGTGTAATCCGCTGGTGGCCCCTGCCACTGAGAACTAAAGTTCTATTTCTACGGCCAACGATACTATCTAACCTATCTTTGAGTGGGCCTTTCCGCAGGCGACTTCAGAAACGTTCTAAGGGCTTCTGCTGATTCCGCCGTACCGGCTTCCGGTGTAACTTACTTCTAGAGACGGAAAAAACACCGTCGGAGGAGAGGAGACATACATGACACGGATCACTAATCTGGTTTGGAAGCTGAGAATTTGGAAGGATACCCGAGGCCAGGACCTCATTGAATATGCCTTGATGGCGGGCTTCGTCGCAGTTGCGGCGGGCGCTATCATGCCGGGTGTTGCCACCAGCATCAGCACGATCTTCAGCAAGATCGCCAGCACGATGACCGCTGCTGCGGCCACCAGCTAATCTCATTCATTTTTGGTGGATAGGCGAAGCAGATTACCCTCTTCCTCGCTTATCCACCAATATCGTTTTTCTCCGCGCGGAAAACCAGTTAAAATTGACTAGCCTCCGGATCAATCGCCGGCGCGCTACGCATGTCCGCGAAGAGAAATCTAAACCCTTCCCTCCAACCCCTGCTGTTTCCCTTGGCATGTGCCGCACTGCTTTTCGCGCAGTCCAGTGTTGCGGATCTGGAGGCATCAGCCCGCCAACTTTTGGCTGCCCAGGACGCAGCCGGAGCGCTGGCGGTGTACCAAAAGCTGGCCCAGCTGGTTCCGAAGTCGGCCGTTTATCAAGACCAGATCGGCTTCCTGCTAGCGGCCACTAACCGGTCCGCGGAGGCTATTCCACACTTCCAGCACGCCACCGAGCTAGATCCGAAAATGGCCCCGGCTTGGTTTCATCTGGGCGTGGCGCTGTGGCTGGCCAAGCAAGCCGATCCCGCTGCCCGCGCGCTCGAAAAAGCTGTGGCGCTGGCGCCCGGCAACGGTGATTATCACTTCCGTCTCGGAACTGTCTACAACGAAACCGGACGCTACGCGCAGGCTGCTCGCGAACTTTCGAGCGCCGCGCGGCAGTTGCCCTCGAATGCGAAAATTTGGGAGACACTTGCCATCGCCTGCGAGCGCCAACATCTTTTCAAGCAGGCGCGCGACGCTTATCAGAAAGCGGTCCAGCTCAATCCTAAGAACACCACAGTTCGGAACGGATTCGCAAACGCGCTAGTGCGATCCGGCGATCCAGCGGCGGGCCTGCGCGAATTCCGCCGGATTCTCGAGAGCGATCCCAAAAACGTTCGGGTCCAAGTGAACATTGGCTACGCCTACATCGCCGCCGGGGACAATCAAGCCGCCATCAAACAGCTTTCCGAGGTAATTCGCAATCACCCCGATGACGCCGGCGCACATTATGATTTAGGGATCGCTTATAAAGCGCTGGACGATTTGCCGCACGCACGCGCCGAACTGGAACAAGCCGTGCATCTGGACCCGGCCCTAACAGAGGCGCATTACAGCCTGGCGCTGGCTTACATCGACGCGGGAAGCCCGGAACAGGCCATTGAGCAATTGCGCGCGGCCGTGGCGCAGCGGCCCGAGTATAACGACGCCTGGTACATTCTGGGCACCACGCTGAAACAGCAGGGCGACGTGGATGGGGCAATCGAAGCTCTCAAGCGCTCCGTTGCGCTGGACGATCTGAACGCCGCGGCCTGGAACAATCTGGGACTGCTTTTGCGGCGCAAAGGTGACCAAGCTGGAGCCGAGGATGCATTTCGGAAAGCCGCCGCCATCCGAAAATCTGAAGAGGAAGAGAAAGAAAAGAAGCTGCAACAGGGAGTGAAGAAGTAGGCCTCAGAACAAAATCCCGGCCACTTGTTCTGCTACTTTTCGTGCTTTTCCGCGCAGGACCTTGGGCGCGGCGGATTGATCCTTGGTGCTGATCCTCACCAGGAAAGCCTGATCGCGCACTCTTCCCACCACCTGTTCGGCCATCCAACCCGGCTTGCCTTGGTAATCACAGGCCTGCGCTTCGTTGCCAATCGCCCTTAGCTGCTCAGCCGGAGATCCGCACTGCCCGTGTGGCATGTTTGTTGGTCCGACCTCGATTCGCAATGAAGTTTCCTGATGGACGAACTCACAACTTCCCTGACTGACCGTTAGCTGAACTTCACCGCCGAGCACGCCCGCTGCTGTTGCAGCGTTCAGCCAGGCGCATCGGTCTTCGGTCAGCGCGGGCAGACAACAAGCGATCGCGAGAATTGGAGCCAGACTTTTCACGACTGGCGCTTTTTAGCGGGCTGCAGCGTTTCCGCCTTCAGTATCTTGCCGCCCTCCTGGATTACATAGAGCTTGTTCACCGGCAGATCCTTCAATTCATCCACCTGGCCGCTCAACCAGCGAATCTCCACTTTGTCCACTTTGGCAGCCTGGTCCAGGCCGAAGTGCATGCGGAGATCGTTCTGCGAGAAATAACTTCCACCGCTGCGCAGCTCATCCATTTGCGCCAGCGCTTTCTCCGCGCCTGGTTGAGTCTTGGCAGTCACGATAACCCGGGTGCCGATACCGCTGCGGTTCGATTTCACGCCTTGCAGCTTGATCTTGATCCAGTTCCGATTCAGCGTGGAATCACAGCGTAATAGTTGGGGAATGGCATTCATGCAATTTACCGCGATGTCCATATCGCCGTCGTTGTCGTAATCTCCAAACGCGCATCCGCGCGCCGGAGCGTTCTCCAGGATGCCGGGACCACCTTTGTCGGTTACTTCTTCGAAGCGCCCGTTTTGTAAGTTGCGGTAAAGATATTTGTGTTCCGCATATTTTAAATCCGCGTTGGACTTATCCACTTCAGGATAAACGTGGCCGTTGGACATTAGTATGTCGAGCCATCCATCGTTGTCCATATCGAAGAAACCCACGCCCCATCCCAGCAGGCGTGTATTTACTCCGATACCGCTTGGGTATGTCCGATCTTCAAATGTGGCGTCGCCCAGGTTGGTATAAAGCGAATCCGTGTCGCCGGCGAAATTCGTTTTAACTACATCCAGATTACCGTCGCGGTTGTAGTCGCCGATGGAAACGCCCATGCCAGCTTGCGGCTTGCCCTCGGGCGAAAGCGCGGCCCCGGATTCGATGGCGATGTCTTTGAACGACCCGTCCTTCTGATTCTGATACAGCGTGGCAACGCTGGAATCATTGGCGACGTAAATATCCGGCCATCCGTCGTTATCCAAGTCCGATGCAGCCACGCTCAAACCGTAGGTCCCGGTGGTATTCCAGATGCCGGCCTTCTCGCTGACGTCGGTGAAGGTTCCCTTGCCGTTATTGTGATACAGGATATTCTTGCCGCCGCGCAATCCGGGCGGCCCACAGGCCACCAGCAGCCCTTTGTAAGTGCACGGACCGGCCTCTGGTGGAGGGGCGGTCTTCAGATCGAAATCGACATAGTTCGCGACGAACAGGTCCAGGTTCCCATCTTTGTCGTAATCCACAAAAGTGCAACCGGTGTTCCAGCGGATTTTCGGCCCAGGCTGCAGCAAGCCCGCTTCCTTAGTTACATCCGTGAAAGTTCCATCGCCGTGATTGCGGTACAGCGCGTTCTGCCCGTAGTAAGTCACAAACAGATCGTCATAGCCGTCGTTATTATAATCGCCGACACAGCAGGCTTGCCCCCACCCGGTTTTATGCTCCAGGCCGGAACCCTTGGTTACGTCGGTGAAGGTACCGTCCCGATTGTTTTTGAAGAGATGGCAGCGCGGCTCCTGGCCCGCTGGGAAACCTTCCAAACGCCAGCCATTTACCAGAAAAACGTCCAGCCAGCCGTCTTGATCGTAATCGTAAAACGCCAATCCACAGCCGGTGGTCTCGAGAAGGTATTTGTTCTTCCCTTCCCCGCCGTAAATGGTCTTGACGGCCAAGCCGGATTCCTTGACGACGTCTACGAAACTCAGCCCGAGTGGAGTACCTTCTATCGGTGACTTAGGACCGGGAGCGGGCGGCTTGGGCTTGGCGTCATAACTACGTTCGATAGGGCCGATACCTTGCTGCGCGAGCGCTAGTAAGTCGGAAAACGGGAGCACCAAGGCAGTACGGCTTAGTGAACGAACAAATCGGCGGCGGCTTCCACTCAAATCAATAGTCTCCTTGCTCAAACGCTCCGTTGAAGACGCCTCGTGGCGCGCGCACTCTCGCGCGCAGCATCGACAATCGTGTCGATGTCCGGCCCGACGCCGAGACGAGTCTCGGCGCAGCAGACTGAGAGTCCGCGCCACGGCGCGTCTTCATGACACTTTGGTGGGCCAGTCCCATTGTCGCTCCCTCGTGGTCGCGGCTCAGTAACACTCACTTACACTGGCCTCCGCCGGTGGCAATCACCGGATGGGGTGAATCCGAGTGCATGTGCCAGGGCACGCTTTCATTCGAAATCTCCGGATGCTGGCGCAAAAACTCCAGGGAGTAAGTTGGCGCGCCCGGATCTACTTGTTTGGTGGCAAACATGGCGGCCTGCTCGGCGGCTTTTTCCTTCATCCCCAGGCGCCGGTACAGGACGGCCAGGTTGTAATGCGCCGCTAGATCGTCCGGATCGATGGCTTGCAGCGCCTCAAACTGTTGCCGCGCCTCTTCGTAGCTGTGCCGCTGATAGTAGGCGATGCCAAGCTCCCGCCGTGGATCGCGCGCTTGCGGATACTGTTCTACTACTCTTTGCAGATCCGCCAACTCTTCATCGAAGTGTCCCTCGCGCCTTTCCACCAGCGCCAGATAGTAAAGCGCACGCGCGTTATTCGGGCTTACCTCCAGGGCTTTTTCCAGGCTGGGACGCGCCGAAGAGTACTTCTCCCATTCGATGTAAGTTAGCGCGATGTTCGTGTAGCCATCCGCGTAATCAGGGCGCAACTGCGGGACGTGCTCAAAAGCTTGCATGGCATCGGCGTATTGCAATTGATCCAGGAATCCGATACCAATGTTATTCCAGCGCATCCAATCGGGATTATCTTTCGGATCAGGGGCGGCTGGGTTATCCCCAAGGTTCAACACGCGGGTACGCGAGGAAAGCTCTATCACAGGGTATGCCGGATGATCCGTTCCAAAGATATTATTCAAGTAACTTTGGCGTAAGTGCCGATAGTTTACCCGGGCCGTTACAGTAAGTGGTCCTTTAGCGTCCGCCGGAATATGGAACTGATAACGCACCAGCGCGGAACGGCCTGACTGTATGGTGTTGTCATAAGCCACGGACTGAATGGTCCAGACTTTATGATTGTCCACGAAGACGCCATCGGTATTGACGGGCCGGTTGGTGAAACTGTGCGCGCCCGGTTCGAGCGAGCCATCCGGCTTTAGGAAACCGCTGTGATAAATCTCGGTGCCCGCGGCATCGCTAACCTGGAACTCCACCCAGGGCTCATACAAATCGCGCACTTCGGGAACCAGCGAGTGGCCGATGTTTTTGTTTTGGATCACCACCATCATTTGCACGGTGTCGTCCGGCGCCAGCTTGAACGCCGTGGAACCAAGCGGCGCGATCACGCCCTCTTCCGAGTTTTTCTTGATCGCAAAAAGATCCACGTTCAGGTACATGCCGGATTTCAAAAACTCGACGGTCTTCTGCAATTGCTCGTCGAACCCGTAATAGAAGGGCACGGCGGTGTTGCCGGCTGGCCAGCGGTGCGAAACCAATGTGCCATGCTTGGCGCCATCGTCTTTCAGCGTTAAGGGCGCCCGCTGCATGTGGCAATCCTGGCAGGTGGTGAAGGCGGTGGTATAAAACGTCAACGGATTGCGGTTCGAGAATTTCGAGTTCTGCCACTCGTCGTAGACTGTGAACGCGCGGATGAACTTGTAATCATTCAAAGGATTCGGCAGGTTGGCCTTGTGACAGGATGCGCAAAATTCAGGCGTGCGGTAGAAGGATTGCATTACCGCGCGGGAATGACGGTCGGGATGCTGCCGGATGTCTTCGTCCGGCACGATGCCCGGAATCCGCTTGCCATCTTCATCCACCATTACGGCCGGCGCACCCATGACGAATCCGCCGTTCCCATTGGTGGATTGCAGCTTTTGAATGGAGTGGCAGGTGGTGCAGGTGAGGCCGTCCTCATCGAAGCCGCGATCTACCTGAGAATTCTGGGTGAGCCCTCCCGAGAGTACGGCGATGGGATTGTGGCAGCTATCGCAGTGGCGCGTAAATTCAATGCCTTTGGTCCGCAGCAGGATGTTTACGCTGGTGCGATAGAACGGCGTGCGAAAGGAGTTGGAATGCAACGCTTGGCGCCACTGGCTATAAGCTTCCGCGTGACATCTTCCGCAATATTCCGCGGTTGGAAAAGCCGACGCCGGAATAAAGTCGTTGCCAACCACGGCCGCATTACCGGGAGTGGAAATTTTGTCCGGCCCGAAGTGGAAATTGTAGGTTTCGCGTATTTTGGCGGCATACGCCCGGCGGTCGCTATCCTGGTCCGTCTGCGCCCGCCCGGTCGCTAATGAAAAAACGAACCCAGCGAGAACAAACGCCACTCGAAGCTTAGGCCAGGTCTTGAGCCACATGCGGCAACGCTTCATTGACGATTCTTTGCATAAGTATAGCAGGATGCTATGGTTAGTGGTCCGCGAGCGAATAGCTGGTGCTGCGTCCGCCGGAGGAATTACGAGCCAAAATTCCGTTGTCAACCAAGGCCAGGATGTCACGCCAGGCGGTATCCTGAGAGCATTTGGTGAGCTCGGCGTATTTCGACGTGGTGAGCTTGCCGGCGAAACCGTCCAGCAGACGATTCAGTATGAGCCGTTGCCGGGGATTCAACGAGACACCTTGATTAAGCTCCCAGAACCGCGCCTTATTTAGGACCCCCCTGAGCATGGTTTGTGCACCGTCCACCGCGCGTCCCAAACAATCCAGAAACCATGCCATCCAAGGCGTGACGTCTAGAGAACCTTTTTGGGTTCGTTCCAGAATGTCGTAATAAGCGGAGCGCTGCTGCCGGATCTGCGCGGACATGCTGTAGAAGCGCTGCGGGCTGTCTTCTGAACGGGCCAGGACGATGTCGGCGATGGCCCGGGCAATGCGACCGTTGCCATCTTCGAACGGATGGATGGTGACGAACCAAAGGTGTGCGAGGCCAGCTTTCAAAACCAGATCGGTACCTGTTTTCGCATTGAACCAGTTCAGGAACGCATTCATCTCGCCATCAAGGCGAACCGCCGCCGGCGCCTCGTAGTGGACGCGCTCTCGGCCGATGGCGCCGGACACCACCTCCAGGGGGCCGGTCTTATCTTCACGCCAAGATCCCACAGTGATCTTAGTGAGTCCACTGCGTCCGCTTGGAAACAGGGACGCCTGCCATTTAAACAGCCTCTTCGCAGTAACTGCCTGATTGTAGTTCCGCGTGGCGTCGAGCATCATTTCCACTATGCCGTCCACGTTGCGGTCTGTCTTCTTGAGTGCGCCGATATCCACGCCCAGGCGGCGCGCAATCGACGATCTAACTTGTTCGGTGTCTAGCTTCTCCCCTTCGATCTCGCTGCTCTTGATTACGTCAGCGGTGAGGGTTTCGAGCGTGGCTTCCTGGCGCAGATTGAATCCAAGAGCCTCCATGTGACCCAGCAGCCGGCCCTGGCGATGCCGAATGTTTGCCAGAGGTTCGGCGAGGCGCTCCTGATTCCAGGTGAAATGGGGCCAGTCCGAAAGTTCGTGAATGTACATTCTCCGCAAGTCCTGAGGAGATTATAGCTAGTATTCTCCGCGCGGGTCAAGTATTCGACGCATAACATGCGGAGAATAGGATCGCTAATCTCCGCAGGCAGCCTGCGCAGTCCCCTTGTCAATAGACATGCTGTAGTATAGATCGAGGAGTTTCGACCAATGTCACTTTGGCGACCAGATCCCACCTTCTACCCCTCCCCAACCATGGCCATGCAGGCGCCGCCGGAAAAGCTGGCGTATGTCGCCATGCTGAATGCCAATGGCAACAAACGGCCGGACGCGCTGGGAGTAGTGGATCTTGATCCGGGATCGTCCGGATACAGCCGCATCGTCGGCCATCTGGATATGCCGAACGTCGGCGACGAGCTGCATCATTTCGGTTGGAACGCGTGTAGCGCCTGCTTGTGTCCCTACGCACCGCATCCGCACGTGGAGCGCCGGTATCTGATCGTTCCGGGCATCAATTCTTCACGCATTCACATTGTCGACACCAAGCCCGATCCGCGCAAGCCGCAGATCGTAAAAGTGATTGAACCGGAAACACTCGCCGCTCGAACCGGCTACGCATCGCCGCACACGCTGCATTGCGGGCCGGAAGGAATTTATGCCAGCGCTCTAGGATCTACGTCGGGTGATGGCCCGGGCGGAATTTTCGTCATTGACCACGACAGCTTCGACCTCCTCGGCAAATGGGAACTGGACCGTGGACCGCAGTATCTCGCGTACGATTTCTGGTGGCATCTAGGTTTCGACACTCTTATCAGCAGTGAATGGGGCACGCCGAACATGGTGCAGCACGGGCTGAATCCGGAGATCCTGCTTAAGGGCGGCTACGGGCATAAGCTGCACGTCTGGGATCTGCGCAAGCGCCGTCATCTGCAAGAGCTGGATCTTGGAGCCGAATATCAGATGGCGCTAGAGCTTCGCCCCGCCCACAATCCCACGCGCGCCTACGGTTTTCTGGGGGTGGTTGTTTCGCTCAAGGATCTCTCAGCGTCCATCTGGCTGTGGCATCGGAACATTCATGGAAACAATGGGAACTGGGGCATCCAAAAAGTAATTGATATTCCCGCGGAACCGGCTGAGGCGGAACAGCTGCCGCCGCTGCTGCAGGGATTCAAAGCAGTGCCGCCGCTGATCAGCGACATCAATCTTTCGCTCGACGACCGCTTCCTCTACATTTCCTGCTGGGGCACCGGTGAGTTTCTGCAATATGATGTTTCCGATCCCTTCCATCCGAAAAAAACCGGGTCCATCCACCTGGGCGGAATCGTACGCCACGCAGCGCATCCCGCGCAGCCGAAAAATCCTCTGAACGGCGGTCCCCAAATGGTGGAGGTCAGCCGCGACGGCAAACGCATCTACTTCACAAATTCCCTTTACTCGCCCTGGGACGCGCAGTTCTATCCCGAGGGCATCCGCAGCTGGATGGTGAAACTAGATGCTGCGCCCGAAGGTGGGATGCACATTGATCCGAAGTTCTTTGTGGAGTTTGGGGATCTCCGTGGTCACCAGATCCGTCTCAAAGGTGGCGACGCGTCCTCAGATTCTTACTGCTACGCATGACCCACGCCGCAGGCTGGGCGACGCTGTTCCTGCTGGGCGCTTATCACGGCATTAATCCGGGAATGGGCTGGCTGTTCGCCGTGGCCTTGGGGATGCAGGAGCACAGCTCGCGCGCGGTGTTGCGGTCGCTGGTGCCCATTACCCTCGGACACGCTCTGGCGATCGGTGTGGTGGTGTTGATCGGCGGATTAATTCAGATTGTCCTGCCATTGAATTACGTAAAGATCGTGGTGGCAGGCTTGCTGGTGTCGTTGGGGATTTATCGCGTCTTTCGAAGCCGGCATTTCGCGTGGGGTGGGATGCGCGTAGGATTTCTGGAACTCACCGCTTGGTCGTTTCTGATGGCGTCCGCGCATGGCGCCGGATTGATGGTGTTGCCGGTAGTTATACAAATGACAACGCAAGTGGCGCGAATGCATCACATGCACGGCGCGGGGATGACGGGTGTGGGAGCGACGCTGGTGCACACGTTGGGATACCTCACGGTGACGGCCGCAGTGGCGATGATCGTGTATCAGAAGGTGGGCCTGGCGATGTTACGCAAAGCCTGGTTCAATCTCGATTTGGTTTGGGCGGTGGCGTTGATCGCAACTGGTTGCGTCGCGTTGATGATCTGATCTGGTTTCTAGTTTCTGGTTAGGTGACCCGTGCGAACCAGAAACCAGAAACCAGAAACGGTTGTACAATGCGTAGACGATGCACCGATTCAACGTTCTGCTCCTATGTTTCCTTTTGCCGACGTTCGCCGCTGACCGGCGGCCTATCGCTGAGACCGATATTTACTCGTTTCAGTGGATCGCTGGCCCACGGATTTCGCCCGACGGGTCGCGCGTCGTCTATACGCACGTCACGGTCAATCAGAAACATGAAGGTTACGAGACAGCGTTGTGGATTATTCCGTCCAGCGGTAGCCCTGCCCGGCAGCTGACCGCCGGGCCGCACGATTCGTCGCCGCAATGGTCGCCCGACGGCCGGCTGCTGGCGTTTGTCCGCGCAACGGAGAAAGATGGCAAGCCACAGCCTGCGCAGATTTTTCTGCTGGCCATGGATGGCGGCGAGGCGCGCCCGCTCACCGATCTTCCGAAAGGCGCCGGAGGGCCGGTCTGGTCGCCGGACGGACATACCATCGCATTTTCGTCAACGAACATTCCCAAAGATTTCGACAAGAAAAAAGATGACGAACAGAAGAGCGATGTACGCGTAATCACGCGCGCGGTTTATCGCATGAACGGCGCGGGCTATTTGGAACCGGACCGCCCCGGCCACATCTGGACCGTGGAAGTTCCCAAAACGCCCGGCGATCCGCAAAAGGCCAAGCAGATAACCGACGGTGAATTCAGCGAGAACGATATTGTCTGGTCGCGCGATGGCTCCCAGATTTATTTCACATCGCGACGGGTGCGCGAGCAGTATTATGAAACGCCGCACACGGATTTATATGTTGTGAAAGCCAGCGGAGGCGATATCACGCGCGTTACCGGGCTGGATGGCCAAATCGGCAGCATGGTGCTGAGTCCCGACGGTTCGCGGATGGCTTTCGCCGGGGCCATCGACGTCGGTAAGGATGGAGTGCCGCGCTCCTACAGCCAGCCGGACCTGTTCATCACTTCGCTACAACCGGGATCGACTCCGAAGAATCTCACGGCCAATTACGATTACGATATCGCCGGCGGCGTGGGAGGCGATCAGGCTCCTCCGCGCGGCAATGCGCCATCCACACCGTTCTGGAGCAAGGATGGGCGCTACATTTTTGTGTCGGCAGGCGAAGAAGGACGCTCGAATCTGCAGCGCGTGGACGCCGAAACCGGCGAAGTGAAACCATTAACCCGCGGCGATCACGATGTGTTCGCTTATGATGCGACACCAGACGGAACGAAGGCCGCGATTCTGATTGCTTCGCCCACCAAGATCGGCGACCTTTATTCCCTGGATGTAGCGTCGGTTGACGTGCGGCGGCTCACTCACATCAATGACGAACTCTTTTCTAAGCTGAATCTCACGGAACCCGTCGCCATCTGGTACAAGAGCTTCGACGGCAAGCAGATTCAGGCCTGGGTGCAGCGTCCGCCGGATTTTCAGGAAGGCAAGAAGTATCCGATGATCATCAACATTCACGGTGGTCCGCACGCTGCTTACGGCTACACCTTCGACCATGAAATTCAATGGATGGCAGCCAAGGGCTATGTGGTGCTGTATCCGAATCCGCGCGGCAGCACGACCTATGGCCAGGATTTCGGAAACATCATCCAATATGCATATCCAGGCGACGACTTCAAGGATCTGATGGCCGGCGTCGACGAATTGATCGCGCGCGGCTGGGTGGACCCGGATCGTCTCGGCGTGACCGGCGGCAGCGGCGGCGGGCTGCTGACCAATTGGGTGATCGGCCATACGCAGCGCTTCAAAGCGGCGGTTTCGCAGCGCGACATCGCGGATTGGACGGACTTCTGGTACACAGCCGACTTCACGCTATTCACTCCCAATTGGTTCCGCGGCGCGCCGTGGGAGCAGGAGGCCGACTTCAAAGCCCGGTCGCCCATCACTTACATCCGCGACATCAACACGCCGCTGATGCTGATCCTGGGCGAGGCGGATTACCGCACACCCCCGGGTTCAGGCGGCGAGCAAATGTTCCGCGCCCTGAAGTACAAAAAAATCCCAACCGTGATGGTCCGCTTCCCGGGCGAATCCCACGAACTTTCCCGCTCAGGCGTACCGAAACATCGAGTGGAGCGCCTGCAACATATCGTGTCGTGGTTCGATATTTATCTTCAGAGGAAAGAGATCCATACCTACGACGTGCAGTAAAAGCATTAGCCGCAGATGAACGCAGATTAACGCCGATAAGAAGAAATGTTTTATCAGCGTTCATCTGCGGCTAATAAGTCTTTACCAGATCTTACACGGATGCTCATGCACCATGGGCTGCCCGACCTTGCACGAAAACGCCCGCCCGAATTCCGGCATGTTCGAGACTACGCCATTCACGCGGTATTCCAACAGTGAGTGCGGGTTGGTGATCTGATTCAGGCGTTTGCTTTCCGGACGCTCATCGCCGCAGGCCCATTGGGCCATGCCGATGAAAAAGCGCTGGTCGGGAGTGAAGCCGTCCATCGGCTGTAGATTCTGGCCTTCGGTGGCGTGCTTCCAGGCCAGGTACGCGATGAATGTTCCACCTAGATCGGCTATATCTTCACCCAGCGTTAGCTTGCCGTTGCCCTTGATATCGTCCACGACAACATATTGCGAATACTGATCGGAAACGCATTTGGCGCGCTGCTCAAATTCAGCGGCATCCTCCTTAGTCCACCATTCTTTCAGATTGCCCTGCGCGTCGAAGTGCCGGCCCTCATCGTCGAACCCGTGCGTCAGTTCATGACCGATGGTAGCGCCGGTGTCGCCATAATTCGGGGCATCGTCCATCTTAGGGTCGAACAGCGGAGGCTGCAAAACGCCCGCCGGGAAATTGATATCGTTCATCTGCGGATCGTAGTAGGCGTTGACGGTGGGCGGCGTCATGCCCCATTCGGTGCGGTCCACCGGCTTGCCGATCTTATTCAACTGCCGGCGCGACTCGAACATGGTGGCGCGATCTACATTACCGGCGTAATCGTCCCGCGAGATCTTTATGGAGCTGTAATCGCGCCATTTGTCCGGATATCCAATCTTGTTGACCACGGCGTGGAGCTTCTCGAGGGCCTTCTGCTTGGTCTGTTCTCCCATCCACGGCAGCTCGCGGATTTCGCGCCCCATGGCGGCTTCAATTTCCGTGGTCATGGCCTGGGTCCGCTGCTTGGTGTCCGGAGCGAAAGTTTTCTGGACGAACACCTGACCCAGCGCCTCACCCAGGTCGCGATCCACACGTCCAACGCAGCGCTTCCAGCGCGGCGGCATTTCCTTCAAGCCACGCAGATATTTGCTGTTGAAATCGAAGTCGGCCCGAACGAACTGGGAAGAGAGGTGGGAAGCTTTGTCGTCGATCAGGTGCCAGCGTAAGTATGTTTTCCAATCCGCCAAACTGCGCGACTTGAGCTCGGCTTGAACTTCTTTGAAGAACGCAGGCTCGGTGACATTGATCACCGATGCATCGGGAACTTGGGACGAAGCAAAATATGCATCCCAGCGAAACGCGGGCGTTAGAGCTTGCAATTCCGCGGGCGTCATTTTGTGGAACAGCTTGTAAGGATCGCGCTTCTCCACTTGCGTTAGAGACGCTTTGGCGAGCGCGGTCTCGATGGCCATCACCGTACGCGCGTCCGCGTTGGCTTTTTGTGGCGCCTCGCCGGCGAGCTCCAGCATTCTTGCGACGTGTTGCAGATACCTCGCACGGGTCTCAACAGATTTCTTGTCGGTCTTCACGTAGTAGTCGCGATCGGGCAGGCCCAGGCCGCCGGCGTTGGCGAAAGCGATCACGCGTGTCGAATCCCCGAAATCCTGGTTGGATCCGAAGCCGAACAGCATGTTTTCGCCGGAGAGATGCTGGCGCGCCAAGAGCGCGGGAAGATCGGAGAGTGACTTGAGCGCTGCGATCTCATCCAGCTCCAGCTTGAGTGGCACGGCGCCCGCCTTTTCCACCGCAGCCTCGTCCATGCAAGCGTAAAAATAATCTCCGATTTCGGTTTCTACCTGGCTGCGATTCGGCGAGGGCGTGGAAGCCTCTTGCAACATGCCCCACAAAAAACGACGGTTGTCCTCGGCCAGCTTGCCGTAAACGTCCCAACTGGATTGATCCGGCGGAATCGGATTCTTCTTGATCCACTCGCCGCAAGTGTAGTGATAGAAATCCGTGCACGGATCAACCGAGCGATCCATGGAGGATACATCGAGGCTCGGGCTGTAAGGGAGTGCGGCTAGGGGCGTGTCGGGGTTTGGGGATTGTCCGAACAGAAAGCCGGATGCTACCAGCAACAGTGTGTATCTCACATTGTTATGTTAGTCCTTGTGGGGCAGGATGGTATCCTGCCCGCGGGTTGTTAACCCGCGCTGGTTTACGCCGATTGCCAATCGGCGCGCAGGTTGGCAACCTGCCCCACATGTGAAATGACCAATTTCCCTGACATCATTCCCGTTGGCTTGGTAGGATTCGGCATCGCTGGGCGTATCTTTCACGCGCCGGTGATCCGGGCTGTTCCTGGCTTGCATTTGAGCTGCATCGTGCAGCGCACCGGCGACTCCGCGCGCGAAAAATATGCGGATGTGCGCGTGGTTCGAAGTATCGACGATCTGCTGGCCGATGAAAGCATCCGGTTGGTGATTATTGCGACACCCAATGTCTCGCACTTCGAACTGGCTAAGCGGTGTCTGCTCGCCGGCCGCGACGTGGTTGTCGACAAGCCTTTTACCAACACGTTCCACGAGGCTCAGGAGCTGGACCAACTGGCCCGCACCGAAGGCCGGGTGCTTTCCGTTTTTCAAAACCGGCGTTGGGACGGAGATTTCCTCACCGATCGAAAACTGCTTGGCTCGGGAGTGCTGGGGCGGCTGGCATTGTTTGAATCGCACTACGATCGTTATCGCCTGGCGCGGCGGCCGGGACGATGGCGCGAAGCCGACGGGCCGGGCAGCGGCGTGCTGTTCGATCTGGGGCCGCACCTGGTGGACCAAGCGCTGGCGCTTTTTGGGATGCCGGAGGCTATCGCGGCGGATGTACGCATTGAGCGCGACGACGCCGTGGTAGACGATGCCTTCGACATCCTGCTGCGATACCCGAAGCTGACGGTACTTCTACGCGCCACTATGCTGGCGTACACGCCGGGGCCGAGATTTGTCCTGAATGGCACGCTGGGAACCTACATCAAACACGGAATGGACCCGCAGGAAGAAGCGCTGAAGGCGGGCGGCGAGCCCGGCACGCCGGGGTGGGGTGAAGAAGACCCGAAGCAATGGGGCACGCTAACGCTGGCCGGAGAAGATCCCCGGCGAATCCAGACGGAGCCGGGCGATTATCGCGCATTCTACGCCAACGTACGTGATGCGATCTTGTTGAAAACGCCACTGGCCGTTACTGCTCAGCACGGCGCGCAGGTTATTCGCCTGCTCGAACTGGCGAAAGAGAGTTCGAAGGAGTGGAAGTCAGTTGGGGGTTGATCGATATCGAAATTTTGTCAATTCCCAGCCGTTTGATTCGAGATTCGAGAGTAGACGAGGGAACCTCCAGGCGCGTCGCAGCGCCGCGAGGGCCAGACACCCTGCCGGAGCCAGTCAGTCCGCCGGCATGCTGCCGGAGCCGCTCGATCCGGGGCCGCGTGCGAGAATGATGGCGCGCTCAATGAAATATTTTCCTATTCCCGACACGTTGCCCGGCCAGATCATAGGACTCCAGAGCTTTCATGGAACGCCGGTTGATGCGAGTAATGCTTCGGCCGAAGCGCGCTCCGTATTTCGCCGCAAAGTGAGCAACCAGCGGCGCGATATCTTCGCGCTGGTGCGAAACGATGGAACAGATCGCTTCGAAAACGCCCGGACCGAACTTCTCCCGCCGAGTCGCGATTGGTAGCCGTTATCAGGCGGACATCCACGCCGATACTTTCGCTGCCACCCAACCGGTCAAACCGGCGGTCGTGGAGGACTCTCAATATTGTGTAGAGCCAGCCGGGTGGATCCTTATGGTCGCGGGGCGGGGCGCTTGATTTGTCCCCTTGCTTACGAGTCCGTGTGAAAACGCGAGTCCGGCGCTCACATAGGCCGGCCACCGCGCTGAGCGCCGGTCGTCCGTCGAATGCCCCCCTCAGGTCGGGTAGAATGGACAACCGTGGAAATAAAGATGTGGCGAA